>Ga0209212_1009470_pt1 | contig 10159 bp, 8 predicted proteins | sample RifGroC2_FD_183996 | JGI IMG/M metagenome (GOLD analysis project Ga0209212, IMG submission 183996) | Groundwater microbial communities from Rifle, Colorado, USA - Groundwater C2 (SPAdes) (version 2) | ecosystem: Environmental > Aquatic > Deep subsurface > Groundwater | place: Rifle, Colorado... | reverse complement strand
CTCCATCGTTCAAATAGACCACTTGCCTCGTATGGGCGACTATAGCTGCCGCGTCGGACGCAATGATGTGCTCCCCCTCACCAACACCGATGATCAACGGACTTCCCATGCGCGCGGCGATCATGACCTCCGGAGCATGCGCGTCCATCACGACAAGACCGTACGTACCGCGAACCTCCCGCAAGGATGCTTTGACCGCCCCATACAGGTCCGGTGTCGTTCGGAGAAAGTCTTCAACAAGATGCGCCAGGACTTCCGTGTCTGTGGCGCTCGCAAACACGTGCCCGCGGTGTTGCAGCTGAGTCTTCAATGCGGCATAATTCTCGATGATGCCGTTGTGGATGACCGCGACCCTGCCCGTGCAATCGACATGCGGATGCGCGTTCACATCGTTTGGTTCACCGTGCGTAGCCCAGCGCGAATGACCCATTCCCGCCCGGGCTCCCGCGTACTCCGGGTTCGATTCCACCTGGGCCGCCAGCTCGGCAACCTTGCCCGCACTTTTCCGCACAGTGATGCAGCCATTGCGATTTAGCGCCACACCTGCCGAGTCGTAGCCGCGATATTCCAACCGACGAAGTCCGTCGAGAATGATCGGCAACGGCTCTCGAAATCCAAGATATCCCACGATTCCGCACATGTTCATCTATCTCCATCTTGCGTAAGTCCAATGAACGCCAGCATCCTCCCCGACTTCCGTCCGTCACGGCGGAATGAATGGAACAATTCCGGACCGCAGATGGTGCACCGACCGTCGGCTTCGATGTTCCCTGACGACAATCCGGCAGACTGAAGCTGGCGTCGATTTTCGAGTGTTAGATTCAGGTTCGTCTTTTCTTCTATTCTTCTGATCACGACTTCGTCAAACAGTGACGAGACCTCCGGACCCACAGAATAGCAGCACGGTCCAGCACAGGGCCCAATGTAGGCGAGAAGATCAGTCGGGAGGGAACCGAATTCCCGTTCCATGCATCTGACCGCATTTGCGACAATCCGCTGGTGAGTTCCCCGCCAACCGGAATGGACCGAGGCCACCACCTTCCGGCGTGGATCACACAGAAGAACCGGCGAGCAATCTGCCACCGAAACTGCGAGAACCACGTTGGGAGCAGCAGAAACGAGCGCATCGCATTCCGGGTACATACCCGGGTGGTCTACAATGACCACCGTCGCCGAGTGGCATTGGCCTGCGAACGCGATGTCGCTTTCCCGCCGACCGATCGATCCGAACATGAAAGCCCTGTTCTGTCGGACGTTTGCCACGTCATCGCCCACTGAATAGCTCATGTTCATTCCCAACGGATCGGGCGATACACCGCCTCGCCTCGTGCTCATCCCGCAGACGATGTTGCTGACCCGACCGAATACACGAGGAACAAGGATTTCAGCGGAAGGGTTGATCGGCTTCATATAGGGATATGGATGTCAAACGCGGCCCCTTTGTCGATCGGACGAAGCGTGATGGTGCCTCCCATATCTTCGATCACGCGGCGGACGATCGCGAGTCCCAATCCCATCCCCTCGGTCTTTGTCGAGAAACTCGGCTCAAAGATTCGCGACCTGAGATGCTCCGGCACACCGGGACCCGAATCTGCAAAAACCACATGCAGCATTCCCCGTTCGACCGACGCTGATACATCAATTGAGCCCCGTTCACTCATCGCCTGTATGCTGTTGCGGAAGAGGTTGATGAAGACTCGTTGAAGCTCATCTGCATCGGCGATCACGAGCACCGCTTCTTTCGGCAGGCGAAGAGTAATTGCAATACCACGGTTGTCCGTGAACAGGTCCTTGACTTCACGAATCACTCTGCAAACATCGACGCGTTCAAACGTTCGCTGCGGTAATCTTGCGAAATGTGCGAATTCAGTTGCGATCCGCGACAGCGTGTCGATCTGTTCGAGAAGCATCTTCGTGACCTGTGCGAGGATGCGTTCCCGGTCACGTGCTTTGTCCTTGAACGCCTGGCGAAGATGTTGGACGGACAACTTCATCGGGGTCAACGGATTCTTGATCTCGTGCGCAACCTGTTTTGCCATTTCCTTCCAGGCGTGTTCCCGCTCGGCACGGGCAAGTTGCTGGCGGCTGGTCTCGAGCTGCTGCAACATATCGTCGAAGGCATTTATCAATTCACCGACCTCGTCCGTCCGACTCGACCGGGTGACGGGTACGACTCTTCCCTGTCCAAGCTCCCGCGTTGTTGCGGTGAGTTCGCGCAAGGGACGTGCTATCCTCTCGGATAGATAACCTCCGACGACGAGCATAAGAACGAGAGCGACGACATATGCCACAAGTATGTATGCGTTTCGCTCGGCGAGCTCCTGCTCGATCTCCATCTGTCGATTCAGTGTCGGGACCGAAAGAATTCCCGCCGGACGGCCGTTGACGATCCAAGGACCGTACCCGACGGCGTATGTCACCGAACCGATCCTCTGTGTTTCAACGACAAGATCGTCCGACAACAATTGCACAGCAGCGAACACCTTCCCGGGCACCCGGTCTCCCAGCAACGACGACGCATACAGTTCCGGCCTGCTGCTTGCCTGGAGCCGTTCGCCGCGAAAAAAGGAAAACTCGATATCCAATTCTGCAGCCACCGAGCTGCAGAAATCGTCCGTCACGCCGCGGTCAATGTCCTCTTCGCTTTGCACGGAAGCATTCATCCGCTGAACGACCTGGGAGAGTTCGCGCTGAAGCGCAGTCCGGATAGACCGTGACGTACGTTCCTCCGATAAGGACTGGTTGTAAATGGCGAGCAGGATCAAAGGAATGACTGCGATCGATCCGAAAGCAAGGAAAAGCCTGGTGCGGAAACTCATCACGTTGCGCGTGCCCGAAAACCATCGGACGACCCACCGCACAAGTAATACCAGCAGCACGATCATTGCATACACCGCTATGATCCGTACCGCGTGGAACACCTGCCAACGAATGTCTTGATCCTCAAATGCCACAGCGAGAATGCGTCCCGGGACTGCCGGATCGCGTACATACAGAATGTCGGCGTCCCGATTGTGCGAGCGAGTCCAAACCCAATTGCGACGGACGCTTTCAAGTTCGGAAAAGACGTCCGCACCGAGCAAGGAGCCGGACCTCACATACGGGTCCGTGCTTCGCACTGCCTCGCCTCCAAGATATTCTACCTCTGGAACTTGCGTCAACCCGGTGCTTGAACGCTCGGCCACAGCAAGCAGGAGCGGTTCCTCTTCAGCGGGAGACAGGATCAATGCCAGACTGCCAAGGACCCCGTTCTCAGAATTCCGAAATGTCCCCCACATGCCGTACACATGAGACTTACTGCCCAGAGAACGCGAATCCAACGTTTGTGCCGTTTCCTCGTCGCCCTGGAAGACTGCGTTCAAAGCCATCTGTTGTTCGAACGAGCTGAATCCGACAACAAAGCGGTCGGTTTCCCGACCGGCAGCGTCATAGAGAACAACACCCGAATTCAACGGCTGGCGGCTGATGGTCGTGCGAGCCCATAATCGAAACGCCTGTGTTCCGCGGATACCGTTGGCAGCCGACGAAAACGGTGCCGTTTCTGCCGCATCACGCGATAGCGCGGCGAGGTCGGTCGATAAGAGAAAGGAAAACCACGAATCTTCAGGACGAAGCTTGTCTTCGACTTCGTGGCGAATTCCATCGCGAGATTTCTGTCGGACCATCGAGTCGATAACGGGAAGTGCCAGCACGATCACCGCCACTGCTCTGATCGTCCAGAGTGTCGTCTGTCGACCCGATGAAATACGCTCCGGGTCGGCCAGAAGAATGCCGACAACGACCGCCGCAACCGGGAGGGTCAACGGAAGGACACCAGAACTATCGACAAACGTAAAGACACCGACAGCAAATGCAATTCCAGCGACGACATACACCCATGTCGAAAATGCGAAATGTGATGCTACACCGGAAGCAGCTGACGCCATGTATCGAAGGAGAGACGTCCAGGAAATAATGAGGCAGGCCGTGAGTAACAACGATGCGGTAAGAAGTACAACAACTCCGGCATCTGGCACGATGTTCAATGAATCATACAGCTTCAGTGTTGAATCCACAACGATGCTCTTGATTGACGCCGCAAATGCACGCGAAATCGCGATCAACAGCGCAGACACGACGACAATCATGACTGCCAACGACAACCACCGTAACCGGCGCGTTCGAAAAGCGAGCATCCGAGTGTGAGCCAGGCGTCCATCAATCGTTTTCTCCAACCAAGCGAGGGAAAGTGTGAGTGCGATCGCACTCAACAAAAGGTCAAGCGGTGTCCCTGTTATGCCGTTTCCAAACGGCGAACCGTATGCGGCCGAATCTACCAAGGGTCCAAGGTCGAATCTTCCGGGAATGCCCAAGAGGAGCAGTGCATACCGTGTCACCCAAACAGCGGCAACTCGGAGCGTCAAGCTCATTCCATCGTGCAATCGACCAGTGACGGTCCAAAAGGCCGTCCAGCCAAATACGATGGTGAGGACAAGCAGGATTGTCGGCCCGATTGCCGGCAACCCAGGGAACTCTTGTGCCGGTCCGTCAATCGACGGACCACTGAGACATGCTATCATCTCGCCCCGCAAGCCAACCACCGGAGATTGCAGATTTAGGGGGTTGACATTTCCAATCGATTCGAATGTGGCATGAGTTCCCGCGAGTTCGTGGAGGATGGAGGTCAGCGCCGGGACTGGAAATAGCCGAGCAACGGCTTCTTCGTCGATCTGAACCGGAGTAGAAACGACCGCGAACGACTTTCCACTGTCGCGAGTCGCAAAGACAGACAGCACGAGGAAAGCACCGGTTGGAGCGATGACGGTCGCGGAGTCGCGCTGCACCCCGGTCGCCTCAAACGGCGTCGCACCTCGCCAATGCCGGCCGGCCCACGCGAGAATCTCACCGCGGGCGTCGGTCAGCTCAAGTGTTGTACTCTGCGGCCGTGGGTATCCCGCCAAACGATCGAATGCTCCGGCCACTTCAAGCGGATCGCGCGAAAGCGCGAGCCGATACAACTCTCTGTCGGCCGCAACCGATTCGGCGTTCGCGTACAATGAGCGAATATACTCCAGGGAAGCTTCCCGGACGCGTTTCAGCATCTGCGCCGCCATTTCCGGCCGGTCATTGTCCTGAGTTTTCAGATTCGGCAAGACTGCCCAAAGAAGGAAGGCGGAGAGACCGCACACACCTGCCGCCCACACTGACAAGCGGAGTCTGCGATCGGTCTTCGTCATCGTGGGGGAGGTGCGAGGTTCAATAGACTGCAAGTTGGGAGATCAACCACCGGGTGTCGACACGGGTCAACGCCACGTACACGCGGAGTGTATCAGGTCGACCGCGTCCATCGACCACGAGTGTGCCAAACGCGAAAGGCGCCGCCACAGTCGTCGCGGTATTCTCGAATCGCATCGACTTGGTTCGGTGGTCGGCAAAGAACTTGGAGAGGATCTGCGAGGCCTGATTTGGCGAAAATTGTCCCCTTTCGCTTGCCGGTAGCGCTAGATGAACAGAGCCGGCGAAGTGTCCGCTGAACGGCGTCACAGATGAGGCTGCCAGTCCTCTTTGTACAGAAGCGAATACTGCACCGGCCTCTAGTTGCTGTACTTCTGGAAGAGGAAGATTCGATGGAAGAAGCTGTTGCCTGTCCGTCCGCCGACTGCGGATCTGAGCGTCTGATGTATCCACAGCACACACGATTATCAGGATGGACAACGCGAACTTCATGATGGCAAAGTATTGGAAAAGGCCATGAGAATCAATTTTGAGCAACTGACGCACGTTGCAGCGGTGCACGACGGCGGGGTGCAGGTTTCGCCACCCTCAGCTCAGTATTTCCCGGCGCAGTCTGGTATGCCCAATCGAAGTGCACACGGATCGCACTGGTCTCTGTCACCCGTACTTTCGCATAATGGTCATCCCAGGTCCAAACCACGTATGTATGGCCGGGGATCGCTTCTACCGACCTTGACGGCGACCAACCGTTCACCGGCGCTACAGAGATCTCGTCCAACGATTCGGTGTATCCCATGTCCTGGATTTCGGTGTCGTCGAATACGTCGAGATAGTATCTGCCATTCACAGACTCAAAAAACACATCCGTGAATTCGTCGTTGTACAGGCCGACACTATACGTAGAGAAATCGTATCCCGCCGTAGAGGGTTGCGTGAGGTAATTATTCAGGAGTACATTGGAGCCTTCCGGGCGCGGCGTGTCGTAGACGACATCTGCACTGAGATCGCTTTCATTGCCTTCATTGTCGAACGCGCTCAGTGCATAATACACCGTCACACCATTTCGCGGCCGCAAGTCTTCAAAGGAAGTCGCTGTTGTGGTCGCGACGAGCGTATATTGACCATCATAAGCATTGCTGCTCCAGATGTTGTATGCAGCAAGGTCCGGTTCCGTGTTCGCTAACCACTGTACGTAGACGGCATCGTCAAGCGACACTGTCCGAATTCCTCGGGGTGCTGCGGGAGCGGTCGTATCGACTTCGGTCAAACTCCTGCATCCGGCAAGAGTGACAAAGGTGGCGACCAACAACGCAAGTGTTTTCATGGTGTCTCCTGGGTCTTGACTCGAACGAAAAATTCAATCCTTATGCCAAGTTCCCCGTTGATTTTCGACGGATTCACTCACTGCATTCCGTTTCAACGTCTAGTTTTGTGCACACGGGGGGTCATACTCCGGCAATGTACATTTTCCCGTTATTCAGAACGCCGATTGCCTTCCCCGTGAGCACTCGCCCGTGAAACGGTGAATTCTTGGATTTCGATTTGAAACGTTGCACATCCACCGTCCACTTTGCGCGAGGGTCGATGAATGTCATGTTCGCTGGTTCACCCTGAGTGAACTTGATCGCCGGCAATCCGACAATTCGCCGGGGATTCGTGGAGAGCTTGGCGATCGCTTCGTCAAGCGCAAGCAGGCCAGTTTCAACGAGCTCCGTCATGGTCAGACCGATCGCGGTTTCCAATCCAACAATGCCGAACGGCGCCTCAATATATTCAACTTCTTTTTCATCGATCGTATGGGGAGCATGGTCTGTTGCAATTGCGTCGATAGTGCCGTCCTTTAGGGCCTGACGGACCGCTTCGACGTCGTCGGCCGTCCGGAGTGGCGGGTTCATCTTCGTGTTCGTGTCAAATGAAGCGGTGACATCGTCCGTCAGAGTAAAATGATGCGGCGTCGCCTCAGCCGTCGCCTGGAGACCGTCCGCTTTCGCCCTGCGCACGAGCTCGATCGCTGAGGCCGTGCTGATATGGGCAACATGATATTTCGCCGCCGGTATGTATCGCAGGAGAATGAGGTCGCGTGCCACCATCAATTCTTCGGCGACGGGCGGAATACCCGGCAGTCCGCTCTTTGTCGACACGAACCCTTCATTGATGCAACCGCCCATGGTCATGGTCGGCTCTTCTGCGTGCTGAATGACGGGTATGCCAAACATCGATGAATACTCAAGAACCCGGCGCATGATCTCCGCGCTCGCGATCGGCGATCCGTCGTCGGAGTATCCGACAGCCCCCGCGCCTGCCAATTCTGCCATCGGCGACAATTCCTCCCCCAATCGGCCCTTGGTCGCTGCTGCAATCGGATAGACCTCGACAATGCCGTCGCACACCTGCTGTCCTTTCTGACGAACGTACCGCGCAACGGATTCGTCGTCGATAGCGGGATTCGTGTTGGGCATACAACAAACCGCCGTGAATCCCCCCTCCCGTGCTGATTCGCAACCCGTCTCAATGGTCTCTTTGTGTTCGTAACCCGGTTCCCGAAGGTGCACGTGCATATCGAGCAATCCGGGAACGATAATATTACCCTTCATATCAACCGTCTGGTAGCTCCCGTCGACGCTCGGCCTCGACGAGATCCGCTCGATGATCCCGTTCACCACCAGTATATCCCGCTCCTCGTCCATGCCGCTGACCGGGTCGACAATTCGGCCGCCCTTGATATGAATCTTCATGGAAGTTCCTTTGTTCATGAAATTAGTTAACGACGTTCGTTACACTGTGCCCAACAGATACAAGACTGCCATCCGCACCGCAACTCCGTTTGTCACCTGTTGAAGAATGACAGAATGTTCACTGTCTGCCAGGTCGGCCGAGAGCTCAACGTCGCGATTAATCGGTCCGGGATGCATGATGGTCAGCGGCCGCGAAGCCTTCTGCACTTTCTCCTTCGTAACGCCGAAGTACCGATGATATTCTCTCAGCGACGGAAAGAGTCCCCTCTTTTGTCGTTCCAGTTGAACCCGAAGAACGTTCAGGGCATCCACTTCCGGAATGACGTCTTCCAGGCGATGGTACACTGCTACGCCCATCCGTTCAATCTCGCGGGGAATGAGTGTTGCAGGACCGCAGACGGATACCTTGGCTCCCATCGTCTGCAGGCCGTATATATTCGAACGTGCGACACGGCTGTGAAGAATATCTCCGACGACACACACGCGAAGATTTTCAAGCGACCCGTGCTTTTCGCGCAACGTGAACATATCGAGAAGGCCCTGAGTCGGATGTTCATGTGCGCCGTCCCCAGCGTTGATGATGTTCGCATCAACAACGCGGCTCAAGAAATGTGCGGCCCCCGCCGACGCGTGCCGCACAACGACCATGTCGATCTTCATTGCTTCGATGTTCCGCGCCGTGTCTTTCAGGGTTTCTCCTTTCGACACGCTGCTCCCTGACTGACTGAATGAAATGACATCCGCGGAAAGCCGACGCTCTGCCAGTTCGAAGGATATCCTTGTTCGCGTTGAACTTTCAAAGAAGAGGTTTGCGATCGTTTTCCCCTGCAGCGGCGGAACCTTTTTGATGGGACGTTCGAGGACCTCTTTGAAGGAGACCGCAGTTTCGAGGATCAAGTCCAGTTCGTCCCGGGACATGTTCTCGAGACCAAGGAGGTGTCTTCCGGAGAGTTTCATAGGCTCTCCTCCGACGGCGAACGTTCGATGAGGAGAACTCCATCTTCCCCGTCAACTTCTTCCATGAGCACCTTGATCTCCTGAAGCTGCGAGGTGGGGACGTTCTTCCCCGCAAAATCTGCCTTGATGGGAAGTTCTCGATGTCCCCTATCGACGAGGACGAGCAACTGGATGGACTTCGGCCTCCCCAGGTCCATGATTGCGTTAAGCGCCGAGCGGACAGTCCTTCCGGTGAACAGCACGTCATCGACAAGGACGAGGATCTTGCCGTTGACATCGAAGAGGATGTCCGTGCTTTGGAGACGGGGTTGATCAAGCCGGCCGCGAAGGTCGTCACGATACAGCGTTATATCGAGTATTCCCACCTGAATGGGATGGTGCTCGATTTCTTCGAGCTTTCTGGCGATGCGCCGCGCAAGGAATTCCCCCCGTGTGCGAATGCCGACCACGGCAACTTCCTCCGCCCCCTTGTTCTTTTCGACGATCTCATGGGCTAGTCGATTGACGGTGCGCCGCATGCCTGCTGCGTCGATGATGCGGGTTTGGGTCATGGACAACTCCTCAGAAAGAGAAAAGCCTCCATTCGAGGTTCGAAAGGAGGCTTCGTCATGACCCGCTGGAGACTTGACTGGAGAGGAGGCGCGCCACTGTCAGGGGCGGCAAGCTTCATCCGGGAAGTCGTCAGATCATTCAAGGCGAATACAGGCCGAGGTTTCACACGCGCCTGCATTACCGGCATCCTTTCCTGCCTCGCTGGACAGGTATTAAAGGACAACTGAGAAAGAACACTGTCTTAAATATACGAAGCGGGCGTTGCTGATGCAACAACGTCATAATGGCATCCGTGTTCTCCGGTCGTAGAATGCGGGTCTCGATTCTAAGAATATTCCCTCATATGGGGAATACTCGCACGATCCTACAAAGAATGCGGATGAGTTTGGGCATTTTTTTGCCATCTCTCTTGCGGCACGTTTTTTTGTACTGTCCCCTCCAGCATCTCTATTCTCACAACCTGTCGGCAGTTTATCCGATCAATTCAAAAGGCGAACGTACATGTCCACCCAGAGTTACAATCCTTTCGAAACTGCTCAACATCAATTCGACCATGTTGCCGACCTGTTAGACCTTGGTCAGGCGACGCGAGATCTCCTCCGTTGGCCCATGCGGGAATACCATTTCAGCATTCCAGTTCGAATGGATGACGGCTCGGTACATATCTATCGCGGATTCCGTGTGCAGCATAACGATGCGCG
>Ga0209212_1009469_pt1 | contig 10159 bp, 6 predicted proteins | sample RifGroC2_FD_183996 | JGI IMG/M metagenome (GOLD analysis project Ga0209212, IMG submission 183996) | Groundwater microbial communities from Rifle, Colorado, USA - Groundwater C2 (SPAdes) (version 2) | ecosystem: Environmental > Aquatic > Deep subsurface > Groundwater | place: Rifle, Colorado... | reverse complement strand
CGGTGCCGGCGTGCTGGTGACCGAGGGTTGCCGTGGCGAGGGTGGCTACCTGATCAACAAGCACGGCGAGCGCTTCATGGAGCGTTATGCTCCGAACGCCAAGGACCTGGCCGGCCGCGACGTGGTCGCCCGCTCCATGGTCAAGGAAATCATCGCCGGCAACGGCTGTGGTCCGGATGGCGATCACGTGCTGCTGAAGCTCGACCACCTGGGCGAAGAAGTGCTGCACAGCCGCCTGCCTGGTATCTGCGAGCTGTCCAAGACTTTCGCTCACGTCGATCCGGTGACTGCTCCGGTTCCGGTCGTGCCGACCTGCCACTACATGATGGGTGGCGTTGCCACCAACATCCATGGCCAGGCCATCACCCAGGATGCCAACGGCAACGACAAGATCATCGACGGTCTGTTCGCCGTGGGCGAAGTGGCTTGCGTGTCGGTACACGGCGCCAACCGTCTGGGCGGCAACTCGCTGCTCGACCTGGTGGTGTTCGGTCGTGCCGCCGGTCTGCACCTGGAAAAAGCCCTCAAGGAAGGCATCGAGCACCGCGGTGCTACCGACTCCGACCTCGAGGCTTCGCTCAAGCGCCTGTCCGGCGTCAACGAGCGCACCACTGGTGAAGACGTGGCTCCGCTGCGTAAAGAGCTGCAAAACTGCATGCAGAACTACTTCGGTGTATTCCGTACTGGCGAATACATGCAGAAGGGTATTGCACAACTGGCCGACCTGCGTGAACGCATCGCGAACGTCAAGATCGCGGACAAGAGCCAGGCTTTCAACACTGCGCGTACTGAAGCGCTGGAACTGCAAAACCTCCTCGAAGTGGCCGAAGCCACTGCGATCGCTGCCGAGGCTCGCAAAGAGTCCCGCGGCGCGCATGCCCGCGAAGACTTCGAGGATCGCGACGACGAGAACTGGCTGTGCCACTCCCTGTACTTCCCGGGTGAGAAGCGCGTGACCAAGCGTGGTGTCAACTTCTCGCCGAAGACCGTTCCGGCCTTTGAACCCAAGGTTCGTACTTATTAAGGGTAGCCGCCATGTTGCAAGTGAGTGTTTATCGCTATAACCCGGAGAAAGACGCTGCTCCGTTCATGCAGGACTTCCAGGTCGATACCGGTGGCAAGGACCTGATGGTGCTGGACGTGCTGGCGCTGATCAAGGAGCAGGACGTGACCTTCTCCTACCGTCGCTCCTGCCGCGAAGGCGTGTGCGGTTCCGACGGTATGAACATCAGCGGCAAGAACGGCCTGGCCTGCATTACCCCGCTGTCGGCGGTGGTGAAGGGCGGCAAGTTGGTCATTCGTCCGCTGCCTGGTCTGCCGGTCATCCGTGACCTGGTGGTCGACATGAGCATCTTCTACAAGCAGTACGAGAAGGTGCAGCCGTTCCTGCAGAACGATACTCCGGCTCCGGCCATCGAGCGTCTGCAGTCGCCGGAACAGCGCGAGAAGCTGGATGGTCTGTACGAGTGCATTCTGTGCGCCTGCTGCTCGACCTCCTGCCCGTCCTTCTGGTGGAACCCGGACAAGTTCCTCGGTCCGGCTGCCCTGCTGCAGGCCTATCGTTTCCTGGCCGACAGCCGCGACACCAAAACCGAAGAGCGTCTCGCCTCGCTGGACGATCCGTTCAGCGTGTTCCGCTGCCGCGGGATCATGAACTGCGTGAACGTTTGCCCGAAGGGTCTCAACCCGACCAAGGCTATCGGTCACGTGCGTAACATGCTGCTGCAAAGCGGTACCTGATGAGCCGCAGCTTGCGGTGATTCAACCTAGTCTGCACGGAGCGGCGGCTATCCGCCGTTCCGTGCTGCTGCAAAACCAGCCGCAGCCCACAAAGCTGCGGCTTTGATCAAAAAACGACCAGCAGGGGCAACCGGGCTGGAACCCGGACTATCTGCGGGATCCGTAGTGGCTTTACCGAAGTCGCTGCTCTGGACTTTCGAGCCACGTTACGGTCTCCACGCCAGGTGGTGTCCCCTTACCGAGGGTGACCTAGCATGCATGAAAGCGTAATGCAGCGGATGTGGAACAGTGCCCACCTGTCCGGTGGAAACGCTGCCTACGTCGAAGAACTCTACGAGCTCTTCCTGCACGATCCCAACGCTGTGCCCGAAGAGTGGCGCACCTACTTCCAGAAGTTGCCGACTGACGGCAACCAGTCTCCCGACGTTTCTCATGCCACGGTCCGCGATCACTTCGTGCTGCTGGCCAAGAACCAGCGTCGTGCCCAGCCGGTATCCGCCGCCGCTGTCAGCAGCGAGCACGAGAAGAAGCAGGTCGAAGTGCTGCGCCTGATCCAGGCCTTCCGCATGCGTGGCCATCAGGCATCTAGCCTCGACCCGCTGGGCCTCTGGCAACGCAAGGCGCCGGCCGATCTGTCGATCCACAATTACGGCCTGACCGACGCCGATCTCGACACCGTCTTCCATACTGGCGACCTGTTCTTCGGTAAGCCGGAAGCGACCCTGCGCGAGATCCGCGACGCCCTGCAGAGCACCTACTGCGGCACCATCGGTGCCGAGTTCATGCACATCGTCGATGGCGAGCAGCGCAAGTGGTTCCAGCAGCGCATCGAGAGCGTGCGCGGCCGTCCGCAATTCTCGGTCGAGGCCAAGAGCCACCTGCTCGAGCGTCTGACCGCCGGCGAAGGCCTGGAGAAATACCTCGGTACCAAGTACCCGGGTACCAAGCGTTTCGGTCTGGAAGGCGGCGAGAGCATGGTGCCGATGGTCGACGAGATCATTCAGCGCAGCGGCTCCTATGGCGCCAAGGAAATCGTCATCGGCATGGCCCACCGTGGCCGCCTTAACCTGCTGGTCAATGCACTCGGCAAGAACCCGCGCGACCTGTTCGACGAGTTCGAGGGCAAGAAGGTCGAGGGTCTCAGCTCCGGTGACGTGAAGTACCACCAGGGCTTCTCCTCCAACGTCATGACCCCGGGCGGCGAAGTGCACCTGGCCATGTCGTTCAACCCGTCGCACCTGGAAATCGTTTCCCCGGTGGTCGAGGGCTCCGTGCGTGCCCGTCAGGACCGTCGTGGCGATACCGTAGGCGACAAGGTGGTACCGATTTCCATCCACGGTGACGCGGCGTTCGCCGGTCAGGGCGTGGTCATGGAAACCTTCCAGATGTCGCAGATCCGCGGCTTCAAGACTGGTGGCACGATCCATATCGTGGTCAACAACCAGGTCGGTTTCACCATCAGCAACACCGAAGACTCGCGCTCCACCGAGTACTGCACCGATCCGGCGAAGATGATTCAGGCGCCGATCCTGCACGTCAACGGCGACGATCCGGAAGCCGTGCTATTCGTGACCCAGCTGGCCGTCGACTATCGCATGCAGTTCAAGCGTGACGTGGTCATCGACCTGGTCTGCTACCGTCGCCGCGGCCACAACGAGGCCGACGAGCCGAGCGGCACCCAGCCGCTGATGTACCAGAAAATCGCCAAGCAGCGCACCACTCGTGAGCTGTATGCCGATGCCTTGGTACAGGCCGGTACCCTGACTCCCGAGCAGGTGCAGGCCAAGGTCGACGAATACCGCACCGCGCTGGATAACGGCCTGCATGTGGTCAAGAGCCTGGTCAAGGAACCCAACCCCGAGCTGTTCGTCGACTGGACTCCGTATCTGGGCCATGCTTGGACAGCGCGTCATGACACCAGCTTCGACCTGAAGACCCTGCAGGAACTGAACGCCAAGCTGCTGCAGATTCCGGAAGGCTTCGTGGTTCAGCGTCAGGTCGCCAAGATCCTCGAGGATCGTGGCCGTATGGGCGCCGGCGCCATGCCGATCAACTGGGGCTTCGCCGAAACCCTGGCTTACGCCACCCTGCTGGTCGAAGGCCACCCGGTGCGTATCACCGGTCAGGACGTCGGTCGTGGCACCTTCTCGCACCGCCATGCGGCGCTGCACAGCCAGAAGGACGCCAGCCGTCACATCCCGCTGCAGCACCTGTACGAAGGTCAGCCGAAGTTCGAGCTGTACGACTCCTTCCTTTCCGAAGAAGCCGTGTTGGCATTCGAATACGGCTATGCCACCACCACGCCGAACGCGCTGGTGATCTGGGAAGCCCAGTTCGGCGACTTCGCCAACGGTGCCCAGGTGGTGATCGACCAGTTCATCACCAGCGGCGAGCACAAGTGGGGCCGCCTGTGCGGTCTGACCATGCTGCTGCCGCACGGCTACGAAGGTCAGGGTCCGGAGCACTCTTCCGCCCGTCTGGAGCGTTACCTGCAGCTGTGCGCCGAGCAGAACATCCAGGTCTGCGTGCCGACCACTCCGGCTCAGGTCTACCACATGCTGCGCCGTCAGGTGATTCGCCCGCTGCGCAAGCCGCTGGTGGCCCTGACTCCGAAGTCGCTGCTGCGTCACAAGCTGGCCATCTCGACCCTGGAAGACCTGGCTCAGGGCTCCTTCCAGACCGTGCTGCCGGAAACCGACAACCTGGATCCGAAGAAGGTCGAGCGCCTGGTCCTGTGCAGCGGCAAGGTCTACTACGACCTGGTCGAGAAGCGCCGTGCCGAAGGTCGCGAAGACACTGCCATCGTTCGTATCGAGCAGCTGTATCCGTTCCCCGAGGACGATCTGGCCGAAGTCATGGCTGCCTACAAGCACCTCAAGCATGTGGTCTGGTGCCAGGACGAGCCGATGAACCAGGGTGCCTGGTACTGCAGCCAGCATCACATGCATCGCGTCATCGCTGCGCACAAGAAGGGCCTGTCGCTGGCCTACGCCGGCCGTGCCGCTTCGGCTGCACCGGCCTGTGGCTACGCCTCGATGCACGCCGAGCAGCAGGAACAGCTGCTGCAGGATGCCTTCACCATTTAATCCCTTCAGGTAAGCGGCCCTGCCGGACTCGGTTCGGCAGGCGCCCCCATGAAGACCCCGAATCAATAGGAAACCGCAGATAATGGCTATCGAGATCAAAGCCCCGACTTTCCCGGAATCCGTCGCTGACGGTACCGTCGCCACCTGGCACAAGAAGCCGGGCGACGCGGTCAAGCGTGACGAGCTGATTGTCGACATCGAAACCGACAAAGTAGTCATGGAAGTTCTGGCTGAAGCCGACGGTGTTCTCGCCGAGATCGTCAAGAACGAGGGTGACACCGTGCTGAGCGGTGAGCTGCTCGGCAAGCTGAGCGAAGGTGGCGTCGCTGCCGCCGCACCGGCTGCTGCTCCGGCCGCTGCTGCCCCGGCTGCCGCCGCTGCTCCGGCTGCTGCTGCCGAAGACGCCATCCTGTCGCCGGCCGCGCGCAAGATCGCTGCCGAGAACGATCTGGACCGCAACGCCATCCCGGGTACCGGCAAGGGTGGCCGCGTGACCAAGGAAGACGCCGTCGCCGCCGTCGACGCCAAGAAGGCCGCTCCGGCTCCGGCTGCCAAGCCGGCTGCTCCGGCTGCCGATGCGCCGATCTTCGCCGTCGGCGATCGCGTCGAGAAGCGCGTACCGATGACCCGCCTGCGCGCCAAGATCGCCGAGCGTCTGGTCGAGGCCCAGTCCTCGATGGCCATGCTGACTACCTACAACGAAGTCAACATGAAGCCGGTCATGGACCTGCGCGCCAAGTACAAGGACCTGTTCGAGAAGAAGCACAACGGCGTGCGCCTGGGCTTCATGTCCTTCTTCGTCAAGGCCGCCACCGAAGCGCTGAAGCGCTTCCCGGGCGTGAACGCCTCGATCGACGGTGGCGACATCGTCTACCACGGCTATTCGGACGTCGGCGTGGCCGTATCCAGCGACCGCGGCCTGGTGGTTCCGGTGCTGCGCAACGCCGAGCTGATGAGCCTGGCCGAGATCGAAGGCACCATCGGCGCCTACGGCCGCAAGGCGAAGGAAGGCAAGCTGACCATCGAAGAGATGACCGGCGGCACCTTCACCATCTCCAACGGCGGCGTGTTCGGCTCCCTGCTGTCCAGCCCGATCGTCAACCCGCCGCAGACCGCCATCCTCGGCATGCACAAGATCCAGGATCGTCCGATGGCCGTGAACGGTCAGGTCGTGATCCTGCCGATGATGTACCTGGCGCTGTCCTACGACCACCGTCTGATCGACGGCAAGGAAGCGGTGAGCTTCCTGGTGGCCATCAAGGACCTGCTGGAAGATCCGGCTCGTCTGCTGCTGGACGTCTGATCCCGCGTTTCTCCCACGGCGGCTCCTGACAGAGGGGCCGTCCGGTTCATCCCAAAAGGATTGAGAGTTATGACCCAGAAATTCGACGTAGTGGTGATTGGCGGTGGCCCCGGTGGCTATGTCGCGGCCATCCGTGCGGCTCAGCTCGGCTTCAAGACTGCCTGCATCGAGAAGTACAAGGGCAAGGAAGGCAAGGTCGTCCTCGGCGGCACCTGCCTGAACGTCGGCTGCATTCCGTCCAAGGCGCTGCTGGACAGCTCCTGGAAATACCACGAGGCCAAGGAAAGCTTTGGCGTCCATGGCATCGAGGTCAAGGGCGTCAGCATGGACGTGCCGGCGATGATCGAGCGCAAGGCATCCATCGTGAAGAACCTGAACACCGGCGTTGCCGGCCTGTTCAAGGCCAACGGCGTTACCCTGATCGAAGGCCACGGCAAGCTGCTGGCCGGCAAGCAGGTGGAAGTCACTGCCGAAGACGGCAAGGTCGAAGTGCTGGAAGCGGCCAACGTGATCATCGCCTCCGGCTCCAAGCCGATCGATATCCCGCCGGCTCCGGTCAACCAGGACACCATCGTCGACTCCACCGGCGCCCTGGAATTCCAGAGCGTGCCGAAGAAGCTGGGCGTGATCGGTGCTGGCGTGATCGGTCTGGAGCTGGGCTCGGTATGGGCTCGCCTGGGTGCCGAAGTCACCGTGATCGAGGCGCAGGACAAGTTCCTGCCGACCGTCGACGAGCAGGTTGCCAAGGAAGCCCACAAACTGCTGAGCAAGCAGGGTCTGGACATCCGCCTGAACGCCCGCGTTACCGGTTCGGAAGTGAAGAAGAAGCAGGTCACCGTGCATTTCACCGATGCCAACGGTGAGCAGCAGCTGACCTTCGACAAGCTGATCGTGTCGGTCGGCCGTCGCCCGGTTACCCAGGACGTGCTGGCTGCCGACAGCGGCGTGACCCTGGACGAGCGCGGCTTCATCTTCGTCGACGACCAGTGCGCCACCAGCGTGCCGGGCGTCTACGCGATCGGCGACGTGGTGCGTGGCCCGATGCTGGCGCACAAGGCCTCGGAAGAGGGCGTGATGGTTGCCGAGCGCATCGCCGGCCACAAGGCGCAGATGAACTACGACCTGATCCCGTCGGTCATCTACACCCACCCGGAAATCGCCGCGGTCGGCAAGACCGAACAGCAGCTGAAGGCCGAAGGCGTTGCGATCAACGTCGGCGTCTTCCCGTTCGCCGCGAGCGGTCGTGCCATGGCGGCCAACGACACTCACGGTCTGGTCAAGGTCATCGCCGATGCCAAGACCGACCGCGTGCTGGGCGTGCACGTGATCGGCCCGGCGGCTGCCGAGCTGGTACAGCAGGGCGCCATCGCCATGGAATTCGGCACCAGCGCCGAAGACCTGGGCATGATGGTGTTCTCGCACCCGACCCTGTCGGAAACGCTGCACGAAGCTGCTCTGGCAGTGAATGGCCACGCCATCCACATTGCCAACCGCAAGAAGCGCTAACGCGCCAGCACTGCGGGTGACTCCAGGCCGTCACCCGCGTGCCTGACAACGGCCCCAGTCGGCGGCGTCTTCGACGTCCAACCGACTGGGGCCGTTGTTTTTGTGCCCGGCTAGTCACTGCAACTATTCCCGATTAAGATCCATGACGCCGATACTTACAACTAAAGCGGTATGGAAAAATGAATCTTCACGAATATCAGGGTAAGCAGTTGTTTGCCGAGTATGGGTTGCCGGTGTCCCGGGGCTACGCAGTCGATACTCCGAAAGAAGCAGCCGAAGCCTGTGACAAGATCGGCGGCACTGCCTGGGTGGTGAAAGCCCAGGTCCATGCCGGCGGTCGCGGCAAGGCGGGCGGCGTCAAGCTGGTTCGTAGCAAGGAAGAGGCCAAGGCCTTTGCCCAACAGTGGCTGGATCAGCGGCTGGTGACCTACCAGACCGACGCCAACGGGCAGCCGGTCAGCAAGATTCTGGTCGAAGCGTGCACCGAGATCGCCAGGGAGCTGTATCTCGGAGCCGTGGTCGACCGTTCCTCCCGACGCATCGTGTTCATGGCCTCCACCGAGGGCGGCGTGGACATCGAGAAAGTCGCCCACGACACCCCGGAAAAGATCCTCAAGGCCAGCATCGACCCGCTGGTCGGCGCGCAGCCGTTCCAGGGCCGCGAGCTGGCGTTCCAGCTCGGCCTCAAGGGTGAGCAGGTCAAGCAGTTCGCGCAGATATTCGTTTCCCTCGCCAGGCTGTTCGAGGACTACGATCTGGCACTGCTCGAGGTCAACCCGCTGGTGGTCACCAAGGCCGGCCATCTGCACTGCCTGGACGCCAAGCTCAATATCGACGGCAACGCCCTCTACCGGCAGCCCAAGTTGCGCGAGATGCAGGACCACTCCCAGGACGACCCGCGCGAGGCCCATGCGGCCAAGTGGGAACTCAACTACGTGGCGCTGGACGGCAACATCGGCTGCATGGTCAACGGTGCCGGTCTGGCCATGGGCACCATGGACATCGTCAACCTGCACGGCGGGCGACCGGCCAACTTCCTCGACGTCGGCGGTGGCGCGACCAAGGAGCGGGTGGTCGAGGCGTTCAAGATCATCCTCTCCGACCGCAACGTGAAGGCGGTGCTGGTGAACATCTTCGGCGGCATCGTGCGTTGCGACATGATCGCCGAAGGCATCATCGGCGCGGTGCGCGAAGTGGGCGTGCAGGTGCCGGTGGTGGTGCGTCTGGAAGGCAACAACGCCGACCTGGGTGCGCGGGTGCTGGCCGACAGCGGTCTGAATATCATGGCGGCGACCAGTCTGACCGACGCTGCGCAGCAGGTCGTCAAGGCCGCGGAGGGCAAGCAATGAGCATCCTGATCGACAAGGACACCAAGGTCATTTGCCAGGGCTTCACCGGTAGCCAGGGTACCTTCCATTCGGTGCAGGCCATCGAGTACGGCACCCATATGGTTGGCGGGGTGAGCCCGGGGAAGGGCGGCACCAGCCATCTCGGTCTGCCGGTGTTCGACACCGTCAAGGATGCCGTGGCTGCCACTGGCGCCACCGCCTCGGTGATCTACGTGCCGGCGCCGTTCTGCAAGGACTCGATTCTCGAGGCGGCCTTCGGCGGCATCCGCCTGATCATCTGCATCACCGAGGGCATTCCGACGCTCGACATGCTCGAGGTCAAGGTCAAGTGCGACGAGCTGGGCGTGCGTCTGATCGGGCCGAATTGCCCCGGCGTGATTACCCCGGGGCAGTGCAAGATCGGTATCATGCCGGCCCACATTCACCTGCCGGGCAAGGTCGGTATCGTGTCGCGCTCCGGCACCCTGACCTACGAGGCGGTGAAGCAGACCACTGACGCCGGCTTCGGCCAGTCCACCTGCGTGGGTATCGGGGGCGACCCGATCGCGGGGTCGAGCTTCATCGATATCCTGAAGCTGTTCGAGCAGGACCCGCAGACCGAGGCCATCGTCATGATCGGCGAGATCGGCGGTAGTGCCGAGGAAGAGGCGGCGGCTTGGATCAAGGAACACGTGAGCAAGCCGGTGGTGTCATACATCGCCGGCGTGACCGCACCGCCCGGCAAGCGCATGGGGCATGCCGGGGCGATCATCTCCGGCGGCAAGGGCACTGCGGAGGAGAAGTTCGCCGCGCTGCAGGACGCCGGCGTGAGAACCGTGCGCTCGCTGGCCGACATCGGCAAGGCGCTGGCCGAGGCGACCGGCTGGAGCATGAAGTAAGCGCCGGCGGAGCCGGTTGAGGAGGAGGGCCACCTGCGGGTGGCTCTCTTCGTTACGGCCTGCCCGGTTCCGACTCCACTTTCTGGTTGTACGCATGAATCATCTGAAAAACGCCGATGTGCTGGCCCTGGGCTTCATGACCTTTGCGCTGTTCCTCGGTGCAGGCAACATCATCTTCCCGCCGAGTGCCGGCATGGCGGCCGGCGAGGCGATGTGGAGCGCTGCGTTGGGCTTTCTCCTCACCGGCGTCGGCCTGCCACTGCTCACCGTGGTGGCGCTGGCTCGCGTCGGCGGCGG
>Ga0209212_1009468_pt1 | contig 10159 bp, 9 predicted proteins | sample RifGroC2_FD_183996 | JGI IMG/M metagenome (GOLD analysis project Ga0209212, IMG submission 183996) | Groundwater microbial communities from Rifle, Colorado, USA - Groundwater C2 (SPAdes) (version 2) | ecosystem: Environmental > Aquatic > Deep subsurface > Groundwater | place: Rifle, Colorado... | reverse complement strand
GTATGCAGGTCATTTGCTCCGGCTGCAAGACCGCGGCAAAAATGGGTCGAGGATATGAATGTGAACCTGATTCCATGTCTGACTGCATGGTCTCTTTTGGCAGCAGCATTGGCGGCCCTCAAGGTTTGCCATGCAGTCAGAACAACAATAAACCATGTATCTGGTACGGAGGTATAAGGCAATGCCAAAATTAATCATGACCGCAGACGATTCGGCCAGTGTAAGGCAGATGGTAAGCTTCACACTCAAGCAGAACGGCTATGATGTGGTTGAGGCGGTAGATGGTAAGGATGCTCTCACCAAGCTTGGCTCTCAAAAGGTTGATATGCTGATTACCGACCTGAATATGCCCAATCTGGACGGCCTCGGACTTATCAGAGGAGTACGAGCCGGGTCGCTGAACAAGTTTATCCCGATAATCATGTTGACGACCGAATCCCAGGATTCGAAAAAGGGAGAGGGCAAGGCAGCCGGGGCAACCGGATGGATTGTCAAACCATTTAAACCAGAGCAGCTGATTGCGGTGATCAAGAAAGTTTTGGGATGAGTCAGACCCTGGACCCTGAGGTAAAAAATGATCGAACAGCATATTGTCACCTATCGCGAAGAAGCCAATGAACTGCTGACCGAGCTTGAAACGTCGCTGCTGGAGCTGGAGGAGACTCCCGAGGACAGCGAGCTGATCGGACGTGTCTTCCGTGCCATGCACACCATCAAGGGCTCCGGCGCCATGTTCGGATTTGATGAGATTGCAGGATTCACCCATGAGGTCGAAACGGTCTTTGATCTGGTGCGTAATGGCAAGATGGCAGTTTCAAAACAGTTGCTCAATCTGACTCTGCGGGCCCGCGATCACATCAAGTCCTTGCTGGATGCCTCAGTTTCCGGAAATGACATCGACCGCAATGAGGGCAATGCCATTATCGCAGGCCTGAAACAGCTTGTGCCTGGAGCGGAACCTGTAGAGATTATCCGGGCAGCTCAGGAGTCCGCTCCGGTTTCCCAGACCTCTGATGGCGACCAGAATACCTGGCGTATCCGCTTCAAGCCGATTCCCGAGATTTTCATGTCCGGCACAAATCCCCTTGGCCTGATCAATGAACTTCGCGATCTGGGTACCTGTTACGTGATTGCCCACACAGAACTGATCCCGCCACTCAGCGAAATTAAGCCGGAACATTGCTATATATATTGGGATATTGTTCTGACTACCAGCCGGGGGATGGATGCCATCAAGGATGTGTTCATCTTCTGTGAAGACGACTGCGATCTGAAGATCGATCTGGTTGATGATGGCGCCAGTGATTCAGGCCAGGATTACAAAAAACTGGGTGACATCCTGGTGGAACGCGGCGATTTGTCGCCTGCTGAGATGTATAAAATCCTTGATATGCAGAAGCGTTTCGGTGAGCTGGCCGTTTCCATTGGTGCTGTTACGCCGGACAAGGTCCAATCAGCGCTGGTGGAACAGCAGCAGGTCAAGGCGGTGCGACAGGAACGCGCCACACAGGAATCCGCCACCAGTATCCGCGTGCCGGCAGAAAAACTGGATTTGCTGGTTAATCTGGTGGGCGAGTTGGTGACGGTTCAGGCCCATCTCAGTCAGACCGCCGCTCTCCATAATAATGCCGATTTTGCCGCTATCGCGGAAGAGGTCGAACGTCTGACCGAGGAATTGCGTGATACTGCTCTCAATATCCGCATGCTGCCGATCGGCTCGACCTTCAGCAAGTTCAAACGACTGGTGCGTGACCTCTCCCAGGAATTGGGCAAGGAGATCGAGATGGAGACCGAGGGGGCTGAAACCGAGCTGGACAAGACGGTTATCGAGCGTCTCAATGACCCACTGGTTCACCTGATCCGCAACAGTATCGACCACGGTATTGAGATGCCTGAGGTACGGCGCTCCGCCGGCAAGCCGTCACAGGGAACAGTGCATCTGGGTGCGGTCCATTCCGGCGACAGCGTGCTGATTACTATTCGTGACGATGGGGCCGGGCTGGATCGGGAGGCAATCCGCGCCAAGGCTGTCGAACGGGGTCTGATTGCCGCAAACGCCGAGTTGTCTGACAAAGAGATTTATAACATGATCTTTGCCCCCGGCTTTTCCACAGCTGCCAAGGTTACCAGCGTCTCCGGACGTGGAGTAGGCATGGATGTGGTCAAGAAAGGCATCGAAGCGCTGCGCGGCACCATTGACATCTCCAGTGTCCGGGGCGTGGGAAGTACTATCACCCTCAGGATACCTTTGACGCTGGCCATTATCGAATGCCTGCTGGTCAGGATCGATGAAAACTATTTTGTCCTGCCGCTCGCCAATGTGGAGGAATGTGTCGAGCTTACCCGTGATGACATCAGCAATGCCCATGGCCGCAACCTGGCTACTGTACGCGGTTCGATCGTCCCCTATATCCCGTTGCGTGAGCAGTTTGGCATCAGCAGTAAGCGCCCGGACATAGAGCAGATTGTCATTACCGGCATCAACGGCAGCAAGGTCGGTTTCGTGGTCGACAACGTGGTGGGAGAACACCAGACGGTTATCAAGACGTTGGGTCGGATGTATCGCGATGTCAAGGGTGTTTCCGGCGCGACGATCCTGGGCGACGGAACTGTTGCGCTGATTCTTGATATGGGCGTGCTGTATCAGGCAGCCGCGGAACTTGAATCGCGATAATGTAATTAATGTTTTTATTTCGATTGCCGGGGTTATATTGATACGATGAAACAACGCTATGACGCGCCACAACCTCACGGTATATCAGCTGTTCTCAAAGACAGGGAGTTCAACCGGTTCAGCAGTTTAATCTATGATGAGGTTGGCATTAAAATGCCGCCTGCCAAGAAAACCATGCTTGAGGCGCGTCTGCAGAAACGTCTCAAAGCTCTGGGACTCAATACCTTTGAGGAGTATGCGGATTTTGTTTTCAGTGCTGCCGGTAAAGGCGATGAGCTCATTCACCTGATCGACGTGGTTACCACCAACAAGACGGATTTCTTTCGCGAACCGGTTCACTTCGATTACCTGGTCAAATCAGCCATTCCATCCTTGATTGACAGCCGTGATGCCGGCATCAGAAATCCCCTTAAAATATGGAGTGCCGGCTGCTCCACGGGTGAGGAACCATATACCCTGGCCATGGTCCTGTCGGAATTTACAGCGTCGAACCCTGGTTTTCGCACGTCAATCCTTGCCTCGGACATCTCTACGGCCGTTCTTTCCAAGGCGCGTAACGCCATTTACGCCGAAGACCGGGTGGATACCATTCCACTGCATCTGAAGAAGAAGTATCTGCTAAGGAGCAAGGACAGCAGCAAGTCACTCGTACGAATTGCGCCACAACTCCGTACAATGGTGAATTTCAGGCGACTGAACTTTATGGAGGACTTTGGTCTGCACGAACAGATGGATATTATTTTCTGCCGCAATGTGATCATTTACTTTGATAAACCGACTCAGGAGCGGCTTTTGAACAGATTCCACCAGCAGCTTGTTCGTGGTGGTTTTTTGTTTCTGGGACATTCAGAAACCTTGAACGGCCTCAATGTGCCGCTGACACCGGTGGCATCGACTGTTTACTGCAAATTGTGAAAAATATTGTTGATACGCGATTACGCAATGTCTATCTAAAACCTGGAGAAATCTATGTTTCACGGACTCCGGCCCTTGTTTCAACGGTGCTCGGTTCTTGTGTCTCTGTTACCCTGTATTCTGTTGAAGCCCGGATCGGTGCCATGTGTCACGCCCTGCTTCCCTCCGGCAGCCTGGATGACGGGTTTCGTTATGTGGACAGTACAGTGGAGTATCTTTATGACAAGCTGAAGATCATCAACGGCCGGTCCGGGGGATTTGAGGCCAAGCTGTTCGGCGGGGCGGATGTTCTCAATCCAGTAGGGCGCTTGAGTGGCGTTCCATCGGTAGGCAGGCAGAATGTGGCAGTTGCCCTGCAGGTTATTAAAAAACTCGGAATAGAGTTGATTGCATCCGATACGGGTGGCGACAGGGGCAGAAAGATTTTTTTCTATTCCAATACGGGTGAAGTTTTTCTGCGGCAGGTAAAGAAAAGCATAAGATGACGATTTTGTCGGAGTTTATTTATGCAAAACAAGATAAAAGTATTGATTGTCGATGACTCTGCTCTGGTGAGGCAGGCATTGACTGATATACTATCATCAGATCCTCAGATAGAGGTTGTTGCCGCTGCGGCTGATCCATTCATTGCTGCCGAGCGGATGCGGGATTGTATCCCGGATGTTATAACCCTGGATGTTGAAATGCCGAGGATGGATGGCCTGACCTTTCTGCAGAAGATTATGTCCCAGCATCCGATTCCGGTAGTTATGTGTTCCACACTGACCGGATCAGGCAGCGAAACGGCCATGAAGGCTCTTGAGTATGGCGCGGTTGATATTATTGTCAAACCCAAGATGGGAACCAAACAGTTCATAGAGGAGTCGCGCATCAGCATCTGTGATACGATCAAGGCCGCGGCCATGACCAGGGGTAAGCTTTTGCCGGTCACGAGAAGCCGGGAGGTTGCTCCCAAATATACTGCCGATGTTATCATGGAAAAGGCGACCAGCAAGGCCATGATCCAGACTACCGAGAAGGTGGTTGTGGTCGGAGCGTCAACCGGAGGAACCGAGGCGCTCAAGGTCTTTTTGGAGATGTTTCCGGAGGATTCCCCCGGCATTGTTATTGTTCAGCATATGCCGGAGCATTTTACCGCTGCATTTGCAAAACGGCTGGATTCGACCTGTCGTATAACGGTAAAAGAGGCTGCGGACAATGATACTGTTGTACGGGGCAGGGCTCTCATCGCACCGGGTAACCATCATGCCCTGCTTAAGCGCAGCGGCGCCCGTTATTATGTTGAGATCAAGGACGGCCCGTTGGTATCTCGGCACCGTCCCTCTGTTGATGTGCTTTTCCGCTCTGCTTCACGCTATGCCGGCAAAAATGCCGTAGGTGTGATCATGACCGGGATGGGTGATGATGGCGCTCGAGGGATGAAAGAGATGTTCGATGCCGGCGCCTTCACGTTGTCTCAGGATGAGGCAACGTGTGTGGTCTACGGCATGCCCCATGAAGCGGTCAAGATGGGCGGCGTCCACAAAACCTTGCCTCTTCAACAGATCGCTGCTGAAGTCATGCGGCTGTGCAGTTAGTAAGTTAGAAGTCGTATTCTGCGCTTTTCTGGCAGAAAACGACTTCGTTAACGCACTTATCCTGATTTATCAGGGCTAGGATTTGATTATGGCTACCATGGGCGAAAAATTTTACCTGGGCAGGCAGCCGATCCTCGATCGCAGTCAGGAGATTGTCGGCTATGAACTCCTGTTCAGATCCGCGGGGCGTGATTTTGCCGAATTTGACAGTTATTCCCAGGCAAGCGCCAGTGTGATCACCAACGCACTGTCCGCCTTCGGCATCCAGGAGGTGCTGGGTGGAAAATTCGGTTTCATCAATGTTCATCTCGACCTGTTGCTCTCGGAGATGCTGGAGCTGCTCCCTGTTGAGCAATCGGTTCTCGAATTGCTGGAAATGATCAAGATTGATGATCAGGTTGTTGAACGCTGTCGTGACCTTAAGCTGCTGGGTTTTCAGTTGGCGCTGGATGATCATGAATACAGCCCTGATTATGCCGATATCTATGGTGTCATTGATATCGTCAAGATTGATATTCTCGCCATTAAATCGGATCTGCTGCCTGGAATAATAGAACAGCTGCGTCGCTGGCCAGTGAGGATACTTGCCGAAAAGGTCGAAACGGTTGAGCAGTTTGATGCCTGTTTCGGTATGGGTTTTGACCTGTTTCAAGGGTATTTCTTCGAACGGCCGGTGGTGCTCAACAAGAAAAAGATCGACACCTCCGGTCTGGCCATGCTCAAGCTTCTGCAGCAGCTCACCATGGATGCCACCATTGATGAGATCGAGCAGACCTTTAAGGCCAATCCCAGCATGTCCTACAACCTGCTGCGGCTGGTTAATTCAGTTGCCCACGGCACCCGTGAAAAGATCAAGACCCTGCGGCATGCCATTACCATGCTGGGAACAAGTCACATCCGCCGCTGGATTCAACTCTCGCTCTTTGCGGGCAATGATGCGCGAGGTATCAACAACCCCCTGCTGGAGATGGCAGCAGTTCGGGGCCGCCTGATGGAGATTCTGGTCATCCAGAAGGAGCAGGCGCGTGATTTGGCCGAACAATCGGAAGAGGCCTTTATGATCGGCATTCTTTCGCTGCTTGATGTGCTTTTTGAAACCCCCATGAGCGTGATCGTTGAAAGTCTCAATCTGACGGAAGAGGTCAGTGGCGCGCTGCTTTCCAGGGAAGGAATGCTGGGCAGACTGCTTTGTCTGGCAGAACGTCTGGAGGTGACCGATTTTGCAGCTGTTTCGCCACTCCTTCATGAGTGCAATATAACTCTGGACCAGTTGCTTACGGCCCAGCTGGAGGCATTCAACTGGCGCGTCAAGGTGATGTCAGGCTGACCCGTCGGGGGTGCTGTCCCTTGGCCCATCATGGCCTCTTGACACCCCAATGCTTTTGATGTAGCCTGACACGTCCTACCACAGGACGATCCACGATTCATGTAACAAAACACTACCTACTTTACAGGTTACAACCCAGATGAAAATTACTGCTGTTATTCCAGCTCGTTACGCTTCGACGCGTTTTCCGGGCAAGGCACTGGCCGAGATCGGCGGCAAGCCGATGATCCAGCACGTCTACGAACGCACTGTTCGAGCTACGCTGGTCAACAACGTTATCGTTGCTACGGACGATGAACGCATTTGTCAGGTGGTGTCCGCCTTTGGCGGTGTTTGCCACATGACCCGGCTCGACCATGAAACCGGTACCGACCGCCTGGCAGAGGTTGCTGAAGGCCTTGATGCCGATATCATTGTCAATGTCCAGGGGGATGAGCCGCTGATCGTGCCGGAGATGATCGATCAGGCAATCCAGCCGTTTTTGGACGATCCCTCCCTGAAGATGGGCACCCTGAAGACACGCATCAGGTGTCTGCATGATTTCCTCAGCCCCAATGTGGTCAAGGTGGTCACGGATAAAGCGGACAACGCACTTTACTTCTCACGATCCCCCCTGCCGTTTTTTCGTGACAAGTGGCAGGATTTGAAGGATGAATCCTTTTCCAGCGGTAAGCTGCTCTGCTACAAGCATGTGGGGCTTTATGTGTATCGTCGCGATTTTCTGGTTGAGTTCGCCGCCATGTCTCCCACCTTCCTGGAGATGTCGGAGAAGCTGGAACAGTTGCGTGCCCTGGAAAATGGCGTATCTATCCGCGTAGTGGGAACCGAGTTCGAATCCATCGGTGTTGATACTCCCGATGACCTGGCCAAGGCCAGGGAATGTTTCAAAAATCTGCAAATTTAATTTTTTACCATATAGGAGCAGTCAGCATGAAAACCAAATTCATTTTCATTACCGGTGGGGTTGTCTCCTCAATTGGCAAAGGTCTTGCAGCCGCTTCCCTGGGGGCGCTGTTGGAGGCACGGGGACTGCGTGTAACCATGCAGAAGCTGGACCCCTATATCAACGTTGATCCAGGTACGATGTCACCATTTCAGCACGGTGAGGTTTTCGTAACGGATGATGGTGCGGAAACTGACCTGGATCTTGGCCATTACGAACGCTATACCTGCGCGACACTATCCAAAAAAAGTAATTTTACCACCGGACAGGTCTATTTTTCCGTCATCGAGAAGGAAAGGCGTGGGGACTATCTGGGGGGAACGGTACAGGTCATCCCCCACATTACCGATGAGATCAAAGCCAAAATCATGGCCAATGCCAAGGGAGCGGATGTTGCGATCATTGAAGTCGGCGGCACGGTGGGCGACATCGAATCGCTCCCATTTCTGGAGGCTATCCGCCAGATCCGCTTTGACCGGGGACATGAAAACGCCCTTTATATCCATGTTACCCTGGTGCCGTACATCCGCACTGCCGGAGAGCTCAAGACCAAGCCGACCCAGCACTCTGTCATGGAATTGCGTAAGATCGGCATCCAGCCTGATATCCTGCTGTGCCGCTGTGACCGTGAACTTCCCCTGGACATGAAAAAGAAAATCAGCCTGTTTTGCAATGTGGGGGAAAAGGATGTCATCCAGGTTGTCGACTCCGAGCATATCTATGCGGTGCCCATGGCGCTGAATAAAGAGCGTTTGGACGAGCAGGTGGTGGAAAAGCTTAACATCTGGACCAAGGCCCCTGATCTGACCCATTGGCAGGAAGTGGTGGAAAGACTGTGCCATCCCAGCCATGGGGAGGTGCATATTGCCATTGTCGGCAAGTATGTCAATCTGACCGAGTCCTACAAATCTCTTTCCGAGGCCTTGACTCACGGCGGTATTGCCAATGATTGCCGGGTCTATCTCAAGTATCTTGATTCGGAAATTATCGAAAATGAAGGTGTCGAAGGCCACCTGGATGGAGTTGACGGTATCCTGGTTCCGGGAGGTTTCGGTGAGCGGGGCACTGAGGGTAAAATTCTTGCCATCGAGTACGCCCGCAAAAACAGGATACCCTTCTTCGGGATCTGTCTTGGAATGCAGATGGCTGTTGTTGAATATGCCCGCAACGTATGCGGCCTGACCGGCGCCTGCTCCAGTGAATTCAAGCCTGATTGCGGCGACCCTGTCATTCACCTGATGGAGGAACAGAAAACGGTCAGCAAGAAGGGGGGCACCATGCGCCTGGGCGCCTATCCCTGCACCCTGACCAAAGGAACGCTGGCCCATTCGGCGTATAATAACACGGACATCTCCGAGCGTCATCGTCATCGTTACGAATTCAATAACAAATACCGGGAAGTTCTTACCCAGAAGGGCATGGTTCTATCTGGTGTCTACAAGGAAAAGGACTTGATCGAGGTGGTTGAAATTCCCGATCACCCCTGGTTCCTTGCCTGCCAGTTTCATCCGGAATTCAAGTCCAAGCCGTTGATTCCCCATCCGCTGTTCCGGGCTTTCGTAGCGGCATCATTGGCCAACAGGAAAGGTAAAACGGCATGACCAGGGAAGTTACCATCGGAAGTATCAAGATCGGGGGCAATCGACCGCTGGTACTGATTGCCGGTCCATGCGTCATCGAGTCGGAGGAGGCTACCTTGCGGGCCGCCGAACGGTTGATGGCAATCTGTAACGGTCTTTCCATGCCACTGATCTTCAAGGCGTCCTACGATAAGGCCAACCGTACCTCCATCGGTTCCTTCCGCGGACCAGGCATGAAAGAAGGGCTCAGGATTCTGGCAAAGGTAAAGTCGTCGCTCGGGTTGCCGGTGATCTCGGATATCCATTCCATAGAGCAGATTACACCTGCGGCCGAGGTGCTGGACGTACTGCAGATTCCCGCCTTCCTTTGCCGCCAGACCGATCTGTTGATAGCGGCTGCCAGGAGCGGGCGGGTGATCAACGTCAAGAAGGGGCAGTTCCTGGCTCCCTGGGATATGAAGAATGTTGCCGGAAAACTGGCTGCCTCCGGCAATGAGAATATCATCCTGACCGAACGCGGGGTTTCTTTCGGCTACAACAATCTCGTGGTGGACATGCGCAGCTTTCCGGTCATGCGTGCCAGCGGTTATCCGGTTGTATTCGATGCCACCCACAGTGTACAGCTTCCAGGTGGCCAGGGAGAAAGCTCCGGCGGACAGCGGGAGTTTGTGGAGTATCTTTCCCGGGCAGCCGTTGCGACCGGTATTGACGGCATCTTCATGGAGGTTCATGAAGACCCGGACAAGGCCCTCTGTGATGGTCCCAACTCGATCCCGCATAACGAACTGGCAACACTGCTCAAGACCCTCAAGGCGCTGGATGCTGTTGTGAAGTAATATCGACTTAAAATAATTGATATATACAATAAAGAGGGGACGGTGCATTTGGCACGGTCCCCTCTTTATTTATCCTTAATTCCCGGTGATGACGAAGTCGTCGGCGTAGCGTATATGGCCTCTCTTGCTAATGCCCCTAATACAAGCAACATTAGGTGGACTATTGATTGTCCCACTAGGGTATCTTCAGCAAAGGTCGCAGTTGCCGCAGGACTCCTCCAGATGCTGGTCTAAGTTGGCCACCGTATCTCACGGAGGTGTCTTCTGACCCGGCGCAGGGTGTAGGGTGGCCGCACCTAATGCCCCA
>Ga0209212_1009467_pt1 | contig 10160 bp, 10 predicted proteins | sample RifGroC2_FD_183996 | JGI IMG/M metagenome (GOLD analysis project Ga0209212, IMG submission 183996) | Groundwater microbial communities from Rifle, Colorado, USA - Groundwater C2 (SPAdes) (version 2) | ecosystem: Environmental > Aquatic > Deep subsurface > Groundwater | place: Rifle, Colorado... | reverse complement strand
CCGCCGCGCGACGGTGCGGCGGAACTGGTGAAAGCCATCACCCCGGAGACCGCGCCGCGCCGTATCGTTTATGTGAGTTGCAGCCCCGCCACGCTGGCGCGCGATGCGGCGGAACTGGTGCAGGCGCATGGCTACGCGCTCAAGGCGGCGGGCGTGATGAACATGTTCCCGCAGACTTCGCATGTCGAGTCGATCGCGGTATTCGAGAAGATGTAGCCCGGATGCAGCGTAGCGTAATCCGGGGATGGATACGATGCTTCCGGATTCCGCTATCGCTGCATCCGGGCTACAAATCTAAAAATGCCCTGCAAAAATGCGAGCGTAAAAAAAGGCGACCGATCGGTCGCCTTTTTTGTTGCCGCGAAACGGTTAATCCCGTTCGCCGCTGAACGCCATCAGCAGTTGCAGCAAGCTGATAAACAGGTTGTAGATGCTCAGGAACAGCCCCAGTGTCGCCATCACGTAGTTGGTTTCGCCGCCATTCACGATCCGGCTGACGTCATACAGGATATAGGCGGAGAAGATCAGTACGCCGATCGCGGAAATGGTCAGCGACAGTGCAGGTATCTGGAAGAACATATTCGCCAGCGACGCGACGATCAGCAGGATCAGCCCGATGAACAGGAACTTGCCCATGAAGCTGAAATCCTTCTTGGTCACGGTGGCGATGGTTGCCAGCGAGAAGAAGATGATGCCGGTTCCGCCTGCTGCCATGCCGATCAGTTGCGCGCCGTTCTTAAAGTGCAATGCCACTTGCAGGATCGGGCCGAGGAATACGCCCGCCACGAAGGTGAAACCGAGCAGCGCGGCGATGCCCCACACGCTGTTACGCAGCGCGCTGACGGCGAACATCATGCCGATCATCGCGCCGAACATCAGCAGCGACGACATGATCGGGCTTGCTGCCATGAACGAGAAATTCATCGATGTGCCGATAAATGCACCGATCATCGTCGGGATCATGGTCAGCGCCAGCATCATGTAAGTGTTGCGCAGTACCTTGTTTTGTTCGGTTGCGATTGTGCCGATTCGCGTTGCGGTTTGGTATTGCATGTATGGCCTCCAAAAGGTTAATCGATAAAATACTTGGGTATGAGACTACTAAAGTATGGAAAAAGTTTCAAGGGTATCTCTATAAATCCAAATCTCGTCACAATACTGCGTTGCTTAGATCTAGAACCCCCTCAATATAAAAAACGATGGGGGGTGTTTGGTGGAGGGCGTGAGATTCGAACTCACGAAGGGCGCAAACCCTTGCCAGTTTTCAAGACTGGTGCATTCAACCGCTCTGCCAGCCCTCCGAGGCTATGCATTTTGAAGCAAGGCGCGCGGTGTGTCCAGATAAACGCCCAAAACGCTGTCAGCCCAACGCATTGATTGGTGACCCTAACGGTCAAAAAAACGAAGGTGGCTGTATACTCCGCTTATATTTAAGAGAGATGGTATGTCATGGTTAAACCGAAAAGTATAGGTATGATATCCTTGGGTTGCCCGAAAGCGACCGTGGATTCCGAGCATATCCTCACCCGCCTGCGCGCCGAAGGCTACCTGATTTCCGACAGCTATCAGAACTCTGATCTGGTGATCGTGAATACCTGCGGCTTCATCGACAGCGCGGTGGAAGAATCGCTGGACGCGATCGGTGAAGCGCTAACCGAGAACGGCAAAGTGATCGTCACCGGCTGCCTCGGCGCGAAAGCCGATGTGGTGCGGCAGGCGCACCCCAAGGTGCTGGCGGTGACCGGGCCGCACGCCGCCGACGAGGTGATGGCAGTCGTGCATCAACACTTGCCCAGGCCCCATGACCCGCTCTCCGAGCTGGTTCCCGCGCAGGGTATCCGCCTGACGCCAAAACATTACGCATACTTGAAAATTTCCGAGGGCTGCAATCATCGCTGCACCTTCTGCATCATTCCCAGCCTGCGCGGCGACCTGGTCAGCCGCCCGGTCGGCGATGTGATGCAGGAAGCGCAGAGTCTGGTCAACGCGGGGGTGAAGGAGTTGCTGGTGATTTCGCAGGACACTTCCGCCTACGGGGTGGACGTGAAATACCGCACCGGTTTCTGGGGCGGCAGACCGATCAAGACACGCATGACCGAACTGGCGGTGGCGCTGGGCGAACTTGGTGCGTGGGTGCGCCTGCATTACGTGTATCCCTACCCGCATGTAGATGAAGTGATTCCGCTGATGGCGCAGGGCAAGATTTTGCCGTATCTGGATATTCCGTTTCAGCATGCCAACCAGCGTATTCTCAAGCTGATGAAGCGCCCTGGCAGCAGCGACAACGTGCTGGCGCGCATCAAGCAATGGCGCGAGATGTGCCCGGAGTTGACGCTGCGCAGCACCTTCATCGTCGGCTTCCCCGGCGAGACCGAAGAAGAATTCGAGGAGTTGCTGGATTTCATCGAAGAGGCGCAACTGGATCGGGTCGGCGCATTTGCCTATTCACCGGTGGAGGGCGCAGCGGCCAATGAATTGCCGGATCACATTCCGCCTGAAGTGCAACAGGAACGCCTCGCGCGGCTGATGCTGCTGCAGGAGGAAATCAGCGAAGCGCGCCTCAAGCGCAACATCGGCAAGACCATCATCGTGCTGGTGGACGAGGTGGACGAGGAGGGCGCAATTGCGCGCAGCTCCGCCGATGCGCCGGACATTGACGGCCTGGTGTATATTGAAAACGGCCAGCAATTACGCGTGGGCGATTTCGTCGAAGTCAATATTATCGATTCCGATACGCATGATCTGTGGGGTAGGGTTGGCAGCTAATAGGCTGATTTCAGCAGCTTGCCCCTGCTGCGGCACGAGTTCATACTGAACACGCTTTTATCACTATAAGGGGAGGTGCATCATGTCCGATCAACCTGAATCAGCCGAAGTCGAAAAAATTTCTTGCCAGGTATGCCGCAAGGAGGTGCCGCTGTCCGAGGCAAAAGTTTCCGAGGCGGTCGACTATGTGGCGCATTTCTGCGGGCTCGAGTGCTATGCGGAGTGGAAGCATAGTAGCGAACAGGCGGGAAAAACGGAATAGCGCGTAAAAAAGTCTCCGCCCGTCATGCGGGCGGAGGCGGGTGCTCAGTCCTTGACGGGCTTGTTGTAAGGGCAGTCTTCCGGTGGCATGTCGCATTTGTCGCCCATGCCGCGCTTGAAGTCACGGCGCTCATCGGGCGACATCTTGTTGAAGCGCTCGTGCATCTCCTTGCGATGTTCCGCGCGCTCTTCGGGTGGCATCTTTCTCCGGTGTTCCTTCATCTCCTTGCGCATTTTCTTGCGCTCTTCGGGCGACATCTGCTGCCAGTGCTCGTGCATCTGTTTGCGGCGTTCGGCGCGTTGCTCCAGCGTCATCTTGTCCGAATCCTCGCGCATCATCCGGCGATGTTCGCTCCGTTCCTCAGGCGACATTTTTTCCAGCTGTTCGTGCATTTGCTTACGGCGTTCGGCGCGCTGCTCCGGCGTCAGGCTATCCATCTCCTTGCGCATCGCCTCGCGTTCCGCAGCGCGCTGCTCGGGCGTCAAGGCCTTCATGCGTTCCATATGTTCCTTGATGGATGGGACGGGCGGTGTGTCGGCAGCCAGTGCATTCAGACTGAACGAGGCGGCGATGCCGGCGGCGATTAAGGTTTTTAGAATGGCATTCATGGTTTTCTCCTTAAGTGAGTTATCGAAAACGCCACATTGGACGTGGAGTGCATGATGCGATTGAACTGTAAGTGAAGTGTTTTTACTAAGCGCTATATTGTAAAAATTTGTTTCAACGTGCTGCATAAGCCACAATTTCTTGCAGCAATCCCGTCTGTTCGAATTATCATGCCGCCATGAGCAAATCACAACGCATTCTCATCATCGACGACGACGCGCGCCTGCGCGAACTGCTGCTGCGCTATCTTGGCGAGCAAGGGTTTGCGGCCAAGGCGGTGGCGGACGGCAGCGCGCTGGACAAGGCTTTGCTGCTGAACCGCTATCATCTGCTGGTGCTGGACCTGATGCTGCCCGGTGAAGACGGGCTGGCGATTCTGCGGCGGTTGCGCGGCGCGGGCGAGAACGTGCCGGTGATTCTGCTCACCGCCAAGGGCGACGAGATCGACCGCATCGTCGGGCTGGAAATGGGCGCGGACGATTACCTGTCAAAACCGTTCAATCCGCGCGAGCTGGTGGCGCGCATCAACGCGGTGTTGCGGCGCAAGGGGGCGCTGCCTGCCGGTGCGCCTGATGTCGAAGAAAAGGTATTTTCTTTTGGCGATTGCGAACTGAATCTCGCCACGCGTGTGCTCACCAAGTCCGGCGCGCCGGTTTCCCTGACCACCGGGGAATTCGCACTGCTCAAGGCGCTGGTGACCCATCCGCGCCACCCGCTGTCGCGCGACAAGCTGATGGAACTGGCGCGCGGCCGCGATCACGAACCGTTCGACCGCGCCATCGACGTGCAGGTTTCAAGGCTGCGCAAGATGGTGGAGCCGGACTCCGGTAAGCCACGTTTTATCCAGACGGTGTGGGGGCATGGCTATGTGTTCGTGCCTGACGGGGTGAAATCTTGAGCGTTGTGCCCAAGGCACTGCTGCTACGCGCTTTTCTGCTCATCGTGGTGCTGATCGTGCTGTCGCTCGCCACTTCAGTAGCGATTTTTCGCCATGCCGTGCAGGAGCCGCGCGCGCAGCAGATGGCGCAGTTGGTGGTGTCGGCGGTCAACCTCACCCGCGCCGCCGTATTGTCTTCCGCGCCGGAGTGGCGCGGCGCGCTGCTGGCGGAACTGCGCGATGTGGAAGGGCTGCGCGTGCAGATGGCCGATACGGCCGATGTGCTCGAACCCATGCCAAACCAGCCACCGGAATTACGTCTGATGATGGACAAGGCGCGTGACAGGCTGGGTGAGAGTACGCGCTTTGCCGCCGGGCGCAACGGCGAGGAAGCGTTGTGGGTGAGTTTTTATATCGGCAAGGACGAGTTCTGGGTGGCGCTGCCCAGGGAGCGTATTGAGCATCCACTTTCACAAGTGTTGCTGGTGTGGGGCGGCGTACTGCTGTTGCTGGCATTGCTGGGCGCCTATTTTATTGCACGCCAGGTGGCGCGCCCCTTGAAGCGGCTCGCGCAGGCGGCGCAACAAATCGGCCGGGGCGTCACGCCGCAACCGCTGCCGGAACGCGGCGCACAGGAAATCGTCGCGGTATCGCGCGCCTTCAACCAGATGTCCGCCGATCTTGCCGCGAACGAGCGTGAACGTGCGCTGGTGCTCGCGGGTATTTCGCATGACTTGCGCACCCCGCTGGCGCGCGTACGGCTGGTCGCCGAGTTGAGCGCGAACGAATCGCTGCGCGACGGACTGGTTGCCGATGTGGAGCAGATGGATGCGGTGATCCGGCAATTTCTCGACTATGCGCGCCTCGATGCAAACGAACGAAGTGAAGTCTCGAGCCTGCGGCCAAACGAAGCTGCCGTTTCGACCGACCTGCAAGCCCTGGTGCAAGAAACGGCGCGGCCATTTGCGGCACAGGCCAAATCGCTCACATTTGATTTGCAGCCGCTGCCCATGCTGGCCGTGCGCCCATTACTGTTGAAACGCGCACTCGCCAACCTGCTGGATAATGCTGTCAAATATGGTTGCGGCGAAATTACCGTGCAGCTCGGACAAGATAGAAACCGGGTCGTCCTGGCGGTGGCGGATCGTGGCGCGGGTATTCCCGCCGCGCAACGCGAAGCCGCGAAACGACCGTTTGTGCGCCTGGAAAGCGCGCGCAGCGACGCGACCGGATCGGGTCTGGGGCTGGCGATTGTCGAACGCACCGCACGGCTGCATGGCGGCGAGTTTTATCTGGAAGACCGTCCCGGAGGTGGCCTGGTGGCCAGGCTGGTGTTGCCGGCAGGCCTGGCCGGGTAGTTCCGGGGATTTTCGCTTTCAAGCAAGCGGCAACAAGCTTTGACGGGTATATTTTTCTGGCATATTTTTCTTGCCGCCCGTAACAAAAACGGGTAGGGTTAGCGTCATAAATTTATCGGGGAGCAAATCATGGACGTCAGTAACGCTACTGCCACTTCCGTCAGCGCGATTGTCAACAGCCCGCAGCCGCAACCGCCCGAGCCGAAGAATGACAAACAGCCGGAGAGGCAACAGGAATCTGCCGTGGTGAAATTGTCTGCCGAATCGCAGCAGATGAGCCGCACCGAAAACCAGAACAACGATACCGAGCGTGCCCAAACCAGGCCGCAGGAAGCTGTCGAACCGCCTGGCATCAAGTTTATGGAAGGCGGAAACAAGGGCGGAAACGTCAACACTTTCGCCTGAAGCTCAAGGTAATTCGATCAATTGCGCCGCCCCGGTAAAGTGCACGGGCGGCGCGCCATGTAAATCGCAACGTTATGAATCCAGACTGGCAACAATTTCTTGTACAACAAGGTGCGGCCTGTGACGCGGGCACGGTGCTACATTTTGGTGACACTGCCGCCGAGCTGAGCGCAACGGCACAAAACACCGTACTGTGCGACCTGAGCCAATTCGGCACGCTGCGCGTTTCCGGCGAGGATGCGCAATCTTTCCTGCAAAACATGCTGAGCAACGACACCCGCGAAATCGATGCCAGCCATGCGCAGCTCAGTAGCCTGAACAGCCCGAAGGGGCGCATGCTGGCGACCATGCTGATCTGGCGCAACGGCGACGACTACCTGCTGCAACTGCCGCGCGCGTTGTGCGAGCCGCTGCGCAAAAAACTTGGCATGTACGTGATGCGCGCCAAGGTGAAAATCTCCGATGCCAGTGATGAGATCGTTTCGCTGGGACTGTCGGGTGAAAATGCGCAGGAAATTCTGAAAAAACAATTCGGCGAATTGCCGCAACTGCCGTTCGGTTTCACCGATACCGAACAGGCGGGCGTGCTGAAATTCAGCGACACGCGCTTTCAGGTCAGCATGACCGCGCAATATGCACCCACGCTCTGGCAAGCGCTCGGCCAGCACGCGCAAGCGGTCGGCAGCGTGTGCTGGGATTGGCTCAATATCCGTGCCGGTATCCCTGTCATCCTGCCGCAAACGCAGGAACAATTCGTGCCGCAGATGGCGAATTTCGAACTCATTGGCGGTGTGAATTTCAAGAAGGGCTGTTATCCCGGTCAGGAAATCGTGGCGCGCATGCAATACCTCGGCAAACTGAAGCGGCGCATGTATCTGGCTCATATTGATGTGGCTCATCCCGGCAGCAACGCAGCGCCCCGGCCCGGCGATGAATTATTCAGCGCGGACATGGAAGGCCAGGCCAGCGGCATGATCGCCAACGTTGCGCCCGCGCCGGGCGGCGGCTATGACGCGCTGGCGGTGATGCAGACTTCCAGCCGTGAAGCGCAAACGGTGCATTGGAAATCCCTGCCGGGCGAGGCATTGCAATTCTTGCCGCTGCCCTATCCGCTACCGCAAAGTTGATCGGCGCGGGCCAGGTGCTGCCCGACCGGCTCGGCTTGTTGTAACCCGTGGGAACGATAATCCGATGCTCTGGCCGTTTGAATTTTTACTAACACTTTCAATGCGCCTCTTTCACGCCGTTCTGTGGTTAACCGTAAAAATCATGTTTTTGAATTTCGTTTCGTACGGCTACCAAAATCGCCCTTGATTGCCGGTGCGATACGATACAATCCGGGAAGATGAGCAAGCCAGAGGTTAAGCCATGAATACTCCCCCTGCCGCATCCTTGCTCAATTTCAGGCGCACATTAAAGGCATGGTGGATACGCAAACCCAACTTCCGGATTGTGGGTAAAACCGGCGCAGCGGTGAATTGATGCGCGACGCGGCACCACACCTGCATGGCGCAAACCTGTCCATGTCAGCATTTTTGAAACAACCGGCACAGTGGAAAAACAGCGTACTGGGCGCGATCTGTTTTTCTGCGGATGCGGTCAGGAGCCGGATGCAAACCGACATGAAGATTCCCTGCATGTGCGTGCCCATGCAGAGACTGGATGCCGGCGATTCAATCTGCGAAGTCTGGCACGGCAGTGGGCAACTGACGCAGGGGCAGTGTGGCGATATCCATTATCGCCATGATGGGGATGCGCTGTTCGGCGTGATTGCACTATCCGAAGCCATGTTTGAAGCCGGTGCTGGCAAAACGCCGCTGCAGCAGGCTACCGAGTCGGCCTATCGCCAGGTGTTTGCGCTGCTCGACACACTGCACTATCCGTATCTGTTCCGTTTCTGGAATTACATCACTGATATCAACACCCACAGCTTCGGGCTGGAGCGCTATCGCCAGTTCAACCTGGGACGGCAGGATGCTTTCCTCGCTCACGGGCGCGATGTAGTGGGGAATGTCCCCGCCGCGTGTGCGCTGGGTTTGGCTCAGGGGCCGTTGACCATTGCATTCCTGGCCGGACGCGTGGCGCCGCTGAACATTGAAAACCCGCGCCAGACCAGTGCCTACCAATACCCGCAGCAATATGGCCCGCGCAGCCCGACGTTTTCGCGTGCCAGCCTGGTACGGCTGGGGCAAGACGAAGTGTTGTTCGTATCCGGCACCGCCAGTGTCGTGGGCCACGCAACCTTGCACCCCGCCGATGTCGTGGCACAAACCCGCGAAACCATGACCAATATTGAGGCCGTGCTGGCCGAGGCAAACCGTCTGGCGAGCCAGCCCGGGTTCGATCTGGCCAGCCTGTGCTACAAGGTATACGTGCGCCATCCCGCCGATCTGGCGCAGATTCGCGCCGAGCTGGCACACTGGGTGGGCGGCGCACTCAAGGCTGTCTATCTGCAGGCTGATGTGTGCCGCCAGGATCTGCTGCTGGAAATCGAGGCCACTGCCGCGCATCCGTCCATGTCCGTCCAGCGGGACTGATCATGCGCGCCGCATTGCGTGTCTTGCTGAATGGCTACGATTACCTGGTGCTGTATCTCGGCCTGGTCTGGCTGGGGATGCTGTGCCTGGCATGGACGCCGATTGCGCTGGTTATTTACCCGCTGCTGTCCGAGCGCCGGGGGCGGGCGCTGGGGCGTTACGTCATCATGGCGGCGTTTCGATTTTACCTTGCCAGTCTTGGCGTCTCGCGCCGCTGCAGCTTTGACCTGGAGGCGCTGGATGTCCTGCGCGATGAACCGTCGCTGATTATCGCGCCCAATCATCCGTGCCTGCTGGATGCGGTGATGGTGATTTCACGCTTGCCGAATGTCGCCTGCGTGCTTAAAGCCGATCTGATGAACAATATTTTTCTCGGTGCAGGTGCAAGGCTGGCGCGCTATATCCGCAATGAACCGGTGCGGCGCATGGTGCAGCAGGCGACCCAGGATTTTGACAGCGGCAGCCATCTGCTGCTGTTCCCGGAAGGCACCCGCACCACCTCGTGCCCGGTCAATCCGCTCAAGGGCAGTATCGGCCTGATCGCGCATCATGCGCAGGTGCCGGTGCAGACAGTCCTGATAGAAACCGATTCGGCGTATCTGAGCAAGGGCTGGCCGCTGTTCCGCAAACCGCCGATGCCGATCCATTACCGGGTGCGCCTGGGACGGCGCTTTGATCCACCGCAGCATACCCAGCAGTTCATGGCTGAACTGGAACACTACTTTGCGCATGAGCTGGTTCAAGGCTCGGCGTTTTACCCGGCCAACTCCCTGCCCGCGCAGGCTGACCGTTCTCCGCCATGATCGCTGCCTCGACCACGCATCTCGTCCTCATTCCCAGCTATAACCCCGGCGCCAAAGTCTATGAAACCGTGCGTGCGGCACGCCAATACTGGACCCCGGTGTGGGTGGTGGTGGATGGCAGCAACGACGGCAGCGCCGAGGGTTTGCTGGCGATGGCCGCAGAGGATATCGGTCTGCGCGTGATGATCTTGCCGCACAACCAGGGCAAGGGTGCGGCGGTGCTGCATGGCTTGGAACAGGCGGCAGCGGCGGGATTCAGCCACGTGTTAACCATGGATTCGGACGGACAGCATCCGCCCGAGCTTATCCCCGCATTCATGGCGGAATCCTCCAGACAACCGGCGGCAATGATACTGGGCGTGCCGGTATTCGACGCCAGTGCGCCGGGCTTGCGCGTACAAGGGCGGCGCATCTCCAACGGGTGGGCCAATCTGGAAACGCTGTGGGCGGGCATTGGCGACTCGTTGTTCGGGTTCCGCGTGTATCCGGTTGAACCGTTGCGGCAGGTGATGCGCGCTCAGCCGTGGATGCGCCACTTCGACTTCG
>Ga0209212_1009466_pt1 | contig 10161 bp, 9 predicted proteins | sample RifGroC2_FD_183996 | JGI IMG/M metagenome (GOLD analysis project Ga0209212, IMG submission 183996) | Groundwater microbial communities from Rifle, Colorado, USA - Groundwater C2 (SPAdes) (version 2) | ecosystem: Environmental > Aquatic > Deep subsurface > Groundwater | place: Rifle, Colorado... | reverse complement strand
CACCGAACCGATTCTTTGAATCTTTCGGAAATGTCCCTGGGTATCGCTAAAAAGTTTATTACGAAAAACTACGGCCTAAATTATTACCAATTCCGGAAATTTAAAACTAAAGCCAAAGGAGCCCAAGAAGCCCATGAGGCTATCAGGCCCACTTATCCCGAAATCACGCCTGATCAGGCCAAATTGGACGAAAGGCAATATAAACTCTATGATTTAATCTGGCGGAGGTTTATGGCCAGCCAAATGAAAGAAGCAATCTTCTTAGCTACGACCGCAGATATTAAGGCCAAAGAATGTGTTTTCAGGGCCAACGGCCAAACCCTGAAGTTTGACGGTTTCTTGAAAGTCTATCCTATAAAGTATGAAGAAATTGAATTACCGCCCTTGGAAAAAGCCGAAGCCTTAAAGCTCGTAAAACTAGATCCGCAGCAGCACTTTACGCAACCCCTCAACCGCTATACCGAGGCCACCTTAATTAAAGCTCTGGAAAAAGCGGGCATCGGACGGCCATCAACCTATGCTCCAATTATTTCCACCATTCAGGGAAGAAACTATATTGAAAAAAACGAAAAAAAGTTTTTCCAGCCGACGGAAATTGGATTGGTGGTTAACGACCTTTTAGTCGAACATTTTCCCGAAATCGTCGATATTAATTTTACTGCTCACATGGAAGAAGATCTCGATAATGTTTCTCGGGGCGAAAGAAAATGGAAGCAGGTTCTTGAGGATTTTTACGCCCCTTTCAGTAAAAACTTGGAACAAAAATATAAGGACGTTTCAAAAAAAGAGTTTACTGAAGAGAATCTTAAAAAGCTTTGTCCGAAGTGCCAAAGCCCGCTTTTGGTCAGGTTAGGAAAATTTGGAAAATTTTACGCCTGTTCTAAATTCCCGGAATGCAAGTATACTGAATCTTTGCCCCAGAACAATCTAGGGATAAAGTGCCCGAAGTGCCAAGAAGGCAACGTCGTCGCCAAAAGAACTAAAACCAATAAGATATTTTACGGCTGCGACCGCTTCCCCAAATGCGATTTCGCTTTGTGGGACAAGCCCGTCAACGAAAAATGCCCCAAGTGCTCGTCGCTTCTTATAGAAAAATATAAAAAGATCAAGTGCTCCAACAAAGAATGCGATTATGCCAAGCCAGCAACTCCAACAAATTCTTAAAAATACCTCTGACCCAAAACTAATTAAAAGCGCTTTTGAGTTCGCCCAAGCCGCTCATCAAGGGCAAAAAAGAGCCTCGGGCGAAGATTATATTTCTCACCCGCTCAGGGTCGCTCAAATTTTGAGCGAAATGAAATTAGGCCCCAAAACAGTGGCGGCCGGTTTTTTGCATGATGTCGCCGATGATACCAATAAAACCTTGGAAGATATTGAAAAGGAATTCGGCAAAGAAATTACTTTTCTGGTCAACGGCGTCTCGAAACTCGGCAAACTCCGTTATCCCAAAGAAGGACTCCAGGTCGAACCGATAGAAATGAGGATTAAAAAACCGATTGATTTGCGGGCGGAAAACTTAAGAAAAATGTTTTTTGGCATGGCGGAAGACTTAAGGGTGGTTTTAATCAAATTAGCAGACAGGTTAGATAATATGGAAACCCTGGATTCCGTCCCGCCTGAAAAACAAAAAAGAATAGCTTTGGAAACCTTGGAGATTTTTGCCCCTTTGGCTAATCGACTGGGTATCGGAGAGATGAGGGGTAAACTGCAGGACCTGGCTTTTATGCATCTTTATCCAAAAGAATATAATTGGCTCATCAACAATGTTAAAGAAAGATATGAAGAGAGAGAAAAATATCTGGAAACATTTAAAAAGGTCCTGATAAAAATATTCCAAAAGGAAAGGATAAAAATAATCGATATCCATTATCGGCCGAAACATTATTGGACTCTTTATCAGAAACTTTTGAAACACGAAATGAATTTTGACAGAATTTACGATATAGTGGCCCTAAGGATAATTGTCGAGGACATTAAAACTTGCTACGAGGTTCTGGGAATAATTCATAAATTTTGGAAGCCGCTACCCGGCCGAATTAAAGACTATATCGCCTTTCCGAAGCCGAACAGCTATCGAGCTCTCCATACAACGTGCCTTTGCCTTGGCGGAAAAATTACCGAGATCCAGATTAAAACAAAGGAAATGCACGAAGAGGCTGAATACGGTATTACCGCCCATTGGGCTATGAAAGAGGGTATCAATTTGAAAAGCCAGGGTAAGAAATTTTCCTGGGTTCAGCAACTGAGAGATTGGCAGAGTAAAATCTTGGAATCCAAGGATTTCTTGGAAGGATTGAAAATTGATTTTTTTAAGAACAGGATTTTCATCTTCACCCCGAAGGGCGATGTCATTGACCTCCCCGAAGGAGCCTGTGCCATTGATTTTGCCTATGCGGTTCATTCCGATATCGGCGACCACTGCCAAGCCGCTAAAGTCAACGGGAAGATGATTCCAATTTCTCAGCCCTTAAAAAACGGCGACATCGTGGAAATTCTGGTCGATAAAAACCGAAAGCCCTCTCGGGATTGGTTGAAGTTTGTCAAAACCAGCATGGCCCGTTCCAGAATAAAAAGCTTTTTGAAACAAAGTTCGCCGGCTGAAGGTTTAAAAAGTTTTCTGAAAAAAACAGTAGGAATTATTCGTTTCCCCAAACTGAGCCGATCAAAACGGGGGCCAAAAGCAAAGAAGGTGCCGAAAACAGAAATGGTTATCTCTTTAGCTGGAGAAACAGGCATCCAGGTACATTTAGCTAAATGCTGCTCGCCCCAGACTGGTGACAAAATTAAAGCTTACATCACTAAAGACCGAGGAGCAATCGTCCATAAAGCCGATTGCCGAGAGATGAAGGAAATACAAAAAAAATGGCCTCAAAAAATTATTGATGCCACTTGGATAAAAAAAGTGAAATCTTAAGCTTAAGGTTTGAGTTTTTTAAATAAGCCGTCAACCTCTTTTTTAGAATTAAAGAAAATAGTCAGCTTGGGACGTCCGCCCTCCATTCTTAGTTTGATGGTTTTGATTCCCAAAACATTTCTGATTTTTTCTTCCAGCGCCTTAACCTCTTTTGAGGCGGCCGAAACCTTTCTCTTAACCGGCTGCCAGATATTCAGGCGAGCGACTAAACTTTCCACCTCCCTGACGTTAAGCCCATCTCTCAGAGTTTTCACAAAAACAACCTTCTGTTTTTGAGCGTCAGAAACAGCCAGCATAGCCCTCGCATGACCCTCGCTTATTTTCTCTTCCCTTACCGCTACTTTAATCTCGTCAGGCAGCTCAAGAAGCCTCAGAGTGTTGGCAACCGCCTCCCGGCTCTTGCCGCAAAGCTTAGCTACGTCTTTTTGTAAAAAATTGAAATCGTGCTGCAGCCTAGAGTAGGCTTCGGCTTTTTCCATGGCGTTCAAATCCAACCTTTGGACGTTTTCAATTAAAGAAACTTCCAGTTTTTCTTTTTCGGTCGGATCTTTGACAATCACCGGCACTTGATTCAAACCCACCATTTTGGCGGCCAAAAACCTTCTTTCTCCGGCAATCAACTGGTATTCGGTCCCTGTTTCTTTCTCGATGCGGCTGACAAGCAAGGGCTGTAAAATCCCGAATTCCCTAACCGAGTCGGCTAAAGCGTTCAATCCTTCTTGGTCAAAGTTTTTTCTGGGCTGATAGGGATTAGATTTTATCTTTTCGATTTCAATGTAGAAAATCGGCTCTTGTTTTGTTTCGGAAGTAGCCGATTCTTTTGCGGTTTTTCTGGGGATTAACGATTCCAGCCCCTTGCCAAAAGTTTGTTTCATAAAAATATAATGCGAATTCTACGAATGATTATCCGAATTCTGCGAATTATTCGGAACATTCGGATACGTATTCGTATCATTCGGATTTTTACTGATTATTTCTTGGGCGAGTTCCCGATAGGACTGGGCGGCCGAAGACGTGGGGGCATATTGTAAAATTGTTTTACCGTATCTGGGAGCCTCAGCTAGAGAGACCTGCCTGGGAATCACAGTATCGAAAACGTATCCCGGGAAATTCCGCCTGATTTCTTTAGCCACCTCCCTGCATATTTTATTATTTCTATTATACATGGTCAAAAGAGCGCCCGTAATCTTCAAATCCTGCCCGAGGTTCTCTTTTACGAGCTTAATCGTGTTCAATAACTGATCTAGCCCTTCTAACGCCAAATATTCGCACTGGACCGGTATTAATACCTCATTAGCGGCGCAAAGAGCATTAATGGTCAACGGCCCCAAGCTTGGCGGCGAATCAATCAGGATAAAATCGTAAGCATCCTTGACCTTATCCAGGATTTCACGCAACTTAAACTCTCGGTCCTGGAGATTGACGAGCTCGACGGAAGCTCCGGCTAAATCTGACGAAGCCGGCATAATCTCATATCCAAAAAACGGGCTTTTGCGGATAATGGCCGCGGGGCTCACATGGCCCATCAAAGCGTGATAAACGGAGAGCGGCAGGTTTTTGGGATGGATCCCTAAAGAAAAAGTGGCGTTCGCTTGATGGTCAAAATCAACTAAAAGCACCTTTTTCCCAAGTGCTGCCAAAAAAACGGGCAAATTAACGCTGACGTTTGTTTTGCCTACGCCTCCCTTATTGTTGGCAACGCAAATTATCCGAGTCATTAAATCAGATTAGCAAAAAAGTCTCGTATTTACAAGAGAGCAATTTTCTGCTAAAATAAGGCAAGATTTATCTTGCCGAGGTGGTGAAACTGGCAAACACGATAGATTCAAAATCTATTGTCCGCAAGGACTTGAGGGTTCAACTCCCTCTCTCGGCACCATTTATGCCAAAGGCTAAATTACCGGATAAAGATTTTAAATGGACTCCAAAACTTGCCTATGCGATAGGCCTACTAACGACTGACGGAAATTTATCTAAAGACGGACGGCATATAACAATGAGGTCGTCTGATACTCAACTATTAAAAACATTTAATAAGTGCCTTGATCGATCAGATAAAATAGCTCAATCAAAAAACGATGGCTGGGCAACGAGACCTTCTTATCGCGTCCAATTTAGTGATGTTCAATTTTATAGATGGTTATTAAAGATTGGCTTATTTCCGGCCAAAACCTACACTATTGGAAAATTAAATATTCCAGATGAATATTTTAGAGATTTCCTAAGAGGCCATCTAGATGGAGACGGTTCTATTATTACTTATAAAGATTATTGGAATACTTTTAAAAAGCCGAAGTACATTTATGTCCGATTGTGGGTTAAGTTTATATCCGCTAGCAAAAACCACATAGAATGGTTAAGGGAAAATATAACTAGACTTATTTCTATACATGGCCACAATTATCCAGGAAAAATTTATAGATCTTATCAAACTACTGAAATGAGTGGTGTAAAATTCGCGAAAAAAGAATCAATCAAATTATTATCTCAATTATATTATCCACCGGATGTACCCTGTTTAATCCGTAAACGAAAAATTGCTGAAAAATTTATAAAAATTTAGCGACTCTCTCCTCTTCCACTAAAATCTCTGGGAAATCTTGATAATAATCCATCCTGCAAGGACCCCAACGACCGCTCCCCCTAAAATATCCAAGGGCCAGTGAACGCCGACGAAAACTCGGGCAATCGAGACTAAAAAACTGGCAATAAAGAAAAAAATGCCGGCTTTTTTGTTGTAATGGTAAACAACGTAAGATAAGGCGAAGCTGGCGCTGGCGTGCCCGGAAGGAAAAGACGGCTCTGAGGTCTTTTCTATTAATAAATTGACGTTGTTTTCAACAAACGGCCGAGGTCGCGACCAAAAAAGGCGTATTAATTCGGCGATACCGAATTTGGCCAAAACCACGGCCAGTATCGCCCAAACAGCTCTTTGTAAATTCTTTCGAAATAATAAAAGCGCTACCCCGCCTAAGATATAAATAAAATATTCGGCAAAAAACACGCCCAAGGCGTCAAGGTATGGATACTTATCCGCCAAACCGTTAATTTGTTGAAAAATCAATATATCTAAATTCATTTTCGTAAAACCTTTGGTTTAGACCCGGTAAAATCGACAACCTGCGACGGCTTTGCTGGTTTTAAGTCGCCGGCATCTATAATCAAGTCGGGTCCATATTTTCGTCCTTTAAAGTATTTTAAGACTTCTTTGATTTTTGTGGTAGCCGGCTGGCCCGAGATATTGGCCGAAGTTTCGGCTAACGGGCCCGCGTGCTTAACCAGGTTAAGCACAAACTTATGATTGGGCATCCTAAAAGCGCTTTTATTCTTTTCAATTACGACGGTAACGGCGCCCGGCCAAACTTTTTTCAGAAATTTCTCCTGTTTAGGATTAATCTCAACGAATTCTTTAGCCATTTTTATATCTTTAACAAAAATGGGGAGAAGTTTATTTTTTGGCCTTTTTTTGATTTTATATATTTTTTCAACCGCTTTTTTATTGGCTGCGTCGCAAATTAGACCATAAACCGTATCCGTTGGACAAACCAAAACCATACCCAATCTAAGCGCTTTAATTGCTTTTTGAGAATCTAACTTAACAATCTCCATTCTTTTTCACGACTTTCTCAAATTTTGTATAGAACGTGGTGTTGTCTTCAATGTTGTCAAAAACCACTGAACCCGGCCCCACGACACAGTTGGAACCGATCAAGACTCCGGGCATCAGAGAAACGTTAATACCAATATGAGTATTGTTACCGACAATTACTCCCAAGGAATTAAGACCAGTCCCGGTTTTCTCCCCCTTAACTTCCGCTTTGATTTCTCCTCTATCCAACCTAACATTGCCGGTAACGGTGCCAGCCCCAACACGACAACTTTTTCCGAAAACAGAATCGCCGAAAAAGCCGGAGTGAACGTGGGCATCCTCCTGGAAGACACACCTGGCGACTTCTGCCTGGGCTCCCACTACTGCTCCGTCTTCTAAATTAGTGTAACTTCTTATCAAAGCGTTATTGCCGATCACGCAGTTGTCGCCGATATAACACGGCCCTTTAATAACCGCCCCTTCGAAAATTTTTACATTCTTCCCGATATGAACCTCATCGGCACCCAAGTTTTTATCTAATAAATATTTGGCCAAAGAAAATATTTGCCAAGGATGCTTTAAGGAAGATAAATCTTCCCGCGCCTCGACGAGACCGACTTTCTCTTCTTGGATATAAAGCTTCAGCGCTTGCTCGAAGGAATAATGATCTTTCGCCAAGCGTTGATGATATTCAAAAAAAGTGGGCGGTAATAAATAAACAGCGCCGAGTTTCAAATTGGAGGGTTCTTTACCCTTTTCCGGCTTTTCGATCAAATCCTTAACCTTATTCCCCTCTATTTTTAAAATACCGTAATGCCATGGCTGATTGGTCTTAACCCCTAACAGGACAACCTCTTTACCATTTTTAGTCATTTCCGGGATGTAATCGCCGGCATCAACCTTGTGTCCGCCGATGACAAAAAAGGGTCCCGAAATCAATCCCTGGACTCTTGCGAGGGCATCTCCCATACCCTGAGGCGCTTCCTGGACTAGATACTTAATTTTGTCTCCCAAGTCATAATTCTTCAAAGCTACTTCAATTTCTTTCTCCGGCCCCTGGATAATAATTATCTCTTTAACGCCAGCTTTTTTTAAACCTTCAATAGTGTACCAAACTAAAGGCTTACCCATAATTTTAAAAAGGGCCTTGTTTTGATAATTCAACGGCCAAAAACGGGAAGATTCTCCAGCCGCTAAAATTATGGCTTGCATACCCGGTAGTAGAAATTCGACAGCGATTTTATCTCGGTAAAACCGTTACTGTCTTTATTTCTAATTTTTAATTTATTTTTATATTTCATAGTATTTTTAATATCACCTCGAGAGATGTCGAATTTTCACTACCGGGCATGTTGATAAAATAACTTTAGCTAATTTATCCGGATCATGCGCTATAGAGCCAGAATAGGTAATCAGATCGGCGCCGATGAATCTTAGGTCTGAGGTCCTATTTTCCACCACATCTAAAAATTCTGGATGCTCTTTTTTATACAAAGCTATTCTCCGAATGTCTGGTTTGGTTTCATTGTAAATCACGAAATCAACCGCTCCGCCTAAAAGTTTTTCGATTTGGGCTACAAAATCTTGAACCATAAAATGATCGGTTTCGCCGTGCTTCTGCATTAAATTGCAAATATAGATTTTTTTGGCTTTGCTTTTTTTCAAAGCCTGCGGAATGCCATCAACTAAAAGAACTTGAGCTAAAGAAGAATAAAGGTCGCCCGGCCCGATAGTAATCAAATCAGCGCTCTCAATCGCCTTAAGAGCCTTAGAGTACGCTTTGGCTTTAGGCTCGAGATACACGCTTTTAATCCTAAGATTGCTATTGTGTTTTGGGACATCAATATTTGCTTCACCGACGATAGTTTGGCCGTTTTCCAAAACTGCGCATATATTGGCGTCATCGAGAGTAACCGGCAAAATCTCGTGGTGCCTCGGAACTTTCAGCTTAGCCTGAAGTCCTTCGATAGCCGTTTCCTGGCTGCCGGTGGCCGCCACCATGGCCGTACAAAAAACATTAGCCATGACGTGCCCGTCCCAATCGCGGTAAGCAAAATAACTCTTGGTTTTTGCATCGGCCTCCGATAAGGCTAAAGCCGCCCTTCTGATGTCGCCGAAGGAAATGCCGGTTTTAAATCCCCGTCTTAACCTACCGGATGAAGTACCGGTATCTAAAGTAGCTGAAACCGCCGATATTTTTACCGGATATTTTTTAAGGCCAAGCAGCACGGCTTTGGGCATACCATTGCCGCCGCCGAGACAAACTATTTTAAGAAGTCTTTTCATAAAAACTCTCTGGTAATTTTAGGCCAATCTATCTTTCTGCGAATGGTATGCCACGGAGTTCTTAACTGTGGCCATTGAGATTCAAAAGTGGGACGAGCAGTCTCGTAAAAAATACCAATGGGAACTTTAGTGTCTTTTTCGTAAGAATAGTCCCACTCCCTTGCTTTTTCCAGAGCCTGATTTAAATTTCCGACATCGTGCGTTTCTTCAATTTTATAAACATTTTTATTCAGATAAGGCATCGAATGCTTATGATAAACAATACAAGGCTGAAGAATATCAATAAAAGAAAAGCCCTTGTGTAATATCGCTTTTTTTATGAGTGTTTTTAAATGAGGCCCCTGCAAAGCATAGCCTCTGGCTACGAAAGTGGCGCCCAGCTCCAAAGCTAAGACAATAGAATTTATCGGTTTTTCTCCTTGGCCCAAAGGAGTGGAACCGTCAATAAAGCCTTTTTCAGTTACGGCGGTTGCCTGCCCTGTAGTTAAAGCAAAAACCTGATTGGTGTGGACCATCATAGTTATATCAGCATTATACCGGCAAGCGTGAACAAAATGAGAAACTCCCTCATCAAAAGTATCGCCGTCTCCTCCAAAGCCCAGCACGGTCAAATCGGGATTGCCCAATTTCATACCCAAACAAACCGGCAAGACTCTGCCGTGAAGACCGTTAAAACCATTCAAATTCAAATAATCGTAAATCTTGCCGTGGCAGCCGATTCCCGTAACTAGCGCGGTGTTTTTGATATTTAACTTTCCCTCGGTAACCAATTCGGAAAGCGCCACTTTAACCGAGTTTAAAATACCGGAATTAGGACAGCCGGGACACCAAGTTTTTTCTTCTTTAGTTCCTAATTCTTCCTTGCCCGCCGTAGCTTTAGCGGAGGTGGGTGGTTTCATATTTTTTTTAATTTATCTATTAAAAACTCCGGCGTAAAAGGTCTACCGTCGTATTTTAATATCTTATATTTAACCGTAAGTCCCGTTTCTTGCTTGATAACATCGGCTAGAGAACCCTTAACTCCGTTTTCCACCAAAATAACTTTCTTGGATTTTTTGATTTCTCTTGAAATAATTTCTGCCGGCAAAGGTTTTAAATAAGAAATCTGCAAAAATCTGAAATTCTTTATTTTGGGCAGAGCGTCAAGGATCGCCCCTTTGGTCGAACCGTAGCTGATTAATAAGTTACTCCCTCGGCCGTAAACCGAAACGGGATTTAATTTGGTGATTTCTTTTTTAAGAAAATCCAATTTTTTAAATCTTTTATCCTGCATTTTTACCGCAAAATCCTCGTCCTCGATAGTAAAGCCGTACTCATTATGCTCGTAGCTGTTGGCCCTGACTACGGGCCCCTGGCCGGGAACGGCTCTGGG
>Ga0209212_1009463_pt1 | contig 10162 bp, 14 predicted proteins | sample RifGroC2_FD_183996 | JGI IMG/M metagenome (GOLD analysis project Ga0209212, IMG submission 183996) | Groundwater microbial communities from Rifle, Colorado, USA - Groundwater C2 (SPAdes) (version 2) | ecosystem: Environmental > Aquatic > Deep subsurface > Groundwater | place: Rifle, Colorado... | reverse complement strand
AAGACACAGGGGGAAAGAAAAGAGGCCAGGCCGGCCAGGAATGCCAATCCAATAGAAATGTTAAAACCCATGGTCACTCTTTAGGCATAGTGATATTTACTTTCCTGCCTTCGTCGAATTTGCCTTGAAACTCATCCAGGCTTCTTTTTCTCCCCTCCAAATCGGAAAGGGTGAAATTGGGGGCGTCAACGGTTTCGTTCAGCCTGAGAATCCCCATCTGTCCCATGTAATCCACCGCTCCGTTGACAGGAAGAACCGTTGCTCCCCAAAAAACAAAAGTTGCGACAACCGTATCGAAGGAGTGATCGGGGAAATCAAGACCCTGCACATCTTTCAGGATCGCTTGAAATCGTCACTGTCTGTGGATACCTCCAATATTCAGGTTCAAGATAACACAGATCCCAAGGAGAGGCCATATTATTTTGCAATGACGTCGGTGACAATGCATTGACGTAACGCATTTGGTACTTAGGAATTCCCGGATCTTTTGGAACGGGTGTACGGCATCGTTCCCAAGGGGAAGGGCGAGCGCGCGTTGGCCCGGGGCGGGGAGATGACGATTTGGTCAGCCACCCAGATCCCGTATTTCCTCAAGCGGAATCTGGCGACCACGCTTCTGATGCCAGAAAACAAAATCAGGGTGATCAAGCCGAAGGTCGGGGGCGGGTTCGGCGGAAAAATCGACATGTTCTCGAAGGACTTCTGCGCCTGCTGGTTCGCCAGGGAACTGCTGCGGCCCGTCAAGTTCGTGTACGAACGCGAGGAGGTGTTTCAGAACACCCGGCAGCGCCACCCCATGTACATCACCGTGAAAACGGGCGTTGCCAGGAACGGCAGGATCCTGGCCCAGCGGATCAAGGCGCACGCGGACGGGGGGGCCTACAATTCCACCGCGCCGCTCATGATCACGCTCTCGTGTTTCTTCATCATGATTCCCTACCGGATCGAGAACCTCCTCTACGAAGGGTATCACGTCTACACCAACAAGCCGACGGGCGGCGCCATGCGGGGGCACGGCATCCCCCAGGCCCGCTTCGCCATCGAGCGCCAGATCGATCTGATTGCAGGGCGGATCGGTGTGGATGCCGCGGAAATGCGGGTGCGAAACGCCATTCAACCCGGCGAGCCCCATCCCGCCGGGTTCATCATCAACACCTGCGGCTTTGCCGATAGCGTGAGGGAAGCCGCCAAGGCCATCGGGTGGGCCGAGAAGCGCGGCAAGCTGCCCTTCGGACGGGGCGTGGGTCTGGCGGGCGCGTCCTTCCCCTCCGGCGTGGCCAACATGGCCCACCTCTCCTCGGGCGCCGTGGTCCAGCTCACCCGCGAGGGTCGCGTGAACGTGTTGTCCGGCGCCGCGGACATCGGGCAGGGGGCGGAGACCGTCATCTGCCAGATTGTGGTGGAGCAGTTGGGCGTCCCGATGGAGGATGTCAATATTACCGCTGCGGACACGGGTATCTGCCCTCTGGATGCGGGAACCTTCGGTTCGGGAGTCCACGGTGCGTGCGGGAAACGCGGCGCTCCTGGCGGCCAATGACGTACGTGGGCAGCTCTTTCCCTTCGTAGCCGAACGACTGGAGGCGAGCGTCGACGATCTGGTTGCCGCGGACCGCCGCATCTGGGTCAAGGGGAACCCCGATCGGGGAATGAGCCTGAACGATGCCCTGCAGGCGTATCAGTACGCGGACAACCCCCTTCCCATTGTCGGCCGCGGCGCCTGGATTCCGCCAACGGAGCAACCGACGTCGCTGCTCACCAAAAACGGGAATTTCAGTCCCAGCTATTCCTTCATGACCCAGGCGGCCGAGGTGGAAGTGGACACGGAGATGGGGAAAGTCAAGGTTATAAAGATGGTCACCGCCCATGACCGCGGTCAGCCGATCAACCCCATGCTGGTGGAAGGCCAACTTGAAGGGAGCATCATGGGGGGAATGGGCCAGGCGCTGTACGAGGATTCCACCTGCATCGAAGGCCAGCAGTATAATCCCTCCTTCCTGGATTACGGGTTACCACTGTCATGGAGATGCCCGAGATCGAGGCCGTTCACATCGATACCGATGACCCGCTGGGGCCTTTCGGCGCCAAGGAGGCGGGGGAGGGGACGCAGCTTGCACCGGCCCCGGCCATTGTCAACGCCATCGCCGATGCCGTCGGCCTGGAGTTCCACCGCCTGCCCGTGACCCCCGACATGATTCTGGAAGGGCTTCGCAAAAAGCAACGTAGTGGCGTGTAATACTTTTCAACGACTCTTTAAATGACTTGCATAAACGTATCTTTTTAGATACGATATAGCCATGAGTGGGCCTATCCTGTCTGTAAAGTTTTTCCAAACCGAGGCGGGTAACGAACCGGTAAGGGATATACTGCGGGATTTACCGCCGGAAGATCGCAAGATTATTGGCACGGATATCAAGGAGGTTCAGTTTGGATGGCCGTTGGGTATGCCGCTGGTGCGCAAGATCGAAAAAGACTTGTGGGAAGTGCGCAGCCATCTTGAAAGACGAATTTTTCGGGTTCTATATACGGTAGTTGACAACCAAATGGTGTTGCTTCATGCCTTCATCAAGAAGTCGCAAGGTACGCCCCGGCATGATTTAGAGATAGCGAGGACCCGTAAGAATAAGCTGTAGGAGGTGTGTATGAGCAACAAACATATTGGAAGCGATTTCGATGACTTCTTAAAGGAAGACGGCATCCGGGAGGAGGCAACCGCAGCAGCGATTAAGCGCGTTATTGCGTGGCAGTTGGCTGAAGCCATGAAGAGGAGGCACATCACAAAGACTGAAATGGCTGTTCGTATGCGTACAAGCCGTGCCGTTGTAAATCGTTTACTGGATGAAAATGATACCGGCATTACTTTGGCTACCCTGTCACGTGCGAGTTTGGCAGTGGGTATCCCACTGAAGATTGAGCTTCAGTAATTTAGGGAGGGGCTTGCACCGGCGCCGGCCATCGTCAACGCCATCGCCGATGCCGTCGGTCTAGAGTTTCACTGGTTGCCTATAACCCCGGACATGATTCTGGAACCTATCGAAACCTACCATTTTGTCAATCATACTTTTTAGATAAATCAAAGCCAGTAACAAACAGCACGGTCTGGCAGGCAAAGGTCAATTTTTCGGCAGAATAATCTGGTCTGGGATTATTAATAGCAAACTCTTCCAGTATCCAGGCGGCTTTGATGTTGGATTCAAAGTACTTTGAGTCATGCCCAGTGAGCATTGGGAATTGAGGGCCTGGATTACGGTTGGCTTTTGCCTGGAAGGTAGTTTTGCCTAATCCCAACGGATTCGTTTGGTTAAAACATTGACCGATTAATGAACACATTTTGGCGGCTACCCTGCTGTCATAGATGATGAATCTGTTGTCAAGGCAGGTATAAATCTTGGAAAAACCAGAATTACAGGGAATCTCAATATTGTTGATGTCGATGGCTTTGCTTTGAATGTAGGACCTGGCGTTGTTTAAGGTTTTCATCAACTCTTTGTTAGCACGCAATCTCTCAATCTTCGCCAAGTTCTTTGTGGCAACACTGACACCGCCCCATTGAAGGATATCAGAGCAAATTTTGAAGCCACACTCTTCGTCATTATTACTCAGCGCCATGTTGAGTTGCTTCCGCCAACCGGTGAAGAGGTCAAACGTTTGCTCGAAGTTTCTCTCTTTCCCCCTAGGCCAATGGTAGTCCTTTAAATTTTTCAATTTTGGATGGATCGAAAGCCATGGTCCCTCCTTCCCTTGGCGGTGACATCCCTACCGAAAAACAATCACAATATTGCTTTACATCAGGAATCACTTGTAAATGCCGCTGCCTAAGTAATTATCTCTTATTCTACTTCCGCTGTCAATGAAACTTATACCGCATCTGGGTCAAGGGCAGTCCCGAGCGGGGAATGAGCCTCAACGATGCCCTGCAGGCCTATCAGTATGCGGACAAGCCCCTTCCCATTGTCGGCCGCGGCGCCTGGATACCGCCGACGGAGCAACCGACGTCGCTGCTCACCAAAAACGGGAATTTCAGCCCCAGCTATTCCTTCATGACCCAGGCGGCAGAGGTGGAGGTGGGTACGGAGACGGGGAGGGTGGAGGTGATCAAGATAGTCACCGCCCATGACTGCGGCCAGCCGATCAACCCCATGCTGGTGGAAGGACAGCTCGAAGGGAGCATCATGGGAGGAATGGGCCAGGCCCTGTACGAGGATTCCTCCTGCATCGACGGTCAGCAGTATAACCCTCCTTTGCCGGTTCACTTCGACGACCTGCCGCGGATCTCTACAGGAAAATAGAAAAGGCAGGGCCTGTTCGACCCTGCCTTCTTTTGTCGAGCGCATATACCCGCATCCTTAGCGATACCGGGGATATGCCGGGAGTACAAAAGACTGAAAAGCCGGCTCACTTCTTCGGCTTATCCTTCTTCGGTTCGGCTTTTTTCGGCGGAGCAACAAAGAGAACAGGGGCCTGAACCAGTGGTTTGAAATCCTGATCTACGGCAGAGATCATCGCTGTGCCGGGTTTGATCATTTTCAGGTATGCACTAAAATCCCATTCTGTGGCCCATGCGCCTTCCTTGTTGGGCACAGGCGCCGGTTTGACGGCCCCGCTGATACCGCTTACCCCACCGCCGGCGTCCGTAAACAGCAACATGACCTCTTGCTTCGGAGCAAAGCCCGTACCGTACATCACCACTTTGCCGCCCTTGCTGAGCTCTACCACGGGGGTGGTTACCACCAATGAAGGCCTCTGCTTCCTGACATCTTTGCCGAGGCCCGCACAACCCAGGACAAAAAGACCCGCCAACCCAACGACAACCAGCGATGCTACTCCTCTCTTCATAGTGACACCCTCCTCTCGATAGTTTGATGAATGACCAACCAGTAAGTGAGTCTTTACATGGATACCGGGGAATTGTCAATCAAAAGCAACGTTCCGTAATGCACCATAAAATTCGGTGGTTGTTAGCCCCTCACATTTTTCTGTATAATTTTCGCACCGTTGAAACCATTAAACGTCGTCGAAGAGGCGATGCTGTAGGCGCCGATGTTTTCCGTCAGCAGATAATCCCCGATTTCCAGATTTCCCGGAAGCTGCACCGACAGGGAGATCTTGTCAAAACTGTCGCAGGTCGGTCCGACCACGGCACAAACCTCTTTTTTACCGCGTCCGAACGATCTGAAATTGGGGAGCCAATGATCATAGATGACGCCCGAAAAGGTATGGTAGACGCCATCGTTGATGTAATAAAACATCTTTCCGTCTCTTCTGGACTTGCCGATGATTTCGGTGATCAGCGTGGCGGCGGTCGCTGCGATGAATCTTCCCGGTTCCGCTATAATCTCGATATCTTCGGGGAACAGTCGATTGCATTCGGTATTGATAATGTCGGCAAGCATTTCAAATTGGGGAACCTGCGCGTCATAGGGTACGGGAAACCCTCCGCCGATGTCCAGGATCTTCAATGGATACCCCTTTTTCCTGGCATCTTTGAGTATCGAAGCGGCGATGGCAAGCGCCTCCGTATAATTGTCGAAATTCGTGCACTGGCTTCCCACATGAAAGCTAACCCCTTCAACCACGAGGCCCTCGTCGCTTGCCCGGCGGATCAGATGGTCGGCGTCACCGGGCTCCGCTCCAAATTTCGAACTCATCTCGACCTGCGAACCGGTATCGGGAACCTTCAGCCTTAGGATCAAACCGGCCGTGTCACAGCAGTCCTTGATCTTTTTCAGCTCGTCGCTGTTGTCGAAAGTGACCAGGGGACGGTATTTTTTGATCTTGCTCAGCGTCTCCTTGTCTTTGATGGTGTTTGAAAAAATGATCTTGTCCCAGATGAACAAATCCTGATCTTTCTCTTCAAAATGCTTGATGTATTCGTAAATCTGCATGAATTCATTGTAGGATGCGACGTCAAAACTCGATCCTTCCAGGAACAGGGTCTTGATGATCTCCGGGTGGGGATTGGCCTTCACCGCATAATAGCATTGAACCCTGGGCAGATTTCGCTTGAAGGTTCGGTAATTATCCCTAAGCTTCTTGTGATCCAGGATAAACAGGGGCGTTCCGTGCCGTTCTATCAGGTTGAGGATCTGTTTTTTCATGGTTGTTTTTCTGCCGGAAGCTTTTTCATGATGCGTTTCAGATGTTCCACCTCTTTGTTGTTTTCAAGGTAGGCCGCAGCCAGTTTTTTGTGCAGCTCCGCCCCCCGGTGGTAAAGCCTTTTTTGTTTCTTGGCCTTGGTCGTATGCCTGACATAGGCAACCATCAGCGGCAAGGCTACGGTGACGTCGAGATAAGCCGTGACGGCCTCTTCCAGCTTTGTCGGGTCGATCTTGCCCCAGCTCGCCGCCTCGCTGGGCGGGGCCCCCGACAATCCGCCCGTATCGGGTCTGGCGTCGGTGATATTGATGTCGTAATCCTGCCCCGCTTCGGGGATCATGAGGACTTCCTGGATCTGCGGTTCCGTCTGGAGCATGAAGTTTTTCGGGCTTCCGCCGCCGACCAGGATGACGCCGGTCTTCCCCTGCTCGAATCGCTTGGCATTCAAGATGATGGCGGTTGAATCATTGACGTCGATGCTCGGGTTGATTTTCAATCTGAATCCATCCTGCAGGCCGGCGGTTTCGGCCAGGAGCTCCAGGCCGGCGATGTTCATCCCGATGGTGGAATCGCCGGGAGAGGATGTGAAAACGGGGATCCCGTTTCTATAGGCGGCGGCGACAATGCTTACTTCTCCCAGTTTGTTTTTCGCTTCGTACTCGTTCATCACCCGTCCCAGGTGGTGATAAAATTCACGGGTTCCCATCTCTTTCTGAAACTCCGGCTGTAGAAGTATTTTTCTTAATCGGCGATCCGTTTCCATCAGCACGTCTTCGTAATCGAACAGGATATCGTAGATTCTGGTTACCCCTTTATCCCGCAAATCCACATCGTCGACAGCATGCGAGCCTCGATGCATCGGCAGGTTGAAGGCGAAATGCAGGTCGTGGTACATATTCGCGCCGGTGGCGGTCATCCAGTCGACAAAACCGTGATTCATCAGGGGGATAATCGCCGAGGGCCCGAGTCCCGCCGGGGTCAGCGCCCCTGCCAGGCTTAATCCCACGGTGACATCGTTCCGGGAATATTTGTCTCTCAGTAGATGGCAGGCGGCCCTCAATCGCCCACCATTGTATGCGTCCATGTTGTCAATCAATTTTACGATATCCGTCTTGCGTGAGATCGGCTCGGGAAGAATCCTTTTGCCGGCAAGATATCTTGTTTTACCGGGACATTCTGCTTTCCGCTGTTTCATCTTTTTCCCTTTCTGAAATGTCGATGACTTGCCTCATTGATATGTTTTGCCTTCCGGTAACAATCAAGAACTTAAGCGCTTAATCAGGAACGCTTTTCTATAGCTCATTTTAATGAAAAAAAATACCAGAAGTAAAAACATAAGGATCATCCATTGACTTCTGATCGGACGCAATATATCTTACCACAAAGCGATCGGATTGCTGTCTCCCTTCGGGATAACTGCGCACGACAGAAATACCTCGTAACAGGGAGGTCATTTGATAAGAACTCGTTCTGATAGCGACAGAAGAAAGAAAACGGACCAACGGGCGTTTGACGATCCAAATTACGAAGGCCCGGAGCGGAGAAGTGGGTCCGATAAAAGATATGTCGCTGACAGGCGTTACCAGAACAGGCTACAATCTGCTTTGAGCCTTATCGATCAAGAGCCGGCTATTGAAGCGAGCGCTAAAGAAAAGGCAGGGCGAGACCTTGTCGAGAAAAATCAAGCGACAAGCGAAGCGCCTCGTCCCGCGGGAGGGGTATCAAAAAAACGTGAATGAGGGGAATGGACGCCCGCGAAACATGCCATGTGCTTTGTTTCAGAAAAGCCCTCAGCCCAGCCCGCCGCCTGCCGCAGATAAAAAAATGTTCGCCGCTTTCCTCTTTTAGATATCCGGTCTGCGGTTGTGCCATGACGTCGCTTGTTCAAAGGCGAGACCCGCCTGCAACACCTTTGCTTCCCCCCAATGCGTTGAGATAACCTGCAACCCGATGGGTAATTTCTCGCCCGTAAACCCGCACGGGACCGACAACGCCGGGAGACCGGCCAGGTTGAAGGGTGCGGTAAAGCGCGTCAACCGGCGGGCGGCTTCGATGGCTCGAGTCCCCTCGATGGGCGGCGCCGGGATAGGGGTGGTCGGCAGCAGCAATACATCAAATTCCTCGAAGAATGTCTCGAAGCGGCGGCGACCTTCGGCCTGCGTCCGCCGCGCAAGCGCGTACTCGCCGGATGTGAGCGCCGCACCCGTCTCCAGCCGCTGGCGGACATCGGCGCCGAACCAGCCGGGGCGCTCCGCCAGCCGCTCGCGGTGAAAAGCCGCCCCGTCGGCCTGGGTCATGCGGCCATTCGCCAGCGCCAGCTCCGCGAGCCAGGACATGTCCACCTTTTCCACCTGCGCGCCCAGATCCGTGAAAACGCGCGCGGCTTCGGCCACGCCTGCCATCACCTGCGGGTCGGATGCTTCGACGTAGGTGCCCGCGGCAAGCGCCACGCGCCAACCCCGGACCCCGTCTTCCAAATGGACGAGATACTCTCCCACGGGAATATCCGCCGAAGCGGGATCAAGCGGGTCAAACCCGGCCAGCGCCGCAAGCATCACCGCCGCGTCCCGCACCGTGCGCGTCAACGGGCCAACATGGTCAAGGTTCCATGAGAGCGGGAGCACCCCGCGGGTACTCACTCGACCATAGGTCGGTTTGAGTCCGACCACCCCGCACAATGAAGCCGGTATGCGGATCGAGCCGCCCGTATCCGTGCCGAGCGCGGCCAGGCACATTCCCGCCGCCACCGCCGCCGCCGAACCGGACGAGGAGCCGCCGGTCACGCGCGACAGATCCCAGGGATTTTTTACCGCCCCGTAATGCGGATTGACGCCCGTCACGCCCAGGGCGATTTCGTGCGTGTTGGTTTTTCCTAAAACCACCGCACCGGAGCGTTTGAGTTTCAGCACCGCCTGGGCATCTTCCGCCGGGATGCGATCGGCAAAAAACTTCGAGCCGGCGGTGGTGCGGATGCCGGCCGTATCGAAGATGTCTTTCAGCGCGACGGGCATTCCCATAAGTGCGGACAGCTCCCGGCCGGACGGTCGGGCCATCAGCAGCGCGTCGGCCTCCAGGGCTCCCCGGCGGGCCAATTCCGGCGTCGGGGTGATGAAGGCATTGATTGCCTGGTTGAGGCGCTCTATTTGACCGAGATAGGCTTCGGTCAATTCGACCGCGGAAAACTCCCGGCGGAGAAGTCGCTCGCGAGCGCTAAACAGGCTGATGATAGAAATATCTGGTTTCATACTCCTCTAATCCGGCACCGCGCATCACACATCTAATAATCGCCGTTGCAGCAGCGTCTGCATATCGCGACGGCCGTCGACAATCAACAGAACGTAGACGTTCTTGTCGATGACTCGGTAAATGATACGGTAAGGTTTGAAGAAAATCTCACGGTATTCACGAATCCCCAGCGCCGACAGTTCTTTAGGGTAGGCGCCCCGCTCGGGGAATTCGGACAACGTGGAGAAGGCTTTCTCGACCTGCTTCAAAACGTAGTCCGCCTTTTGAGGCGCATCATGCAGAGCGATGTAGTCGCAAAGCTCCTCGAGATCACGTGCTGCGTCATTTGTTAGCAACACCGCGAACGGCATCAGTGCTCCTTCCGCCGCTTGCGCAGACGTTTAACCACATCCTCTGCAGGCAGGACCTTGCTTTCCTCAATTTGATGCATCCCGATCGCAAGGATTTTCAGAAGAGCCATTGTTTCCAGGGTTTGCTCGTAGCTTTCTATGTCCTGTATGACCACCTTGGCTTCGCCATTCTGGGTGACGACCAGCGGCTCTTGATTTTCGCCCATCTTCCTCAAAATTTCGGCGGTATGAGCCTTCAGGTAACTGATGGGTTTGATCTGGCCGGACAGCTTCATGAGGGTACCTCCATTTTTTGTTATGACTAAATATAGTCCATAAACAGATCAATTGTCAAGATTGAAGGTGGTTTGCTGTCAAGAGCAAATAGAATTGTCCGGTTTTGTAGCACATGAGTTGTCCGCTTTTTCTGTTCATCAAAAGAGGGATTTTTGAGAACAGGAGGTGAGCGGCGGATGTTCGCTTTCCTCGCCAGT
>Ga0209212_1009462_pt1 | contig 10164 bp, 8 predicted proteins | sample RifGroC2_FD_183996 | JGI IMG/M metagenome (GOLD analysis project Ga0209212, IMG submission 183996) | Groundwater microbial communities from Rifle, Colorado, USA - Groundwater C2 (SPAdes) (version 2) | ecosystem: Environmental > Aquatic > Deep subsurface > Groundwater | place: Rifle, Colorado... | reverse complement strand
CAAGGACGTCGAGGGCCATTTCATCTACCGCCTCCAGGAGATGGAGCGCCGCTGGCTGGACGAGAAAGCCCAGTGGCAGAAGGAAATTTCCAGCCGCGAAGAGACTATCCGCTCCCTCAAGACCGCGGCCGAGCGCCTGCGCGAGGTCGAAGACGAATTCCGCAAGGTCTCGCTCGAGAAGTCCATGACCGAGCGCGAGGCCTCCAAGCTCCGCGACGAGGTGGCCCGCGCCGAGCGCGAGAAGGCCTCCATAGAATCCTATATAAAGATGATGCCCGAGAAGGAGAGGGAGATCTCCGATATCAGGGCCGAGAATTCCGCGCTGCGCTCCCGCGAGGAGACGTACAGGCTCGAGTCCAAGTACCGCGACGAGAAGAACAGCGCCGAGATCGGGCGCCTGCAGGCCGAGCTCGGGGCCATCGCCGACCGCAAGAACGCCGAGAAGAACGAGGAGCTCAGGAAGGAGCAGGCCCGCTTCGAGGCCCAGCTCCAGGAAAAGGACAAGACCCTCGCCGAGATCTCCGGGGAGAAGGTCCGGGCTATCTCCGAACTCATAAAGATCAAGGGCTTCGTCTCCCGGGTGCAGGCCATAAACGCCGTGCTCGACAAGGAGCGCGGCCAGCTGAAGCTGGAGAAGATGCAGCTCGCGCAGAACATGGCCGCCCAGCTCGAGGAACTGCACCGCCTCAAGCTGGAAAGCGACGGCCTGAAGGCCGCCCACCAGCAGGAGCTGCAGTCCCAGGCGGAGAATTTCAAGGCCGAGATAGCCAGGGTGAAGAACGGCTACGGGCTGGAGCTGGCCCACAAGCACGCGGAAGAGACGGCGGAAATAGTCCGCGCCCACCAGGAAGAGACCGCCAGGATGGCCGCCGCCCACCAGCAGGAACTTTCAAAAGCCGCCGCCGGGCGCCAGGCCGAACTGGCCAAGCAGGCCGCCGAGCGCCAGGCCGAGATCTCCAAGCTGGCCGCCGAGCAGCAGGCCGAGCTGGCCAGGATGACCGCCGAATACCAGGCCGGGACGGCCAGGCAGGCCGCCGAGCGCCAGGCCGAGTACGAAGCCAAGATCTCGCAGATGCGCATGCAGTACGAAGCGGCCGCCGAGGCCGAAAAGAGCGCAATCAGGCGCCAACTGGAGGAGTCCCACGCTTCGCAGCTGCAGGAAGCCAAGGCCTCCGTTTCCGCCGCCCTGGATTCGGTCGCCAGGCTTGAGAGCGAGAACCGCCGCCTGGCCGCCGTAGCCGCCGATTATGACATGGCGCTGGCTTCCAGGACCAAAGAATTCGAGGACCGGCTTTCCAGGTCCGAGGCCGAGGCCCGCCGCCAGGAAGCGGAGGTCCGCAGGCAGGAAGCCCAGGCCGCGTCCGCAGTTTCGCAGAGAGAGACCGCCGAGAAGAACGCCAGGGAGATCTCCGGCGAACTGCAGCGCGTCTCCATAGAATTCGCCAAGCTGCGCGAAAGCCTCCCGGCGCTGGAAGCCAGGCAGGCCGCCGCCGAAGCCGAGGCCGCCAAACTGGCCGATACCCTGAAAGCGCAGGCCGAGAATCTCAGGCTGGAAAGCGAGAACCGCACCCGCTTCGAATCTGAAGTCCTGTTCCTCAAACAGAAGGTCCAGCAGATGGAGCTCCAGTCGCAGGAGAGCGAGAGCCAGCTCGAGGCCGAGCGCTCCGGCCTGGCGAACCTGCAGGCCGCGGCCGACGCCCAGCAGGCCGCGGACGCGGCGCGCGTAGCGGAGCTTTCCTCCCAGCTGGAGCACTATAAGGACATGGAGGCCTCCCTGGCCGACAGGCTTAAGTGGGCCATCAAGGGCAAGCACGAGTAAGCGGCGGCCTCCCCTTTCCGCCGCCCGCCGCCGCCGCCGGCCCTCCCAATTTGTATAATTATTAAAATGATCAAACTCGAAAAACTCAACGGGTCCATGGTCGTGGTGAACGCCGAACTGATCGAAAGCGTTGAAGCCTCGCCCGACACCGTTCTGAACCTGGCTACGGGCAACCGCTTCCTGGTCAAGAACCCGGTGGACGAGGTCATAGCCAAGGTGATCGAGTACAAGAAAAAAGTTTATTCCGAGCGCAAATGCGTGAACCCGCTAGAGGGCTTTGAGAGGAAATAGCCGGCCGGAGATCTAACATGGATATAGCAACATTCAGCGGCATCATAGTCTTCGGAGGCTTCGTCTTCGCGGCCATCTACCTGGGCGAAGGCATAGCCGGCTTCAAGCCCTTTATCAACGCCGAGGCCTTCCTTATCGTGATGGGCGGGACCTTCTGCGCCCTGCTGGTCAATTTCCCGCTCTCCTCGGTCATAGGCCTGACGAAGGTGGTCAGGAAAGTGCTCAGCAGCAAAGGCGAGGACACTTCGCGCCTGGTCACGACTTTCGTGACCCTCTCCCAGAAGGCTAAAAAAGAGGGCTTCCTGGCTCTGGAGTCCGACGCCAAGGCCCTGGATAACGATTTTCTCAAGCGCGGCGTGCAGCTGGTCATAGACGGCGCCGACCATGAATTCATCCGCAACATGCTCGAGACCGAGCTCGACTTCATAAGGGAGCGGCACAAGGCCGGCCGCGAAATTTTCAACGCCCTCGGCACCTACTCCCCGGCCTTCGGCATCATCGGCACGGTGCTGGGCATGATCATGATGCTTTCCTCCATCGACGACGTGGCCCAGGTGCCGCGCCGCATGGCCCTGGCGCTGGCCGCCGCCTTCTACGGCCTGGGCTCCGGCTACTGGCTCTTCCTGCCGATGGCCGGCAAGCTCAAGCACCGCTCCGAGGAGGAGCTCTTCGTCAAGGAGATCATCATCCGCGGCGTGCTGCTGCTGCAGAGCGGGGCCACCCCCAGCGTGGTGGAGGCCAACCTTAAGGCCTATCTCGAACCTGAAAAGCGCAAATCGGTAAAGAAAGAAGCGGCTTAAGCCGAAGGGCGGGAAAAAGGTTTTACAGCTATGCGGCTAAAAGTCAAAGGCATGATAGACGAGAGCGACCCCAGGGTCGCGCAGGTGGGCCACCCCGGCCCGCCCTGGAGCATCGCCTACGGGGACCTGATGACGGAGCTGGTCTGCTTCTTCGTCATCCTCTACGCGCTCAGCGCCGCCCTCAACAAAGATATGCAGAAGGCCCAGGCCGAGATCCAGGAGATGATAAAAGAGGGCAAGATGGCCGGGCAGGTCCAGATGGACAAGGAGGGGATGCGCATCACGCTGGAGGAGAACAGCCAGATGTCCTTCTTCGAAAGCGGGCGCGCCGAGCTTACCGACAATATGCGGGGGCAGCTCGACAAGATCGCCCCCGTGCTCCGCGGGCTCTCCGAAAAACACGACATAGTCGTGGAGGGCCACACCGACAATATTCCCATCGCCACGAAACAGTTCGCCTCCAACTGGGAACTGTCCACCGCGCGCGCCACCAGCGTGGTGAAGTCGATGCTTGCGTCCAATTTCAACCCGAAGCGGATGTCCGCCGTCGGCTACGGCGAATCTCATCCTATCGTGCCGAACGAGAACGAGGTGAACCGCAAGAAGAACAGGCGGGTCGTCTTCTTCATAAAGAACAACCCGTACCCGGACGCGCCGGCCGCCGGCCCGCCGGCGGCGGCGAAGCACGGGGCGCCGGCTCCGGCGGTCGAGCAACCGGCCCAGGCGCCGGCTCCGGAAACCCCGGCAGCCGCCCCGGAAACGCCGGCCGCGGCTCCGGAAACCCCCGCGGCGGCGGGCGGAGAGTGAATAAAACTATGAAACTCACCAGGATACTTCTTATCGCGCTGTTCGCCGCGCCGCTGGCCGGCTGCTTCGGCGGCCTGAAACGTCTTAAGGTCGTGGACTACACCGACCAGCGCGTCGGCGACCTTTCCATCACCAAGAAGATGATCGGCAAGCGGGAATTCCTTTTCTTCTCCACCAACAAAGAGGGCGTTTTCCTGGACGGCAACGTGCAGGGGATAATAACGGATTACCAGGGCAACCCCATAGAGGGCGTCAATGTCACCGTGCGGCCCGACACCGGCAAGCAACAGGCGGGCGGCGGCGGGGACGAGTTCGCCACGGAGGAGAACGCCAATTCCTCGATAAACCTTTCATTCGCGCCCGGCATAAGCGATACGCAGGGCCTTTTCAAGATCCATTTTTCCCTGCCCGTGACCGACGACGAGGTGGACGTGCGCGGCAAGCTGGTCTATAATCCCGGCTGGGACCAGCAGAAGATGAACCTGGGCAAGGCCTATGAGCCGCAGATGAAGGAATCCCCTTTCCGGCTTTACTATAACCTGAAGACGGGGTTCCTGGCTTTCGCCGAAGGCGTCCGCAAGGTTATCGTGCAGCCCGTGGGCGAAGGCCAGGGCAGGATGAAGACCCTGCCCGGCGCCACCGCCCCCGCGCCGGCCAGGCCCGCCGGGGCCACGGAGGCCGCTCCGGCCGCCGCCGCCGGCGCCGCGGAAGAGGACCTGTTCAAAGGCTTCGATTTCGGACAGTAGGTCCGGGTGTCCGGGGCGTACCCCGCTCACCCTGGAAGAAGGAAACCCTTGCGTGGTTTCCCCCCAGCCGGGAAAATTAGGCTGGGGCCCCCCTTCCGCAAAGGGTTCGCGGGATACGCCCCGGACACCCTCCTCCAGCTAAAAATACTAAAATGTAGTTATGAAGAAAGTAGTGGTCGCCATGTCGGGCGGCGTGGATTCCTCCGTTACCGCGGCCCTCCTCAAGAAGGAGGGCTTCGAGGTGGTAGGGGTTACTCTGCGCCTTTTCGCCGAGAAACGCGGCGCGGTGAAGTGCTGCGGCGGCGCTGACAGCGCGGCCAAAGCCCGGGCCTCGGCGCAGGCGCTCGGCATCCGGCACTATTTCAAGAGCGCGCAGCAGCTTTTCTCTAAGACCGTCATAGATAATTTCGTGCACGGCTATCTCGGCGGCTCCACGCCAAATCCCTGCGTGGAATGCAACCGCCACCTTAAATTTTCCTACCTCTTCGACCTCGCCCGCTCCATGGGGGCGGAGTTCCTGGCCACCGGCCATTACGGCGTCATAAAGAAAACAGGGGGCGAATACGGCCTTTTCCGCGGCGTCGACCCGCTCAAGGACCAGAGCTATTTCCTGTACTGCCTCGGGAAAGAGCAGCTCGGGCGGATCCTTTTCCCGCTCGGCGGCATGACAAAAAAAGAAGTGCGCAAGATAGCCTCTGAATTCTCCCTGCCTTCGGCCTCCGAACCGGAGTCCAACGACATCTGCTTCGTGACCGAGGGAAATTACGAGCTTTACCTGAAGAAGACGGCCGGGATAAAGGCCAGGCCCGGAAATATCGTAGACCAGGCCGGGAAGCTCCTGGGCCGGCATAAAGGCTTTTACAATTTCACAGTGGGCCAGCGGCGCGGCACCGGCGTTTACGGCGGGGCCAGGCTTTATGTCACCGGGGTGAGGCCGGAGACCAACGAGGTGGTGCTCGGGCCGCTCGAGGCGGCGCACAGTTCCCGCTTCACCCTGTCCGGGCTGAACTGGCTGGCCGCCCCCGGTAAAAAAGAATTTGGTTCCACGGTGCAGATACGCTACCGGCATAAGCCGGCCGCGTGCTTAGTGAGCGTTAAAGAGGACGGCTCGGCGGAGGTCCGCCTGGAGAAGCCCCAGTTCGCGGTAGCGCCCGGCCAGGCGGCGGTATTTTACGAGGGAGACAGGGTTCTGGGCGGGGGGATAATAGAGAAGGGCTGAGGCCCGCCAGGGAGAATTTATGAAGAAAAAAATAGGCGTTATTTTCGGCGGAAAGTCCTCCGAACATGAGGTTTCCATAGAGTCGGCGAAGACGGTCTGCGTAAAGCTTGAGAAGGCCGGCTTTTCCGTCCTGCCCTTTTACGCCCCGCGCGCCGGGGCCTGGCGGCTGGTGAAAGTAAAGGACCTCCTGGCCGGCGGCAGGCTGGCCGGCCCGGAAATAGAACCCTCGCTCGGCGGCGGCTGTTTTATTAAAAAGGGAGGCGGCCGGCTTAAGCCCGACGCGCTTTTCCCCATCATACACGGCTCCACCGGGGAGGACGGCGTTCTGCAGGGCCTGATGGAACTAACCGGTATCCCCTATGCCGGCTGCGGGGTGACAGCCTCCGCCGTGGGCATGGACAAAATAATCTCGAAGGAGCTGGCCGCGCTGGACGGCATACCGGTGCTGCCGCACGTGGTCATCCGCGCGCACCAGAAAGCCGCGATGGGCCCCCTGCTCGCCAAAGCGGGGAAACTGGGCTATCCTCTTTTCGTAAAGCCCGTGGCGCAGGGCTCTTCCGTCGGGGTCTTCAAGGTAAAGCTGGCTTCTGAGCTGCGCCCGGCCGTGCTTAACGCTTTCCGTTTCGACAGCGCCGTGATGATAGAGAAAGGCATAGACCGGGCCAGGGAAATAGTCTGCGGGGTGCTGGGCGACAGCGGGGGGGCGAAGGCCAGCGTGGCGGGGGAGGTAGTGCCCAAAGGAAAGCACGAGTTCTTCGACTACGAGGCCAAATACCTGGACGATGACGGCATGGATTTCCTGCTCCCGGCCCCGCTTTCGGCCGGGACTTCGGAAAGGCTCAGGGCCCTGGCCGTGAAGATCTTCCTGGCGCTGGGCGGGTCGGGCATGGCCCGCGTGGATTTCTTCGTGGACCCCAAGAACGAGAAGAAAGTCTATTTCGGCGAGATAAACACCCTCCCGGGCTTTACCTCGCACAGCCTGTACCCGCGCTTGTGGGAAAAGACGGGGGTGAAACCGGAAAAAGTGCTCAAGGAGCTGGTGGCCATCGGCCTGCGCGCCGCGGCCCTGAAGCGCCGTCTCACCACAGCCAGGAAATAGGCGCAAAAAACCGCCCGCTGGGAGCAGCGGGCGGTTTTTTATTGGGGGGTTTTTACTCCTCCGTCCCGTCGTCCTCTACGTATTCATATTCGTATTCTTCTTCCGGGGCGGCCTCTTTTTTAGGGGCCGCTTTTTTCGGCTGCGGTTTGGCCGCGGGCTTGGTCGCGCCTTTCTTCGCGCTTTTCTTGGGGGGCTTGGCCTCGGTTTCTTTGGCCAGGGCCTCGAAAGCGGCCTTCCCGGCGTCGTTGGAGGGGGTTACCGATTTCTTGGCGCGGTCCACTACGAAGGTATAGTTGAGGCTGTTGGTCTTCGCGGGGATCACCGCCGCTATATCGAACAGCCCGTCGGCGGCCGGCTTCACTTCCCAGGAGGTGCGGTTGAAGTTCCCGCCGGCATTGCCGGCATGCTCATAGATCTTGTTCTCGAGGCTGGGGCCGCCGGGCTTCAGCTTGAAAGTGCGGGCGATATAGATTATCTCGGGGGCTACGTCGGCCTGCATGGGTTTCTTAGGGGACTGCTCCTGCATGGCCTTGGCCTGCATGGTCTTCCTCAGCGCCTCCTGCTCCTCGGGGGTGGTCGGCTGCAGCTCCTGCCCTTCCGCCCCTTCCGGCTGCTGCGCCTGCTGCTCCGGAGAGGTCTCCTTGGTCAGCTCCTCCATGGCGGCCAGCGCCGCTTTCTGCGCTTCCGCCTCGGTCTGCTGCGGCTGGGCCTTGGGGGCGCTTATGAAGGGGAGGGGGAAGGGGATGAACTTCGTGGCGTCGAAAACGCCGAAATTCTTAAGCCCGATCACGGCCCCGACCAGCACCGCCGCCAGCAGGACCAGGGTGATGATCAGCCTGAAGATCTTTTTAAGGGCGGGCACCAGCTTGGAGGGCTTGCTGCCAGTATCCGCCATCTCGGCCGGCTTCGCGGCTTCCTTGGCCGGTTCGGGCTTCGGCTTTTCCGCCTGCTTCACGGGCTGGACCCCGAAAACGGTGTCGGAATTCTTCTCCATTTCCATCTTCTGGGCCATTGCCGGCGCCGGAGCGGGGGCCTGCTGGGGGTTCCTGAACGCGACTTTAAGTTCACCGACCGCGTTCTCAAGGTAAACCAGCTTGTCCATTACCTCGCGCTGGAACTGCGAGTTCTTGATCGAGGAGATGACCTCGCCCATCTGGTCCAGCTTCATGCGCAGGGGGTCTACCGCGGAATTGATATCCTGGCGGGTGGCGGAGTTCTTGGAAAGGGCGTCCAGCCTCTGGACCAGGCTTTCCAGGCCGGCTATGTCGGCCACCGGGGCGGAGGCCGCGGCGGCGGGACGGGAAAATGTTTCTATCACATGGGCAGGAGGCGGCTCGGCCGCGGGGGCCGGTTCGGCCGCCGGGGCGAAGGAGATAGTGGACGGTTCGGAGACGGGAACGACAGGCGGCAGCTGTTCGGCCGGCTGGGTAAAGGCCCGCGGGGGCTCAAGGGCTATACCTTCCGCCGCCGCGGCGGAAGAATCCTGATGAGGTAGAGCGTCCGGCGAGGGCTGGTTCTGCCCGGAGAGGGATTCGGAGCGGCGCTCGATGCGTGAAAGCGAGATGGGATCGAAAGCGGAGGAAGACTGCTGCGACTGGGCGGCCTGGGTATGCTCGCCGCCCGCCTTGCCCAGGCGGTTGGAGGCGATGTTGATCCCCGCCGGCGCGTGTTCCGCGGGGGGGACGGGGTCGAGCGACTTGGAAGCGGTAAGGGGTTTAAAGCTTAAGGAATGACCTTCAAGCGGTTTAGCCGCGGGTTCGGGCGCGGGGGCCGGGGCGGGCTGGGCCGAAGGGGGCGGGGCGAAGGTTTCGGGCGCTATGGTAGGGACATCCGCCGCGGCGGCGGGGGCGTGGGCCATGCTGCCCTGGCCGATAAGCGCCGAAAGCTCGGGATAGGTGGAAGCCTCTTTCCAGTCTTCGGTCTTTTCGCCCACGGGCGTCTGCGGGCAGACCAGCAGGGAAGGGGAGAAAGACGGCAGCTCCAGCAGCTTTCCCTTTTCAAAAGGGCCGAGGATCTCATTGTTAACGTATGCCCAATATTTCATAGCTCCTTCCTGTTCCCGATTTCGTAGTGCTTCCTATAAGAATTCTAATATTTGTCTGTTACAGAAATAATAACTAATAGTTAAATCCTTATATTGGGCCCCCGGGCCGCCGCCGCGGCGCGGGTATAATTCGGCCGCTTGAGGGCCATAGGCCTTGTGCGGCACTTGCATAGCTTCGTACAATTTACCCATGGATTCTAAAATTTTACGGTTGCTAGTCTATTTCTTTTCCGGTATCATCCTCGTATTTTTCCTTCTTATGGCGGTCAATTATATGGGAAGCCTCTCCGGTTCCCGCGCGGAGATGCCGGGGCAGGAGGAGGCGGGGGACGGCAAGCTCCCCGTTTCCGAGGCCCTGGCGCAGCAGGCTATGACCTCGGCCAGGTACGCCAAGGGCGTAACCGGTTCCATGGTCCCGGCCCAGCGGCAGGTCCTTTCCACCTCCGCGGTCAATTCTAACGGGGCTATCAGGCTGGTAAGGGAGAAGGATTTCGGCGGGGTGGCCGAGCCCCCCAAGGACATGATGTCCATCCTCAGCGAACTGAGCGGCGGCGACAAGAAGAAACCGGCCCCTATAGCGCTTAAGGAGTCGGACCTGGACGGGGAGATAAAGCAGCTCGGCGGCGTCCCTGAAAAAGAGCCGCGCCTGAAATCGGCGGCCATGCCGGAGATGGGCCGCGGGGCGGGGCAGGAGGGCGTAACGCTGCTGAGCGCTCCGGTGGATTACAAGATCTTCAAGAGTTCCGACACCTGGTGGGCTTTCGCTAATTCGCGCAAACTGAAAACCGGCTCGCACGATTTCTCTTCCGCGAACCTGCTGATCCTAGTGTCGCTTTCGGATTTCCCGAACCGTATTTTCGCCATCACTGGCGTAGAGCGCGGGAAGAGGGAGACAGTGGTGAATTACCGCGTCAACCCGATGGCGATGGCTTCCGAGCTGGAGCCCGGGCAGCGCGATTCGTACGCTTCCGCCCCGGTCCCGAAAGGCGTCCCCGTGCGCCTTAAGCAGACGCCTTAGATCTTCTTCCTGAAGGAACCCTTGAGGTAGGCCGCGTGCTTCGGCGAGCCGCTTACCGCGGTGAAGAAAGAAAAGCCCTTGAACGTCTCCGGGTTGGCCGGCCTGTTGAAGAGGTAGCGCGCGCTCTTCAGGTCGCGGTAGTCCTCGGCCACGTAGTCGAGGTGCACCTTTATGTCCGGGCTCTCCTCGGTGTAGATGAAAAGGCCGACGGGCATGAGGTTGCGCAGGATGAAGATGCAGCGCGGGGCTTTGAGCGCGGCCAGGTCGAAATCCGGGAAGAACTGCATGATGCCGCGCGCGTGGTAGCCGAGGAAGTTGGCC
>Ga0209212_1009459_pt1 | contig 10165 bp, 10 predicted proteins | sample RifGroC2_FD_183996 | JGI IMG/M metagenome (GOLD analysis project Ga0209212, IMG submission 183996) | Groundwater microbial communities from Rifle, Colorado, USA - Groundwater C2 (SPAdes) (version 2) | ecosystem: Environmental > Aquatic > Deep subsurface > Groundwater | place: Rifle, Colorado... | reverse complement strand
GTATTCGTGCCTGAAGGGGAGCATGAGATAGAATTCAAGTATCCGGGAGTTTTCAAGCAGATGGAGTATGCTATCCTGAATTTATTATGGTAGAAGCGGAAAATAGAGAAAATCTTATCAAATGCCCCGTCTGCTATTCAAAGGATTTTGTTTTTTTGTATGGCAAAAAAGATTCCAAATTGGAAATTGAAGACAGGCGATTGAGGTGTCGAAGTTGTGGCGTCATTTTTATTCAAAACAGATTAAGCCCGGAGTTTATCATTTGGAAATTCTATCAGAAAAGAAATCCCATTGGGCCGACTGAAAAATATCTTGAAAAGAAAAAATATCTCAAAAAAATTGCCGAAAAATTGGAGAAATTTTTACCCGAAGGCGCTTCTGTTTTTGACATCGGCTGCGGAGGCGGAGCGTTTCTTAAATTTCTGCTTGATAAAGGATATAAAGTTTCCGGCTTGGAAGTGGGCGAGTCGGCCAAAGAAGAAGCCGAAAGAGTTCTGGGAATCAAGGATGTCGTCCGGGTTGGAGATTTTTTGGAAACGAATTTTAAAGGTGAAACTTTCAGCGCGATTTTAATAACCGATGTGGTGGAGCATTTACATAATCCCCATCTTTATTTAGAAAAAATATCAAGCATTTTGAAACCGGGAGGATTAATAATCATCAGAACGCCCAATAGCGATAGCTTGATGCAAAGACTATTGAAATCTCGCTGGATGCTCGCTTCGCCCCGCCACGTCGTTCTTTATAATCGCGAAAGTATTTCTTTTTTATTAATGAAAAACTCTTTTTGCATTATAGATTTTTGCAACGAAAAGGGGATTCAGGGTAAAATTATTCCGCCTTTTTCTTACGGAATTGCCCGCGTCTTTAAAGGTTTTCTCATAAATTCTCTCCGCTGGTTTTTCAGCGCCATTGGCCAAGGCGAAAGCATTACTATTTTTGCCAGGAAAACTTGATTCTTTCTCGCTTTGTTGTATTATATAACCAATGGATTCAATTCAAGGTATTTTAAATACGCAGATTATTGAAATTCCTTTTTGGGGTTTCGCCTTAAATCTTATCTTGGCGGCAGTTTTGTCGTATTTTCTATCGGTTTTTTACGTTCGCTACGGGTACTCCCTATCCAATAGAAGGATTTTTTCCAGAAACTTTTTATTGCTTACGGTAATCACGACTCTTGTTATCACCATCATCAAGTCGTCTCTCGCTCTGTCGTTGGGATTGGTCGGCGCGCTTTCTATTGTCAGGTTCCGGGCGGCAATCAAAGAACCGGAAGAGCTGGTTTACCTTTTTATGACGATTGCCATTGGCTTGGGTCTCGGAGCCGACCAGCGGTTTATCACCGTAGCGGCCTTTTTCTTTATTTTGGCCGTTTTAAGAATTAAGGATTTATGGCTAACGGGCAAAAAGGACGAACCTAACCTTTATCTGAATGTTGTTTTGGCTCGCAGTAAAGAAGCGGACCTTCGGCATATAACCGATATTTTAAAGAATCACGCCCAAGAGGTTGCCCTAAAACGTTTTGATGAAACAGAGGAGAAATTAGAAGCGTCGTTTCTGATAAAATATGACGGATACGGAAACCTTGACCGGACAAAATCAGAATTGCGGCAATTGGCGCCTGATATAGAAATCAGTTTTATTGACAACAAATCTTCGTATTAAATTCGCGCCTAATAAAAATGATTCTTAAGAAAGAACAATACAAGAAGCTGCTTCATCGGCAGGCAGATTTTTTCAAATCAAGGAAAGCGATTACTTTCCCTGAAAAAGGCCTTATAGACGATTTTGAGCAGGTGGAAGTGCCGGCAACGCTGGCGCGCAACGGCAACAAAATGGAAGCAGGAGAAATTAATCTTAAAGAAAGATTTTATGGAAAATGAAATTTTTTCAATGGCGGATTCATCGGCGGATGAAGCGAAGAAAAGATATGAGCGAAAATTTTTTATCTCGGACTTTAATTTGCCCGAAGTTATCTCGTTAATCAAGTTGCACCCCGCCTGTTTTAGGGAAAATTATCCCGAAAGAACGATAAACAATATTTACCTTGACTCTTTTGATATGAAAGATTATCAGAATAATTTGGCGGGAATTGGAAAGAGGCTTAAAACCCGTATCCGCTGGTACGGCGATGGCGCTATAAACGAGCCGATTCTTGAATTTAAGCTCAAAGAAAACTTGCTGGGTTCCAAGTTGAGTTATCCATTAATCTGCTTTCAATGGGGCAAAAATTTGAACGCAACCGTCCAAAAAGCCATCCGCCGGTCCGAAATACCGGCGCTTTTGAAATCATATTTGAGCGGTTTAAGATGCAGCTCAATAAACGGATATTCGCGCAGATATTATGAATCCGCAGACAAAGCCATTAGGCTTACTCTTGATTCGGATATTCGTTTTTATAGCGACAATAAAAAGGCGATAGACAAAGATAATTCCAGTTTGATTCTTGAATTGAAATACAACCAGCCGCATGACGAACGCGGCAGAGAAATTTCCAACAGGTTTCCTTTCAGGGCGACAAAAATATCTAAATATGCCGTTGGCGTGGAAAAAAGCTATCTATTTTTTTAGATTCTTATGCAGCACAATGATATGCTGGATACGACCAAGATGAAAAATATTTTAATAGTGAACACGCGTTCAAGCGAGAGAAAATTGTCCGGAATGGTTATGTGGGGGGCTTGGGCGGTTTCCAGTTATTTTTTAAAAAGCATACCGGGTTCGGATGTGATGTTTCTTGACGAAAACAACGAAGATGATTTTAAAGAAAAATTTGAAAAAATTTTGCCCGGGCGCGACACCGTTGGGTTTTCTATCACCTCAATGCAGATAAAATATACTCTGCCTTTGGCCCAATATATTAAAAAAAATTATCCTCATATAAAAATAATTCTTGGAGGCATTCATCCTATTTTATTTCCGGGCGATGATTACGGAAATTTATTTGACGAAGTGGTAATCTACGAATTGCCCAAAACTTATTTTTCATACGACTTGCTTCCGGAAAAAGTCAAAGAAGCCTACCGGCAAAAACGCGCTCAAGTCGTGACGGGATTCAACTGCTCTTACAAGTGCGCCTTTTGCGTCAATAGCGTAAGGAATTGCCGGTACGAAGGCGTACCCGCGAAAAAAGCCTTAGAAAGCATTGACTATGTTGTTAAAGAGTTTAACCCCCCGAAGATTTACTTTAGAGACGAGGATTTTTTCCAGGATTTCAAAAAGGCGCGAAAAATTACAGATTATTTAATAGAGAAAAAGTACGGAGTGTCGTGGGAGGCATCATCGCGCGTAATTTATTTCAGAGACGGCTGGATTGATGACGATTTTTTAAGAAAGCTGGTAAAAGCCGGTTGCCGCCAGTTGCGATTCGGAGTAGAAAGCGGCTCCCAAAGAGTTTTGAATTATCTGCGCAAAGGACAGACAGTGGAGCAAATAAAATACGCCGTAAGGCAATGCGTTAAATACGGCATACGCGCCAACTGTTCCGTAATGACAGGCATACCCACGGAAACAGCGGAAGAAAGGGAAGAAACCTATAAACTGCTTTCCGAACTAGCCGGGTTGGGAAACAAAGTGGAGATATTGGGCCCCCAAATATATCGCCCTTATCCGGGAGGAATTTTGTACGAAGAAGCCAAAAAATACGGTTTTAGCGTCCCCCAAACATTCAAGGAATGGGCCGTTTACTACGATGAAAACCCTCTGGGCGATGTTTTTGACACCGGAGTGAGTTATCCCTGGTTAACCGAAAAAGAGAACAAACAACTTCCTTTTACCTGGGTTATTGTTCATTACGGATTAAATTACGGCAATTCGCCAAGATTGCTCAAGAGAATGATAGGGGCGTGGTTTAAGCTGCACTGGAAACTAAGATGGTTTGGCGGCCCTGATATTCGTTTTATCATGTTTTTAAGAAAAAAATTTTTCAAAAGCGATTTAGATTAATCAAAATGGATAAATATCATTTTTCAAACTATGTTTATTTTGAGCGCTGGGCGAGTTACTGGCAGCAGATAAACGAAGTTTTAAGATTAAAGCCGACAAATGTTCTTGAGGTGGGCGTAGGCGGCGGGTTAGTCGCCAATTATTTAAAATCCCTCGGCGTTGATATAAAAACTTGCGATATTGACGGGGAATTGAAGCCGGATTTTGCGGGCTCGGTGGAACATTTGCCGTTTGAAGACAATTCTTTTGAAGTTATTCTTTGCGCCGAAGTTTTGGAACATTTGCCGTTTGAGAAATTTTCTTCGGCGCTTCGGGAATTAAAACGAGTAAGCGGGAAATATGTTATTCTTTCGCTTCCTCACTGGGGCTGGACTTTTAAATTTTGCTTGAAAATTCCTCTTTTACCTCCCTTAAAATTTCTTTGGAAAATTTCAGGTTTTTTAAGGCATAAACCGGGCGAGTCCTCCTTCGCTGAAGCTTCGGATGACAGGCATCAATGGGAAATAGGAAAGAGGGGATTTTCTTTAAGAAAGATTAAAAAAGAAATTCAAAAAACGGGTTTTAAAATACCAAATCATTTTATACCCTTCGAAAATCCGTATCACCATTTTTTTATTCTTCAAAAATGAAACTTATTTATATTGCCAATATGCGTTTGCCGACGGAGAAGGCCCACGGGCTGGCGACTATGAAAATATGCGAGGCTTTTTCTCTAATCTGGTTTGAGGTTGAGCTTTTTATTCCCTGGACCCTTAACAAATTAAAAGGCAACCCCTTTGATTTTTATAGAATCAAAAGGAATTTCAAAATCAAAAAACTGCCATCCGTTGATTTCCTTTTTTTATCCGCCAGAGGCCCGCTCCGCCATAGCGATAGCGAGGCGAGCGGATTCGCCTTAGGCGGAAATATTTTTTCCGGCTTTTTTTTCCTTTTGCGCTCTTTTTCTTTTTCTTTTTTCGCTTTGATATATTTTTTATGTTTAAAAATGAGGGGAAAATTAAAAGACGCTGTTTTTTTCTCACACGACCATATTCCGCTTTTTTTCTTAAGTTTTTTGGGATTACCTTTTGTTCTTGATATTCATGATTTTCCTTCCAAGAATATTTTTTATCGGCGAGTTATGAAAAAAGCCCTCGGTTTTGCCGTTCAGACAAAATGGAAAGTCGCGGAGCTGGGGAAGCGTTTTAACATTCTGCCGGAAAAAATAGTTTATTGGCCCAACGGCGTTGGGATTAAAGAATTCGCTCTGAATATTTCTCAGGAAGAAGCGCGGAAAAGATTGGGTATTCTTTTGGACCCCGCAAAATCTCGCTTGCGGCGAGATAGCGGGGCAAGTAAAAAAATCGCGCTTTATACCGGTCATTTTTTTTCCTGGAAAGGCGTGGACACTTTGGCTTTGGCCAGCCAATATTTGGACGACGACACCCTTGTTTATTTTGTCGGCGGCAGTCCGGAAGACGCGAAGAAGTTTGAAACGTTTATTCAGAGAAAAAAGTTATATAAAATAAGGTTGATTTCGTTTCAGCCGCATTATCAAATACCGATTTGGCTCAAAGCAGCCGATGTTTTGGTTTTGCCCAATACCGCCAAAGAAGATATTTCTCTTTATTACACTTCGCCGATGAAACTTTTTGAATATATGGCGGCGAGAAAGCCGATTGCGGCATCGGATATACCGTCCATCGCGGAAATTTTAAACGAAGAAAATTCCGTTTTAGTGAAACCCGATGACCCCGAAGCTTTAGCGAGAGGAATCAGATTTGTTTTGGAGAACAATGAGTTCGCAGAAAAAATTTCCAGTCAAGCCTACATAGATGTTCAAAAATATACTTGGGAAGCGAGAGCGAAATTAATAAGCGATTTTATCATTAGGAGCATTCGGATATTAAATAATTAATTCGGATTATTATGGAGAAGTCTTTATCAACAAAGATAGGAGAGGGACTATTTTTCTTCATTTCCAACGCTTTGCTTCTAAAAGCCATCGGGCTTATTTCCATTTTTTTAATTTTGCGACAATTGACAGTTTACGAATACGGCGTAAGCGAATTGGTTTTTTCCGTTGTGGCGCTGATGAATTTGTTTCTTTTGCCGGGCATAGGAGATCTTCTTTTAGCCGAAATCGGCATAGAAAAAGGCGAAGGCAATTTATCAAGAATCAAAAAATTATTTTCCGATTACGCCAAATTAAGCATATCGTTAGGGATAATTTTTTGGTTGCTTCTTTTTTTCGGCGCCAGTATCATCGGCGATTTTTACGGGAAAAATATCGCCAATCTTTTTCGCATTGCTTCTTTTCTTTTTATTTTTTCGGGATTTAGAACGCTGATGACGCTGCTTTTTAATATTTATTTGAAATTTTTTAATTTTTCCCTCATTTCGTTTTTAGATGAATTGGGAAAATTATGCTTTTTGGCTTTATTCTTTTTTTATTTTCATTTGCGCATAGAAGGCATATTTTTGGCTCACGTTTTTTCGCAGATGATTACATTTTTCGTTCTTATCCCTTCGTCTCTGAAGATTTACAGGACTTTCGCGAGTGTTTCCGCCTCGCGGGACATTTCGTTAAAACAAATTTTTTTAAAACACGGCAAATGGGGAGTTTTTATCAGTTATCTTAAAACGCTGTCTGACAATATCAGGCTTTGGTTGATAAAATTTTTTCTCGGTACGGAAGCGGTCGGACTTTTCGCCGTTGCTTACGGCCTTTTCAGCCATACCAGCGCTCTTTTTCCGTTAAGTTCGGTTGTTAGGCCCGTTATTCCCCAATACGTTCATTTAAAAGAGAAATTTTATCATCTCCTTGAAAAAAGCATGAAATATCAGCTTTTGGGCTATTTATTCATCGGAATTATCGCTTTCTTTCTGTTCCCGCCAATAATTATCCGGCTTTTTCCGAATTACGCTTCTTCAATATTCCTTTTTAAGGGGATGCTTTTCGCTTTAATTCCCATAAGCTTTGCCGCTATTTTTACCCAAACTTTTTACGCTATCAGAGCCCAAAAAAGTTTCTTTCTGGCGTTGTTTGTTCCGTTCGCCTCAATAGCTGTTTTTCTTCCGGCATTTACTTATTTTTTTGGGACAGCCGGCATTATTTATGAATTTGTCTTGACCTCGGCCCTTTTTACACTGGAAAGATACAGGGTTTTGAGAAAGTTATTGCCTGATTTTCATCCCTCTCTGAAAGATTTCTTTTCGCTTGACGATATGGACAGATATTTTATAAAGGAGATAAAAAAATTCATCTTATTAAAAGCGAAAATCAAATATTAAAATTTTATGCGCACGATTTTTATTCCAATTTACGACGGGATGATTTCCAAGAACATTTTACGAACGGATGTTTTTGATATTTTGAGGAAGCGCGATGATTTGGAATTTGTTTTCATTGTTGACCCCGCAAAAAAGTCTATACTTGAGGAAGAATTTAAAAATGAAAAAATTCATATTGAGGCCCCGCCGCAATTTTATTACAAAGGCCTTGAAAGAATATGGGCAAGGTTTTTATCGCAAGTGCCGCGCACCGCAAGTATCAAGAATTTTATAGAGGGCAGTCCGGTAACGCCGAGAAAAAGCTTTTTAAAAAGAAAATTTCAGCTTTTGCTCCGGGAAATTTTTGACCACAAATTGTGCCGTTGGTTTTTTAGAACAACGGATAAAATTTTGTTTGGCGGACATCAAATGACTTATCTTTTTGAAAAATATAAACCGGACTTGGTTTTCGCCGCCAATATTTACGGTCCGGCGGACGTTTGGGCTCTGAAACAGGCGCAGAAGCGGGGTATTCCGAATATCGGCATGGTGAAAAGTTGGGATAATTTGACCACGCGGGGTCTCTTTAGGGTTCATCCCGAAAAATTGATTGTTCACAATCATCAATTGGCAGAACAAGCCGTAAAAATTGACGATTATGCGATAGACAGAATTTTTGTTTCCGGAATACCGCATTACGACATTTTTTTCAAAGAGAAGAATTTATACAGCCGAGAGAGTTTTTGGAAAAAATACGGCATTGACCAAGATAAAAAAATAATTTTGTATTGCGAACCGGGCAGCAATCACGCTTTCTGGGGTCACGAAATATGGCAGATAATAGCAGAATTTTTAAAAGATAAAAAAAATGTCTTGCCGGCCGAATTCTTCGTGACTATTCACCCCGCTTATCCGGTCAGAGAGGACATTTTAAAAAAACTGAAGATAAAATTTGTTCGCTTGGGAGAATACGCGAACAGCAGCACCAAAAGCTGGGAATTTTTGGATACCGATATGTTAGAACTGATGTATATGATAAAATTCAGCGATTTGGTGATTAACACCGGTTCCACGATGAATATAGAAGCGGCCATTTTGGACAAGCCGATTATAAATGTCGCCTTTGACGGGTACACAGAAAGAAATTATCGGGATTCGGTGCGGCAGTATTACGATCAGGAGCATCTGGTGAATATCGTCAAAACCGGTGGCGTTAAAGTTGCTTACGGCAAGGAAGAATTATTGGCACAGATAAACGAACTTTTGGAAAATCCAAAAATAGGCCAAGATGGCAGGAGGAAAATCGCGGAAGAGCAGTGCGTTTTTACCGACGGCCAGTCGGGCAAAAGAGTGGGAGAATATATTTTGAAAGCCTTGGGTTAGTTGTATTTATTTCAACCACTTGCGGATTTTGATTATTTATTATATCCTCTTTTAAGAAAAAGAAGTTTTTGTATTTTGAAAAAGGAGGGAGGAATGGAAAAGAATCGCTTTGTCAAAGAGATTTACGGATTACTGGAGATATTAACTGGTTCTGCCCGGCAATCTGGTTTTTCCTGGGATTTTAGGATTTTTCTCGCCCACCGTATTTTCAGAATTTTCAGCGCTCCCCGTTTTGTTTTGCAGCCGGTTGATTTGGAACAGGTGGTAAACCAGTTGAAAGACTGCGTTGATTTGACGGAAAAGATATTGATAGCCAAGAAAAAAAATAAAGAAGCAGATATTGCAGATAAGAGAGACCCTGAAATTAGCATGCAGTACCTTTACGGTTTGGCGTGGGCGCAGCAATCAGACCGGGAGTATTATCACGGCGCCAGTCATTTTGCCGACAGGCTCTTGAATAGTAATTTGGACATTTCTTTTTTAAAAGGCGCCAAATGTCTTGACCTTGGAACTGGCCATGCCCGTTACGCTTTGGCCATGGTTCATCTGGGCGCAATTTCGGTTGTCGGCATAGATTTCAGCAACTATTGTTTAGACGAAGCTCGCCGCCGCTTGAACTTTTATCCCAAAGAAGCCGGAAAGATTAAATTGCTTTTGAAGGATGTCTACAAATTGCCAAAAAACATGAATGGTGCGTTTGATTTCGTCTGCGCCAACGGGTTTATTCATCATTTACCTGATCCTGTGAGGGGATGGCAAGCGATGTTTGACTGCCTTAAAAAAGGAGGACATGCCTTTACTTTCGTTTTTGCCGACGGCGGCACGCCGTGGTGGCGGGCTATTGATTTAATGCGTGAACTTTTGCGGCCGGTGCCACTTTGGTTTAGCCATAAAACTCTTGAGGGGTATGAAGTGTCGGGCAACCAGATTTTTAATATTCTGGATTATTCTTACACGCCTATTCAGCACCGTTTTGAACGCGGCTATGTAGAGGATACTTTACACAATATCGGTTTTAGAGAAATACATTTTTTGACCGGCGGAGTTATACACGATTCGGTACTGCGTTCCAGACTTTTTGAAACTGACCGCCAATTGTACGGAAATTCGGAAATCCGTTATCTTTTTAGGAAATAATGTTTTGCCGGGAAGTTTGTTTTGTAAATCCGCCCCGAACGAAGGCAAGGGGCGGATTTTTTATTGACTTGACTAGTTTGGAAAGTTATTTTAATCTAAGGCGTAGCTTTAGAGTTTGTGTTCCTTGAAAATGCGGAGATTTTGAAGATTTTTGGAGGGAAAATGAAAAACCTTGGATTTGGAAAGTTGAAAATTGGCGGCAAGAATCCTTGCGTCATTGTTGCCGAAATTGGCGTTGACCACATGGGTGATATGAATAAGGCAAAAAAGATGATTGAGGCGGCTAAAGATTGCGGCGCGGATGTGGCAAAGTTTCAAATTCATTTACCTGACGTGGAAATGGCCGGGAATCATAAAGCGCTGAAATTTCACGGCGGTTCCTTGGGCGAAGTTTTTAAAAAGTCTCATCTGACGCCTGAACAGCATAAGGAGTTGAAAGAATACTGTG
>Ga0209212_1009458_pt1 | contig 10166 bp, 8 predicted proteins | sample RifGroC2_FD_183996 | JGI IMG/M metagenome (GOLD analysis project Ga0209212, IMG submission 183996) | Groundwater microbial communities from Rifle, Colorado, USA - Groundwater C2 (SPAdes) (version 2) | ecosystem: Environmental > Aquatic > Deep subsurface > Groundwater | place: Rifle, Colorado... | reverse complement strand
CCCCCACCTGCACCTGCCTCTGCAAAGCGGCTCGGACGGCGTCCTTTCCCGCATGCACCGCGGCTACACCACGGCACTGTTCGGCGAGGTGGTCCAGTCGCTGGTCCGCGCCATTCCGGATATCTGCATCGGCAGCGATGTGATAGCGGGCTTTCCCGGCGAGACCGAGCAGGAGTTCGAGGAAGCCTACAGCTTCATCAAGGGACTCCCCCTGGCATACCTGCACGTCTTCCCCTTTTCCCAACGCCCTGGCACCCCGGCCGCGACCATGAAGCCGCAGGTGCACTCGCGGGTGATAAAGGAGCGGGCTGAGGCGCTCAGGCTTCTGTCGGAAAGCAAGAAAGCGGCGTACGCTGCCGGCTTTGTGGGACGGGAACTGCAAGTGCTGGTACAAAATGACACCGGCGGGAGAAAGGGGCTTTCCAGAAATTACCTGACGGTACTGATCGAGGAGGGCGAGGCCAGCGTCAATACCGAGGTGACCGTGCTGATTACCGGCTCGAAAGGCGGGGAATTGATTGGAAAGGTGAAAGGCGGTGAATGGTGAATGGTGAATGGTGAATGGTGAATGGTGAATGGTGAATGGCAGATATCGTTGATTGCGCAACGGATCAACTAAAAATTGCACCGTCGGCGATGCTTGTCGCTGCCGGCTTATACGGTGAAGGTGAAGGTCGCTCCTTTGCCTAATTCTCCTTCCGCTTGAACCTTCCCTCCGTGACGGCTTACGATCCTCTTGACAATGGCAAGCCCGATCCCCCTGCCGGGGAATTCCTCCTGACTGTGCAGCCTCTGGAAAGGGGCGAACAGCTTGTCGGCGTAGTTCATGTCGAACCCCACCCCGTTGTCCCGCACCACGAAGGCCAAGCGTCCTTCCCACTGTACCGCGCCGAATTCGATGAGCGCATCCTTTCTGGACTCGGTGAACTTCCAGGCGTTGGAGAGCAGATGCTCCAACACAACCTTGAGCAGACTGGCGTCGCCTCGCACCGACAATCCTTCCGCCACCTCAACCCTCACCTCGCGTTCCGGCTGGGACTGTGACAGCGCTGCGGCGACCTCCTTCGCCATGGCGCTCAAATCCACGACTTCCTTCTTTAGCGTCACCCGGGCGTAGCGCGAAAGTTCCAGGAGGGCGTCGATCATGTCCATCATGCGCCGACTGGACCTCCTGATGCGCTCCAGGTACTCCCTTCCGGTGGTGTTCAGCTTAGAGGCGAACTCGTCGACCAGCGCCTGGCTGAAGCCGTCTATATGCCGCAAAGGCGCGCGCAAATCGTGGGAAATCGAATAACTGAACATCTCCAGTTCCCGATTGGCCGCCTCCAGTTGCGCCGTCCGCTCCACAACCCGCCGCTCCAGTTCCCCATTGAGCCTCAGCAGACTCTCGTTCACCTCGGATAGCTCTCTTACCTTTTCCTCGAGCTTCCCGGCCACCATCTGGCTGTAGTTCCTGAGAAAATCCTCCTCACGCAAGGCTCCGGCCGGGGACACCCCCTCCCCTGCTGACTCGGCCGCCATGATGCGCCCGACCTCCTCCCAGAGCTCGTCGGGACTCTTGGGCTTCTCAAGAAACGCCTTGGCCCCCAGGGAAAGTGCCAGTTCCGCCTCCCTGCTGCCGGTATAAACGGCCGAGTAGAAAATAAAGGGGATCGATCTGAGTTCGGTGAGTTTCTTCAGTTCGTGGAGGAATTGAAAGCCGTCCATGCCCGGCATGAGGCAGTCGGATATGATCACGTCGGGCTTCTCCGTAGCGGCGACCTCAAGTCCCTGCCGGCCATTGGAGGCCTCTACCACCTCCCAGCCGTGCCATTCGAAGTTGTAGCGGATGACCTTCCGATCACTTCGAGAATCGTCAACGATTAGGACTTTCATCCTTACCCCCTGACAGTTGCGACGTAGCTGGAAAAACGGTCGACGCCCCTCAAGACGCTGCGCAAGGGAAGCAAGGGCTCGGATAGCAAGTCCCCGGTATCATTTGAAACGTAGGGGGGAAAAGAAGTTCTCTCGCGGATCATGAGCAAATACTGGGCAATGATACCAACGGGTTGTTAATTTGCAAGACGGACGCGGTGCGGGGGGCGCCAACAACTCCTCCCCCCAGAGGGGGGAGGTTGGGAGGGGGGTGGCCTCGTGGGGAGGGAGCTTAAGGGGCTTTGAATTACCCCTTGAGCTGTTTCAGCAATTCGGCAACGCGCTGGATGTCGGCCGTCTCCTTGAACTGCCGGTAGCCGTCGATGCCGTCCGGATCGAGTCCGCGATAGTAGCGGGGACGCTTCGCCTTTAGGCCGGCCAGGAGCTTTCCGCCTGCATAGTCCAGGGACTGCGCATCTTGAGCGGCAAACTTAAGCTCCATCACCATGCTGTAGCCCAGTTGGAACAGCCTCTTCAATCTTTCTGCGCCCAGCAGTTCAGCGGCCTTTTGCTCGTCACCGGCGGCCAGCTTCTCCAGGGCGATGTTGAGGTAGCCGCAGACCCGCTCAAAGACTGCAACCATCGATTCCGGCTCCCTGAAGGCGTCCCCTTCGGCGACGAGGGCGCTGTTCACCAGGTAATTCAGCTCCTGCACGATCAAAGGGGAGTCAGCAATGGCAAGAGCCCTGATGAATAGCGAATCATCATGGACCACCATTGGCATCAGTGTCCCCCCCTCCCCTGCCGGACTGAGCTTCTTATCGCCGTGCAGTTCGAAGCTGTCGGGGCTGAGACGCGCATAGATGGAGAGCGCCTCGTCGAGCGGCGGAAATCCCAGGTCCTCAAGGCGACCGGACCTGAACCGGAGGCACTCCTCCTCAAGCTCCAGGTCGACGTCCCCCTTCACCCCTTCCATGAGAGCGACGTAAAGCGAGTGGTCCAGCTTCATCATCAGCGAAATGAAGGACCCGATCAACTGGCTATGCTTGGGGTTTCTGAATTTCAGCATGAAGGTGCCGTCGAAGCTGTGGTCGTAATCCCGCAGATGCTCATCGTCGTTGCCTTGATCACCGATGCCGCCAGCCACGATCAATTCACGGCTCAGGAAGAGCTGCAGGAATTCGTAATCGACACTCTTCAAAAGCTCATGAATGCGCTGCTCGCCGCCTTCCATGAAGTAGGCCAGCCAATGGCATGCCCGCTCCTCGGAAAAGGTCCACCCCTCCCAGAGCTCCATGTCCAGGATGAAGTGGCATTGATCGGTCGAGGCGAGACGCAGCAGGTCGAGTGCATCGCTCTCGCCGATTTCCTTGACCATCCAGAAGAATTCCTGGGGCTCCAATGCGGCGGTCAGCCTTCGCGCGTCAGGGTCGGAAAGGATCAGGTCCATCTTCTCCTTGGCGGCGGCGGTTTTGAGGTACCCGCACTTCTCCGAGAACGAGAGCTTCTGGAAAACCGGCTGGGAAATGCTGGGGGATGAAAGGTGCTTTTTTTCGATAACAGCCAAAGTTTCAACTCCTTGAGTCACAGGTTCACAAATCTGCTTTAATGTTTTTGAATTCAGTTCCGCGATTCAAAATCCGAGATTGCCTTTTTGTAGCCACAACTCCTGTGCAGCCATTTCAGTTTCTGCACCAGCTCCGGGGTAAGCTGGACGCATTCGGGGTTCACCTTGAAACGCTTCTTGTAGACCTTGCAACGTCTGGTCGAAATATCCAGGTAACGGCAAGGTGTGGACGTGTACAGGATCCTGCCGTCCTCATCCTCGATCTTCTCGAAGCAGCAAAGGCCACACTGTTCGCAGATTGCCTCCCACTCCGCATTCTTCAGATGCTTAAACGGCACAGTCGATACTCCTACATCACAGGGTGCGAAAAGATCGGGGCGAATACAGGATTCGCCCCAGGAAAACGTTATCAGCAAAGCGAACAACGCACCAGCGTCATCCGCTTTGGACTTTGCACTAGCTCCAAAACTCCTGCAAACAGTCCCCCCTCCCCTTGCGGGAGGGGGTTAGGGGGTGGGGGTAGGTGCCACATTTTCCGTCGTTGGCAGCTTCCCCCCCCCCCGCCCCCCTCCCGTCAAGGGAGGGGGGGGCGATGCAAGTACCTAACCGGGCAGGCCGTTTCTGGACCAGCCCCCCCGACCTGCTAGCGCCCAGCGCTCAGAGGGACTTCCATTTTTCCGTTGCCGCCGGAAACGATGACCTTGTCTTCAAGGATCTGTTCGACCTTGTAGCCGTCAACCGTCCCGCCTTGCTGAACCGAGCGTCCATTTATTATGGCGGCGCTGGCTGGGCTGTCGTCTTGCCAGGCGATACCGGTCACCCTGAGTTCCGGGCGCGATTTTTGTGCGGCCGCGGGTGCTTCCGGCTCGACGAAAGCGGTCGCCTGAACGGGAGCGGATGCCGCCTTAACCGGAGAGGGGCGAACCATGGTCCGTGCCACTGGAACCGTGCCGGTGGTGGACAACTTGGCCGCAGTTTTGGCCGCCGGCTTTACTGCAGCGACTTTGCCGGCCGGTGCTGCAGCGGGTTTCGCAGCCGAAGTCTTCACGGCCGATGCCGCGGGCTTGGCAGGAGATTTCGCAGCAGCGACCTTCGCGGCCTGTTTTGCCGCAGGCTTGACAGCAGCGGCTGTCACAGGTTTCGCAGCAGCGGTAGCCGCAGGTTTGACAGCTGCGACTTTAGCAGGGTTAACGGCCGCCTTGGCAGCGGAATTGGCCGAAACAGGCGCGGCAGGCGCGGCTTTCGCCTTCGGCTTGGGTGCGGCAACAACCTGTGCCGGTTCAACTGCGGCAGATTCTATCGGCTGAACCGCCTGAACCGCCTGTACCGGCTGGGCCGGCTGTGCCGGCTGGGGCGGCGTCACCGGCTGAGCTGCCGGGGCATCAGTCAACGGATTTGCCGGCGCCACAGCGACCTGAGCCGGCTTTGCGGCCTCAACCGCCTCCGGCGCCGGCGTTGCGCTGCGGGAAAACCCGCCCATGGCTGCGAACGTCCCCAACGCCGCGATGATCGCGCCGGCAAGCACCGCCACGGGCATAACCCAAGGCCGTTTGCGCTCACGTCCTCTTTTGAACCCGCGGGTTCCCCCAGAGCGGGTTTGGCTCTGCGATTCCTCAACCTTTTCCAGCGCCTTCAATATGGAACTCATAACGCTCCCTCAACCATTAATGTCATGACAAAAAAATACTTGTTCACCAGCGCGGCAGGCTTTTAAGCAGGCGCAGAAAAATACTGGCACTCCTGCCGTACGGAGCCTGCCCGGCGACCTCGGAAACGGCCTGGGCCGCCATGTCGCCGTCGATCACCTTGCATTCCTCGGTGAACCCGATCAAGAGCGCCCGGTCGCAGGCGATGTTGACCAGCCTCGGCACCCCGTTCGAAAAACGATAAATGCGCTTCAGCGCCCCATTGGAGAATTCAGCGGCGCGGTAACTCCCGGCGAGCTCCATCCGGTGCTCGATGTAGCGCCGCATGCTGGCGAAATCCATGGGAAGCAGGTGGTAGCGCACCGTGATGCGCTGGTTCAACTGGCGCAGCTCCTCCTGGGCGAGCACGGAGAGGAGTTCGGGCTGGCCGGAGAGCACAATCTGGATCAGCTTGTCGGTTTCCGTTTCCAGGTTGGAGATAAGCCGGATCTGCTCCAGCACATCCACCGAGAGGTTCTGCGCCTCATCTATGACCAGGACCACCCTGCGCCCGGCCACCTTCTGCTCCAGCAGGAACCCGTTCAGCGCCTGAAGCAGTTCCATCCTGCTATCGGTTTGGCAGTCGACGCCGAACTCGCGGTTGATGCTGTGCAGCAGTTCCAGGGAGGAAAGGCAGGGGTTAAAGATAAGCGCGGTGCGATGACCTTCGGAATCCAGCCGGTTCAGGAAGGTGCGCAGCAGCGTGGTCTTGCCGGTGCCGACCTCGCCGGTCAGCTCGACGAACCCGGCGCGGCTCTCCACGGCATAGACCAAGTGGGCAAAGGCCTCCCGGTGCGGATCGCTCAGATACAGGAAACGCGGGTTGGGAGTGATGGTGAAGGGGCTTTCCCGGAAACCGAAAAATGTACAATACATGGCGAACGCGTCCTTGGGCAGGGGGTTTCCTTTAACGACCCGAGAATATAGCGCGAATCTGCCGATAAATAAAGGAAAAGTACTACAAAAGGCGTTTAACGGGGATGAAGGGGATAGAGGGGATAAAAATCTTACAACGGGTAAAGGGAAAACCTTTGAAACATACTTATATGATGCTTCCGAAACGGCGGTACTCCAGCTTCGGATTGCCAAAATTCAACAGGAGGCCAACCTCTATGCCAGTGGCCTTCAAGTAATTCATCACCTGGGCCAGATGCTCAGGGGCAAGGGCCCTTACTGCTTTCAGTTCCAGCAACACCTTCTTCTCTACGATTATGTCAGCAAAGAATTGCCCAACCATTCTTTTTCTGAACATTACGTTCAATGGCACCTGATTTTCTGCCCTTAGCCCCGCCTCAGTCAGTGCAATCAGCAGTGCTTTCTCGTAGACAGATTCGAGGAAGCCGCTGCCAAGCTCATTACTGACCTCAAAGCAGACCCTCAGAATGGTCTTAGTAAGTTCCTCGTAGATCACTCAAGCCTCCCAACCATCAAGTTTTTTGCCTTCGCCTTTACAAAAATAGTTTTGCTGGTTTTTATCCCCTGTATCCCCTTCATCCCCGTTAAAACGCCTTGCTCTATGCGGCGGTCCCCTCGTTTTGGGTCGCCACGCGCAAGGGCCTCACCACGCTGATCTTCTGGCTTGGGGGAGGAAACAGGTCCGGCCGGACCTTCTGAAAGGCAAAGGGGGGGGCGACTTCGAAGTGGTAACGGGGAACAAACTCAGGCACCAGGCTCCTCAACACCTCTAAAACGCCGGTAATGTCCGATCTCTTGGCGGCATCCAAAAGCTGGTCCAGGGTGGCCGTCACCTGACGCAGGTCGGTCTCGACCGATGCCATGACCCGGATTTTCTTGTGCGTGGTCGCCTTGATCCCCTCGCCGTCGATGAGCAGCTCCTCGAAAAGCTTCTCCCCGGGCTTGAGCCCGGTGAACACGATGTCGATGTCCCTGTAGGGTACCAGCCCGGAAAGCCGAATCAGTTCCTCGGCCAGGGTGAGGATGCGGACCGGGTTCCCCATGTCCAGCACGAAGATCTCTCCCCCCTTCCCTATGCAGCCGGCCTGCAGCACCAGCTGCGACGCCTCTGGAATGGTCATGAAGTAGCGCACCACGTCCCGGTCGGTTACGGTCACCGGTCCGCCCTGCCTGATCTGCTCCTTGAAAAGGAGGACCACGCTGCCGCTGCTACCCAGTACGTTGCCGAAACGCACCGTGGTGAACCTGGTCTTGCTCCTTGCGGCCAGCGCCTGCACGTAGATTTCGGCGCTTCTCTTGGTCGCCCCCATGACGTTGGTGGGGTTGACCGCCTTGTCGGTCGAGACCATGACGAAAGTGTGCACCCGGAACTTGTCGGCCGCGTCGGCAACGATCCTGCTCCCCATGACGTTGTTCAGCACCGCTTCCACCGGGTTGTATTCCATCATCGCCACATGCTTGTAGGCGGCGGCGTGAAACACGACCTCGGGGCAGAACTGATCTAAAATCGCCTCCACGCGCTCCTGGTTCTTCACGTCCGCAACTATCGGGATGATGCGGAGCTCCGGAAAGGAGGCGGCCAGTTCCTTCTCCATGTAGAAGAGAGGGGTTTCGGCGTTGTCGAAGAGCACTATCTTGGCGGGGTTGAAGCGCGCGACCTGACGGCAGATCTCGCTTCCTATGCTTCCGGCCGCCCCGGTAATCAGCACCCTCTTATCGGTCAGATAGTTCCGGATCGCCGTCTGGTCCAGCACCACAGGGTCGCGCCCGAGCAGGTCATCGATCTCCACCGACTTGATTTGCGATAACGACACCTTCCCGTCGATGATGGCCGTGATCCCCGGGATGGTCTTGAAGCGGGCCTTGGCGCGCTCGCAGTTGGCGATCATCCGGCGCATCAGCTCGCTGCCGCCGGAGGGGATGGCGAAGATCACCTCCTCCACGCGGTGGGTGCGTACCAGCGCACGCAGGCGGTTGGTTCCCCCCAGCACGCGGACTCCGGAGAGACGCAGCCCGCGTTTGTCCGGGTCGTCGTCCACGAAACCCACCACGTTGTAGGGGGAATTGACCTGCTTTCTGATCTCCTTCAGGAGCAGGTTTCCGGCATCTCCGGCGCCGATGATCAGGGTCCTCTTCCCCTTGCGCAGCTTTGGGGTGAACCGGGTCTCCCGGTACAGTCTCCAGATCAGCCGGCTGGTGGCCACCAGGCCGAACAGCATGAACCAGTCCAGAACGTAAATGGAGCGCGGCAACACGCAGGGTCCCTTGACGAATACCAGCAGGAAGGCCCAGACCAGCGAGGAGAAGGTAACCACCTTGAATATCTCGTAGGCATCCTGAAGTGAGGCATAGCGCCAAATGCTGCGATACATGCCCCAGGCGGCGAACATGACAGGCTTGGCGACGAGCGCAGCGCCAAGCCCCTGGAGGAACAGGGCGCGCTGCTCATTAGGGATGTTGAAGTCGAAGCGAAGCAGGTAGGAGAAGGTGAGTGAGGTGCCGATCAAAACTACGTCGAGAAGAAATACCAAGATCCTTTTGGTTCGAAACATTCGCCCCTCCGCGGAGATTGCAGATCAGTCAGAGCAATAGCATCCGGTCAAATAAGCGGCACAATGTTCCAGAATATATCACCGCATTAGATAAAAACAACCGCACAGGATCGGCAACCTGCTTGCGCCGATCTCTGACCGTGGGTGGCATACAGCCCCAAGCGGGGAGGGAGGGAACTGCAACGGGGCGAGCAGGCAAGGAGGGGACTGGCTCCGCAGGTGCCTGTCCCCCTTACCGGTTCGAGGGAGGCCCGGACCTGCAACAGGCGAGCGGGCAAGGAGGGGACTGGCTCCGCAGGTGCCTGTCCCCCTTACCCGTTACACGTGGCTGCGTCGACAATCACTGCCAGCCCCAGGTCACGCGGCGGACCTCTTACTGTCACACTTGTCATCAACGACACGCGCCTTCTCACTGTCATATCTCCCCTCTTCGGTCTGACTGGTAACTCCTATACCAATCGACTCCTCACCCCCGGCGCCTGTGCTCTCGGCATAGTCTCCGCCACCAATTTCGGGTGGCCGTGCGCTACAAACTGCAGATCTGCTCTATGGCTGACGGTAGCCCGGACGGGAGGCTCGGGCCGGACTGAAGCTGGACGCACCGGCTGTCGGCAGACGATGCCGGACAACGAGCCGTTGCGAGGTTTTTATTATATAATACTAATGATAAATAGCAAATTTTTAAATTCATGTTGGGGTACATTAGAATGGCGGGAAAGGGATGTCGGAGAGGCGCAGGCGGGCGGGCACTCAAAAGCTCAAGCAGCAGGGGGATTGTGGGGGTGCGAGGTGGTGAGATTAAGGGAAGGATTGATCATGTGGAGACAGCGGGAGGCAATACATTAGAGGGGAAAATAATTAACAGAAACCTTCCCCCCTCCTAACCTCCCCCCTCCGGGGGGAGGAGTCTAAGAGGAAAACGGATTCGTAGGTTGGGGTGAACGGATTCTTCGTGAACCCCAACATGGCAACGTTGGGGTTCACGATAAGTCCGTTCACCCCAACCTACTTCGAAGGGCAGAGGTTTACACGTAGTAGCGGGAGGTTACCGTCTCCCAGGCGCCTTGCGCCTTGAGGATGAGGTCGCAGACCTCGCGCACCGCCCCCCAGCCGCCGCGGTTGTGGGCCACGAAATGGGCGAAGGGGAACACTTCGGCGACGGCGTCGGCCGGCGCGGCGGCAAAGCCGACCCGGCGCAGGATCGGGATGTCGATGACGTCATCCCCCATGAAAGCGACCTGTTCCTCGGTCAGACCGGTGGCCTCCAGCATCTGGCGGAAGGGGACCATCTTGTCCAGCGACTTCTGGTACACCTGGCCGATACCCAACTCCACCGCCCGGTTGGCAACCACCACGGACTCGCGTCCCGAGATGATCCCTATTTCGACCCCGGCGCGCTGCAGCATCTTGATGCCGTGGCCGTCCTTCACGTTGAAGAACTTGCTCTCGACCCCGTTGGAATCGAAGATGATACGGCCGTCGGTCAGCACCCCGTCCACATCCAGTATCAGCAGCTTAATCTTTTTCAGTCTTTCTTCCACGATAACATCCTTCAATCGGCAAGTCCTTGGTGTCCTCCCCCCTCCCCTCGCG
>Ga0209212_1009456_pt1 | contig 10166 bp, 7 predicted proteins | sample RifGroC2_FD_183996 | JGI IMG/M metagenome (GOLD analysis project Ga0209212, IMG submission 183996) | Groundwater microbial communities from Rifle, Colorado, USA - Groundwater C2 (SPAdes) (version 2) | ecosystem: Environmental > Aquatic > Deep subsurface > Groundwater | place: Rifle, Colorado... | reverse complement strand
CGCCGCTGCGCCGTTGGTCTGCAGCAGGTAGCCGGCGGTGCCGGCCGCCAGCATGGCCGTGGCGCCCGAACCGGTCTGGTAGGGTATCGAGCCGTTGCCGCCGCCGACCACGTTGGTCGCGGTGGTGGCGGTATCGGCGTTACCGGTCACCGAACCTGTCACATTGCCGGTCAGATTAGCCGATATCGTGCCGGCCGTGAAATTTCCCGAGCCGTCGCGTTTGACGATGGTATTGATGGTGTTGCCGTTGGTGGCCTGCACCCAGGTGGGCGCCGCTGCGCCGTTGGTCTGCAGCAGGTAGCCGGCGGTGCCGGCCGCCAGCATGGCCGTGGCGCCCGAACCGGTCTGGTAGGGTATCGAGCCGTTGCCTCCGCCGGCCACGTTGGTAGCGGTGGCTGCGGCGTCGGCGGTGCCGGTCAGATTGGCCGTTATCGTGCCGGCCGAGAAATTCCCGGAGCCGTCGCGTTTGACGATGGTATTAATCGTATTGCCGTTGGTGGCCTGCACCCAGGTGGGCGCCGCTGCGCCGTTGGTCTGCAGCAGGTAGCCGGCGGTGCCGGAGTTAAGGATATTGATAATTCCAGACGCCCCGAAATAAGGTATAGCGCCAAGAGCTGCGGCACCAAGGTTCGCCCCTGTTCCGCCGTAAACCGGGGAGAGCGCAGAGGCCAGCTGCAGCACGCCGGCCGCGGTAAAGGTGGACTTTGTGAGGCCCTGGCCGAACTGGGCGTTGCCGTTGACGTCGAGGGTGGTAAAAGGGGCATTGGTGCCTATACCGGTCTTCTTAGCGGTACCCGTAGAGAGCGCTACGTCGCCCGCCACTACGAGTCCCGAGAGCTGCACGGCCGAAGCTGAACGCTGTATAAGGGCGCCGTCGAACACCACCTTCCCCCCTACGATAAGGTCCTCTATCCCGTCGAACAGGTAAGGGTCGGAAGGACTGCCAAGCACAAGGTCTCCGCCGCGCACGTTGAGCTTGCCTACCGGATTAGGTGTGCCTACACCTATATTCCCGCCGTAGTCGACAATAAGTCCGTCCACATTTTTATTCCGCAAGATGACGCTGCCGCCGCCGCCGAGGGTGTTGGCCGCGACTATGGCGTCCCCTTCATTAGCTATAGATACCGCCGACCCTATGACAGCGGCCGAATTCATAAAAGTGCCGTCCGCAAAATAAATCGCGTTCGAAGTCGGGCCGGCTATGCGCAGATTGCCGTCGATCGTCATTTTATAAGCTGAATCCGAGACCGAAGTGCCTATTCCGACGTTGCCGGTCTGGGAGCTTACATAGATCGCCGGGGTGCCGGCGTAGCCGGTGGAGATCCAGACAACGCTGTTCTGTATCCTGTGGTAAACGGAATCGGTCAGGGTCTTTGTCTGCCCGCCCACCACCAGCGCCAGGTTGGCGCCGTCCTGCGTTTCCAGCCTGCCGGCTTCTACCGCGCCGCGGTAGAGGGCCAGCCGCGCGTTGGCGTCGCTACCGCCGATCAGGTAAGCAAGGGTGTCCTGATCGGCATACTCTATCTTGTTATCTCCGACCTGCAGATACCTGGAACCGGGGAAATTAAAGTCTTTCATAGCCACACCCAGGCGGTTGACGGTGGCTATATCGCTGGAAACCACGACCTGCCTCAGGAACGTGTTCAGCCCCGTAAAGGTCTGGGTAGAAGCCAGGTAAGCCGGGAAGCCGGCCGTGGACCCTATTCCGCCGGTTACCAGCAGGGTGCCGTAAATAACCGTGGAGGAAAGATTGACGGTGTTGCCCGCCCCGGAATTGGCCGTAAAAGTGCCATTTACGTTGACCGCCCCGGAGAAGGCCGCCGTGGAGGCGATGATGCCCTTTTCGGCGCGGATGCTGCCTTTAACGTGCAGCTTCTCGGAAGGCGCGTTGGTCCCGATCCCGACGTTATAGGAGTTGTTCTGCTGCAGCAGCAGGTGGGTGCCGTCGGCGGCGCGTATTTCGTTGGCCGCCGAGGTCCAGCCGGTGTACGCGCCGGCCGAAACCGCGCTGGCTAGCAGGCCGGTATTGGTGTGAATATTCCCTGTTACGTCCAGCGGGTAGGCGGGGGCGGCGTTATTTACGCCGACAAAACCGTTGGTGTCCACGCGCATGCGCTCGGCCGCGTTGGAGATGAAGCTTATGACATTGTTGCTTTCTCCCAGCGCTATGTATTCGGCGTTGGCGCCGGTGACGCGCCCGCCGCCTACAAGTATGTTGCTGTTAAATGGGACGGGACCGCCGCTGCGTTCCGAGACGCCCCAGGTACTGACGAAAACGAGGCCGTCTATATCCAGCACGCCAGCGCTGGGCGTGGTGATGGCGGCGGGGCCTATGGCGATGGTCCCGTTCTTGGTCGAATCGTTAATGCGCATGCGCAGAGGGTCGCCGGCGGGGTTGCCGGTAAGGAAATCCATGCGGCCGGTCCCCAGGGTGCCGGATTGGATTGTGCTGTTGCCCGGGGCGCTGATACCGCCGGAACCCGTTGCCGCCAGGGCGTCGACCAGGCAGTTGCCGGTATCGAAACACAGTTTGGCGTCGCTGCCGTGGAGCCAGACGGTGCCGTTCACCGTCAGTTTGTAATCCGGAGAATTCGTGCCTATGCCTACCTTGCTGTCGGCGGCAGTGGCGAGCAGCACCTGGTAGTTGGCCGTCAGCGTGGTCACCGAGACAGAGGCGCCGTCCTCCAGTTTCTTGGCCACTACGGCGTAGGCCACGCTGTTGAGGGGCTCACGCGGGGTAAGCACGTCGCTTTCGACCTGCACTTCAAGGTAGAGCGTCTCCCCGTGGGAGAAAACGTCCCACGCGGGGGTTATGTTGGCGCTGAAAATGCCCTGCGCGGCTTCCACCACGAGTTCGGGGCTGGCCCAGCGCAGGGTGCCGCCGGAAGAAGCGTTGTAGATACGGAAGTAAATATGTATCAGGCCGGTTATGGGGGCGTTGTCGCGTTCAAGGCGGCCCTGGTAATTTATCGAGCCGGGCACCGAGCCGGGAAGGATCTCTCCGGCCGCCGCCCAGGCGCCGAGCCAGGCCAGGGCCGCGGAAATTAAAAATATTTTTTTCATAAGTGTCACCCGTGAACCGCTTATCTTACTACCACTACTTTCCCTTTCTTCGTGGAGCCCTCGCCTTTTACAACGTAGAGGTACAGGCCGCTGGCCACCCTGGCCCCGGAGTCGTTGCGCAGGTCCCAGCCGATGCTGTCTATGTTGTTGTTCTTTTCTATCACGCGCACCTTCTCGCCGGAGATAGTGAAGATGACGATGGTGGCGCGCAGGGTCAGGCGCGTGAACGTGACGCCGTTGCAGCCTTCGCGCAGCGTGCAGGGGTTGGGGTAGACGTGCGCGGTGGAAACGTCGGCCTGCGGCGGCCGCCAGGAATTCACTACCCCCCAGTTCACCGTATACCTGCCGCCGGAAAGCGCGCCGTAGCCCAGTTGGCCCGTGCTGCCGAAAAGGGAATAGGCGCCGCCGACCTTCGGCGCGGAGTTGCCGATGGTGGTCTGTTCGCTTATGAGTATCCTGTACACGCCGGAACTTATGAGCGCGGAGGTGTAGTTATACAGCCCCCCCGCCGCCAGGAAAGAGAACAGCCCGATCCAAACCGCCTTTAGCCTCATATTATATAGATACGTTATAACCCGTTGTGCTTCAATGACATTTGCGTTAAATCTTTGTTGCGCCGGCCGCGGTCTTGAGCGGCGCCGTCAGCCGTCCCCGCGCCAGGCGGTAGTCCTTTTTGCCTTAATTAACAAATGATATAATTTTTTATCAATGGTTGAAATAACAAAGGCGGACCCGAAGATACTCGTTATCAGGATGTCGTCCCTGGGGGATATCATCCTGACCGCCCCGGTTTTCCGCAGCCTCCGGGCCAAATGGCCGGCCGCGCGCCTGGAGATCCTGGTAAAACCGCAGTTCATGGGCGCGGTCTCCAAAAGCGCCTTCATAGACGCGGCCATCCCCTTCGCCGGTTTTCTTCAGGCCCTCGGGGCCATGAACTCGGCGCGCTACGACGCCGTCATCGACCTGCACGACACGCCGCGCAGCCGCCTGCTGACGTGGCTCGCGCGCATTCCCGTAAAACTGCGTTACCGCAAAGCCTCGCTGGCCCGCCGCCTTTTCGTGGATTTCCGCATCCCCAGCCCGGCCCTGGAAAAACATACCCTCGACCGCTACCTCGACGCGCTCGCGGGGCTCGGCGTGCCGGCCGTTCACTCCGGGCCCGAACTCGGGGACTGGACCCCGGGCGGCGCGCGGCCGGACCTTAAGCCGGGCCCCCTGAAGATCTGCCTGCTCCAGACGGCTTTCCTGGGCGACTGCGTCCTGACCCTCCCTCTTCTGAAAAAAATAAAAGAGGTGCTGCCCGGCTCTTCCGTCACCGTGGTTACCAGGCCGGAAACCGCGGGCATCTTTTCCGCCTCCGGCCTGGCGTCGGAGATAATCGAGGACAAAAAAAAGACCGCGGCCTCCGGCCTGCGGGAATTCCGCCGCCTGGCCGCCGAGTTGCGCGCCGGTGATTTTGACGCGGCGATAATCCCCCACCGCTCCCTCAGGAGCGCGCTGCTGGCCTGGCACGCCGGCATCCCGGCCCGTGTAGGCTTCTCCTCCAGCGCCGGCAGCTTCTTCCTGACCCACAAGGTGCCGTTCTCGTGGCTGCTGCACGACGTAGAACGCAACCTGGCCCTCCTGTCGCCGCTGGCGGAAAACCTCAAAACGGCTTTCCCCGGCCTGCATGCGGGCGCGGCTGCGGCCCCCTTCGGCCCCGGCGACAACATTACCGCAGGGGTCAACGCCGGCTCGGCCTGGCCGACCAAGCGCTGGCCCGCCGCCAACTGGGCCCGCCTGATACGCAAGCTCGCCGGCCTCTCCGGCGGCAGGGTACTGCTGGTCGGCGGCCCCGGCGAGAAAGACTGGAACGCCGAAATTGAACGGCTGGCCGGCCCCGGGCACTGCCTGAACCTGACCGGCAAGACCACCATGCCGGAGCTGATGGAAGCTATCCGTCCCCTTAAAATATTCGTTTCCAACGATTCCGGCCCCATGCATATAGCCGCGGCGCTGGGCGTGTCGGCCGTGGGCATCTTCGGCCCCACCACCCGTGAGCTGGGTTTTTTCCCCTACGGCGACGGCAACAGGGTGATCGAAACCCCCCTGGCCTGCCGCCCCTGCGCGCTGCACGGCTCCAGGACGTGCCCGCGCGGTCATTTTCTGTGCATGCGCCTGCTTACGGTAGGCGAGGTTTTTGAAGCGGCGGCGAAATTAGCCGCGGGCGGCGGTAAATAGGAGTTCTATGGTAGTCACAACATTGGTTCTTAGCCTCGCGGTCATTATCCTCAGCATACGCTGGGCCTGGTGGCGCGGCGGCAAGCCCGGGGTGAAAGTGCTCTGCTATCACAAGATAGGCACACCGCCGGCCGGTTCAAAGCTCAAAGACCTCTGGGTAAGCCCGGAGCGTTTCCGGGCCCAGGCAAAATACCTCCTGGCCCACGGCTACACCACGCTGTTCTTCTCCGACCTTAAAAAAGCTTTCAATGCCGGCGCCAAACTGCCGGAGAAGTCCGTCCTTATCACTTTCGACGACGGATACGAGAACAACTACACGGCCGCCTGGCCCATCCTTAAAGAACTCGGCGCCAAGGGCAATATTTTCGTCGTCTACAATACCATAGGCAAAGCCAACCTCTGGCATAACCCGGCCTCGGAACCCTGGGTCAATATGGCCACCCTGGCCCAGCTCAGGGAAATGCAGGAGAGCGGGGTTATGGAATACGGTTCGCACACCATGAACCATCCGCACCTCTCGGCGCTCAGCTTGGACGACGCGGCCTGGGAGATGGAGGAGTCCAAACGCCAGCTCGAAGCGGCCTTCAGCCGTGAAATGTGCGCTTTCGCGTATCCTTACGGCGACGGCGCCTACGCCCCGGCCATAAGGGAAAAAGCTCTCGCCGCCGGCTACCTGTTCGATTTCAGCTTCCGACAGGGCAAGACCGCCTGGCCCTGGGACCGCGCCGCCGGCCCCATAGACCGGCTGTTCATCCGCCGCGGCGATAGCAACTGGGACCTGGCCCTGCACCTCAGCCGCGGGGATTCCCGCCTGTAAAGATGACGCACAAGCCCCGCCGGATCCTTATTGTACAGCTCCGCCAGCTCGGGGACGTCCTGCTTACCACCCCGGCGGCCGAGGTATTGAGATCCAATTTCCCCGGCGCCGTCATCGACTTCCTCACCGAACCGCCCTCGGACCAGCTGCTCAGGGGCAACCCGTTCATAGACAACGTGCTCGCCTATGACAGGGCCGAGCCGCTGAAATGGCTTTTTAAAATAAGGTCCGGCCGCTACGACCTGGTGGTGGACTTCATGTCCAACCCGCGGTCCGCACTTTTAACTTTTTTCAGCGGCGCGGCGGTCAAGGCCGGGCCCGGCCACACGGCTTCGGCCTGGGCGTACAACAAAAAATTCATTTCCCCCGAGGGCACCAGCCCGTACGCCGCCTTTCAGAAAATAGATTTCCTGGCCGGCCTCGGCCTGGACCGGGTCTTCTATCCCTATCCCAAATTACCCCGCTCGGAGACCGACGGCCGCTGGGCAGAGGGCGTCCTGACGGCGCTCCGGCTGCGGCACCGCGGCACCATCGCGTTCGCCCCGGCATCGAGGCGCGCCACGCGCCAATGGCCGGCGGAACACTACGCGCGCCTGGCCGCGCTGGCCGCCGGGCGGCTTAAGGTGAACGTGCTGCTGCTGTGGGGCCCGGGCGAGCGCGGCCTGGCGGAACAAATAGCCGCCCTTGCCGGTTCACCCGACGTAAGGACGGCCCCCGAGACGAAGACCCTGCCGGAGCTTTCGGCTTTGCTGCGCGGGACGGCCCTCCTTGTTTCCAACTGCAGCGGCACCAAACATATCGCCCAGGCCTCCGGCGTCCCCACCCTGGGCATCTACGGCTCCAGCCGCCCGGAGAACTGGACCCCGCCGGCGGACCCGAACCACCAGGTCATCCGCAACGAGACGCTGGCCTGCATCGGCTGCAGAAAGAACGACTGCCCGATAAACATGAAGTGCCTGCGGGAGTTATCGCCCGAAGCGGTTTTTGCTAAACTAATGACCATGCCTCCCATAAAGAAGCTACAGGAGGGCGGGTGAACGACCGGCCTTTTTCCCCAAAAGCCCTGCGCGACCGGCTGAAGAGCAACACGGCCGGCAGCTTAGCCCTCAAGGCCCTCTCGCTGGCCTACTCGGGGGTCATCACGACGAGGCGCTGTCTGTACGAGGCCGGCCTCCTCCGCGCGCGCCGCCTGCCCGTACCGGTCATCTGCTTCGGCAATATTTCATCGGGCGGTACCGGAAAGACCTCCACCGTGGTCGCCGTGGCCCAGGAACTGGCCAGGGCCGGCCGCCGGCCGGCCGTGCTGCTGCGCGGTTATAAAAGACAGTCTTCCAGGCGCAAAGTAGTGGTGCTGGCCCGCGGCCGCGGCTTCACGCTGGCAGATACCGGCGACGAAGCGCTTATGCTTTACAGGATGCTGGAGAAAGAAGGCGTGCCCGTGCTGGTCTCTTCCGACCGGTACGCCTCCGGCATGACGGCGGTAAAGGAATTGGGCGCGAACGTGATCCTGATGGACGACGGGTTCCAGCATTTTTCCCTGGCCCGCGGCACGGACATCGTCCTGGTGAACGCCACCGCCCCTTTCTACGCCGACAGCGTACTGCCGCACGGCGACCTGCGGGAGCCCGCGGCCGGTCTGGGCCGGGCGCGCGCGGTCATAATTTCGCACTGCGAGCAGGCTCAGCAGGAGACCATAGACGCCCTCAGCGCGAAAATAAAAGCGCTGAACCCGGGCGCCGAAATAATCGAGAGCATGCACACCCCCGAATTCTTCCTGGACCCGGCCACGGCCCACCCGGTGGACCTCAGCGTCCTTAAAGGCAGGCCGGCCGCGGCGCTCTCGGCGATAGGTGACCCCGACTCTTTCGAAGGCGCGCTGCGCAAAATGAAGATAGACCTGAAACAGATCTGGCGCTACCCGGACCACCACGCCTTTACGCCGGCGGAACTCGCGTCGGCGCAGCAGGCCCGCGGCGCGCTCCCCCTGATCACCACGTACAAGGACTTCGCCCGTTTCCCCGAAGGCTGGCAGGATATCCTCAAGGGCGGCGTCCTGATACTCTCGGTCAAGATCGTGTTCCTCTGTGACGGCTGGAAGAAGCTTTCGGACGTAATGAATAAAGCGGCCGGAGGGACGCCCTGATGCGCGCCTGGCCACGCCGGGTAAAAGCCGGTCCTCCCGTCCCCACCGCCTTTCTCGACAGGGACGGCGTGCTGAACTGGAACAGGGCCGGCGCCTACGTGACCCGCCCGGAGCAGATAAGACTTTATGCCGCCGCCGCCCCGGCCCTGCGCCTGATGGCCGCCAAGGGCTACCGGCTGGTGGTCCTCACCAATCAGTCGGGCGTAGCCCGCGGCTACATGACGCTGGCCCGGGCCCTGGCCATAAATCTTAGATTACTGCGCGACCTGCGCCGCAAAGGCGCCGCGGTGGACGCCGTTTATTTCTGCCCGCACGGGCCCGACGAGAATTGCGCCTGCAGGAAACCCGCGCCCGGGCTGATCAGGGAAGCCAACAAGGACGTCCCGGCCGACATGAAGCGTTCCTTCATGGCCGGGGATAAAAAAAGCGACCTCGGCCTGGCCAGGCGGGCGGGCATAAAGGGGCACCTGGTGTTGACGGGGCAGTGGCGTTCCGCCGGCGCGGCCGCCGCGAAGAAAGGCTATAAGGACCTGTTGGCCCTGGCAAAAGCTCTGCCCGACTACAGCGAAAGGAAAATTAAATGAAAAAACGTATTTTAGTCACCCAGATAGCGACGCTGCTCCTGCTGCTGGCCGCCAGGCCCGAAAGCTGGCCGCTGTTCTGGGCCGGCCTCGCGCTAATGATCCTGGGGCAGGCGGTACGACTGGCCGCCAGCGCGGCGATCGTAAAATCCAAAACCCTCACCATGACGGGGCCCTACGCCGCCGTGCGCAATCCGCTTTATCTGGGCACCATGCTGATGACCGCCGGCCTGGTGACCATGCTTTCCGCCCCCTCCCGCCCCCTGCTGACCGCGGGCGTCTGGATCTTCGCTGTGGCCGTTTTCGGCTGGGTTTACTATGTGACCATCAAGGCCGAAGAGGTCTTCCTGCTTGAGACCTACGGCGATGATTTTAAGTCCTATATGGATTCGGTCCCGCCCATCCTGCCGTGCCCGCGCGGTCTGGCCGGCTTCTTCGAGCTCTCCGCCTACTCGAAGGAGGTTTTCATAAAGAACAAAGAGTGGCGCGGCCTGAGCGCGGCTTTCGCCCTTGCGGTCTTCGTGGCGATCCGCATTGTATATGGCTTTTAAAGCCCTCCTCCCGCTGCTCCTCCTCCTTCCCTGCCGCCAGGCGGCCGGCGGGCAGGACCTGCTCGCCCACCCGTTCTGGGAATTGCAGCCGTCCACCGCGGCCGTCGGCCAGGCTCCGGCCGGCATGGGCGTCGGCGAGAACTTGGATTACGATATTTACTGGGGCGCTATAAAAGTCGGGTCGGCCTTCATCCGGATAGAGAACTCCGTCGTCATCTCCTCGCGCGTCGCCTGGCACATCGTTTCGGAGGCCAGGTCGGGCTCCTTCATCGCCAACTTCTACAAAGTGGACGACCGCAACGAGTCCTGGATGGACGCCGAAACCCTCCGGTCTTACGGCTACTACAAGAAAATTTCCGAGGGCAAGCATTTCTTCAACGAATGGGCGGTTTTCGACGGCGCGGCCGGTAAATTTTACGGCGACAAGATGAACCGCAAGCGGCAGGTCTCCAGTTTCGAGGGCCTGCTGGAAAAACCGGTGAACGACGTGCTCTCGGCCATCTACCGCCTGCGGGCGATGTCCATGGAGCCCGGCAGCAGGGTGGAAATGGACATCAACACCAAGCGCAACTGGCGGCTGTCGGTAAAGGTGGGTAAACGCGAAAAGATCTCCACCGGCTACGGCAAGAAGAAGTGCGTCCTGCTCGAGCCCATGCTGGGCGAAGACGGCCTGTTCGTGGCAAAAGCCGGCAAACGCATGCTGGTTTGGATCAGTGACGACGAACTCAAACTCCCCATGGTCCTGAAAGCCGAGATCTTCATAGGGTCGGTTACCGCCAAACTCGCCCGCC
>Ga0209212_1009455_pt1 | contig 10167 bp, 11 predicted proteins | sample RifGroC2_FD_183996 | JGI IMG/M metagenome (GOLD analysis project Ga0209212, IMG submission 183996) | Groundwater microbial communities from Rifle, Colorado, USA - Groundwater C2 (SPAdes) (version 2) | ecosystem: Environmental > Aquatic > Deep subsurface > Groundwater | place: Rifle, Colorado... | reverse complement strand
CGAAGTTTTGCCAGGCGTGCACCGCGTGGCCGCGCTGGTTAAACGCTGGCTGATGGGCACGCATCAAGGCTCCTATGAAGAAGATCATCTTCAAGCCTACCTCGACGAATTTGCTTTCCGGTTTAACCGCCGCAAATCCTCCCATCGGGGTATGCTCTTCTTTCGACTGATCGAACAGTGTGTTGCCATGCATCCAATGCCCTTTCATGAGTTGGTCGCCAATCTCCGGCCCAAACAATTTGTTTCACCTCCTATTCGGATCAACAAATCTCCGGCGTCCCTTGATATTTCCGTCCCTTCGCACCCTTGGCGGAAGGTTTTACCGTAATTATATGGATACCCCACTAAGTTAGTGCCATTGGACTCTGGCACCTTTGGTTTCCTCGTTCCGTGAAACAAACTCAATCGCGCCAGACAAATAGCCCGACACACAAGGCAACGCCAATGGCATACAACAGCCAGGTTTCCTCGATGAAATAGGGATACACCATCAAGGCCACACCGAGGGTCATGGGCCTCCAGTTGGCCGATTTTTTGCCATAGACAAAGGCCGCGAAGCCCGCTGAACCGAACAGTATCGCGGCAAACAAATTTGCGAAGCCGGGCATGGCGGCTACCCGGCGGAAACGCCCAGCTCCGCGCACAGCCTGCCCATCATCGCCCGCAGCTCGCCCACCTCCGCTTCGAGCCTGGCGACGTTGGCCTTGAGCGCGGCGATTTCCCCCACCGTCACATCACCCGAGGATGCGGCAGATGCCGCTCTCGCGACCACACGCTCCTCGATGACCGGCGCGCCGGAGAGCAGGTGCATCCAGCGGTTTTCGCGCGCGCCGGGCTGGCGCGGCAGTTCCACCACCAGACCGCCCGCCGCGCGCTCGGCCAGCTCGACCAGAAAACTCTCGACCGAAGAAATGTCCGCGAACTTGTGCAGCCGCTCGCAATTGAGGCGCAGCTCCCCCGCCGTCTGCGGGCCGCGCAGCATCAGCAGGGCCAGCAACGCGGTGGACTGCGTGGGAATATGCAGCACCCGTTCGATGTTGTGCGCATAACGCGACGCCCTCCCCCCGCTGGTTTCCACGATCAGCGACATCCCGCGCAGGCTATCCAGCGCCACCAGCACTTCCGCTTCGGCAGCCTCGATCACCGGATCGCGGCTGCTCTTCTGGTTGCAACCGGAGACCAGCGAATTCAGCGTCAGCGGATAAGAATCCGGCACCGTGCGCTGCTTCTCGGCGAGCACGCCGAGGACGCGGGTTTCAAGCAGGGAGAGAACGGGGAGTGTGGTGGGCATCATTTATCCTGAAAATGGTTTATGGATTTGTAGGTCGGGATTTATCCCGACGATTGCAAAGATCAAACAACCACGTAGGGGCGAGATTTATCGCGCCCTGCTCTACTCATGCACAGAAGAAAAGGGCGCGATAAATCACGCCCCTACCAAATCTCACTTCACCTGCATCAATCTCAAAGATTCCGGCTCTTCTTGATCAAGTCATGCGCAAGCTGAATTTCCTTCGCCTGCTCGGTGGCCATCGCGATCATGTCTTCCGGCACGCCCTGCCCCATCAGTTTGTCCGGGTGGTATTGGCTCATCAGCTTGCGATAGGCGCGCTTGATCTCCGCGTCGCTGCTGTCTTTGGTCACGCCCAGCGCCTTGTACGCATCCTCCAGCGCAGTGGCGGATTTGGCTTGCCCCCCGCCGAAGTGTGACTGGTTCAGCACCATCTCGATCATCTGCTTGAACTCGACCGGGCCATAGCCGAGATACCCGGCCAGCTCGGTGAGCAACGCCTCTTCAGCCGGATGGAAATGCCCGTCCGCCAGCGCCAACACAATCAGGTAGGCCAGCAGCACCTCCCGCAGATTCTTAGTGTTTCCGCAAACCGATATGAACCGCTGATAGGCCGGATAGATATCGAACGCCGGATCGGCGCCCTTCTTGAACAGCGCGATGGCCTGTGATCGATGCTCCGCAGTCATGCCCAGCTTCTGCATGAACTGCTCGACATGCGCAATCTCTTCTTGAGAGACCTGCCCATCGGCCTTCGCCAGCTTGCCCATCGAGAGGAACACCGTCTCGAGGAACACCGCCTGGCGCAGTGCATTCTGCAACGGGTTCATCCCGCCGGAGCCATACGCCCTCATGCGGTCAAAAAATCCCCCGATAAAAAAACCGAGCAGTGCGCCCCAAAATCCGAGAAAGGAATAACCCGCAATGACACCGATGAGCTTGAACAAGGCAACTCCAATTACGCGAAAACAAAGGTGCGCATTATACCTGCGCTGCCGTGTCCGCCCTCCCCGCATGCCCAATTGACGAACCTGCATCGGGGTGTTACTTTGGTGGCACTTTTACAAGGAGTCCGTCATGGCAGCCACCACCACACTGAAACTACCCGAAGAACTGAAGGCGCGCATCGCATCCGCCGCACAGGCATCCGGCAAATCACCCCACGCATTCATGATCGAGGCGCTGGAAGCCCAAGCCCGTCTGGCCGAAATGCGGCAATCTTTCATTGATGATGCCATCGCCTCTGCCGCCGAAGTGGATGCGGGCGGCGCACTCTACGCGATGGAAGGCGTGCAGGCATACATCCTCGCGCGCACCGCCGGCAAGGCCGCAAAACGCCCCAAGCCTATCATTCAAACTGATGCCAAGACCCGCACGACCAAACGCACCGCACTTTGATCCATATACCCAAAGTGCATTTCACTGAACAAGCCCTGTCCGACCTCGAACGTATATTCCAATTCCTCGAGCTGGAGGCACCGGACTTTGCCATTGCAACAGGCGAAGAAATCGTCGATGCCACCTCAGTGTTGCAGCGCCACCCATTAATCGGACGCCCTGCCCAGCAGAACCTGCGCGAACTGGTCATCTCGAAAGGACGCTCGGGTTACGTCGCACTGTATCGCTTCCTTCCCTCAAAAGATCGCATCGACATCCTCGCCATCCGCCACCAGCGCGAGTGCGGCTTTATCGATTGACCGCGCGCAACCACCACTTGCCCGGCACAAAAAACCAATTGACTGCGACACAATTAAATATATACTGTACGCATATACTTTATCAGCCGGAGGCATCATGAAAACAGCAAAACTGTTTCAAAACGGCCAGAGCCAAGCCGTCAGACTTCCAAAAGAATTCCGCTTCGAAGGCGAAGAGGTCTTCATCAAAAAAACCGGCAATGTGGTGATGCTGATTCCGACTGCTCACTCCTGGGATGCATTGCTGGGCAGCTTGGATAAATTCACCCCAGACTTCATGACCGAGCGCGACCAGCCGCAACAACAGACGCGCGAGGATGTGTTCCCATGAAATTGATGCTGGATACCAATACCTGCATCGCACTGATCAAACGCAAGCCGGATCACGCCTTGCAGAAATTCAGCAAATACAAGATCGGTGATATCGGCATCTCCACCGTGACGCTGGCAGAGCTGCGCTACGGCGTTTCCAAAAGCCAGCACCAAGCCAAAAACCAGGCGGCACTGGATGAGTTTATCTTGCCTCTGGAAGTGGCGGCATTCGATGAACCGGCAACAGCCGCTTACGGGGTGCTGCGTGCGGCACTGGAAAAACGCGGCACGCCCATAGGGCCGCTGGATACCATGATAGCCGCGCATGCGTTAAGTTTGGGCGTAACATTGGTCACGAACAATACGCGGGAATTTAATCGTGTTCCCAAGCTTACGGTCGTTGACTGGGTCAAGCACGATTAACTGAATGTAGTCGTAGCTTACCGCCGCAGCCATATCCCTCCCATCATCATTGACATCACTCAACGAACTACATAGAGTCCATCCCTCTTGCACTTCCGCCCCACGCACATCGCACCGCACGCACGGTACGAGGCACACCACGGAACCCCCAGAACAGGAGCTGGCGCAAGGATCGATTCCCGCACCGACGGGAAGCATCGCCAGCAGCATTACTTGTTCAACAAAGGAGAATCACTTGACCGCAAGTTTCACCGAATTTTCGTTACTCGGACACGATGAGTCGTGGCTGGAGAAATTACCATGAAAGATTTGTGGAACGGAATCACTCGACGCCTTTGGAAGGCTATAAGTCATGCCTTCATCGCTTTCAGCGTCATGTGGACACTGACTGAGGGATTGAACCACTTCGTACCTGAGATTCAAATTAAGGGGTTTATCGCACTTGCGATTATTGTTCTGATCAGCATTGGCTACGCGCTAAAGCAGGTGTGGAAGCCGTCAAAAATTGAGATCAAGACATCGAACACTAATACCACTATTGAGGTTATCTTCGGCGATCTGTTTCAGCTTGAAGGTGTTCGTGCGATTGCGGTTAATGAGTTCTTTGACAGCAAGCTTGGCAGGCCAGTATCCGATAAGAGTCTTCATGGAATATTTATAAATAAGTGTTTCGGCGGTCACCCAGAGTCTTTTGACAAGCAGGTCGACGAGCAGCTAAAGGGAATTTAAGAGCGACGAGGTCGAAAAAATTGATGGTAAAACCAAGAGATTTCCTATCGGATCAAGCGCGCTAATTACCGTGAATCAAGACCGGTATTTGGCGTTCGCGTTCGCAAAAACGGACCCAAGTACCTGCAAGGCATATTCCGATGTAACTATGATGTGGGTAGCGCTGCATCAGTTATGGCAGCGGGCGCGGATTGAATTGGGTGGGCATTCACTAAATATTCCACTCGTTGGTAGCGGTTTATCCGGTCTTGGCTTGCCCACTCGCGACCTTCTGAATCTGATTATTCTCTCTGCGATCACTGAGACAAAAGCCAAACAAGTGACACACAGAATTCGGATCGTATTGCATCGAGACCGATTCGATGATTTAGACTTGAGAGATGTTAAACAACATTGGGAGGCATAACGATGGCTTACCGCAACGGCACATATATAGCATTCCACGCAAACGGGACAAACATTCCTGGCAAATCAGATATGGACTATTACAATTTGATGAAAGCGTGGTCTGCCAAGACAGATGACGACTTCACCATGATCAACAGTCACGACAAGGCATCATCAGTTCGCGATTCAAGTAGAAATGCCACATTGCGAGCTTCCCTTCAAGAAGGGTTGAGGAACTCAAAAAACATGGTGCTAATCATTGGAGAAACCACGCGCTTAGATACAGACTGGATCCCGTTTGAAATCCAGCAAGCGGTAGATACTTACAAGTTACCGGTTATTGCCGCTTACACAGAATTCACGTCAATCCTCGCACCGGCGGAATTGCATCAATGGTGGCCGAAGGCATTGGCTGATCGAATCAACAATCGGACAGCGAGAGTCATACACATTCCCTTTAAGAAGCCTCCGATCTTAGATGCGATAGTCACGTTTCATCACAACAACCTACCGCAGGATGCGCATACCTACTACACACGGGAGACGCATCAAAGGTGGGGGTTGATAACGTAGGCACTTATGGGACTAATTGTGTCCCACAAAAAAGGCGACCATCCGGTCGCCTTTTTCTTTTCATATAACGGTGCTGCACAGCCCTCAACCGTGAATCAGATTCAGCTGCTTCGCAATCACATCGTGATTGAGCCACAGCACCGGGGCCGCAGGATGGGAGGCTTCCATAAACATCAGCGGCCCGGTTCCTTCCAGCACCAGCGCGCTGAGGATGTCCGTCACCAGCGCCTTGCGGTCCTTGTGCATCTGGGTGATTTCATCCGAGGTACCGATCATCAGGTCGGCCAGTTCTGCGGAGTTGTCCATCGGCCACGCGGCGAAGTCGCGGTAGGCCTGCATCACGCCGGTGGCGTTGTAGTCGCTGATCTTCTGCAGCAGCGCCTCCAATGATTCGCCGTCCTGCAGCAGGTCGCGGCAGGCCTGCCACTGCGCGTCGGCCCAGGCTGCGCCGCCTTCCTTCTTGAGCGCCTTCAGCAGCGGGAACAGCGACAACTCGACGCCGACGAAGATGTCGGAGGAGTTGGTGCGTATCTCGGGGCAATTGAATACCGTGGCCTTGATACCCTGCGCCCAGGCGTCCCGCGCCACTTGTTCGAGGCGCATCTTGGCGTAGCCCTGGGTATAGTTGGTGTAGGTCTGCCAGTGGTAGTCGCCATTGATGAGTATCTCGGTGCCGTGGTAGCCATAGGCGGTGTAGCGCACCTGGCCGCCGTTCTTTTCCAGCCGCGCGCGGATCGCGGCGCTGCCTTCGATCAGGTACTGGAAGGTGTTCGCGGTAACCTCGTCGAAATTCATCAGGCACAGCTTGCCGAGATCGCTGTCGAGCAGCGCGCGCGAGGACATGAAGCGCTCGCCGCGCCCCTTGTAGATGCGGTTGGCGATCGCGAGGAACACCTTGACCTTGGGGATACCGCCCGCCATGGTGTGGGCGAAGAAGGCGTTACTGCCGTCCGGGATCATGCCGTCCAGTTGGGCCATCACTTTCGCGACGGAATCCCTGAAGCGCTTGACGCCGACCGCGCGGCATTTCTCGATATGCGGCCAGTCGAGCTTGTCGTCCTGCCAGCTCTTGAGCGTCATGCCGCCCAGCAGGTCGGTCGGGGGGGGCTCGCCTGCCGGGGCGTCCAGATCGAAACCGGCCATCAGCGGCACGTTGATGATGCGCCCGCCCAGATTGGCCTCGGCCTCTGCCAATTCCTCGACGGTCAACGCGCGCAGCGCGTGGTTCTCGTCGCGGCGTCCGACGGTGATGCCGATGATCGTCATGCCCGCCTTGCGCGCCTCGTTCACCAAACCGTTGGCGTAACCCCGGCCAAACAGCTCGCCGAACAGCACGAAGGTGTCACCCTTACGGAAGATGTTGTGCTGCGGAATTTCCCTTAGCGAGACTGGCAACGATACTGGTGCGGTCATATAAATGTTCTCCGGTTATTGATGTTGGTCTTACTGATACTGCCATTCAAAAGATTGAAAACCCGAAGAAGCTACGCAGCAGATAACAGGCTTTCGTACGGGATGTGCAGCCCGTCGTGCAACCGCTTCACCATTTGCAGACTGAGCCGACGCTTGTGGTTCAACACTTCGGAAACACGCCCGCTTGAGCCGATATAGGGCTCAAGGTCTTTTTGCGTCAACCCCTGCTGCTCCATTCTGAATTTGATGGCTTCGACCGGATCGACCACGCCAGTCGGGAAATGCTTGTGCTCATAGGCTTCAATGAGCGTTGCCAAAATTTCCATCTCATCCGCTTCCGGCGTTCCCTCTTGTGCCTGATACACGAGTTCCAGCCGCTTGAATGCGGCGCGCAAATCATCGTCGTTTCGGATCGGTTTAATATTCATTGACAGTCTCCACATCGCTATACCGTAGGCTGGCGGTGATAACCGGCCACTTAGCAATCGTTTTTAGATTGTTTAGTGGAATGGCTAGGAGTTTCATCAGGCACGAACCCCAGCGTTTGGCAACCTCGACATGCTGGGGTTCGCGTTGCTCACCACCAGCCTACACAAGAAAGGCCACCTCCGGCCGCTTTTTTATTTTCAAGCAATGACTGCTACCCCACCCACTTCCTTGCGTTCTGGAACATACGCAGCCATGCGCCGTTCTCCTGCCACTCGCGCGGATACCAGGAGTTCTGCACGGCGCGGAACACGCGTTCGGGGTGCGGCATCATGATCGAGAAGCGCCCGTCCGGCGTGGTCAGGCCGGTAATACCTTGCGGCGAGCCGTTCGGGTTGAGCGGATAGGTCTCGGTGGCATTGCCGCGATGATCCACATAGCGCAGCGTGACGACATCCTGCGCGGCCTTCAGTTTTGCGGCGCTGCCAAAACGAAGTTTCAGTGAAGACTCATGCCCGCTTGCGGGCGTGATGTCGGAACTAAAATCGGCATAACCCTCGCCGTGCGAGACGACGATCGGCATGCGGCTGCCCACCATGCCACTGAAGAAGATCGACGGCGACGGCTGCACCTCGACCATCACGAAACGCGCCTCGAATTGCTCGGACTGGTTGCGCGCGAAGTGCGCCCAGTTTTCCGCGCCGGGGATGATCTCGTGCAGGTTGCTCATCATCTGGCAGCCGTTGCACACACCGAGCGCGAAGGTGTCGCTGCGCTGGAAGAATGCCGCGAACTCGTCGCGCGCGCGCGGATTGAACAGGATGGATTTTGCCCAGCCCTCGCCCGCGCCGAGCACGTCGCCGTAGGAGAATCCGCCGCATGCGGCGTAGCCCTTGAAGTCGGCCAGCTTGACGCGACCGCTGATGATGTCGCTCATGTGCACGTCCACCGCATTGAATCCGGCGCGGTCGAACGCCGCCGCCATTTCCACCTGGCCGTTCACGCCCTGCTCGCGCAGGATGGCGATCTTGGGGCGGGAAAACCTGCTCCCTCCCCCTTGCAGGGGGAGGGTTGGGGAAATTTGGCTTACACTCGCAACTTCCACCCCCATCCTAGCCTTCCCCCTTCCAGGGGGAAGGAACGGTTCGTTCAGATCATAAGTCAGCATCACATGCAGACCCGGATCGGCGGCATCGAGCAGGCGGTCGAACTCCTGCTGCGCGCAGGCCGGGTTGTCGCGCAGCTTCTGCATCTGGTAGGTGGTCTCCGACCAGATGCGTTGCAGGTTCACGCCGCTGTCGCTGAACAGTTTTTCGCTGCCGCGCGAAATTTCGATCATGCCTGTCTGGTTCGGCGTCGCGATTTTCTGCACGCTCTTCAGGCCGAGCTCTTGAGTAAGTTGCAGCACATGCTGCACATCACGGTTGCGTATTTGCACCACCGCGCCGAGTTCTTCGTTGAACAGCGCGCGCAGCGTGTCGCCGTGCAGCTCGTCGAGCCTGATATCCAGGCCGATGTGCGCGGCGAAGGCCATCTCGCACAGCGACACGAACGCGCCGCCATCGGAGCGGTCGTGGTAGCTCAGCAGCGTGCCGTCGGCATTCAGGCGCTGCATCAACTCGAAAAACGATTTGAGTATTTGCGCATCGTCCACATCCGGCGCGACGTCGCCGACCTGCTTGTACACCTGCGCCAGCGCCGAGCCGCCCATGCGGTTCTTGCCCTGCCCCAGATCGATCAGTAACAGGCTGGTATCAAGATCGGCAGTCAGTTGCGGCGTGAGCGTGTGGCGCGCATCGGCGCACGGCGCGAACGCGGTCACGATCAGCGACAGGGGCGCGGTGACCGCCTTGTCCTCATTGCCTTCCTTCCACGTGGTCTTCATCGACATGGAATCCTTGCCGACCGGGATGCCGATGCCGAGTTGCGGGCACAGCTCCATGCCGACCGCGCGCACGGTATCGAACAGCGCGGCGTCCTCGCCGTGATGGCCCGCTGCCGCCATCCAGTTCGCCGATAGCTTGATGTCGCCGATCTTGTCGATGCGCGCCGCGGCGATATTGGTGAGCGCCTCGCCCACCGCCATGCGCCCGGAAGCCGGCGCGTTGACCAGCGCCAGCGGGGTACGCTCGCCGAGCGCGAATGCCTCGCCGCGATGGGTGTTGAAACCCATCAAGGTGACCGCCACGTCCGCCACCGGCACCTGCCACGGGCCGACCATCTGGTCGCGCGCAGTCATGCCGCCCACGGTGCGGTCGCCGATGCTGATCAGGAAAGTCTTGTTCGCCACCGACGGCAGGCGCAGCACGCGCTCGATCGCCTCGCGCAAATCCAGCCCGCTGCTGTCGAAGGAAGTCAGGCGCGCGGTTTCGCGCACCACGTTGCGCGTCATCTTCGGCGGCTTGCCGAGCAGCACCGACAGCGGCATGTTTACCGGATCGTTGCCGAACTCGGTGTCATGCACAATGAGTTGATCGTCCTCGGCCGCGACCCCGACCACCGCGAACGGGCAGCGCTCGCGCTCGCAGAACGCGCAGAACTCGTCCAGCCGCTCCGGCGCAATCGCCAGCACATAGCGCTCCTGCGATTCGTTGCACCAGATCTGTTTCGGCGACATGCCGGTCTCGTCCAGCGGGATCTTGCGCAGCTCGAAATGCGCGCCGCGCCCGCCGCCATGCACCAGCTCCGGCAGCGCATTCGACATGCCGCCCGCGCCGACATCGTGGATTGACAGGATCGGATTGTTCTCGCCCAGTTGCCAGCAACGGTCGATCACTTCCTGCGCGCGGCGCTGCATCTCGGGGTTGCCGCGCTGCACCGAATCGAAGTCGAGGTTCTCGGCGTTGCTGCCGGTGTCCATGCTGGAGGCCGCGCCGCCGCCCAGGCCGATCAGCATGCCGGGGCCGCCGAGATGCA
>Ga0209212_1009454_pt1 | contig 10167 bp, 10 predicted proteins | sample RifGroC2_FD_183996 | JGI IMG/M metagenome (GOLD analysis project Ga0209212, IMG submission 183996) | Groundwater microbial communities from Rifle, Colorado, USA - Groundwater C2 (SPAdes) (version 2) | ecosystem: Environmental > Aquatic > Deep subsurface > Groundwater | place: Rifle, Colorado... | reverse complement strand
GGGCTCCCGCCATGTAGGTGGTGGTAAAGTCGATCGGAAAGGGGATCACGACGAAGGCGGAGTTCTTCCATCCGGAGTATTTGTCCGGGATCCCCCCGAAACTGACGGAGTATGGCTTCACGGGAGTACCTCCTTCATTCCTGCGCGTTCCGTCGCGCCGATTGTATCCTGATCGCGACCCGGTAGACAACCAGGTAGGCGACCGCGGCGGCCAGGATCCCCACGAGGGTGGTTCCCAGCAACAGGGGGGCGGCATAGGGGGCCGCCGCCTGCAGCAGGGTCGTCGCCGTGATCTCCTCGAAATTCGGCGGCGGGATGTCGATCCCCAGGATCCGCTCCCCCAGCCGGAAGCAGCCGTAGAACACGAAGGGCATCGTATAGGGGTTGTTCACCCAGGCACCCGCCATCGCGGCCGCCTTGCTGAACCGGAACAGGATCGCCACGAGCAGGGCCAGCAGCATGTGGAGCGTGAACAGCGGGGTGAAGCTGAAGAAGACCCCTACGGCGAATCCACCCGCGATCGCCCTGACTTCGAAATCCCCCTCCAGGGCGTCCTGGAACTTCTGACGGATCTTCCGGAATCCCGCCATCGCGTTCCCACCGCTACGCCGGGGGCCTCGCCCCCCGGACCAGGAGGCGGATCGACCGGGACCCCCGGAAGACCGACCACTGGGGGGTGAAGAGGATGTCGACCGCCTCGCCCGGCTCCGCGGGGATCGAAGCGCCCTGGAAGGCGACCGCATCGAACCGTCGGGTCCCCTCCGAAAGCTCGAGCCTGTGATGCTGCCCGTTCCCTCCGAAGGGGGTCTTCCTCTCCACCCAGAGGTTCCGGGCCGCCAGCACCGGCTCCTCGTTTCCCATCCCGAACGGGCGCAGACGGTCGAACTCCTCCAGGAGGCGGGGGGAGACCTCCCCGAGCGGGACCTCCGCGTCGACCAGGGTCGCGGGAGATGTGTCGCGTCCCTGCGCGTACCGGCCGGCCAGCCGGTCCAGCCCCTCCCGGAAGGCCGGGAGGTTCTCCGCGGGAAGAGAGACCCCCGCAGCCTGGGAATGTCCCCCGTAGCGGCTCAGCAGCGGGGAGAGCTCGGAGAGCGCCGTAAGGAGCGGGAAGCCGTCCGCGCTCCGCAGCGAGCCGGTCGCCTCCCCATCCTTGAACGTCAGAAAGGCCGAGGGGCGGAAGTACCGCTCGGCGAACTTCGAGGCCACGATCCCCAGCACTCCCAAGGGCCATCCGGGGTCGGCCAGCACGATCGCCCCCGGGACGCCGGACGGAAAGCCGGCGCGAAGGGCCTCCTCGGCCTCCCGGACCGCCCGCTCCTCCTCCCGCTGCCTCCTCGCGTTGTCCGCGTGAAGCTCGCGGGCGATCCTCCCCGCCGTTTCCGGATCTCCCGCGAGAAGCAGCTCGGAGCTGCGCCGGGAATCCCCCATCCGCCCCGCCGCGTTCAGGCGCGGCCCCACGCGGAAGCCGAGGTCCGCCTCCGTCACATGCTCCGGGTCGACCCCGGCCAGCGCGAGCAGGGCCCGGATCCCCGGCCTGGGCCGTTTCCGGATCTCCTCGATCCCCGCCCTCACGAAGAGCCGGTTGTCCCCCCGAAGAGGAACCATGTCGGCGACGGTCCCCAGGGCGACCAGGTCGAGGTACCTGCGCAGGTTCGGCTCGTCGCCCTCCCCGCGGAACCCCCCTCCGTCCCGCAGCAGGCGGCGCACGCCGCACACCAGGAGGAAGGCCACACCGACCCCCGCGATCTCCTTCTCCGGGTAGGGACAGTCGTTTTGCTTCGGGTTCAGGACGGCATAGGCGGGAGGGAGCCGCTCTCCCGGGGTGTGGTGATCCGTCACGATCACATCCATCCCCAGCCCCGCGGCCTGCCGGATCGCCTCCTCGTCGGAGATGCCGCAATCCACCGTGACGACCAGCCGGAAACCCTCCTCCGCCGCGGCGGCGAGGTGCGGGATCCGCAGGCCGTACCCGTCGTCTACCCGGTGGTTCTGGTGGATCCGGACCGGAAGGCCGGGGAAGACCTCCCCGAGGAACAGGTGCAGGACGGCGGCCCCGGTCGCCCCGTCCACGTCGTAGTCGGCGTAGATGAGAACCTTCTCGTTCCGCCGGCCCGCATCCACGACCCGCGCGGCCGCCTTCTCGAGATCCTTCATCAGAAACGGGGAAGTGACTTCCCGGAGAGTTCCGGAGAGGAAATCCCTCGCCCCGAGGGGATCGGTGATCCCCCGGTTCACGAGGACCCTGGCCGACGGTTCGGAAAGGCCGGTCGCCTCCCGGATCTCCCGGACCTGCCGGGCCTCCGGGGTCCGGAGCACCCATCCCCTCTCGAACCGCGTTCTCACTCCTCGATCGCTCGTCCCCCGGCCGCGCCTCCGGTCCCGGCGACCCGGTGGGAGCGGCGGGCGGTCATTTCCTCACCTGGGCGATCTTCTCCCCCCTCCAGGCCGCCACGATCGGGCTGGCCACGAACACGGAGGAGTAGGTGCCGATCACGATGCCGACCGCGAGGGCGAGGGCGAAGCTCTTCAGGACGATCCCGCCGAAGAAGAGCAGGGCCAGGGAGGCCAGCAGGGTCGTCAGGGCGGTGATGATGGTCCGGCTCAGGACCTCGTTCACGCTTACGTTGATCGTCTCCGAGAAGGTCCCCTTCTTCCGGAGGCGGAGATTCTCCCGGATCCGGTCGAAGACCACCACCGTGTCGGTCAGGGAGTACCCCCCGATGGTGAGCAGGGCGGTGATGAAGAGCAGGTCGATCTCCTTCCCCAGGAGGTAGAATATCCCGGTCAGGCCGACCACGTCGTGGAAGGTGGCCAGGGTGGCGGCCACCCCGAACTTGAACTCGAACCGCCAGGCGATGTAGGACACGATCGCCAGGGCGGAGATCGCGAGGGCGAAGAGCGCGTCGCTCCGCAGCTTCTTCCCGATCGCCGGCCCGATCTCGCTCGTGCTCTCCACGGTGAGGGGATTGGAGGAAAACTGCTTCCGGAGCAGCTCGACGATCCGCTCCGCGACCATCTTCTCCTCCTTCCCGTGCGCTCCCACCTTGACGATCAGGATGTTCTCCCCCGGGACCGCCTGCAGGGCCGCCTCCCGGTACCCGCCGTCCGCAAGGGCCTTCCGCATCTCCTCCATCCGGAACGGCTTCTCGAACCGCACCTGGATGGAGGTTCCCCCGGCGATCTCGATCCCGAGGTTGGCGTTTCCGGTGAAGATCTGGAACACGCCGAAGAACCCCAGCGCCATCAGCAGCCCGGACACCACCATCGTGTAGCGCCTCAGCCCCATGAAATCGATCTCGGTCTTCCGGATCAGTTCCCTCATCGCCGTCGACGCCCCTGTCCCTCCCGGATCTCCCGTGCCACTCCCGGCCCCATCAGATGCTGAGCGCCTGCATCGGGCGCTTCGCGTTGATGTAGTCGAAGATCACCTTCGTGCAGACCAGCGCGGTGAACAGGTTGATCGCGACCCCCATGGAGAGGGTGACGGCGAACCCCTTGATCGGGCCGGTCCCGAACTGGAAGAGGATCATCGCGGTGATCAGCGTGGTCACGTGGGAATCGACCACGGTCCAGAACGCCTTGTCGTACCCGGCGTCGATCGAGGCCCGCACCGATTTCCGGGCCCGGATCTCCTCCCGGATCCGCTCGTAGATCAGCACGTTCGAGTCGACCGCCATCCCGATGGCGAGGATGATCCCCGCGATTCCGGGAAGCGTCATGGTCGCCTCGAGCACCGCCATCCCCGCCAGGAGGAAAAGGATGTTGAAGACGAGGGCGAAGTCGGCGATCAGTCCCGCGAACCGGTAGTAGACCACCATGAAAACCACGACGAGCAGGGCCCCGATGAGAGCGGCCCGGACCCCCTTCTCGATGGAGTCGCGGCCGAGCGACGGCCCCACCGACACGTTCTGGATGACCTTCACGGGCGCCGGAAGGGATCCCGCCCGAAGGACGATCGCCAGGTCGGTGGCCTCCTCGGCCGTGAAGGACCCGGTGATCTGGGCGTCCCCGCCCGAAATCCGCTCCTGGATCACCGGAGCCGAGTAGACGGTGTCGTCCAGGACGATCGCCAGGCGCCGCTTCACGTTCTCCGCGGTCACCCGGTCGAAGATCTCGGCCCCCCGCGCGTTGAAGGAGAGCGACACATAGGCCCCCCCCCGGTTGGACTCGAAGCTCACCCGTGCGGTCTTGATCGTCTCGCCGGTCAGCAGCGCCCGCTTCCTCACCAGCATCGGCGACTTCGAGACCCGGCCGGTCTGCGGGTCGACCGACTTCTGGTAGAGCAGCTCGTCCCCCTCGGGGATGTTCCCTTTCATCGCCTCCTCGACGCTCGCCCCCTCGTCGACGAGCTTGAACTCCAGCAGCGCAGTCTTCCCCACCAGCTCGATCGCCCGTTGCTGGTCCTTGATCCCCGGGAGCTGGACGACGATCCGGTCGTCCCCCTCGGCGACGATCTGCGGCTCCCGGACGCCGAACTGGTCGATCCGGTTCCGGATCGTCTCCACCCCCTGCGTCACGGCGTTCGCCCGGATCGCCTGCACCTCGGAGGGAGTCATCTTTCCCCGGACGGAAGACCCGCCGGAGGTCACCTGCCCCAGGGAGAAGTCGAGGGAGCCCACATCCTCCTTGAGGAGGGAAAGCGCCCGCTCCGCGAAGTCGCCCGGGGGAAGCCGGAGAAGGAACCCGTCGAATCCCTCCTTCTCGAAGCCGAGGACCGGGATCCCCTTTTCCCGCAGCCTGGCCCGGGCGTCGTCCGCGTACCGCGATGCGGTGTTCTCGATCGCCTTGTCGATCTCCACGGCCAGCCGCAGGAACACCCCCCCTTGCAGGTCCAGCCCGAGGTGGATCTTCGGGGCCCGGTCCCGCCAGGCATCGGGTAGCCGGTCGGTGAGGCTGGGAAGCACGAGGATGATAGAAGCCGCCGTCAGCACGGCGATGAGGGTGAATCTCCACGCGATGCTCTTCCTCATGATCTGCCGGTCGCTCCTTTCGCAGCCTGTCCCGGCAGGCTCAGCCGGACTTCGTCTCGGCGGAAGCCGCCGCGTCCTGGCTGGAGCCCCCGATCGCGGTGCGGGTCACCTTCACCCGGACCTTGTCCGCGATCTCGAGGGTGACCGTGGTGTCGGTCATCCCCTTGACCTCGCCGTGAAGCCCCCCGGTGGTCACGACCCGGTCCCCCACCTTCAGGCTCCGGATGAATTCCCGGAGCTTCTTTGCCGTCTTCTGCTGCGGGCGGATCAGGAGAAAATAGAAGACGACGAACATCAGCAGAAGGGGGACCATCCCCGCGAGCCCGCCGGCCCCTCCGTCCCCTTTTCCACCCAATGCGTGCGCAACCCCGCTGAACAGGAAGATCATGTCCCCGTGTACCTCCTGGAAAATACTTAACGGTCTCTCGAAACTAGTGATTCTTTCATAGTTCCCGGGAAATTTCCAACAGAAATTGCCTCGCGGATCCGTCCCATAAGCGCCGCGTAATGCTGGAGGTTGTGGACCGTCAGCGCCATCGAGGAGAGGATCTCCCCCGACAGGTACAGGTGCCGGAGGTAGGCTCGGGAGAAGGAGCTGCAGGTCGGGCATGTGCAAGATTCGTCCGGCGGCCGGGGATCGTCCGCGTACCGGGCCTGCTTGATCGACATCGGCCCGTCGGATGTGTAGAGCATCCCGTTGCGCGCGTTGCGGGTGGGAATCACGCAGTCGAAGAGGTCCACCCCGCAGGACACGGCGTGCAGGATGTCCTCCGGGGTGCCCACTCCCATCAGGTATCTCGGCTTCTCCCCGGGGAGCAGCGGGGCCGTACCCCCCACCGTTTCCCGCTGGTGCTCCTTCCCCTCCCCCACGCTCACCCCCCCGATCGCGTACCCGTCGAACGGAATGGAGCAGATCTCCTCCACGCTCCGCCGGCGCAGGTCCGGGAACAGCCCCCCCTGGACGATCCCGAAGAGCCCCCCCTCCTCCCGGCGCGAGGCGGCGCGGCACCGCCGCGCCCAGTCCGTGGTCCGGCGGACCGCCTCCTCCGCCTCCCGCCGCCCGGCCGGAAGCTCCACGCACTCGTCCAGCGCCATCCGGATGTCCGAGCCCAGCGCCTCCTGGATTTCGACCGCCAGCTCCGGGGTCAGGAAGTGGAGCGACCCGTCCAGATGGGACCGGAAGGAAACCCCCTCGTCGGTCACCTTCCGCAGGGCGGCCAGGGAAAAGACCTGGAAGCCGCCGCTGTCGGTCAGGATCGTCCCGTCCCATCCCATGAAGCGGTGCAGCCCCCCGAGCCGGCGTATCCGCTCGTGCCCCGGCCGAAGGTACAGGTGGTAGGTGTTCGCGAGCACACACCCGTACCCCATGCCCCGGAGCTGGTCCGGCCAGGTTCCCTTGACGGCGGCGGAGGTCCCCACCGGCATGAAGGCCGGCGTCGGGAACTCCCCGTGCTCCGTCCGGATCGCCCCGGTCCGCGCGTTGGACCCGGCGTCACGCGCCGTCACGGTGAAGGAAAGCGGCATATGCGACTCCTGAGAACAGGGACGTTCCTAAGAACAGGGACGGTCCTGGAGAACGCTCCGCCCCTCATCACCCTTTGTCGTGGACTTCGATCCCCGGTGCCATTTCCGCCTCGCAAAGAACAGGGACGTTCCTGGAAATCGCTCCATCCATAAACAATCCTCCGTCGTGAACTGCGATCCCCAGTACCATCTTCACGCCTCGCCACAGGACGATAAAAACAGGGACGGTCCTGGAGAACACTCCGCCCATCGCCATCCCGCTGTCGTGGACTTCGGTCCCCTGTGCCTTCGTCATCCCCCTCCACAGGACCGTCCCTACAGCAAGAGCATCGCGTCGCCGTAGCTGAAGAACCGGTACTCCCGCTCCACCGCCTGCGCGTAGGCCTTCCGGACGAGATCCTCCCCCGCGAAGGCCATGACGAGCGCGAGGAGGCTGGAGCGCGGAAGGTGGAAGTTCGTGACCATCGCGTCCACGACGCGGAATCGGCAGCCGGGATAAAGGAAAAGCCGGGTCGTCCCATCCGACGGGTCGACCCGGCCGTCCTCCCGGCCGCAGCTCTCCAGCGTCCGCGCCGAGGTCGTTCCGACCGCGACCACCCGTCCCCCTCTGTCCCTCGCGTCGGCGACCGCGTGCGCGGCCTCCGGCCCGAGGCGGTATTTTTCCGGGTGGATGCGGAACTCCTCCACATTCTCCGTCCGGATCGGGGAAAAGGTTCCGTATCCCACCGCGAGCGTGACCTTCGCGATGGAGACGCCGGCCCGGGCCGCCTCCTCCAGCATCTCCCGGTCGAAGTGGAGCCCGGCGGTGGGGGCGGCCACGGAGCCGGGTACCTCCGCGTACACGGTCTGGTACCGTTCCCTGTCCACCGCTGCCGCGGGGTCCCCCGCGGTCCGGCGGATGTAGGGGGGCAGCGGGACGTCGCCCCCACGCTCGAGCGCCTCCTGGACGCCGCCTTCCGCCGCAAGCCGGACGTTCCAGGTTCCCTCCACGTTTCGGCCGAGCAGGGTCGCCCGCAGCGTCTCCCCGACGCGGAACTCCATCCCCTCCCGAAGCTTCCGGGAGGGGCGCGCCAGCGCTTCCCAGACTTCTTCCCTACCGCCCTCCTCCCGGGCCGCAAGCAGGAAGATCTCGACCGCGCCCCCCGTCTCCCTCGTCGCCCGCAGACGCCCCCGGATCACCTTCGTGTCGTTCAGGACCAGCAGGTCCCCCCGGCGAAGAAACCTCGGCAGCTCCGCGAACCGGTGGTGCAGGATCTCTTCCGGCGCGCGCCGGACCACCATCAGGCGCGCATCCCGCCTCCGTGCGGCGGGGATCTGCGCGACCAGCCGCTTTGGCAGCGGGTAGTCCAGCCGTCCGGTGTTCAGCGTCCTCCCCCCCGGATATCGGTGCCCGGGTAGTAGCGCAGGAGGATCTCCCGGTAGCCCTTCCCCGCCTTCGCCATCCCGTTCGCCCCCCACTGGCACATCCCCACTCCGTGCCCGTATCCTTCCCCCGAGATGTCCCATCCGTCCGCCTTCGGAACGATCTCCATCTTCAGGCTCCGGACCTTCGCGTATCCCGCCGCCCGCCGGAAGAGGGAGGCCTTCATGTCCCGGGAGACCCCCCCGGAGGAGATTCTCACCCGGGACGCCCTCCCCGTGGAGTTCCGCTCCGTCACCTCCAGGAGCAGCCGGCCGGCCGGCTGGATCCCCAGCGACTTCGCGACGCGCCGGCCTTCCTCGCTTCCCATCCGGTAGGCCCACCGCCACACCGGACTTCCCCGGCAATCGTCGCAGAAGACCGACCGGAGATAGGGGACCTCCTGTCCCCATGCGTTGGCCGCGCTCTCGGTTCTCCCGCCGCAGGTGGAGTGGTAGACCGCCCGGGCGAGCTCCCCGCGGTAGGTAATCGCCTCCCCCCGCGTGGATTCCGCCGCCCGGAGGAAGAGATCGCGCACGCCGTCGTTTCCGTCGAAGACCTGGTCCTCCACGTCGGAGACCAGGTCGTAGTCGGGACTGCGGGGCCGGGCCATCCCCAGGAGGGCATAGGTCCGCACGGCGACGGCCTGGGCGGCGAGCGCCTCCGGGAGGAAGGACGGGGCGGCTTCCTTCGAAAGGACCGCCGCCACATACTCCTCGAGCGGGACGGGGATCACCGCCTGGAGAGACCCGGCCGACGCGGTCAGCCGGACCCTCCCGCGGAGCGGTTTTCCGTCGATCCGCAACCCCCCGGGAGCCCACGCGTCGATCGGCGATTCGAACGTCCGGCCTCCGCCCCACGAAATCCGCGTCCCCTCGGCCGACACCGAAACGGGTCCGTCCGACATCGCGAGAAGCTCCCCCCGGGGGGCCCACGCCCGGATCGATTCCCCCGAGAGGTGCAGCTCCTTGCGGTCCGCCGCGATCCGGACGCGGACCGGCCGCTCGGAGGGAACCGGGGGAGGCGGGGGCGCCGGAGCCGGGAGCGCGACCGGGGGCGCGGGAGACGGAATCGGAGCCGGCGGCTCCGCCCGGCGCGGGGGGGCCGCGCATCCGGCAAAAACGAGAAGGAGCGCGACGATCCGCGCGCCCCCTTTCCCGCCAACCGTCATGGAGTTCAGGAAGCGGCTTATGCCCCGCCCTCTTCCTTCTCCAGGGTCCTGTCCGTTCCCATCTGCCCCTTGGCGATCTTTGCCAGCTCCATGAACGGAGTGAACAGGTCGATGGGAACCGGGAAAACGATGGTCGAGTTGTTCTCCGTCGCCACTTCCCGAAGCGTCTGCAGGAACCGGAGCTGCAGCGCTATCGAGTGCTTGCTGAGAATCCCCGCCGCGTCGGACAGCTTCTGCGCCGCCTGGAACTCCCCTTCCGCCCCGATGACCTTGGCGCGCCGCTCCCGCTCCGCCTCCGCCTGTTTCGCCATGGCGCGCTGCATCTCCTGCGGCAGGTCGATATGCTTGATCTCCACCTTCGCCACCTTGATCCCCCACGGATCCGTATCCTTGTCGAGGATCTCCTGAATGTGCGTGTTGATTTTCTCGCGCTCGGAGAGCAGGTCGTCGAGCTCTCCCTGACCGCACACCGACCGGAGCGTCGTCTGCGCGAGCTGGGAGGTGGCGTACAGGTAGTTCTCGACGGTGAGGATCGCCCGGTTGGGATCCAGCACCCGGAAGTAGAGGACGGCGTTCACCTTCACGGAGACGTTGTCCCGCGTGATCACGTCCTGGGGCGGGACGTCCATCGCCACCACGCGAAGGTCGACCCGGACCATCTTGTCGATCATGGGGATGAGGAGGATCAGCCCCGGCCCCTTTGCCCCGATCACCCGGCCCAGCCGGAAGATCACACCCCGCTCGTACTCGTTCAGGATCTTGATGGCGCTGTACAGGAACAGAACCGCGATGACCACAATGGCAGCGTAAGGAATCATTCTTCTCTCCTCTGGAAATAGTGTCCCGCCGGAACCGGTGCGGCTACGATTTTGGCTTCACCACAAGCGTCATTCCCTCTCTCCGCGTAACCGTCACCTCCTCCCCTTTCCGAAGCGGCGTATCGCAGGACGCGTCCCACAGCTCCCCCACGACGAAGACCTTCCCCTTCCCCTTCCCCGATGCTGGCTGCAACTGCTTGTATAGGTGGACTTTTTTAATTGCCGTCGTGGGAGAAACCAGCGATACTGCGGTTCTGGTGTTCGTAGAGCGGCCCCAGTAGGCTC
>Ga0209212_1009453_pt1 | contig 10167 bp, 13 predicted proteins | sample RifGroC2_FD_183996 | JGI IMG/M metagenome (GOLD analysis project Ga0209212, IMG submission 183996) | Groundwater microbial communities from Rifle, Colorado, USA - Groundwater C2 (SPAdes) (version 2) | ecosystem: Environmental > Aquatic > Deep subsurface > Groundwater | place: Rifle, Colorado... | reverse complement strand
TCCATTGTTATCGGCAAAGCATCGGTTGGTTTCCACATAACCCCAACCGTAACAGAATAAATTTATGTTGTAAAGATATTACTGATACACTACACTAGGCGCATACAGCCTTGAGGGTTTAGGTCTTACCGTAGACTCTCGCCATCGCCGCCTCGTCCCCATGCCCGTAATAATCGTGGCCACCGGGTAAACAAAAATAGCCGCGAATTTCGGGCTTATCCGTTTTTCAGTCATTCCCTGTGCTAAGATGATAAGGCAGATCCGCTTTCACTGCCTCTACCACGATTGTGTTTCCGTAAAGTAGAGGCCCAGAAAAGATCTCTCGGACAATCTGTCTCACCAGATTCCCGTACCCGGGCCTCCCCTTTCTGGTGTCTTTATTCAGTCTGTGGTGAATTGATAGGGTCGTGGCGCAGAACATAAGGGGCACTAAAAAGAAAAGCATCCTGGAGCTCTTGCTTTTCCGCGTCGCGTGTATCCTCAGTATACGAAAACCCGCCATTCTTAGGAGATAGCGCAATCGAAAGTAATCAATCACAAAGGCGTGCCCATGGTAGATCCGACCATGTTCTACGCTGACTGGGGTCTGCACCTCATTGATTACCCCGCCTTTTAAGTGGCGTTGCCCCACAAGCAGGTAGGCCAGGCGACCGGTAAGATGAAGCACGTTCGGTGTACTGATGATGAGCTTTCCCCCGTCCTTCAGTATTCGTCCACACTCTCTGATAAATTGGGCCTGGTTTTCTAGATGCTCGATTCCTTCTTGAGAAACGATGTAATCGAAGGAAGAATTTCGGAAGGGAAGTTGGCAGTTTAAATCCGCTTTGACACAGGGCATCCTTCGCTCCCTGTACGGTAAATTCTTCTCCTCAAGTGAATTTTTCAGCAGCCTGCTAGGGAAAAGGTCAACTAAAATTGGTTTGAAGCCGATTTCCTGAAGAATGAGGGATGTACCGCCGCTTCCGGCAGGTGCATCGAGCACTAGCCCATTTGCAGGCAAGAGGGAAAAGGTTTGGAGGATCGTTCTGGCGATTCTCTCCGAATGGGTGAGCCTATCCCGCCGAAACAAGGAATTCGGATGCTTTCCCGAGAGGAGTCCAAAGACCCACCTCAACATATTTAAGGCTTATAAACCCTATTTTTACGTATCTCAAGGGATATATACGGTTTTCTGGTACTGCTTGTTGTCATACCCTTTCGGCTGAGTTTAGGAGGGGTATGGAGACAAAGGAGCTTCTTGGTAGGCGTGTTAGGGAACTACGGAAGAAAAAGGGTCTAACTCAAGAGCGGTTAGCGGAGATTGCCGCCTTGGACGTAAAGTACCTGGGAGGCATTGAGCGTGGTACCGAGAATCCCACCATTGAAACCCTAGAGAAGCTGGCGAACGCCCTTTCTGTAAGAGTTAGCCAAATTCTTGACTTTGAGCATGAAATCCACGGAGAAAGGTTGCTGCGACGCCGTATTAACCAGGTCCTAGATAAGTGCAATGAAAGGGAGCTCCAGATAATTCTGAGGCTCGTAAGCGCGGTTAAGGATTGATCCTGTGAGCCGATGGACGGATTGTAACCATGGCAAAAACAAGGACAAAGAGGAAGGATAAATTAGCGACAAAACCCCGATGCGGTCTGTGCGGTAAAACAAGGAACCTGGCAAAAACCGAATGCTGTGGGAATTGGATATGCGACGATGAGCACAAGTATGTAATCTTCTCCTATGCCCGGAACAGTTGCTACCGGAACCATCGCCGTTACACGCTCTGCGGGTCTCATCATGCGGAGGAGCACGCTGGCGATTGGAAAGAGTGCCGCAAGTGCAGAGAGGATTTTGAGCCGGAGATGGTGGTGTGGTACGGAACCAACGAGTACAATTTTGAAAAACTTCCCAACCCGCCTGCCTATAAGCCGACCCATTGCTCTAAGTGTGGAACTGTAATCAGTCTGGGCGAGGGCGAGTACTCAATCAGGCCCGTTAAATCCGGCCGGGAATACTGGTGTGAAGAATGCACCAGCGAAGATATGGAAAGATCTTCGCGCCGAACGCATTAATTTTTCCTCCTTTTTGATACCGAGGTTATCTATTGCCTTAGAAGTCATCTTCAATTTAGTTCGCTGACAGTGCTGCCGTTAGGCGTACGAACAGCGTACTGGTGTTGACGCAGACATCCTATACGTGCAGTCTACGTATAGAGACTAGAGGATACGATGCAAAAGAAGTTGACAATCACTGTCCACGAAGAGGTTTACGCTGGACTTCGCAAAGTCATTGGTCCTAGGAGAATCAGCCGATTCATTGAAGATTTGGTCCGTCCTCACGTCGTGAAGGCAAGGCTGGAGTCCGCTTACAAACGGATGGCTCAAGACGAAGCGCGCGAGGCCCAAGCCATGGAATGGTCCGAAGCGACCACTATAAACCCAGTTAGATTTAGCGTAAGCAAGCCCAAGAGCAAGGACTTTCGCTTGAGCTAGCCTTGTCCGTCCTTCCCTTTTGATTTGATGCCGCGCTCATCCATTTAAGCCTATGCCCAATTCAGTCCGCTGCCGGTGCCGCCCTTAGGCTTCCCGAACGCTTACCGCAGCAGATTTTCCTGTTGACAGAAATCCTGAACAGGACTATACGCCCCTCTTAGTTGGGGAGTAATACATCCCAAGGAGGATCGTATGGAGAATTCGGACAAAAATGGGGATACCCACGGCAGTATCTCGCGACGGGACTTTATCAAAGGCATAATCGCCTCGGGAGTGACGGTTTCGTCGGTCGGCTATCTTTTCCGGGCAGGCGAAGCGGCCCAAGTCCAGCCTGGCCTTCCGGGCGCGGTGGAACGTTTAGTCACGCTGACCGTGAACGGTCAGAAACGGCGCGTGGACATTATGAAGCAGGAGACCCTGGCCATGACGCTCCGTTACAAGCTCGGGCTGACCGGGACCAAACTCGGCTGTGATCGCGCGGAGTGCGGCAACTGTACAGTGCTTATCGACGATGTGCCGCGTTATTCTTGCTCGGTGCTGACGCACACCGTGCGGAATGCCAAAATCACCACGATCGAGGGCCTGGCCGGAGCCGATGGCAAGCTCCATCCGGTGCAAAAAGCATTCGTAGACGAACTTGCGCCCCAGTGCGGTTTCTGCACGCCGGGACAGATCATGTCGACCGTGGCGCTGCTAAAAATTAACCCAAAGCCTACCCGGGCACAGGCTGCGGAGGCCCTTTCGGGCAACCTTTGCCGGTGTGGCGCTTATAACTATTCCCTAAACGCTGTCATGCGCGCAGCGGAGGTGAGCTGATATGGCTAGCTATAAACTCATTGGGAAAGATTTCACCCCTCCCGACCTCGTGGGCAAGGTTACGGGCAAAGCCAAGTTTGCCGAGGACTTTCGCCCCGCGGGAATGCTCTTCGTCAAGCTGCTGCGAAGTCCCATGCCCCATGCGAAGATGCGCAAGATCGACACCCGCAACGCGCTGGCGCTGAAAGGGGTTGTGGCGGTCTTGACCGCCGATGACCTCCCCAAAACTCATCCACCGGAGGAGCCGATGCTGACCAACGAGCCCCTTTATGCCGGCGAGCCGATTTTAGCCGTGGCAGCGGTCGATGAAACAACCGCGGCGGAGGCCGTCGAGCGGATCAAGATCGATCTCCAGCCGCTCCCGTTCGTCATCGACCCGCTCGAAACCCTAAGACCGGGCGGGCCGGATCCGCGTTCGGATGGCAACGTCGCCAACCGGGAGCTAAAGCTCCAAACAATCAAATGGACGGCGCGTGATTTTGCCGGGGTTAATCAAGGCAAGCTGCCCATGGGGAAACCCGCTGAGGAGTGGCAATACGGCGATATCGAAGCCGGCTTCAAACAGGCCGATCTTATCCTGGAAGAGACATTCGTAACCCAGGCGCTGTCCCACCATTCGATGGAGCCGCGCACGGCGATGGCCTACTGGCAAAACGGGAAGTTGTACCTGCATGGCTCCTCGCAAAGCGTATCTTTCGCGGTGCCAGGGATCGCCAAGCTCCTCGGCATAGATCCCGCGCAACTGGTTTTCATTAGTGAGAATACCGGCGGCGGTTTCGGCAGCAAGGGGACGGGCTATCCCCAATGGGGTATTCCGGCCATCTTGGCGAAAAAAACCGGGCGTCCGGTGATGATGCGGGTAACCCGCGACGAGGAGTATGCCTTCGGTAGAGCGCGGCCAGGCTATCAAGGCTGGGTGAAGATCGGTTTTCGCAAAGATGGGCGCGTAACGGCTCTTGACCTGTACATCATCCAGAGCAACGGCCCCTATGAGGGGTTTCCTGACTTCCGCAACTCTGGCACGGCCGTTTCCCTGGTCTACCAGCCGATGGCGATGCGCTGGCGAGGGATTTCAGTCTTGACCAACACCCCGCCGCGTGGCCCCCAAAGGGGTCCCGGGCCGAATCAGATTGTGGTGGCAATCGAGCCGTTCATCGACAAGGCGGCGCGCAAGCTCGGCGTCGACCGGGTAGCGATTCGCCGCTTGAATGCGCCGAATAACAATGGCAAGGTCGGCCCAAAACAAGGTCCGATCACGAGCTCTTATCTGCCTGAAGCGCTGGATAAGGGCGCTGCCCGCTTCAACTGGGCGAAGAAACAGGCTCTCAGCGGCCAGCGAAAAGGGAGCAAGGCGATTGGGATCGGGGTGGGCATAGCAATTCACGGGGCAGGCCGTACAGGCTTTGATGGATTGGTCCTGATCAAGCCGGACGGCAAGCTCTACATCCACAGCGGCGCGGGCAACCTGGGGACATTTTCTTACGCCGCTACCTCGCGCACGGCCGCCGAAGTTCTCGGCATGCCCTGGGACCGCTGTGAGATTGTTGCCGGCGATACCGGCAAAAACGTGCCGTGGAATTCCCCTCAAGTTGGCAGCAATACCAGCTTTACGCTGACTCGTACGAACTACGTCGCGGCGGTGGATGCGAGGAAAAAGCTTCAAGAGATCGCCGCCAAGGCTCTTAACGGTTCGCCGGACGATTTCGATGTGGGTAACGGGCGGGTTTTTCTCAAGTCGGACTCCTCAAAAGGCCTGAGCTTCGCCGAGGCGGCTGAGCGAGCAATCAAGCTAGGCGGCAAATACAGCGGTCAAGAGTTGCCAAAGGACCTTAATCCCATAACCGCGCGCGCCGCGACTGGGCTGGCAGGTCAGGGCCTCGTCGGTGTGGCCAAGGACACTTTACCGATCAAGGGGGCACCTTTCGCCTTTTGTGCCACGTTTGTTCAGGTCGAGGTCGACCTGGAGACCGGTCATGTGGAAATCAAAGAGTGCCTCGGCGTTGTCGACTGCGGCACGGTCATTCATCCCAAGAGCCTGGCGACACAGATCATGGGTGGCGGCGTGCAGGGGATTGGTTTTGCGCTGGCGGAGAAGCACGTCTTCGATTCGAAGTTCGGTCTAGCCGCAACTAAGGGACTTTATACAGCCAAACCGCCAACGTATCTCGATGTGCCGCTGGACATGCAATGGGATGCAGTCAACAAACCCGACCCGCACAATCCAATTGGCGCGAAGGGGATCGGCGAGCCGCCATTGGGAGCGATGGCAGCCGCAGTTTTGTGCGCGGTTTCCGACGCCTTGGGAGGCATCTACTTCAACCGAACGCCGGTGACATGCGACATGATCTTGAACGCGGCTGAGAAAAAGCCCCAGTCGTTCAAACCGCTCGAGGTCAATGTCTAAGAGGAGGTTACGGCTATGGCCATAATTCAAGATATGATGCCGGCCTTCGAGCTGTTCCAGCCCGCGAGCGTCAACGACGCCCTGGCGCTTCTGACCAAGTACGGCAAGGATACCTGGGTACTGGCAGGTGGGATGGACAGTCTCGATTGGTTCAAAGACCGCGTGAAAAAGCCCAAGGTGGTCGTCGACCTCGGCCAGATCAAAGAGCTCAAAGGCATCCGGCAGCAGGGGGATGGGGTCGAGATTGGCGCCATGACCACGCTAACGCAGGTTTCCACCAACTCGTTAATCCAGTCGCGCTACGGTCTCCTTGCTCAGGCCGCGCGCAAGGTGGCCACGCCGCAGATCCGCAATCAGGGAACCATCGGCGGCAACGTAAGTCAGGATGCCCGCTGTTGGTATTACCGGGACGGCATGCCCTGCTATCGTGCGGGGGGAAACACCTGCTATGCGGACACCCCGACGGCGATGAACCGCGAGCACTGCCTTTTTGAAGTCGATCGCTGTGTCGCGGTGTCGCCTTCGGATACCGCCCCGGCCTTGATCGCTCTTGACGCGAAGTTCGTCATTCGCAACTCCAAAGGCGAGCGCGTCGTGAACGCGGAGGATTACTTCATTGGCCCGAAGGTTGACATTAAACGAATGACGATACTCCAACCGGGGGATCTCCTGACGGCGATTCGCATTCCCGGCGCCTGGGCAGGGGGTCGCTTCTACTTCGAGAAGGTGAGCGACCGCGATGCCTGGGATTTTGCGCTGGTCAACGTCGCCTCGGCCATGATCGTCGAGGGCGGGACCATAAAGCAAGCGCGGATCGTGGTAGGCGGCGTCGCGCCCCGTCCATTCAGGCTAAAACCGGTCGAGGACAGCTTACGCGGGGAACGGGTGAGCGAGGAGACCGCAGAGCTTGCCGGGCAGACGGCGATCTGGGGCGCCAAGCCGCTCAATCATAATCACTACAAAGTCCTGCTGATGAAAAACCTGGTCAAGAGGGCCGTCCGGGGAGTCAAGGTGTAGATGGAGTGGTTTCGGCGGGAGCGGAACCCTTGGGGCCAAGAGATTCTCATCGGGCTCTCCTGGGATCTCATCTGGGTGGCAGTCGCGGTAGGAGCGCTACTGGTCGTGGCGCACGCGCTGCTCTATTACTGGCGCTGGTGTGGGGCCGGCGCAGGAATGATAACCGAAAGTCTTCCCTGTAGTGAGCTTGTCGAACCTATTAAGCAGCTCCCCGAAAAGATTCTCCGCCACTCCGGCGCGTCGAGACTCTTCCACTGGGTCATGGCGGTTTCCGTCCTGGCTCTTCTCTTCACCGCCTTCCTGCCTATTTGGGGCATCAAGTTTCCCTGGGTTACGGCGCACTGGATTGCCGGCCTCGTGCTCACGGCGGCGATTGTTTTTCACGTCATTCACGCCTCGTTCTGGAAGGGCTTAAGCCTGATGTGGATCAGCAGCCAGGATCTAAGCGATGGGTGGCTGGCGATAAAGCAAGTCTTGGGCTCGGCTGTGGCGCCTGGAAAGCCGGGGAAGAACCCGCTCGAAAATAAGCTCTTTCATCACGTCGTGGCAAGCGCCACCCTGGCAACTATCATCACGGGCCTGATTATGATGGCGAAGATTGATACGCTGTGGTGGAAACGCAATCCCTATATTTTGTCCGACGACACCTGGGGGGTCATCTACGTCGTTCATGGGGTGGGAAGCGTGGCTCTCATCACCCTGATCATGGCCCACCTTTATTTCGCCGTCAGACCTGAGAAGCGTTGGATCACTCTTTCCATGCTCTACGGCTGGATCTCTCGCGAGCGCTACCTCGAGCATTATAGCCAAGGTCGCTGGCCGGCCGGAGGAAGCACGAGCGCGGCGACCGCTGCTTCAGCGGCAAAGCAGAGCGAAGCAGGGTCCCAACGGGCAGGGACATCATGAGCCGACCTGTCGAAGGTTCGACCTTAAGGCTCACCTCGAAAGGCGGGCTTAAAGAGCGCATCGACGCCGTTGAAGCGGCCTACGAGTTCATGCTTGCCTATGCCGCCCAGGGGGTCACCGGAGAAGAAGCGAGCAGCTCGGGAACGGAGATACGCGTGCAGCTCAAACGCTCCGACTGCGCTCTGGAGGGACTGGCCGGCCTGGTTAAGGAACTGGTCACTGCGAGGGGCCTTGAGCCGACGCAGCCATACAGCTCTTTTATTGACGTGCTTGACCGGGATACCCGCAGCGCACAGGCGGCTATCCAGCTCGTTCTCGCCCAACGTGCGATCAGCTCGCAACTGGTCGATAACCTGAATGCTCTGATACACTTACGATCGCTCCTCACGGATCTCTTCCTCATCGACGAGGTGTTGAAGCAGGCAAGTGGACCTGAAAGGGAGTAGACACCTCTGAAATGAGGGTTTGCCTATGAATCATGAGATTTGTCGTGTTGTCTCGTTCGAGAAGGTGGCGCCATTTACTCTAAAGGTGGTGTTCGATGACGGTAGCTGCCAGGTAATCGATTTTCGGCCTGTGTTGAAGGGAGAATTGTACGGGCCGTTGAAGGACCCGTTGGTCTTTGATCAAGTTCGGATTGACCCCGAGGTCTATACCCTTGTCTGGCCCAACGGCGCCGATTTTGATCCGGCGATACTTCACAACTGGGCTGAGTCAGGCTCTGCCCTCAAGAGCCTGGCGAAAAAATGGGTGTCGGGACAGCGGGTGGCTGGAGCCACCACATAGCTCTCTATTTAGGCTGCCATCCCCCGTTCAGTGGCTGATCAAACATAAAAACGGCCCCACGCAACGAAAAGCGTATGACTAAGGCACAACTTCGCGCGGTCTGGGAAAAGACAGCTGGTCACTGTCACTTTTGCGGCGATCCGGTGGATTTTCAAAGACGTGGTTACCGGCCTGAAAGAATCGATGGGTCTTGGGAGGTTGATCATGTCGTGCAAAGAGCCAAGGGAGGTGCTGTGCAAATCGGCAACTGTTTGCCAGCCTGCACTCGATGCAATCGCCTGCGCTGGCATCGTAGGGGAGTCGCACTGAGACATCTGCTCGAACTTGGGATGATTGCAAGACGGGAAGTCGACCGAATGACCGAACTTGGGAAAAAACTGGTCATACTCAGGTCTAAACAAGATAGACAAAATGCCAAGCGCCGCGGAAATCTCCCATTACGAAAAAAGGGCTCACGTGATCCTGTCGTGGCTGAGGAACGGCGGCAAGTCGCACGCCGTATTCTTATTGCTTTTCTTCGAACGCATCTCCGCCGTAGCTTTACGGCGAGGGAATTGGGTAGGCATACGGGGCTCCCTAAAGGTCGGGTGAGGCGCTCTCTTGAAACCGATGGTCGCGTTTTGGTGACACGTCAGGGTAGGAGATATTTTTTTCAGGGACGTCCGCCTAAGAGGCGCTTCAGCCATTAGTTTGGTTCTCCGAAGCCCTGCCGTTAGGGTCTCCGAACTAGTTACCGATGTTGACGCAGTCATCCTATACGTGTAGTCTACGTGTAGGGACTTGGAAGGGGCGCGATGCAAAAGAAGCTGACAATCACTGTTCATGAAGAGGTCTACGCCGGACTTCACAAAGTCATTGGTCCGAGGAAGATAAGCCGATTCATCGAGGATTTGGTCCGTCCTCACGTCGTGAAGGCAAGGCTGGAATCCGCTTACAAACGGATGGCTCAAGACGAGGCGCGCGAGACTCAAGCTTTAGAATGGTCCGAAGCGACGGTCGGAGACGTGTCCCATGAAGCGCGGTGAGGTCTGGTGGATCAGCTTCGATCCTTCTGTGGGTGGAGAAATTAAGAAGAAGCGACCCGCTATAATCGTTAGCAATGACGCGGCAAATAAGTTCTTGAATCGGGTTCAGGTTGTTCCGTTGACCACGAACATCGATACGCTTTATCCTAGCGAGGCCTATGTGACGCTGAAGGGCAGGCGGAGTAAGGCGATGGCCGACCAGTTGACCACTGTGAGCAAGTTGAGATTAATCAATAAAGAGGGCCTCGTCTCAATGTCGGATATGGCCGGTATCGAAAGGGCGATAAAGACTCAGTTGGATCTAGCATAGGCAAACTCAAGAGCAAAAACTTTCACCTGAGTTAGCTTTGTCGTCCTCTCCATTTTGACACCACACACATCATCTATTACATTGGCCTAATTCATAAGTATCTGTAAGGGACACTCATGATCAACATGGACACAATAGTCTCGCTGTGCAAGCGGCGGGGGTTTATTTTTCAGTCGAGTGAGATCTACGGCGGCACCGGCTCCTGCTGGGATTACGGCCCGCTGGGAGTGGAGATGAAGAATAATGTCAAGCGCCTCTGGTGGCGCGACAACGTGCAGATGCGCCTGGACATGGTTGGGCTTGACGCCTCGATCCTCATGCATCCCACGGTCTGGAAGGCGAGCGGCCACCTCGACCACTTCACCGATCCCATGGTGGATTGCAAGGCCTGCCAGCGCCGGTTCCGTGCCGACAAGGTCGACGAGGGAGAGTGGATCC
>Ga0209212_1009452_pt1 | contig 10168 bp, 6 predicted proteins | sample RifGroC2_FD_183996 | JGI IMG/M metagenome (GOLD analysis project Ga0209212, IMG submission 183996) | Groundwater microbial communities from Rifle, Colorado, USA - Groundwater C2 (SPAdes) (version 2) | ecosystem: Environmental > Aquatic > Deep subsurface > Groundwater | place: Rifle, Colorado... | reverse complement strand
GGGGGAACGTCCTCGCAGCGCAGAACCAGTGCCTCTCCTGCCGTTCCCGCCGACACCCTCCCCCCCTCCCAACATCCCCCCTCCGGGGGGAGGAGAGTTTGGGGAAGTACGGTCCAAGCAACTACAGGCTACAGGGTCCAGACCCTGATACCGGCGGCAGCCATCTCCTTTCGGTCGTAGAGCCCCTTCACGTCGATCAGCACCGGATCTTCACCCATCAGGGCGGTGAAATCCGCCACGGTCAGCCTGCGGTACTCGTCGTGCGCCACCGCCGCGACCACAGCCACCGCCGGCTTGAGCGCCGCGCGCGGCACCAGGGTGACCCCGTACTCGTGCGCCGCCTCGCCGGGGTCCGCCAGCGGGTCGCAGACCTGGACCTCCATGCCGTAATCCTTGAGCTCGTGAATGATATCCACGACCTTGGAGTTGCGCAGATCCGGGCAGTCCTCCTTGAAGGTAAGCCCCAGCACCGTGACCACCGCCCCCAGCACCGCGTGCCCGGCCCTGATGATCTCCTTCACGGCGCGCTGCGCCACGAATTTCCCCATGCCGTCGTTGATGCGCCGGCCGGCCAGGATCACCTGGGGGATATACCCCACCATCTCGGCCTTGTGGGTCAGGTAGTAGGGGTCGACGCCGATGCAGTGCCCCCCCACCAGCCCCGGGGTGAACTTGAGGAAGTTCCACTTGGTCCCGGCAGCGGCCAGCACCTCGCCGGTGTCGATTCCCAGCCGGTCGAAGATCAGCGCCAGCTCGTTCATGAGCGCTATGTTCAGGTCGCGCTGGGTGTTCTCGATCACCTTGGCCGCCTCGGCCACCTTGATCGAGGAGGCCTTGAACACTCCGGCGGTCACCACCGAACTGTAGACCTGGGCCACGATCTCCAGGGTCTCCGGGTTCTGCCCCGAGACCACCTTGCGGATCTTGGTGAAGGTGTGCTCCTTGTCGCCGGGGTTGATGCGCTCCGGGCTGTAGCCGACGCTGAAGTCGAGCCCCCCCTTCAGTCCCGAAACCCGCTCCAGGATCGGCAGGCACTCCTCCTCGGTCACCCCGGGATAGACCGTGGACTCGTAGACCACGATGTCGCCGGGCTTCAGCGCGGCGCCCACGGTCTCGCTGGCCCGGCACATGAGCCTCAGGTCGGGCTGGTTCGCCTCGTCGATCGGGGTGGGGACGGCGACGATATGGAAGTCTGCCTCCTTGAGCTCCTCGATGCTGTCGGTGAACAGGATGTTCGCGGCCTTGAGATCCTCCGCGCTCACCTCGCCGGTGCGGTCGTGGCCTTCGCGCAGTTCGGCGATCCTGGTCCTGTTGATGTCGAAGCCGACGGTGCGGCGCACCTTGCCGAAGGCGACCGCGACCGGAAGGCCGACGTAGCCCAGGCCTACGACGGAGATGATACGATTGTTTTCCAAGTCATCCCTCCAAGTGTGATGATATGTAACGGGATCAACTACCGCAGCTATACCAATTCGCTTTCCCAAACGTCCCCTCCCCTTCAAGGGGAGGGTCAGGGTGGGGATGGGGCTACGCACTCAACCAGGCAGAAACGACCTGATCGCCGGCAGGAAGTCGGACACGAACTTGGCCCCGATGGCCTCAGCCCTCTGCGGGTCCGTTTGAAACGGCACCGAGATGCGGATGAAGGAGGCGTCGCGGCGCCGGTACAGCACCGAGTTCGCTATCTGCTCCGCCTTGAGCGAGAACTCCTCGGAAACGCTCCTGCCCCGCACCTGGAACCAGTACAGGAACAGTTCGCTGTTCTCCCCCTTCTGGTACACCGCTTTCACCAGGTTCAGCCGGTCCCCGGCCGCAGCGATCTGGGTGCGCTGGCTGGAGAGTTCCAGCCAGCCGCCGCCGGGCAGGCAGTGCTTGGGAGAGTGGATCTCCCCGGTCCCCCTGGCACCGTCGTGATAGCCGATGTAGAGCTCGACCCGCTCCCCCTGCGGGTTCACGTACTGCCGCATCAGGACGTCGGAGGCTTTCAGCACTGACTGGACCTGATCCGAAAGCCGGGTCTCCTGCGTCATGCGCCACTGGCTCACCTGGCTTGGGAACTGGTTGAACGAGGCCTTCATCGGCACCCCGAGGTCGCGGTGCAGTTGCAGGTACAGGCCGGCGGCTATCAGCAGGGCGTAGACGGCGATGAAGCAGCTTTTCCTGATCACGGCTCCCCCCCTTCCCTGCTGCTCAGCCAGGTGCCCAGGGCGACCAGAAGCACGATGGCCACCACGAACACCGCCATCCCGGCAAATTCGTGAAAGAACCCCTCGGCAGCCTTCGAGCCCCAGTACTGGGCCAGCAGTCCGGTACCTATCACCCTGAGAGAGTTGGTGAAGATGGCGATGGGGATGGCCGAGAGGACCAAGAGGGTCCTCCTGAGCGGAGTGATCTTGAGAAAGCAGGCGTAGGCGACCGCCAGGGCCAAAAGGGAGATGAGCGACCTGATGCCGCTGCAGGCGTCCGCCACCTCCAGCGTGGTGAGAGGGAGCATGATGACATTCCCCTCGCGAACCACCACCACCCCCACCAGTTTCAGAAAGGCGATGGAGGCCTTGGTCACGAACAGCTTGAGGGGAAAGGCCACCATGTCATAGATGATGTAGGGGAGCGGCACCATGAAAAGCAGGTAGCCCAGCGGCAGCATCATGAGGCGAAACAGCCTCTTGCCGAAGAAGAACAGGGTCAGCCCGGCCAGGGTCACCACCAGCGAGCTTCTCATGGTGAAGAACTCGGTGCCCAGCCACCCGACGAGAAGCTGCAGCACCCCGACGAGGCAAAGAGCGAAACCGGGCCACCAGGGCTGGACCTCGACTTCCAGGATATCCCGGCGCCTCTCGTAGACGAAGTACCCCGCGATGAGCGGGACCACAAAGCCGTGGGAGTAGTTGGAATCCTCGTACCACTGCAGCGCCATGTCGGGAACGACACCGCGGTACAACAGCGCCAGAAAAAGCAGTGCGAGGAGGAGCTGTATCCTATGCTGTTTCAACGACTGGGAAAAAGTCACGTCGCGCACCTCTGGCTCATAAAAAAAAGAATACAAAAGTGCCGTCAATTAAAGCCTTACCACATTACAGTGTCAAGAAGAAATTGCATAACATAGAATTTTATGCTAATGGGTGCTATGTCTTCAGGGAATTATGTGATATTGAATTACAATCCGGAATACCGCGCACTCAGCAGGCAACGACAAAGACCTGACAATATTAAACTCACACCAATGAGTCTCAATTTCGCATCACTGAGTGATGCTGACGCATTGTAACTTTGAAAAGCGGGTTACGCAAGGTACGCCACGCCACGCGAAGTACGCGAAGCGAAACGTTGACAGGAAACGCTGTTGGGGGTTGAATCTCAAGGATCATAAGGTCTGAGCCTTCCTTGCGTCCCTTGCGGTACCCGGCGCTCTTTGCGTAACTGCTTTCAAAAGGAGGAACCGACATGGTCGAGACAACTGTGCAGCGGCCGAGAAATGGCAGCAAGCTCATAGGCAACATACCTTTTTTCTCGACGCTGGAACCGGAGGAGGTAGATCAGGTCGAAGCGCTCTTCAAGAAGAAGCAGTACGCCAAGGAACAGATCGTGCTCTACGAGGAGGACACCTCAAGCTACATGTATCTGATCTACTCGGGCAAGGTGCGGGTAGTAAAGATGAACGACGAGGGGAAAGAGCAGATCATCACCATCCACAAAAGAAACGATTTTTTCGGAGAGATGTCGCTTCTGGACGGCAAGACCTCCCCCGCCACAGTCATAGCCCACGAAGACTCCATCATAGGCCTTTTGCACAAGCAGGACTTCGACGAGTACCTGATGAAGAACGAAGGTATCCGCCGCAAGATCATCGAGCTTTTGTGTGCCCGGCTCAGGGAATCCTGGGAGATGATCAAGATCCTGAGCTTCAACGCCGAAAACGCCCAAGACCGCGTGGTGTCGCTCCTTGGGCGGCTGCAGGAGCTTTACGGGGTGAAGGATGACCGCGGCGTGATCATAGACGTGAAGATGACCCACCAGCAGATGGCGAGCTACGCCTCGGTGACCCGCGAGACCATGAGCCGGGTGCTGAGGAACCTGGAAAAGGCCGAGGTGATCACGGTCCTGGACAACAAGGCGATACTTTTGAAAAACCAGTTTTTCCAGACCATGAGCAAAAAGGGGGAGATGGTCGGCGCTGTACACTGAGAACCGGGCCACACCTAAAGCCCGATCCACGGATGCACACGAATCTGCCATTCGTGGACAGGTTTGAGAAAATGTCCAGTCCCGAGACCGCGATGGATGCATGACGAGCCCCTCCCCTTCGAGAGGAGGGGTGTCGGAAAGATTTACATTCTCCCACTCAACAAACCGCAATAAGTGCCGGATCTCCTTACACAATACCCTCCAAGGCCAAGCCACTCACCAGCGAAACTTCACAACTACCACAAGTTGCAGACTTGGCATAGCGTGTGCTAATAAGCCAGGACTTAATCTCGCTTCCAGGGGGTCAGCAATGGGTAAATTACGCAGAGTCTCTCTCGCTTGCGCAGCCATGTTAATGAGCATGTCAGCTGTGGCTCATGCCAATCTGATCACAAACGGCAGTTTCGAGCTGGGCTCCTATTCCGGTGGTTCAGCCTATAACACCCTTGCCGCCGGATCGACCGCCATAACGGGGTGGACCGTGAAAAGCGGCTCGATTGACTGGATCAACACCTACTGGCAGGCAAGTGACGGCCAGAGAAGCCTCGATCTCGCCGGGCTCTACCAGCACGGCGTGATCAGCACCATCTTCAGCACCCTGCCCGGCGAAACCTACCGGGTGCAGTTCGACATGGCCGGCAACCCGGACCGGGACTACGTCAAGACCATGGTGGCCGTGAACGCGGTCAGCGCTCCGGACAGCAACAACACCGTGCAGAACTACAACCGCATCGTCACCGCCATCCTCATGGACGAGCCGGAGCCGATCCCCACCTCGTCTTCCCAGGTCTATACCTTCGTCCAGACAGGGCATACCAAGCAGAACATGGGTTGGGAGAGCAAGTTCTTCGACTTTGTGGCTCAGTCCGCCTCGACCGAGCTCCTTTTTGGCGACCTGACCCAGGTGGACTACCCTGGCGACAATCCCGGCGAGGCGTACGGTGCGGCACTCGACAACGTCCGGGCAGAGCTGCAGCCGGTCCCGGAGCCCTCGACCTTCCTCCTTCTCGGTGCCGGTCTGGCCGGCATCGGCTGGCTGCGCCGCCGCAAGCAGCGGCGCTAACCGACAGCGATCAGATCCAGGTCGACCTTGAAAATACCAAAGGCAGCTCGCAATGAGCTGCCTTTTTCTGTGGTACGGTGCAAGGTGAATTGAGCTGCAGAGTCAGCCACAAGGTCTGGCTGTTCAGATTTTGGAAACTCTGAAAGACTGCGACCTCACATTGCCTGCCGCATCGTAAACCTTTACCGTAATGCTCTGTGATTTCTTCAACCCGGCGATCCAGACGAAGGTGAAGTTGTCGGCCGCCGCCTGCAACTGCAGAGCTCCATCGACGTAAAGCTCCATCTTGGTGACACCTATGTTGTCGGTGGCCGCAGCCTTGATGGTCACGCTGGAACTGCCGCTGGCCAAGGAGAGCGATTTGATCACCGGCAGGAAGGTGTCGATCAGGACCGTGGCAGAACTGGCGGCGGAAACATGACCGGCGCCATCCTTGGCCCAGGCATAGGCGGTGCGGAGGCCGGTCCCGGCGAAGGTGAAGCTGGTCGGCGGAACTGCACTCCAGCCTGCAGCAGATGCCGAGGGGACGGTGGCACTTTCGGTAATCAGGTAACTGGTCACGGCGACATTGTCAGTGGCGAGGAGGCCTAATACCGGGACTATTGTGGAATTTTTGGTAGTCGGCATGGAGAAGGTGGTAATGGTCGGCGCCGAGCCGTCATAGAACACGTTGATCGGTATGCCGGCGCTCGCGACGTTACCGGCCGAATCGTAGGCTTTGGCGGTCAATGTATAGGCACTGTTGGTGAGTGTTTCCGTATTCCAGGTGAAGCTGTATGGGGCGCTGGTGGACGTAGCCTTTAAGGTGCCATCGACGTAGAATTCCACTCTGGTCACGGCCACGTTGTCGCTCGCACTTGCCAGCACCGCTACCAGCCCCGCTACTGAGCTGCGAGTCACGGGCGAGATGATGGAAACAACCGGCGCAGTAGTATCATTTAAAACCTCTACAACTACGCTGGTGGACTGCCCCACATTGCCGGCGGCGTCGTAGGCCTGGGCCATGATGGCGAAGTCGCCGTTAACCTCTGCTTTGGTACTCCAGGCGAAGGTGTAGGGAGGCGTATTGGACGATGCCCTGAGGGCGCCGTTGAGGAAGTAATCCACCCTGGTCACCGCCGTGTCATCGGATGCCTCGGCGCTGATCAGAGTAGTTCCGCCGACCATGGAGTTGTTGACCGGAGAGGTCAGCGAAACGCTCGGTGCGGTCCTGTCCGGTTGGGGATTGTTTACTACTACCGCTAGCACTGTCGACTGCCCCACGGTACCGGCGTTGTCGTAAGCCTTGGCGCTGATGGTATAGGGGCCGTTGGGCAGGATCGTGGTGTTCCAGTCGTAGCTGTAGGGGGCTGTCGATCTCGTGGAATCCAAGACTCCGTCCAAGTAGAATTCAACCCTCTTGATCCCGGATGGGTCGGTCGCGGAAGCAGTGACAGTCACCGTGCCGGTCACCGTGGTATTTGGGGCCGGAGAGGTAAGTGCAACTTCGGGTACGGTGACCGGTACTGCGACCTGCGGGAGTTCGGTGACGTAGGCCTGGACCTTGTCTGATTTCACGCGCCAGTTGGAACCCCAGATGATCTTGGTGAAGTCCCCGTTCATCGAGGCATGGGGCTCGGAGAAATAGTTGCTGTAACTCCAGTTGCTCTGGTTGTGCACAATACGGCGCACTTCACAGGTGTCTATATTGAGGGCGAAGTTCTCTACGGCGAGGATACCTCCGGGAATGTCGATCCCCTTCCCCTGCCCGGTCTGGTCATAGGTGCTATACAACACCCAACCTTTAAGGAGGCTGCCGTCAGTGCGGCCCGAGACGTGGTTGTACTGGGACTGGGGCAGCATGCAGCTTTTCAGGATGGCGCCGTTGTTGAGATCGACCACCCGGATCGCCCTGTAGCCGTTACGCAGGTTGAGCCGGGACGAGCCGACGTAGACGTCTTTGCCGTCGGCCGTCTGCGCCAGATCGGCGTGCCAGTTCTTCTCGCTGATCTTGGCCAGGTAGTTCAGGTTGCGATCGAATGATTCGGTCCCTTTGCCCCGGGTGGTCATGTCGCCATCCGTTTGCGGCAACTGCCATTGTGCCATCAGTTGTGCACCCGAGTGGGACATACCGACCCAGTTAAGCTTGGTGGGGCACGGGGCGCTGCCGCAGAAATCGCTGCCGGTCAGGCTCTTGCTGGCAACAACGGCGTTGGTTTCGGTGTCGTAGGAGAAGATGACCTGTTGAGCATAACTGGGAGCGCCCAGTTGGGCGTAGAAAGCCCAGTACCTGTCCGTATCGTCACTGTTTCCTTCGTCGCCGTTGTGGATGTTCGCACAGCCGGTGCAGCCGATTTCGGAATCGGTGAACCAGTGCACCGTGGTCGTTGAATGGGTCGATATGTCATAGGCGTTCAGCTTCATGCCGACTACGTAATAAAAGACGTTTGGGTCGGTGTGGCTCCAGCGCGGCTCTAGGTCCTGGCCGCCGTACTGAAGCCCTTTTGCGCTGGTCAGTTCCTCGATATAGGCGTAGGTGTTGCCGTCCAGAAGATGGATGAAGCCGTTGTTGGAATAGACCATTAGCCTGGTGCCGTCCGAGTTCCAGGCCTGCACCTTCGCGTAATCGGGGTACATGGAGGTCGCAGCGTTGTCGGTGAGCGTGGCTGGCAGGGTGACCCTGAAGAGTTGGGCTCCGAAGGCGCCGTCCTGCTTGGTGGCGTCGGTGCCGTCGAAGAGTTCCGGTCTGGGGAGGTTGGCAGCGGCTACATCGGCGCAGGTGCTGGTCAGTACCGCGGTATCTGCAGAGAGCTGGCACGAAGTCAGATTGGCAAACTGAGGCGGAGTTGCTGCGAATGAAAGAGATGCCACAAGCTGGACAAAAAAAGAAAAAGCCGCACTTTTCAATACTTTGCCTTTCATTTTTCTACCTCCATTGGAATTCTGGACGTAAAAAAGCCGAGCTCGACAAATAACCTTGTTGCAGGTATTTCGGCGACCCGGCTGTCTCAGGGAGACCCTATAGGCTTTCCGTCCCATTCTCGCGAATGGTTTAGTATTATCGTGTAACCTATTCAGTTGTCGTATGCTGACACTCTTTACGTCAGGCCCCCGCTTTCGGAGCATGTGCACTTTTGCATATATGCGCGAGAGATTATGTGTTTCAAGTTACAAAAAATCTCTTTTCGTGTACCGCGCGATGCACCGTCAGCCGGGTTACTGCAGCAAGCATAACTTCTAGTCGCAATCGCAGTGCCAGAACCCAAAGCGGGCATATTTCGGCTAACCCAGCGCAATGGTTGCTTTTTATATCAACATGATTTGATGGAGGAACCGGAGCGGTGCCCAGCCACTGAACAGCCAGGCCATCCCGATGCCTGAATGTTCTCTTAAATCAAGGAACATCGGCAGTGCCCCCGGTTTGTGCAGCATGCAAGGTTTGAACAGGTTTCAACCGAACCGGGGATTACAACCATTGCCCGACCGTGTCGAGAAGCACCCCTCACTGTGGTGGGTGAAGCACTCGGGCAGGATGCGGGATTGCCCCGCCATCCTCGCACGCCACCGTGCGCCATTCGGCTTCGCTATTTCTACCTTAAGCGCAGCCTGGGGGCGAAACGTCTCGTTCGCATCCGCGCCGCGCGCTCTGCCGGGCGCACAAACAACAACCCCGCCTGTAAGGAACGGGGTTGTTTCACTAATGGGCAGCCCGAGACAGCTCCCTTTCTTTGTCAACATCGCACTGCGCCAAAGCGGATAAGTCCTTTGTTAGTACAGCCTGGTCACGGTTCTTGAGGCGGATTGGACATTCTTTGAAGAGTCATACGCTTTCACTGCTACTGTGTGCGACCCGACGGAAACGTTCCAGCTCACTTTGAGCAGACCGCTTGCGGTCGTATGTTTTAAGGAACCGTCGATGTAAAGCTCCATTCTGGTTACGGCGACATCGTCTGAGCCCGTTGCGATGACCGTCACTTGAACGCCTGATACGAAGATGGAGCCGAAGCTGATAGTGGGTGCGGTAGTATCGTTGAGGACCGCCACCGTCACCGAAGACTCCCCGACATTTCCTGCTTCATCGTAGGCCTTCACGCTGAGAGTATAAGTACCGTTGGCAAAAGCGGTGGTGTTCCAGTTGAAGCCGTAAGGGGCAGTGGTGGCCGAGCTCTGCAGCGCGCCGTTCAGATAGAACTCCATCTTGCTGACGCCGACATTGTCGCTCGCATGTGCCAGGACCGCTACCGTTCCGGCTGCGCAGCCGTTTGCAGGCGAGACGATGGAGACGGCAGGCGCCGCAGTGTCATTGAAGACGGTCACCGTCACCGGGGAGGATTCTCCCATGTTGCCGGCTGCGTCGTATGCCCTGGCAACGATGGTATAGCCACCGTTGTTGTCGGCCTTGGTATCCCAGGCAAAGCCGTACAGGGATGTGTTGGACGAGGCTCTCAGGGCACCGTTCAGGAAGTAATCGACCCTGGTCACCGCCCTGTCATCCGATGCGGCGGCGTTTATCACGGTAGTTCCGGTGACGGTGCTATTGGTGGCAGGAGAGGCCAGGGTAACAGTCGGTGCGGTCTTGTCAGGTTCTGGGTTTTTCACCGTCACCGTTACCGCTGCGGACTGCCCCACGCTCCCCGTCTCGTCGTAAGCTTTCGCAGCGATACTGTAGGAGCCGTTCGGCAAATCGGACGCACTCCACTCGTAGCTGAAAGGAGCTGCCGAGACCGTGGACTGCAGGATGCCGTTCAGGTAGAACTCCACCTTGGCGATCCCGGAATCGTCGCTGGCCGAGGCGCTGACGGTGACGGTGCCGGTAACGTTGGCATTTTGAGCCGGCGAGATAACCGCTACCTGAGGGATGGTAACCGGCTTGAAAACTTGCTGAACTTTAGGGAGTTCGGTGACATAGGCCTGGACTTTGTCCGATTTCATGCGCCAGTT
>Ga0209212_1009449_pt1 | contig 10174 bp, 7 predicted proteins | sample RifGroC2_FD_183996 | JGI IMG/M metagenome (GOLD analysis project Ga0209212, IMG submission 183996) | Groundwater microbial communities from Rifle, Colorado, USA - Groundwater C2 (SPAdes) (version 2) | ecosystem: Environmental > Aquatic > Deep subsurface > Groundwater | place: Rifle, Colorado... | reverse complement strand
AGGTAAGGAGAGAAATTATTTTTAGGCCAGCATAGAAATGTCTCTTGATTCGCTTTTTGTCCTAATCCATTCCTATTTTTGGGCTATCCTCAATGACTGGTGGTGGCTTATTTTGGTTATTGAATGCATTTGGCTGTGGAAGCTGATGCTTTTTATATGGTATCACTGGAGAAAGGGTATTTATGACGCCAAAGAAAACGATAGAGTGCTTCTGGAGATCAAAATCCCGGAAGAAATATTAGAGCCGATCAAGGCAATGGAAATCGTCATTACCGGTTTTTGGCAAATGTATAAAGCTCCAAACTGGTATGAAAAGTGGTGGCAAGGCGAGGATCCGACTGCTTTTACCTTAGAAATTGCCGGTATTGACGGAATTCCTCATTTTTATATCAGGTCGCCTAAGCGAGTCAGGCCTATTTTTGAAGCTCATATTTATTCCCAATATCCTCAGGCAGAAATATTTGAAGTTGAAGATTATGCTAAAAATGTGCCTCAAGACCTTCCTAATGCCGAATGGGACATGTGGGGTACGGAATACAGAAATTTAAAGCCTTGGGCTTACCCCATAAAAACATATATAGAATTTGAAACTGGCAAAGAGGAAGAAGAAAAAAGAATAGACCCGATCGCCTCTCTTTTAGAAGGCATGGCTGTTTTAAAACAAGGAGAGCAACTTTGGGTTCAGATCCGTTGTCTGCCGGTTTTAGATGATTATGTCCCTTGGCACGATGACGCCAGAAAGTTGCGTGATAAAATTGCCAGGAGAAAAGAGACTGAGGTTAAATTTAAACCCATGGTTCAAGAAGCAGCCGAGTTTTTAATTTCAGGGACAATTCCCGAAGTTCCAAAAAAAGAAGAGGAGTCAGTCATTCCAGTAGAAATGAAATTAACTCCCGGGGAAAAATTGGTTTTAGCTGAGCTTGAGAAAAAAATAGGAAAACTCGGGTTTCTTTGCAATATGAGATATATTTATTTAGCCAAAAGAGACGTTATGTTCAAGCCTAATACTAGATTAGCAATGAGCTATTTCACTAACTTTGTTACAGAGAATATGAATGCCTTGGTGCCGTCTTCAGATACTATTACTAAGGTTAAGAAAGATTGGTATAACTGGTTCTGGTTTATAAAACGGCGCACTTATTTAAGGAAAAGAAAGTTATTTCGAAGCTATGTTAACAGGATTTGGGTTGGCTATCCCAATCATTGCGTTAAGGGTTCGGAAAGTTCAGGCAGGAGATATATTCTGACGGCAGAAGAGATTGCCTCTCTTTATCATTTCCCGGGCAGAATTACGGCTCAAGCTCCGACCTTGGCCAGGGTTGAAGCCAGAAAGGGAGAACCGCCATCAACCTTACCAGTAGATTAATCATATTTAATGGCAAATTCAGAAATGAGCAAGCTCGATTCTAAAAACGAAATAAACTTTTTTGGAGAAACTACTTTTCGCAGGGAAAAGAAGCGTTTTGGCATCAAATTGGATGATCGCAGAAAACACATGTATTTGATCGGCAAGACCGGCATGGGTAAGACCAATATGATGGCTAATATGGCTATCCAAGACATAAGAAACGGTCAAGGCGTTGCTTTTGTCGATCCTCACGGAGAAACCGCCGAAGGCCTTCTTGATTTTATACCCTCAAATAGAGTTAACGATGTTGTTTATTTCAACCCGGCTGATTTGGATTATCCGATTGCCTTTAATGTCATGGAAAAAATTGATGTCGAGCATCGGCATTTAGTCGCTTCGGGTTTAATGGGAGTTTTTAAAAAGATTTGGCCGGATGTCTGGTCAGCCAGAATGGAATACATTTTAAATAATGCAATTTTAGCGCTTTTGGAATATCCGGGATCAACTCTTTTGGGAATTAACCGTATGCTGGCAGATCCGGTTTATCGCCAAAAAGTGGTTGAAAAGATAACCGATCCGATGTCTAAAGCTTTTTGGGTGCAAGAATATGCCAGATATACTCAAAGATACGAGGTTGAAGCAACTGCGGCCATTCAAAACAAGGTTGGTCAATTTGTCTCAGCTCCTTTGATACGCAATATTATTGGCCAGGTTTCTTCAAAGATTGATATGAGAGAAATCATGGATAACAAGAAAATCCTGATTGTGAATTTATCAAAAGGAAGGATCGGCGAAGACAATTCCATGCTTTTGGGCGCTTTGCTGATCACCAAGCTTCAATTGGCGGCCATGTCCAGGGTTGATATTCCGGAAGAGCAAAGACAGGATTTTTTCCTATATGTTGATGAGTTTCAAAACTTTGCGACTGAGTCTTTTGCCACAATTTTATCTGAAGCCAGGAAATATCGCCTTGATTTAATTTTAGGCCACCAATATATTACCCAAATGACAGAAGAAGTCAGAGACGCAGTTTTTGGAAACATCGGCACCCTGGTTACTTTTAGAATCGGGGCTGAGGATGCTGAATTCTTAGAAAAAGAATTTGATCCGGAATTTCTTGCCAATGATTTGGTCAATTCCGCCAAATACAATATTTATTTGAAATTAATGATTGACGGCTTGACCGGCAGGGCTTTTTCCGCCCAAACCCTGCCGCCGATTTTAAGAACGGAAGAATCTAATCGGGATAAAGTCATTAAAGTTTCGAGAGAAAGATATGCCACGCCAAAGCAGATAATTGAAGATAAAATCAGCCGTTGGGCGAACGTCACAGAAGAAATGGTGGCTGCCGTAGCTTCTAAGAAAGAGCCGCTTCTTCATGATGTCCAGTGCAGCAATTGCAAGAAATGGACAAAGGTGGTCTTCAAGCCAGACGGTAAAAGACCGGTTTATTGTAAAACTTGCTTAAAAGACGCTCAAAAGGAAAAACCAGTCGTTCCGCCGAAGGAAAAAATTTCAGAACCTCCAGAGCCGCTTTCTTTAGAAGAAGCTTTAACCAAAGAGCCCGTCTCTTTTTCCAAAGCCGGAGAAAAATCAAAAAAAGCTCCAGAAATTGAAAAGATAAATAAGATGATAAAAGAAGCGTTAAAACCAAAAAATCAAGAATAATGAGAACAGTCAAAGACCTTATCGTTAAAGGCAAGCGAGTTTTAGTCAGATGTGATTTCAAAGTCCCCCTTGATCCAGAAGGGGATATTTTAGATGATTTTAAAATCAGATCAACTGTTCCAACTATTCAGTATCTTATTGACATGGACGCAAAAATTATTTTAATGAGTCATTTAGGCGAGCCTGGCGGCAGAATTGTAGAGAAGCTTAAATTTGACAGGATCCAGGAAAATCTATTAAAGCATCTTGATTTATCAATTACCAAGGCTAAAGACTGCGTTGGCGCTGAGATTGAAAAATGGACAAAGAGAATGCAGGCGGGGGAGATACTATTATTAGAAAATCTAAGGTTTCATGAAGAAGAAGAAAGAGGAGATCTTGCTTTCGCTAGAAAGCTAGCCAAACTCGGAGACATTTTTTTAAATGATGCCTTTGCTTCTTCTCACCGGAATCATGCCTCTTTTAAGGTGGCAAAATACTTGCCTTGCGGCGCCGGCCTTTTATTGGAAAAAGAAGTCAAGGCTTTAAATCAAATCAAAGATAATCCAGCCGGCTTAGCCGGCCACTTGGTGGTAATTTTAGCCGGCCAGGCTAAGGGAATTGAAACGAAAATAAAGCTTATCAACAGCATTTCCAATAAAGCGGATTTTATTCTTCTGGGTAATTTAGTTGCCGATGAATTGCAGAAAAGAAATTTTAAGCCAGAATTTCCAAATAAAGTCATTTTCCCATTAGATTCCATTGAGGGATTAGATATTGGTCCGGAAACAATAAAACTTTTTAAACAAAAGATTCTCGGCGCTAAAACTATTTTTTGGTCAGGGCCTCTCGGCAAGATCGAGGAGGAACCGTTTTCCCGGGGATCTGAAGAAATTATCAAAGAGATTGTTAAAAGCAATGCTTTTTCAGTTGCCGGCGGCGGGGAAACCTGTTGGTTTATAGATAAACTGGGTCTGGCTAAAAAGTTTAGCCATTTATCAACCGGCGGAGACGCTCTCCTGCTCTTTTTATCGGGCGAGAAACTGCCCGGTATTGAAATGTTGGATTGATTCATGGAAGAAATTAAAGATTTTAAAAAACTGACCAGAAGATTATCAAAAGCCCTTAAAAACAAGGAGAGAGTTATCCTTTATGGAGATTCTGATATGGATGGCGCCGTGGCCGTGATTATTTTAAAGGAGATAATTGACAACCTTGACGGAGAATCTCCAATTATTTATTTCTCCGACAGGAAGAGAACGGAACAGGGCCTTAATCGTGAAGGCCTCGAGTTTCTAAAAGACAAAGTTCCGGCCTTAATTATTGCTTTGGACTGCGGCACCAGCAATGTTAAAGAAATAGAAATTGCGAAAAAGCTTGGTTTTGAAGTAGCGGTAGTTGACCATCACGATGTTTTTGAAATGCCAAAAAGTAAAATTATCATTAATCCAAAACAAGGAGATAAAAACTCTCCATTTTATTATTTGGCTGCGGCCGGGCTTGCCCTCAAGATTGCGGAAGAAATGCTCGGCAAGAAATTTTCAGGAATTCTTAAAGAAGATATATTAGGATTGGCGGCCATGGCTACCCTGATAGACCTTGTTCCGGAAATTGGCGAGAATAAGAAAATTTTGCAAGAGGGTTTGCCTCTTTTGGAAAATAGCTGGCGTCCGGCTATTCAAATCCTTTTCAATTCGGAAATAACCAAGAGATGCATTTCAACCAGAGAAATTGTCGTTAAAATCGGCAGAATTACGAATATTACTGATAAGGCGGACGATTATTTAAACAAAATTTATGTTCTTTTAAACTCTAAAACCAAAGAAGAAGCAAGCTTACTCTTAGAAGAGCTTTTACAAATGGCTACCGAGAGACAGGAAAAGATAATATTTTTTACAGAAGAATTGAAAACCAAAATCTCTGCTAAAAACGACGGTTCATCAATTATTTTTGAAGACTTAAATGATTGTCCATTTCCGATTCTATCAGTCATTGCTTCCAAAGTCAGCGCTTTTTTCATGAAGCCGACTTTCGTTTTTACCAAAGAAAAAGAGGAAAACTGGGGATCTTACAGAATGCCTTTGGGTGAAAACGGCATCGGCGCCGTTTCAAGCTGCGCCAAGTTTTTTAGAAGGTATGGCGGCCATCCGGCCGTCGGCGGATTTTATTTCGAAGATAAAAACAGGGAAAAGATAAAAGAATGCTTAATAAAATATTTTAAGGAAAATAAAGTAGAATGAAAATTCTTTCAGAATTTGCGTACTATATTAATTTTGATCAAAGAATAAGATGAAAAAACTTATAGCTGCTGATATACCGCTACGCGTTATTGTTTATACAGACGGCGCTTCAAGGGGAAATCCGGGGCCAGCCTCAATCGGCGTGGCAATTTACGATGAAAAAGAAAAAGAGATTAAAAAATATGGCCAGGCCATCGGCAAGGCAACCAATAATCAGGCTGAATATGGGGCAGTTATCTTTGCTTTAAAGAAAATCAAAAGTCTTATTGGTAAAAAGAAAATATCTGATCTTGAGATAGAAGTTAGGTCAGACTCTGAGCTTTTAGTTAATCAACTTAGCGGTAATTATAAGATTTTAGACGAAGATATTCAGAAATTTTTCATCACGATTTGGAATCTGAAAATTGATTACAAAAAAGTGAATTTTGTTCTGATTCCGCGAGAGAAAAATAAAATGGCTGATTTTTTGGCAAATGAAGCCTTGGATCAGCAGGGAAGAGAAAACCCCCTTTTTTAATCCTTAAAATAGTTTAAAATAGGTAAAATCAATCTGATACCATTTTACTACGATCGTAGTAAAATGGTATCGATATGAAATTGGCTTTACAATTTGAAAAAGTGACAAGCGCCTAAGTATGTCCAGCCGGCTTTTCAATAATATGGTTTTTTATAAACAAAAAGCTCGCCGATAAGACGAGTTTTTTGGTATTCCAGCAAGTCCGTAAGCCGAATTCTGTTTTATCCTTCGATTTCACTCAGGATAATCCTGAATGCTGAAGGATTAAGCGATCATTTGTCTGGTCCTTCGGTTGCCCTCAGGATCTAGCGAACTACTTTTAACTCATCGGGATTTTCCGCGGGAAAATCCAGACGAGCTTTGTTCTTGCGCCCAGTAAGGGTTTTGCCGTTTCACCCCCAAAGTTGCCTTTAGGGCTCATCCCGCTTTTAGCGGGATGCCTTGGCGTTTTCACGCTTCGGCGTCTCTGTTCTCACCTCGCACCTTGCGGTGGACGGCGGTTAGCCGCTACTTTTTTATCCGCCTCTTCTGCGGAGAGTGTTCGGACTTTCCTCCCTGCCCTTTGAAGCAGAGCGATCACTCAACTTGCTGGAATATTGAAATTGTAATAAATTCATGCTTTCTTGTCAAATGCCGGCTTAAATATTAAGATAAAGGATTAAAGTCACAAAAATGCGTTTTGCCAATCCTTTAAGGATTTTTAATTTCTCAAGTAAAAATTTAACTTTGTCAGCCTGGATCCTGGCTGTTTTTTCTCTTTTAAGCGCTCTTTTGGGAGTGATCAGGGATAGGCTTTTGGCCGGTGCTTTTGGGGCGGGTAAAGATCTTAGCATTTATGTGGCCGCTTTCAGGGTGCCAGATCTGGTTTATAATCTTTTGATTGCCGGCGGCCTGACGATTGCTTTTTTACCGGTTTTTTCTGACTATTTCTCTAAAGATAAAGAGAAGGCCTGGAAGATTGCCAGCAATATTTTGAATATTTTTCTTTCGTTCTTGATATGCTTATCCATAATCCTTTTTGTTTTCGCTCCCTGGCTGATTAAATTTATCGTGCCCGGGTTTTCTTCAGAGGAAAGGGGAGAAGTGGTTAATTTAACCAGGATTTTATTCTTGAGTCCGATTCTTTTTGGCGTGGCTAATGTTTTTTCCGGAGTTTTGCAATATTTTCACAAGTTTTTGGCCTTGGGTATGGCTTCAATCCTCTATAACCTGGGCATAATTTTCGGCATTATATTTTTAGCTCCTGAAATGGGAATTCTGGGAGTCGGAATGGGCGTTATTATCGGCGCTTTTCTCTATTTTTTAAGCCAATTTTTGATTGCTGTTTTTTGCGGCTTCGTCTGGAAAAGACAGCTTAACTTTAAAGATCCTGCTTCAAAAACCATCTTTAAATTAGTGGTTCCAAGAATGATTTCGGTGGCCAGCCAGCAGGTAAATCTTTTGGTGATTACAGCCATTGCTTCAACCATCAGCTCCGGCGCCATCGCCATTTTCTATTATGCCAATAATCTCCAGGGTATTGTTGTCAGTCTGATTGGAATTTCTTTTGCTTCAGCAACTTTTCCCTTGTTGGCCAGAGCCCTTTCTGAAGAAAATAAAGATGAGTTTTTAAAGAGCTTTTCCAGCGCTTTCAGGCAGATTTTCTTTTTCGCTATTCCCTTAAGCATTCTCTTGTTTCTCTTAAAATCAAATGTGGTCAAGATAATACTGCAAAGCGGTAAATTTGACGCTGAGGCGGTCAGATTAACCGTGGCGGCTCTCGGGGTGTTTGCCATTTCCATCTTTGCCCAGGCCGGCAATCATTTATTGGTAAGAACATTCTTTTCTTTAAAAGCAGGAAGGCGGCCGGCAGAAATTGCCGTCTTGTCTTCGGTCTTGAACGCTTTTTTGGCAATCACTTTTGTTAACTTATTAAACGGCCAAAACTGGTTTAGCGACTTTTTTAAGAACGTCACTAACCTGAAAGGAGCAATTAACCTTTCCGTCATCGGCTTGGTTTTAGCTTTTTCCCTTTCGGCAATCTTTCAATTCGTTTTCTTGCTTTTCTCTTTGAAAGAAAAGCTTAGCAAAGAGGTGGTATCTGAAATATTAGCATCTTTCAGGAAGATAGTTTTGTCCAGCTTTTTAATGACGATATTCACTCTTTTAATCTTAAAGATTCAGACCAGCCTGGCTTTCCAGACAATTTTTGTCAGTCTAACAGCCGGGCTAATTTATTTAATAGTGAGCAGTCTTTTTCATTCCCAGGAATTAGACTATTTTAAAAAATCGATTTTAAGATATTTAAACAGATAAAAAATGCCTGTCAGTTTTGATAATATTAGAAACTTTTGTATTATTGCGCACATTGATCATGGCAAATCAACCATAGCTGACCGGTTTTTAGAAATAACCAAAACTGTTCCAGAAGGAAAGATGAGGCCGCAGTATTTGGACATGATGGATCTGGAAAGGGAAAAAGGAATTACCATTAAAATGCAACCCGTAAGGATGCTTTGGCATCCTGGAGGTCTCGAGCGAAGCGAGGGACGGGAATTCGTTCTTAATCTGATCGATACTCCTGGCCATGTTGATTTCAGCTATGAGGTGTCTCGGAGCTTGGCGGCCGTCGAGGGAGCCATATTATTGGTTGATGCCGCTAAGGGCGTTCAGGCTCAAACCATAGCCAATCTCGAATTAGCCAAAAAGCAGGGCTTGGTGATTATTCCTGTCATAAATAAGATTGATTTGCCTCAGGCTAAAATCGAAGAAACCAAAGAGGAAATTCTTAAAATTTTTGACATTGATCCGGAAGAAATAATCCTTGTTTCGGGGAAAACCGGGCAAAACACAGAAGCTCTTTTAAAGACAGTTATTGAAAAAGTGCCGCCGCCAATAGGAGAGTTTGACAAGCCCTTCAGAGCCTTAATTTTTGATTCAAAATACGATTCTCATCGCGGCGTGATTGCTTTTGTCAGAGTAGTTGACGGCGAAATAAGAAAAGGAGAGAAAATCCATCTTCTTTCAAATGATGTTGACGGCGAGGTTTTAGACATAGGTTTTTTTAAGCCGGAAATGACAATGGCAGAGGCTTTAAAAAGCGGAGAAGCCGGCTATCTGGCAACTGGAGTTAAAGAGCCTGGCAAAGTGAAAGTCGGAGACACGATTATAAGACTAGAAGATTTCAAATCAAAAACGGTTAGTTTAAATCCTTTACCGGGCTATCGGGAACCGAAATCAGTGGTTTTTGCCTCTTTCTATCCCGAAGATCCGAATGAATTTGATTTATTAAATGATGCCCTGACCAGGTTAAAACTTAGCGATGCTTCTTTATTTTTTGAACCGGAGACGAAAGAATTGCTGGGTCGGGGGTTTAGGTGCGGATTTTTAGGGCTTTTGCATACGGAAATTACAACCGAAAGGCTTTCCCGTGAATTTGGCTTAAACTTGGTTATTTCTTCTCCGTCCGTGCTTTATAAGATTATTGACAGCAAGGGCAAGGAAAGAAATGTTTTTACTGCTTCTGACTGGCCGGAGCAATATGAGATTCAAGAAGCTCAAGAGCCCTGGACAATTTTAAAAATAGCCACCCCGATAACCTATATTGGCCAGGTGTTTGAGGTTTTATCAAAGCTTTCCGGCAGCCATATTGAGACCAAGCATTTGAGCCAGGAAAAGGTTTTAATTTCCTACAATCTTCCTTTAAGAGAGGTGATTACCAATCTTTATGAGAATATTAAAAATGTTACTTCCGGGTTTGCTTCAATGGATTATCAGGTGTCTGAGTATAAGATAGCCGAATTGGTAAAGCTGGATATTCTGATTGCCGGCAAGAAGATTGAAGCTTTTGCCAAGATTGTTCCGGAGCACATTGCTTATCAGGAGGGCAAAAGGCAGGTTGAAAAATTAAAGCAGACCATGCCGCGCCAATTGTTTTCCGTGCCGTTGCAGGCGGCCATTGGCGCCAAAATCATTGCTAGAGAAACGCTTTCTGCTAAAGGCAAGGACGTCACCGCCCCGCTTTACGGAGGCGATTATACCAGGAAATTAAAGCTTTTGCAGAAACAGAAAAAAGGCAAAAAAGAATTAAAAGAGAAAGGGCAGCTTCATATTCCCCAAAAAGTGTTTATAGAAATGCTGCGCAGTTAGCTAGATTGAAAATGCTATAGCTGTTGGTATATCAAACCCTTGGTTTGCTATAGCTGTTGGTATATCAAACCTTTTGTTTGCTATAGCTGTTGGTATATCAAACCCTTGGTTTGCTATAATAAAGGCGCAATAAGAAGGATAACCGTACTTAAAGCAACTAGGATAATGACAATTTTCCAGAGGACGTTGAGAAATTTTTTCTGGTTGAATTTAGGCATTCCAGGTAGTAGAAACTCGACTGGGTAGCGGGACTTCGTCGTCCGCTACCGAAGTCGTTAATCTATCTTGTTTAAT
>Ga0209212_1009446_pt1 | contig 10177 bp, 10 predicted proteins | sample RifGroC2_FD_183996 | JGI IMG/M metagenome (GOLD analysis project Ga0209212, IMG submission 183996) | Groundwater microbial communities from Rifle, Colorado, USA - Groundwater C2 (SPAdes) (version 2) | ecosystem: Environmental > Aquatic > Deep subsurface > Groundwater | place: Rifle, Colorado... | reverse complement strand
CCTATTAGTTCTGATGAACCGCCGTATACCGAACGGTACGTACGGTGGTGTGGGAGGACGGCGGGTGAACTAATCACCCGCCTCCTACCCGATTCGCGGATAGGATCGGGCCTCCTTTTCGATCCCAGGATGGGCGGTGACGTGGAACTTATAATGTTACCTCGGGATGTTGCGCAAAGTAGGTTATAACTTCTTCCTGAAAACACCGCCAAATTTTCTTCTCGGAAAATTTGGCAGAATTTAAGTCCGCTAGTTCAAAAAATGCCCGCCGGCTTGCCCGGCGGTTATTTTTTGCCTTTACACGCCCGATAAAGAAGGCTTTCCTGCCACAGAGCAAAACCGCGCCATCAGAGGCGCGATTTTCAATTCGTCGCTATTTCCGACAAATTTCTGTTAAATTTCTGATAACATCAGCCCCGTAACCGATGGGTCCCAAAACGCCATAGGCCCAAAGGCCCTTCCGCCCGCAACCCCCGTCAGCTAAACTCTATTTGTAGTTTCCTTGTAATCGGGGGGATTGGCCCCCGGGTATCCACGAGCGGACCTTAAATCCGCTGCATCCAGGGAAAGCGAGACCTCTATCGCTTTCCCTGTTTTCTTTGGGGAGTGCTCGGATAAAAATATAGTAGAATCTGTTTATGCAGGGGGTTTCATGAAAAAAGTTTGGATCATTATTTTTATTCTACTGGCCGGAATTACAGCCGGGTTGCTGGTTAAAAAAACTTTCAGCCTCAACAAACAGCCCGACGGCACCGTACAGATCTGCCCTCCGGAATGCTTCCCCGAAGAGAAAAAGTGCGGGTAGCAAGTCTCGCGTTGAAACTAAAAATCACAGCGGGCTTTCTGGCCTTGGCCGCACTTCTGGTCGCGGCCAAGGCCATTCGCAATTTATATATGACCCCAACAGAACCGCTAGAAATCAGCCTGTCTTCGGCCTACAATCGGCCTCTCTCCGCCTACGACCCGGCCCATATCGAAAACGCGCCGCAGCACATCGTTCTCTCCAACATCTACAGCCCCCTTCTTGAATACACCAACGACGGGGCACTGGGCTCCGCCATAGCCAGTTCCTTCGGCTGGGATGGCGGCGAGGCGCACTTTAAAATACGCCCCGGCCTTAAAACCATAGATGGCCGCCCGATCAACGCCTACGATGTTGAGAATACTTTCAAACGCCTCTTCATCCTGAAGAGCAACACCCACGGCGACCTGAAAAGCGTTATTTGCCCCGGCGCCAAACTGACGTCTTTGAACGATAAATGCCCTAATATCGAAGTCCGCCAGGGTGGCGAACTCCTTGTTATAAAGTTCAAGAAGAGCAACACCTATCTTTTTCCCATGCTCACGGCAATGGACTACGCCGTAATCCCGTCGGAGTCTATCGACAGCAAGACGCTAAAAATCACCGATTTCAGGAACACCTCCGGCCCCTTCTGGGTGGATGAGAACACAGACGACCATATGGTCCTGCGGTCGAACCCGCACAGCTTCCGTTATTCGAACAAGATGCCGCAGAAAGTGGAATTCGTCTACCTGAAGAACCCCAAATCGGACACCCCGTTAAGCATGTTCCTGGAGAAAAAGATAAACCACATCGCCACGGTGGGTTCCTCACCGGAAATACTCCTGAGCAATTTTACCGGAAAGAAAGACGTCTCCATGCATCTGACGGAGCCCATGTGGCTCAGGTACGCCACATTCACCCAGAAAGGCCGTCAGGAGCTGCCGGAACAGCGGCGGATAGAGATCGCAAACACCCTCAAAAAGATCCTGCTGGAAGAATTCCTGAAACTTGACGGCTACGTGGACGCGCCGCAGTTGTTTCCCGGTTTCGGCAAGGGCAGCCTTTCTGCCGAGGAACTGGCAAAACTCAAAACCAGATACGCCTCGGTTCCGGTCGTAGATGTGTTCCCGGAAAAGATGATTGCCTGGTTCTTCCCGAAGCGGTATATACCCAGACTACAACAGCACTTCCCTAACACGGAGTTCGTGGACGGCAAGAAAGTCCCGTGCTTCATAGACCCCAAAGACCGGGGAGCGGACTACCCCCATTTCTACTTCGCGGGAACCGACATGGGGTTCCAGGAAGACATCAGCCTGCTTTCCTATAAGATCAATACCGAGATCTTCTATCTGACCGGCAAGGACGGGGAAGCCTGGATAAAAGATTACATCAGCGAAGAAGACGACGGCAAGAAGATAAAGATGCTCAAGAAGCTCCACTATGACGCGCTGGACAGGGCCGCCACGGTCCCGCTGGTCTTCTGCCCGTATGTCTCCGTGGTCCGTGCCCCCTGGAAAATGGACTTTCCCCGGTACACATACGACAACAACTTCTGGCAGTTGCGCTATGGAGAATAAGCCGCCCCAGGGCGACAGCCTCCCCGCCGATCAACAACTCCCCTCCGTCGCGAAGAAGATCGCGAGAAAGTTTTTCATAATACAACTGCTTCTCCTGCCGGTGCTGATATTTATCGTCACCGGTGTCATTGGCCGGAACAAAAAGAACCTCGCGCACAATATCACGGAGATTGTCCGGGAAAACCTTCTCATCGGCGACACCCGGAAGGCTATCTACCAATTGCGCAATCTTGCAGATGAGGGTTTTTCCAATGTCGCCTGGCAATCCCGCGACTTCGCCCAGAAGTTCGAGTTGAGGCCCAGGGCTGATATCTTTGGCGCAGTAAAATACTCGGCCGTAACAACCACTATTTATTTCGACGCAGGCAGAACCCAGCCCGCAGGAGAACTGGTCTTCTATTACAACAGGGCTGGCTCAATAGCCCTGTCTATTTTCATCTGGGGGCTTTTCTTTTTCGTCCTTGTGTTCATCGGCTACAAAGAGAGGGCGGCATTCCTGAAGGAATACAACACGTCCCTGAAAATGCAGGTTCTGGAGGCCAATGCCAGTATGGCCGCCCAGGTGGCGCATGATATCAGGTCGCCGTTAGTGGCGTTGGACGCCGCGCTTGAGAATACCGCGGCTCTACCGGAAAAACAGCGCACAATTGTCCGGCACTCGCTCAACCGCATACGCGACGTGGCGAACGGACTTCTTGAAAAGAACCGGCAACAGACTGGCGCGGCAACGGGGAACGCAGCGCCCGGAGACTCCACGGAAATCCGCTTGCTTTCAAGCCTGCTGGATTCCGTCATCACCGAGAAACGCGCGCAGTATGGTTCAAAGCCCGGAGTTAACATAGACTTTAAACCGACACATGAATCCTACGGCATCTTTGCCAGGATACACCCCGTGGAGTTCAGCCGCATGATCTCCAACCTGGTCAACAACGCGGTCGAAGCGCTGGGCGACAATGGTAAGGTGGACGTGCGATTAGCGGCAGAGGATGGCAGCGTTCTTCTTTCGATTTCAGACGACGGCAAGGGCATTGCCCCGGAGGTTCTCGCGAAGCTCGGCAGGAAGGGCGAGACGCACGGCAAGGCCGGCGGCTCGGGCCTTGGACTCTTCCATGCACGAACCATGGCCGAGAGCTGGGGCGGTAACATGGCGATTACTTCAGCTCCGGGGAAGGGGACCACTGTAACGATAAAACTGCCAAAGGCAGAAACCCCGCCAGGATTTGTCGCGGCACTTGAACTTGTTCCCGGCCGGACGGTTGTTGTGCTCGACGACGACAAAGGCATTCACAGCCTCTGGCAGAAAAAGTTTGAGACCGTCGAACTCAAAGAACACGGCGTTGAAGTTTTATACTTCAGTGAGCCCGGGGCTTTGCGCGCCTGGGTTAAAGCCGAGCCCGCCAAGGCGAAAGCCGCCCTTTGTCTTTTTGACTATGAACTCTCCGGGCACAAAGAAACCGGCCTCAGCCTGGCTGAAGAACTGGGCCTTTGCCCTCGCACCGTCCTTGTTACAGGCCGGAGCGAGGAAAAGCGGATAATAGAAGAGTGTGCCCGCCTCAAAGTGCCGAGCATCCCCAAAAATCTACTGGAATTTGTCCCCGTAAAAACAGGCGAGCCGCGCCGGGCCGTGTTGATAGACGATGATATAATTGTTCACCTGAACTGGGAGACCGCCGCGGAGGAAGCCGGGATAGAGCTGAAGAGCTACAAGGACCCTGCCGAATTTCTCGCCGAGCTCAGCTCCATTGCCAGAACAACGCCGATCTATGTGGATTCCGAACTCGGCCTGGAAACAAAAGGCGAGGACGTTGCCTCGGTCCTGAAAGAAAAAGGATTTACGGATTTAACCCTTGTTACAGGCTACTCGCCGGACCGCTTCGCACATCTGCCCTGGCTGAAAGTGCGCGGGAAGGAATCCCCCTGGCGGGCCTGACCTAGGGCTGCCCTGCCCCGCCGTTCTTAAGCCCCGTTTCCAGCTCGCCAAGCAGCCGCACAATGTCCTGCGCCACCTCGCGCATTACCGCCACCCTCTCAAGTTTCTTTACGTCGGGGCATTTATTAAAGAACTCCGCCGCCTCTTTAAGACTGGCGGTCTTGGATTTTATGGAATGATGAAGTTTGCTCATGTCGGCCATGTTATTCTCCCTCTCCTCCGGGCTGCTTAGGGTCCACCACCGAATACAGCAGACGTTTTGAAATCCCCAATTGCTTGAGCGTGGCCGCTTTCTTGCCGTGATTCTCGTCGAGATTACGGCGGATGATGGCGGCCTTAAGGTTTTCTGCCAGCTCAATGAGCCCGTGCTCCTGCGCATAGTCATACTGCGCCTGCGTGAAGGGAACTTGTTCTGTGCGCGCCGCGGCGGCGGACGGCTTAAGATGCCTGGCGACGGTCTCAAGGGCTATCTGGCCGTCCTCGCCGGCGGAGACGATCTCAACAAAGCGCTTCAACTCGCGCGTGTTGCCCGGCCAGCCATAGGCCAGCAGGTGCTCCCTTGCTTCCGGGGCAAAGGCCAGGCGCCGGGTGTTCCGGGTGAAGGCTCCTATCAGCGGCAGGATGTCGCACTTTCTCTCCGCAAGGGGCTTAAGCGTCACCGTCATGCCCTGGACGCGCTGGAAGAAATCGAACCGCAGTTCTTTTTCGGCCAGCAGCTTCGGCACGTCCTCCAAAGTAGCGCTTATCACGCGGAAGTCGGAGTACTCCGGGGTATCAGCGCCAAGCGGATAGTACGCCTTTTCCTCAATGGCTTTAAGCAGCTTCACCTGCATGGACTGGCTCATGGAGCCTATCTCGTCGAGGAAGAGCGTGCCCTTGTCGGCCTGGGCCAGCTTGCCTTTGCGGTTCTCGTGAGCCCCGGTGAAGGAGCCGCGCCTGTAGCCGAACAGCTCCGCCTCCAGCAGGTCCTCGGTGTAGGCCGCGCAGTTGATGGCGACGAAGTCCCCCTTGCGGCCGGAATGCCTATGCAGCAGTTCCGCCAGCGTGGTCTTGCCCGTCCCGGAAGGGCCCAGCAACATGACGGGGAGGTTGGTAGGAGCGTACTTCAAAGCCTCGGCCACCATGGCCCGCGTGGCGGGATCGTTGGTAATAAAATCCTTTATGAATACGCTTTCCGTTTTCTTGGTGGAGCCGCCTTGCAGATACCTGCCTATTATGGCCGAGACATTGGCGGCCTCGTTGCCCTTTACATAAAACTCTTTACAACCCAAGGCATAAGCGCGGCCGATAGTCTCTTCCGTGTCGCAGCTCGACATTACTACTGAATATATTCCTTTAGAGGCGGCCAGAGGGATGAGCTTCAGGCCGGAATAGTCGTCGTTCTCCCCCAGCATCAGGTCTATAAAGCAGAGATCGTAATGCCCCGTTTTCAGCTTGCGCTCGGCCGTCGCCTTGTCGGCGGCGAAGTCAACAGTCTGTCCGCCCAGATTATCGGCCAGAATATCGCGCGCCAGCTTGTCGTCGTCTATTACCAGGATGCTGAGCTTATCCATACCCCTCCATTAATCCAGCCTAACTCCCCAAATTGTAGCATAATGGTTTCTTCTGAAACCCAATAGTCCCACACAAGACTATTTTTTAAGGTTTCTCTCATGCTCAGACATAGCCGCCCGAGCCATACCAAAATGCATTTCCCCAAATGAGAACCAGCCAGAATACGACACTTTATGCGCTAAAACGCTGGTTTGGCATAAATATTGCTCTACACAAAAGTGTAGGCAAATAAACCGGACGGGAGGCAAAAATGGGATTGTTCAAAATAGAAGTCGATACAGTGACAGCGCAAATGGCTGGATGCACATGCGGCTGCATAGACGGAGCTGGCACTGGCTTCGGCACCACCGAGAAGAGCGGACTGAACTAGCAATAACACCAGTAAGGAGAATCCATATGAATCAGTTGTTTAAAATAGAAGTTGAAAAAGCAGAAGCAGAGACACGCTCCTGCGCCTGCGCTTGTGTGCCAGGTGTTGGTGGCGGCACGGGGCAGGTATAAGCCCTAGTGATCGTGGACAGTATAAACCAGTCATAATAAGGGAGAATCCTCATGAACGGATTGTTTAAAATCGAAGTCGAAGTTCTCAACGAAAACACAACCCGCCAGTGTCAGTGTCTGTGCTCTGGCCTGGGCGGTGGCGCGGGCGGTAACGTTTAAAGGAACCGAATGGCAGGGGGGGCATGCATGCCGCCCTGCCAATAAACTCAGGAGCTTATGTTATGAAATTATTCTACGACAACGAGATCACAACCCTAAAAGACAAAGAAAATGGGCTTATCCTTTACAGCCCGCTCATCCACAAGAGGATCAGAGTGAACAAAGCTGTTTTTCTGATTATAGAAGATGTACTTAAGAACAACGGCGAAATCAATTTACCAGCGGTAAAAGGAACCATCTCAAAAGAGTTCGGGGTAATGCCCTCGAATGAGGATATTCTGTCGCAGATAAACGACTTGAAGAACCTCAAGTTCCTGTTTGATGATGAGAAGGCCAAAAACGATCTCATCGGGGGGGTTAATGCCAAAATCGTAAAAGACATACTGCAGTCTGACCTTTCAACGGCATATCTGCACCTGACAATGCGGTGCAATTTCAATTGCGCCTATTGCTACAACCGGGCCTGGGAGAAAGATTTCAGCAAAGAGCTGAACACCGACGAGTGGCTGGAAGTCGCTAACAAATTAAGCAAAACCTCCATAAAGCAGATCAACGTCACCGGCGGCGAAGCGCTGGTCAGGAAGGACTGCGGGGCGATACTGAAAAAGTTATCCGAGCTGAAATTCAAGGTCACCCTGCTGACCAACGGCAGCCTCCTGGATGAAAAATACGAAGAAGTCCTTCCCTATGTGAACTCTATCGTTTTAAGTCTGGACAGCGAGAACGAGCACACCAATGAGCTTAACAGAAGCGCTGTCGGATTTAATAAGATATTTCAAGTCATCAAAAGGATCACCGGGGAATTCCCTGAAAAGCTGGTGGTAAGAAGCGTTATTACCGCCAACAACATAAACGAAGTGGATGAGTTCCATAAAAGGCTGAAAAATGATTATGGCGTCAGGCACACGATAAAAACCATGTTCCTGCCGAACCGGATGGAAGAAATCGCGCAAGTACCCAATCTGGAAAAGCTGAAAACGCTCAGCAACACCGAAATCGGCGAGAGCGACATCTATTATCGGTGTTCCGCGGGAAAGAAGATAATAGCGCTAAGTCCTTCGGGGGACATTTTCCCCTGCCAGAGCCTGATGTACCCCGACCTTAAGATGGGGAATATCCTTAACAGCAACTGGCAGGAAGAAGTCAAAGCAAGCGCGACCACGCTCATGCCCAGGCTGCTGGGAGAGAAAAGCGGCTGCACTGATTGCCAGCTCAGACATTTTTGCGGCGGTGGTTGCCCGGCGATAAGTTACAGGCTGCATGGCGATTTGACGCGAAAACTGGATTTCCTTTGCCCGCATTTAAAAGAGCAGGCAAAGTGCAGGCTTGAAAACATGAAATCAAACTGGGAAGAATTTCAGGGATATCAAGCCGCTACGGCGGCCTAGCGGCCACCGGGCGCGGCCTGCTCAACCACGGGCAGGGCGCCGCCCCGAACGGAAGCAAACGCTGGCACATCTGAAGAGGGAGTTGTAAATGAAAATATCTGAATTCGCGGGTAGATACACTAAATATATACTGCTCATATTCGGTTTTGTCTTTTTAAAAACGGTCTTTACGTTCATAACACCGGTACTAATTAAGACCATCCTTGACCGGATATCCTCCGCTTCCATAAACCCCGACGGGCTCGGGACCTATTTTGCGCTATTTGCTGGCGCGTTCGTGCTTTTATACGCGACAAACTTCGTCCTGACCTATTTCAATCTTAAATTCTCCTATATCTTCAAGGTGAATGAACTTGAGCATTTGTACCGGAAACTGATGAAGATGAGGTACGCCGATTATTACAAGAACGGTTCGGCGTATTATGTAAATCGCATTACGGTCTTTGTCTACGATCTTTTCTCCCTGCTTTCAAACACGCTGTCCTACGCATTTATCTCAGTTCTGACTATCCTGATCTCCTTCTATTTCATCTACACGACGAACACCACCATCTTCCTGATTGCGTTGTTCCTGCTGCCGATCAACTACTTCGGCTTCAAGCGCATCAACAAAGCGCTGCTGAAAAAAAGCCAGAAAATGCAGCACACGACCGCGGCGAATTATGAAAAGGTCACGAACACTATCTCCAATTTCGAGCTGATCAAGCAGCTTGTCGATTACTCCGCCGTCTCCGCCTTGATGCGCAAGTTCTTTATCTCCAGCGAAGAGGCCCAGAACGAGGTTAATTTTTACGCGCAGAACGTATCATTGCTGCTTATCTTTGTTATCGATGGTATCAAGAACCTCATCCTGTTCTACTCCATTTATCTCCTCTCACAGAAGGCCCTGACTTTTTCCGACCTGATATTCCTGAATATGATAATGTCCATCTATTCAGGGGCGCTCAGCGAGCTCAATAAGATAAACATCAACCTGCGCGACTTAAAAGTGAACTTCAACTTTTTAAGGGACGAGTTCTCCCAGAAAACCGAGAACAGCGGCAGCCTGGAATTAGCGCCGGTTGAAAACATCAGATTCGACATCAATGAGTTCAATTATGAGTCCAAAAAAGTATTGAACGATTTCCGCCTCTCTTTTTCTAAAGGCAGGTCATATGCGGTAGTCGGCGGCTCCGGATGCGGGAAATCCACCATAGCGAAATTGCTGGTGGGATTATACAGCTCGAATATTTACATTAATGAAGTCGAGATAGAGAAATACAACCTGGAAAGCCTGCGGAACCGGATATACCTGGTTTCCCATACCCCCCAGATCTTCCCTTGTTCTATCGAGGAAAACATTAAGATCGGCTGCACCGATAGTGAGCTGCGCAACTATGAGAAGCTCATGCAGTTGCCGTTCGTAAAGGTTCTGGCACAGAAGTATGATTTTTCCAAAACCAATGTTCAGGAAAGCGGGGTTAACCTCTCAAGCGGGGAAAAGCAATCTATAAACATGATGCGGATGCTGATCCGGAACCCCGAGGTTATAGTGCTTGATGAGGCCACTTCGGCAATGGACTCAAAATGGGAAGAGATGGCTATAAAAGACATGGGAGACTATCTGGGCGCCGGCAAGATACTCATTAATATTTCCCATCGGTTAAGCAGCATAAAATCCTGCGGCGAAATAGTACTTCTAGAGGACGGCCACATTAGGCATACCGGCTCTTTGCAGGATATGCTGGGAAACACCTTGTTCAAGAAAATATTCTCCTCACAGATTGATAGTATCCAGACAGCTCCCGGATACTAGAATTGGCGAGGTTCACAAACACCTCTCAACGCGGGGAATGATAGCCCTGTAATTTTCCTCGGGGGTGGGTCATTACGCCGTATCATGACTGGGCGGGGACAGCCTAAGGCGGGCCAGGCCGGTGGCGGCGGCGCCTCCCGAGCGCAAGACGCTCCCGGCCTGGCCCTCTGTTACCTTATTTCCCCGCAGCTCTCTCCCCGGTGGCTGCAAAATATTAACAGAAAAGACCACCGCGGCGGCCGCAGCAGCGGACGTCGGGGTGGTGTTTTAAAAATACGGCTGCCACCGGCAATTCATAAGATAGATATCAGGAACAGGCCCGCGCCGCGGGTGGCCTCAGCAGAGGCCACAGGCGAGCGCGGGCAGAATCTGTAATGATAATGGTTCAACTCTTTGCAGTGGGCGCGGGAAATAATTTTCTGCGTTGTACGGACGCCGAAGGCGGACGGGAGCGGCCGGGTAAGGCCTGTTTGGGGCCGGCGGGCCGCG
>Ga0209212_1009444_pt1 | contig 10179 bp, 9 predicted proteins | sample RifGroC2_FD_183996 | JGI IMG/M metagenome (GOLD analysis project Ga0209212, IMG submission 183996) | Groundwater microbial communities from Rifle, Colorado, USA - Groundwater C2 (SPAdes) (version 2) | ecosystem: Environmental > Aquatic > Deep subsurface > Groundwater | place: Rifle, Colorado... | reverse complement strand
AAATATACAAGCGAATCATCCAGACCAATGGCCCAATTAAAGTAGGTACTTAGGATTAGAACTAAAGTAATTGACAGAGAAGTAATTAAAAACAACCGATCTTCAAAACGATCGGCAGATTTTCCATAAATAAGGTTTTCCAGATTGCTTAAGTAATAATTGAACTTTTTCATACAACAGACTATTTGGAAAGTAAATCTGATCGAACAAACATATCCTAAATAGGGCTAAAATATTACTGAAATCTTAATTCAGCAATAACTTTCTGTTTCAGTTTCATCAAGTGCAATCTGCTTGAAACGAAGTTCCTTTCGGGCCTTGGCTTGTTCAATTTTGTCGTATGATTGAGCACAACTAACTCCACGTTCTTTCATGTGCTTGTTTCCACCAATATGATAATTCGGAAACTTTCCTTCCTTTTTAAATAATATTTGTGTAGCCAACCCTAACACTACAAAAGTCATTAATCCAATGGCTATCAGTACTAACTTTAAAGTTTCCATAATTAATTTTCCTCCCCTTTATAAATTGCAAAGTTAATTTTTACAACTAGAAAAAAATGCTAAAATCCAAAATTATACATTTCAAAATCCAATAGATTCATGACTTAAGTATTATTAACAACTCCACATATTAAACAAAAATAAAATTGACAAAATGTTGGATAATCAGTACTTTTAAATCAAAATTCAAATCTCTTTTAAACTCGCTTAACATGGAAAAACACATTAACATCATTGCTGCCCTTCAAATCGGATTAAGCATTTTCAACTTACTGGTTGCCCTTTTGATTTTTACTGTTCTTAAATTGGTTGGTGGATTTGTGGACGACGCGAATGCAAACACAATACTTTCAATTATTGCCGATGTTTTTGCAATCGTACTTATTATCATTTCTGTTCCCGGAATCTTAACGCTGGTACTTTCTATCATCGAAATTTTCAGTTTTCCATTCGGCACAGCTATCGGGATTTATTCCATCTGGGCTTTAATTCAACCCGAAACTGTTGCAGCATTCGGCGAATCCAAAGAATCAAATTTTTAAGTGCCCGAGTGAAATCAGTTTATATCATGATCGGCGGACGGGTGCAGGGCGTTGGATTCCGTTACTTCGCTCAACAAAAAGCAAGCGAATTGCACATTTGTGGCTGGGTCAAAAACACTCCTGACGGGAGGCTTGAACTAGAAGCCGAGGGTGAACCACAAAAGCTGGCAACTTTTATCGAATGGCTAAAAATTGGTCCCACCAGAGCCGTCGTCCGAACATTTTCCGTCTCCGATATTTCTCCGGCACGACAATTCAAAAACTTTACAATTAGATAAGTCTTCAAATGAATAGCAACAAAAATTTCCACATGTCGCCTGACGAATTCAGGAAACAAGGCAAACTTATGATCGACTGGATTGCCGATTATTACGAAAATATTGAAAAATACCCTGTCTTATCGCAGGTTCAGCCCGGTGATATTAAAACCCAATTGCCCGAAAATCCACCAACCGAAAGCGAATCGATGGAGCACATCATGCAAGATGTTAATTCAATCATAATGCCCGGGATCACTCATTGGCAATCGCCTAGCTTTTTTGCCTATTTCCCATCCAATTCTTCCGGACCATCGGTTCTCGGCGATTTACTTTCCTCCGGATTAGGTGTTCAGGGAATGCTCTGGGCAACCAGTCCTGCTTGTACCGAACTGGAAACAAGGGTTCTTGATTGGTTGGCAGAAATGCTTCAGTTGCCTGAAAAGTTTAAGTCAACTTCAGCAGGAGGGGCCGTTATTCAGGATACCGCTTCGAGTGCCGCGCTTAGTGCAGTGCTGGCTGCCCGCGAGCGAAAAACCAACTATCAGTCCAACGACTCCGGAAATCTGGGAAATCTGGTCGCCTATGTTTCGGGCCAAACTCATTCATCGCTCGAAAAAGCAATCAAAATTGCCGGAATAGGAAAAAACAACCTTCGCCAGATTGGGGTAGATAAAAATTTGGCGATGCGTTCCGACTTGCTCGAAGATGCCATAATGAACGATTTGCAAGCTGGATTAATTCCATTTTTCGTGTGTGCAACTGTTGGTTCAACATCAACCAATGCGATAGATCCGTTAACCGAAATTGGTCAGATAAGCAAAAAATATCAACTTTGGATGCACATCGATGCGGCCATGTCGGGTACCGCTGCCATTTGTCCTGAATACAGGTTTATCCTGAATGGCGTTGAACTGGCCGACAGTTTCTCGTTTAATCCGCACAAATGGATGTTTACCAATTTCGACTGCAATTGTTTTTTTGTTGCAGATCGCTCCGTACTCATCAAAACGCTGAGTATTCTTCCGGAGTATTTAAAAAATCAGGCAACCGAAAGTGGCGCTGTATTTGATTACCGCGACTGGCATATCCAGCTTGGGCGCCGTTTCCGATCGCTGAAACTTTGGTTCGTCATCAGGCATTACGGCGTTAACGGACTGCGATATCACATTCAGGAACATATTCGCATTGCACAGCAATTTGCCAACTGGGTTCGTGCTTCCGAAGAATTTGACCTGATTGCTCCGGCTCCGCTAAACTTGGTTTGTTTTGCCCATCGTAATGGGAACGATTTCAATAAAAAGCTGCTCGAGACCATCAATAGCAATGGGAAAATGTATTTTACCCACACTGTTATCAACGGTCAGTACGTCCTTCGGATGTGTATTGGACAAACCAATACCCGGGAAGAGCATGTTCGCGACGCGTGGAAAACTATCCAGGAAACAGCGGAAGAATTAAGTCTGTAAAAACAATTTCAGATTTATTAGCCGGAAATTGTTCACTAAAAAACATGTTCAATAACAACCTGAACGTGGATTAATTTCATAAGTGTTATAATTACATTTATTATTAATTCCCTATTTTTACAACCCTAAAAAGGAATAATTTTAAAATTTGAATCATGATAAACTTAAAAGAATTAGAAATTTGGTTTGTTACTGGCAGCCAGAATTTATATGGTCCGGAAGTCCTGAAAAAAGTAGAAGCCAACTCCAAAGAGATTGCAACATTTTTCAACGGTTCGGCACAGATTCCGGTAACTGTCGTTCATAAATCGGTAATGAAAAGCCCCGACGAAATAACCAATCTTTGTATTGATGCCAACGCGACTAAAAAGTGTATTGGTATAATTACCTGGTGCCACACCTTTTCTCCATCGAAAATGTGGATTAATGGGCTGAAGTTGTTAAACAAACCGATGCTTCAGTTGCACACCCAGTTCAACCGCGACCTTCCCTGGGCCGAGATTGATATGGATTTCATGAACCTGAATCAGGCTGCACACGGCGATCGCGAACATGGTTTCATTTTAACCCGTCTTCGTAAAAGCCGCAAAGTGGTGGTTGGCTATTGGAAAGAAGACGACGTTCAGGAACGTATTGGCGTTTGGAGTCGTGCTGCCGCGGCATGGTACGATATGCAAGGCGCCAAACTTGCCCGTTTTGGCGACAACATGCGCGAAGTGGCTGTTACCGAAGGTGACAAAGTGGAAGCCCAGATTAAACTTGGACTCTCGGTTAATACCTGGCCGGTTGGCGACATTGTGAAAATTATCGATGGCGTAAGCGAGGCTCAAATCGACAAGCTGATTGAAGAATATAACGACACCTACGAATGGTATCAAATCGTTCTTGGAAGCTGGCGGTTTTAACGCTTTCACCACAACGTTTGAAGATTTGCATGGGTTGAAACAACTTCCAGGCCTGGCTTCACAACGATTAATGGCCGCTGGTTATGGTTTCGGAGCTGAAGGTGACTGGAAACACGCGGCACTGGTACGCGCTGTAAAGGTTATGGGTATTGGTCTGAAGGGCGGCTGCTCATTCATGGAAGATTACACCTATCACCTCGACCCGGCTACGGGATACAAAGCCTTAGGCTCTCACATGCTCGAGATCTGCCCGAGTATTGCCGATGGGAAAGCTAAAATTGAAGTGCATCCGCTCGGAATCGGAGGTAAAGATGCCCCTGCCCGTTTGGTATTCAACACCCAAACAGGCTCGGCAACCTGCACCAGCCTTATCGACATGGGAACCCGTTTCCGGATGGTGGTACACGATGTGGAATGTGTTGCCCCGGAAGCTAAACTGGAGAAATTACCCGTTGCCAGCGCATTATGGACTCCAATGCCAGACCTGAAAACAGGAGCTGCTGCATGGATTTATGCCGGAGGTGCCCATCACAACGCATTCAGCCAGGCGGTTACTGCCGAATATATTGAAGATTTCTGCGACATGGCTGGAATCGAACTGGTACAGATCAATAAAAACACTTGTATTTCTGATTTCAAGAAAGAATTGAAATGGAATGATTTGTATTACCTGCTATCCGGCGGAGTTAGATAAATTAAATACAACACCTCAATAAAGAGCCGGAGATTTTTTTCTTCGGCTCTTTTTATTATCAATAACTGACATGTTCCCTCAACTGAATTACAGCTTCCGCAAGATTTTGTTTCGGATAGTATTTTTGGTGAGCCAGATTCAGGAAACGAAGGATGATAAAAGCATCAAAAAACTGAAAGAACCTTTTCCTGAATGAAATTAGTGATGAACTGTTTTGATTAATTTCAGCCAGTTTTTTCTGAAATTCAAGTATTTGAAGATATTCCCGAATTGAATCAGGCAAGGACAGTATGAACATAGAATAATCCGCTGCACTTATCCGGAACAAAGAATCAACCCGATCGAACAGTTTTTTTAAATCCAGGAAAGCCGCAAAATTGTAGGTCATCGTCAGGTCACCATCCTCGTTCATCCATTTGGTCATGGCAGCACCGGTTCCAAAAGGCACCCGATCCGAAACACGGGCCGAAGGATACACGAATGCATCCATAATTTCGGTTAACCTACCCAGTTTGGTAAGTTTATTCAGGAAATAAAAATCTTCGCCAGCTTGTCTGCGGTTCATTCCTCCTTGTTTCACGTATGCGTCGGCTCTTACCGCAAAAGCCGAACCGATGGTGTAAATTGAATCCGGAAATCCGGCAAAATCCAGCGCATGTTTATAATAATGGAGATAATCTTCGTACAATCGAATACCGGCTTTCTGCTTTGCATCTTCCATTTCCTCAAAACGGTGCCTGAAATTTAAGGTAGCAGCGAAACACGATTTGTTTTGAGTAAAAGTATATTCTATTCGCTGAAGATAATTGGGCGAAAACAGACAATCTGAATCTGTTGAAACGATTACTCCACCGGGCTTGTTTATGGCGTTAAAACGGCGGATTGCCTCATCCATTCCGATCTTGCGAGCCATTCCGGCGCCAGCAAATTTTGCGGTTACCTCTGAAACATAAATGGGATGCAAAATAAAATTTTGCCGATCGTTGCATTTCTTCCATTCAATCAATCGCTGGTATGTTTCCCTGTTGAAACTTTTAACTTCCTGCGAACTTGCCTCCGAATCGTTTACAGTAACAATCACCTCGCAAAACGAATCAATCCGATCGCAAGCCCAAAGCGATTCCAGTGTGCGGATTATTTCTGGTTCATTCAGGCACGGAATCATCACAATCATTGAAAGCGAAGGCGAAACATTTTCTTCAATGAAAGGCGAATAGACAATGTTATTTTGAGTATATCGATCGGCAAACATAGGCTGAATTTTCAGTTGTCGGGTACGATTAAAAACAAAAAAATCCGAAGGTCGTTCGGATTTTTCTAAATTTTTCAGTTGTCAGTTACTTTGCTCTGGCTTTGGTATATCTGGCATTCATATTTACCAAAACTTCTTTGGTGATATTGTAAGCTTCGTCGCCAATTAAAATTTCACCAGCATTCAAAATATAACTGTATTTTTTGTCTTTATTATAAATTTTCAGATAAGTCATCAAACTATCAAGTAGTTGTTTGTTGTTATCAGCCTGAATTTGCGACAATTTTGTCGAAAGTTCCTGATCGAGCCTTGTGATTTGCTGCTCTTCACCAATCAGACGGTCGCGCTCCTGCATTGCTCTTTCCTGCGTAAGAAACCCTCCACGCTGAACTTTTTCCTGAAACGAAGCAGCCTGAGATTCGAAACGGCTACGTTTATCGCTGTATTCTTTCGAAAAAGCTTCCTGCTGACGGGTAAAACCATCATGCATTTCCTGTGCAAAATCGTAGTTAACAACCAAAGAATCAACCTTTATGTAGGCAATTTTTAATTCTGAAGAACCAATGCCTTCGTCTGAATCATCACTTCCGGAGCCATTCGATTTATTTCCACTGAAATGCAGAATATAAAGACCTGCTACTGCAATAAACAAAACAACAATAAGTAATAACGATGTATTTTTCATGTCTCGGCTCAATAAAATTTTGCCAAAAATAAAAATTTATTGCCAGTAAACGGCTATTGTCTGATTTATTTTTAGAGTGCGATTAATAAATAAAAGCTGCGCAAAGTCATTATTTTACCTTGATAAACATCATTGAATTCAGCCTTTTTTATGAAGTATTTTGAGCTTATTAATCTGAATCGAAATCAAATTCTTAATATGCTCAACCAATTACTTGCAAATGCGCTTCCATACATGCCCAAAAAGCTGATCTGGATATTCTCGAAACGATACATTGCCGGGGAAACTATTGAGGAAGGTCTGAAAGCCAGCCGCCAACTAAATCACCAGGGCATTGAAGTTACGGTCGATCTGCTTGGAGAATTCATTAAAACCATTGAACAGGCCGAGGAGAACAAAAAACAGTACATCGAAATTATCGAGAAGTTTACTTCTGAAGGAATTGTTGGAAATTTTTCGCTCAAACCCAGCATGTTCGGTTTACTGATCGACAGAGAGATTTGCCGTGCTAATATTGAAGAAGTAATAAAAAAAGCAGTAGAGAAGAAAAGCTTCATTCGAATCGACATGGAAGACTCACAGTGCGTCGATTTCGAGTTGGAACTCTACCGCCAACTCCAGCAAAAATATCCGGCCAATGTTGGCCTGGTTCTGCAGGCATATCTTCGTCGCACCAAAGACGACTTACTGAATATGAGCAATATTCATGTAAACGGAGATCCGCTTAATTTCAGACTTTGTAAGGGAATTTACGTCGAGCCCAAAAATATAGCATTCAAAAAATTCGAAGAAGTTCAGGAACATTACATCGACGATCTGAAATACATGTTCGACCATAATATGTACGTTGGAATAGCAACCCACGACAAACAATTGGTTGAGCAGGCACTGCAAATTATCAGCGAAAAGAATATCGACAAGTCAAAATATGAGTTCCAGATGCTTTATGGAGTAACTCCTGAACTACGGAACAGTATCGTGAAACAAGGACATAAAATGCGGGTGTATGTACCCTTCGGGAAAGACTGGTTCGGTTATTCGACCCGTCGGCTGAAAGAAAATCCGAAGATGGCTTCACTCATTATAAAAGCACTTTTTTTTAGGGGTTAATTTTAGGGGTTTTTGACAAGGGAGGTTCGGTAACGGCCTCCCTTTTTTTGTGCAGATCAAAATCAATTAAAAAATCCCTGAATCCAAAAGATTCCGGGATTTTTGTTTTCTGCGGAGAGCGAGGGATTCGAACCCCCGGTACCGTTACCAGTACAACGGTTTTCGAAACCGTCCCATTCGACCGCTCTGGCAGCTCTCCTTATAAAATATGCTGCAAATATAACGATTCTATAGATTCTGAAAGTCTCTTACCACCTACACGCAACCATTTTATTTTTATTCGTGTCTTAGAGGTAAAATATTCCACTTATGAAACAAGCCATCCAGAATTGGAACACTGAGAAATGACCTTGATGGCGGGTTCCATCTTGACAATTTAAAAACAAATTACAAGCAGATGAAAAAAATAATTGTACTTATTTTCGTTTTAATTTTCTCCGGAAACTTTATTATCAGGGCGCAAAGCAGGTTCCCAATAAAAACCAGTTCAGTTTGGAGAATAAATTATGAATTTCCCCGGTACGAATGGACAACCCATGCAAGCGGTGACGAGGAGTATAAGTATTTCATTGGCGGCGATACGATTATCTCCGGTAAAAAATATTTTAAATTGCTGAAGTCGGGCGTCCTTTATTTGGAAACTCCACTTATTATCCGGAATAAGTATATTGGAGCCCTTCGCGATAGTGAAAATAAATTCTACTTCGTAGCAAATAAAAGCGACGCGGAAACATTACTCTACGATTTTGATGCAGTTGTTGGCGGTTCAATCGACGGCAAGGACAATGGATTTTACAAAGTTTCCGGAATAGAAACTTTACCCTCCGGACGGAAAAAGTACATGTTTGATTTCATAACTGTGCATTGCGGATCGGCCAATACTGTTATTGAAGGAATTGGCTGGCTGGGCGGTTTACTCGAAGGGAATAGCTGTTCAGGACATCCCGGGGTACGAGGTTCTTATTTGGTGTGTTATTCCGAAGATGGAACTGCAAAGTACGAATCGGACATTGCCCTCATGTATGATTTATCATGTACATCGCCAATCACTTCGGCTCCAGCTATTGCAAAACAAAATTTAAAATTCAGTTTGAGCAACTCCGTTCTAAAAGTTTATTCACCAAACAATTCAACGCCCATTGAATTTATTGAAATTTACAATGTTTTGGGGAACAAGGTGATGAATGAAAAAGTTAATTCGGGTCACGAATATTCAACTAATATTGCATTTCTGGAGAGAGGATTATACCTGCTGAAGGTTTCAGGCAACGGGCAAACCAACATTTTTAAATTCATGTTTTAGAATGAAAAAGGCCTTTGTGTATATGATTTTCATCTTTACCTGCATTTTTCCAGGGAAAGAGAATTTTGCCGCTCTAATTACCGGCAAAGTTGTTGATATTTATACACAAACACCAATTGATGGCGCTAAAATCAACATTTCTGGCACAGAGTATAAAACTATAAGTTCTCCGGATGGCTATTTCAGTTTAACAACTTCTGAAGATGATGATTCGGCTGACTATTTTCATATAGCCGGATTAGAAAACCGGTTAATCTGGCAGGCTAAAAGCCCGTTATCACTGGAAATTTACAGCATTTCTGGTCAGAAAATTTATCTAAACAGTAAAACGGGTGAACGCAGTGGTGAACTGAACCTTCATTTTCTCACAAATGGCATTTATCTGTTGATTTACAGGGTAAATGGGAAAAATGAGAGTGTAAAATTTATAAAAAATAGTCGAGGACTTGTTTTCCCGGCACAGGGAACATCAGTAAGCAAAAAAGATCAGAATGGGTTTGGGCCCGATAGTCTGGAAATTAAATATGATGGTTATTATTCGCAAAAATTTGTAATTCAGAAAGAGCAAGCAAATTACGAATTATTAAAAACTCACTATAAATCCATTTCCTATTTGAATAAATTGCCTCGCCCCGAGGCGTTTAAGATGCTTCAGAATATACCATTTAATCCCAATTTCGGGGAGGTCGAATCGGTGAAAATCCTGTATTCAATTCCCGACAAACAGCTATACTACATGAATTCATCAGAATTTTTTATTCATTATGAATTTGCTGCTGAGATTCTTGGCTATTCCAAAGGACACTCGTGGTTTAACATAGAGCAATATAAGAACAATACTAACAGAATCTATTTTCTGGGCTATTTGAATCATTTTAAGTCGTCAGATATTTACACGGTCGAATTCTTTTCAGGAGACGAAATTACCTGCGAAGGAGTAAAAGAACTTTATAATAAAATTTCAGAAACAAGTTATATTGGCGATAAATTGCGTTTCTATCCGAACAATGCGAGATGGGATGTTTGTAGCAATATTCCCAAAATAACTTCAGCCGAACTTTATCAGGGACAAAACTTTCAGCCACTGAATCCGGGCGAAAATTTTGGCTATCTTAAAAAGGTAGAAATCGGTCAGGTTGGCACAACTTATCTGGGACGCCATGATCTGGTACTTTTAAACGGTATTCCAAACGACATTTCGGTTGTTGCCGGAATTATTACCACAGATTTTCAAACGCCATTGAGCCACATTAATGTACTAAGCCACAACAGGGGTACACCAAATATGGCTTTGCGCGATGGCTGGAGCAATCCAAAACTAAACAAGTTTCTCAATCAGCTCGTTTATCTGAAAGTTACCCTCGATTCGTTTTATATTCGTGAAGCCACAATTAACGAAGCAGAAAACTTTTGGGCAATAAAAGAGCCATCTAAATTTCAAAAACTTAAAATTGACACG
>Ga0209212_1009443_pt1 | contig 10180 bp, 3 predicted proteins | sample RifGroC2_FD_183996 | JGI IMG/M metagenome (GOLD analysis project Ga0209212, IMG submission 183996) | Groundwater microbial communities from Rifle, Colorado, USA - Groundwater C2 (SPAdes) (version 2) | ecosystem: Environmental > Aquatic > Deep subsurface > Groundwater | place: Rifle, Colorado... | reverse complement strand
ATCTTGCAGGAGGGCGTGGCACACTTGGATGGTCTCTCGTCTTGGTAAACCAGAGACTCCCCCAAAGGGTTCGTTTGTTCAAGTTCCTTGAGGGGGATCTTCTCCGCCCCATCACGCTATTTGACCGGCAGCGCGGAAAAAACCATCAGGATTAGTGACCCTACTCAATAGATGCGCTCGGCATTTTCGCTGTTATTCCACGATAGCCTGCGGATCGTGGCCGGGCCCAGGCCGGATAAGTGCGCGAGTATCGGTTTGTCCTGGTAGTCAACCCAGTCTCCGGTGATGTAGCCCAGCGGTTTGTAGCGGCGGTTGACGACAGCGTAGCGCCCGTCTTCTTGTTGGATCAGGCAGTAGGGTAAATGGGTTGAGCGAACACGAGAGTCTGCTTATTGGAAACGTCGAATGGTATCTTCTCCCCCGAGCTCCATTCCTATCTATTTTAACAATCTATTAAGGCCTACTGACCTTGTGATATCAATCTATAAGATATGCGCCTACGTTGCGACATACTTCTTAAGTACGGAATGCGTATCGTACGGTGAGAAAGCGTCACACAATTTGTTAAGGATCTCAATGGGCATCGGGTTCCCGAAGTTTTCGAAGAATACGTACTTCTTGTAAGTTTCATTTACGCCTGTTTCGAAATGCAATATACAGAGGTTATATTCGCTTTCCCTCCTGAATTTGCCATCGCTTTCCAAGATATTTATCTGATGATTTGCGCCCTCAAACGAGTTGCCTGAAAAAATCAAATCTCCTTGCTTGCCGTAAAACGCATGATAGATGATGCCACTATTAATACCATCCACATGGTTGCTTGTATTTGGCAGGCATTCACGAGAACCTGCGAATAGCATATTGCGAAATGACATCACTAAGACCTTAAGTTCAAACTCCTTAACTTGACGGGACGATTTTTTCTTCCGAATCTTTTCTATAATCTTTTCGATCCTGTGTGTACCATAAGGATCGTGCTCCCGGACGACAGTAAATACCCCACCTTCTGGATTGTCTTTCTTCCAACTCTTGTGCTGCTTGCCGGTGTCTAAGATGTTCCTGTTCTTCTCTTTTATTGCATCCTCAGCTTCGTTTACAGACACGCACTCAAAAACGATGCTTGTCCCATTAATTTCTGCAATGAAATCGGGTGTTGCACCTTCATTCGTTTCATCTAAAAAATGCCCAGCATCAAATACTGGGCTAAGAGTCAACAATTCATTGATGAAGTTTTGAATGTTCGTGTGTTGCTTTTCGTTCCTAAATTTCTTCAGCCTGTCCACGCTAATCGAATTGTTTTCAAGCGCGCTCTTAAAGCACTGCTCGAGCATCTCGCTTTCCCTTATGTTACTTGGCTCATACAAAATCGCGAAGAAGGGGTTTATTGTGGCGCGATTGGCTAGCGCACCTTGCTCCGACTTTAGGAACTCTACGTATTCCTCACCCAATACGTGCCATAGAGTTGGGAATTTTGATTGAATTTCTTGGACGTCTCTCATTGGTTACACTCCGGGAAGTTTTCGTTTGGACATCAGTGAGCAAGTAATCATAGGGGGAGTTTGCCCTTCGCAGTGATAGTTTTGCTTTTTATCCAGAGCGGCGTATGGAATCAGCTCACTTGTGTGACTTCTGCAAAAGAGCAACAGAATGCTTCCTTCAGCTTCTCGATGATATCCGGTCTGACAATAAGATCCGCCCCCCGAATCTCGTCCGGCTCGTTGTCATACTGGCTGCGCTTAACAGTCCAAGATCTAAGCGCCAGCATTGGCTCATGGTTTTCATCACGCCATATCAATGCGTCGCCGAAACCGGGAACGCGTGGCGCACACAACACATGTAGCTCTTCCGGAGGCATGATTATCAACTCATCTCCAAGCCAGTCCGTCACACGAGTCATTGTGAGCAGCGGTTGTACCTCGTCAACAGGGCCCAAGCACTCAATCGGATTTGCTCGCCACCATACTGCGGTGGTTCCGTTTTCAAACGGTTCCGTCGAAACCGATGCGCTATGGCCAAGTGGAACAATCACCGCCCCAGACAACACTTGGACGGTTTCGAAAGGTTGATCAACATGCCCGTCCCCATTCAGAAACTGGTGTTCCACCAACCCAAGACGTAGCCAGCCAGCAAATCTATCATCGTCATCCGCCACCGTTTTCAGTTCGCCTACGCCGGGCTCAGCATCTTTTGGAGTTACCCAATTCGGGCGGGCCAAGCGGCTATTGCACAACGCGACATGCACTCGAATGTTCGGCAGCATGGACCACAAAAGCTTTCGCTCAATACCTTCTTCCCATGTTCCGGTAGTCCACAGATGTTTTTTGAATCCCATCATTTCGGTATGCAAGGCAGTAATGAAAAGCTCGGTTTGCCACAGCATAACTGGCGTTGGGGGTTGGCTCTTGCCATCTCGTCCAAATGCCAGCTCGAGACGTTCCCGGATTCGCTCCGTGTAAGCAGGCAACTTTTCGAGCACATCGAATCGATTTCCGACAAGGTATGGCAAATCATTCCACCATCTGGAAAGCTTTGCCAAAGCGCCGCCCTCATCCAGCGTACGAAGCTTCTGGAGAACCGTACGTGATGGTTTGGATGCATTGCCGGGCGACAAAGGGGAATATTTGGCCGGGGCGGGTAAACTGGCGCGGCTCAGCAACGTTTCAGCCAAAATTGCCACGCCCCAACAATCGGTACCGGCCAGGTCCCAAAGTTGCTGTTGTAGCGCAACTGTTACAGCAAATGGTTGGGGTTCTGCGTTCCGTAACAAATTCAGCACGAGCAACAGTGATGAAATGGGTGTGTCGCGCGACATCCACCACTTGAGAGCAGTCGGTAACGTTTCTGGACGATGCCGCAAGGTTCTCAACAGCCCAGATAGAGCTCGAAGTTTTCGTGAGAGCTGAGGTTCCCCAAGTCGTATCAATAGAAGTACGACAATTCCTTCGTCAAGTTCCCAATCGCAAAGGCCCTCTGGATCCAAGCTGGCCAACCAGCTATGACTATCGCTGAGTGGAAGACGTTGTGCAATTACTTCAAAAGCCTCCCGCCACGCCCTCATGGCTACTTCCGGCTCGTTCCATTCAGCTATGCGCTCTATAAGATGTCGCGAAATGCCAGCACCATAGTCGATATGGCGGAGGCGATAGCCAATTTCATCGGCGACAGTTTGCAGTGCGAGTCCTCGATTTAGTTCGATCGCTCGGTGCAACGCAAAGCTGTGATTTTCGTCTCCAAGGTTTAGCCAACCTCCTCCTCCACGAGAAGATGTATATGCCAGAACATGTGCAATAGCGGCCAACGTCGTGCAACCTGCATTATCAAGGCAAGCTGCCAAATCAAGCAAAGGATGCTGTCTTAATGAATAAGGCATATCCAATTGGCGCGCCAAAAAACGGACAATTCGCCTAGCCTCGGCCTCATCGCCCCGATCCACCATTTCTGGTAGTCGGTAAGACAAGTAATGTATGGCGCTATTAACGATCTGCTCCTTGTCACCTTCTGCGGAAGAAACCTTACGTATCCCGCTAAGCAGCCCAAGGTAGGTATCATCTTCCTTGAAAACAGGTACGGGATGGCGAGTGGCAATCAGGGTGGATAGACTGCTTGTATCTTGATGCGTTCTACCTAGCCTATTTTCATTTGCCTCAGACATGGCACATCGTATCGACAGTCCATTTTCGACCGCGACTGCAGCTACCATTTCGCCCGCCTCCTTGTTCCGCCTCCTCTCATTGTTTGTTACTTCGGCAACCAAGCGATAAACACGCTCCCTCGCAATCTCTGGATAGGAAGTAAATAGCAAGCGCAGTGGATCAAGACGATCTTTAGCTTCATGCGGACCTGCGTTGTCATATTCAATCTTGAATGGAATAGTTTCCCAGACTGAATCCAACAGAAGCGGATCAGATCTTTCCAGTAAATGTCGCTGGGTATCCTTGACACCTTCAAGCGTGACCCAGTTATCTTGCCCACCGGAGTCCAAGATTGATCGTGCCAACAACTCTATGGCGGTCGCGGGTGCTACCGCTAACAAGCTCCTAAGCCACGCATTGGGAGCACGTTTCGTAGACCGACCGTCAGTATGGCGAAGTACGGCGGCAATCAATGGCTGAAGGTCGAACAAAGCCTTAATTGCTTCATTTTGAGAAACTCGAGCTAATGTCGGAGCACTATCGATTACGTCGAAAAGCGTTATATCTTTTCTCCACCCATAGCCCGTTAGATATTTTCCGACCTTCGCCCAACACTCTTTTGCTTCGTCAATCCGACCGGCAGCGTATTGGACCTTAGCTAAATGCATCGTGTATGTCGCATGAGTCGCGTAATAGGTCCCCATATCGTCGGCATCGGACACTAACGTAGCAATAGCTGAGCGAATTGTCTCTCCAAATTCAGGGTGTGAGGCATACGGCATTAGGATGTCAATCACGTTCCCAATTGGTACGGGCCCTCCGTCTTCCTTATCGATTCGGGTTCCGGTGCCTCGACTCACCTCCAATATCTTGGCAATGGCGTGATCTAACTCCGGTCTCGTCCTGATCAACGATAGCCCTCGCGCCAAACTCTCTTTGATTACGTAATGTAGGGCATAAACATCACAAGATCGTGGCTTCCCCACAAACGGCCGAACGTCCTCCGCCAGCGTAGAAAACACAAGATCGATATCGTATTGAAGGCCAGTAAATGAAGCTGCCTCCGCTTCCGCAAGTGCAATTTCATAGCGAAGCCAACACCGATACCAACCGACCCCGCCAACTCGCGCTCGTTCAGCACCCGGAACAGAAGTGCCTAGCGAACGTACAACGGAAAGACGCAAACTGGCGATCCAATGCCGAACCGCTGCCGCATTTTGAATGTGGTCTCCATTCACGCCAATGGGAATCGAGGATGGATCAAGTGTTATCAGAGAAGCCGACTCGGGAGTAGCTCCTTGCTCTAGGCAGGCCATAATGCTTGCTGGTGTCCTCGCTGTAGACATTGCGAGTGCTGCTGCCGCTTTCGATGCGTCTATTTCACCTCGTCGGAGTAGCTCATCTGCTACTCCAAGCCGCAGCGATGTACTGAAGTCTGCGCGAAGAACTGCTTTGCTTGGGTGTAAGAAATCCCCCCTCGTTGCCAATTTCAGGAGATACCGTTCGTAGCCAAGACGCGCGAGGCGCTTTGCTAATGCACGAACAAACATCGGATTCCCATCTGACGATGCTCCGCATAGGTTCCGATACACGCGATGGAGAATTCGTACTTCTTTGCCCGTGCGAATGCGCCCATGGATTATGGCTAGAACAACCAGATCATCCGTGGAAAGAAATCGTTTATCGTCAAACCCACCGTCGTACCCAGAATCCTTGCCTTCCTCCGAAAGACCCAAGTATTCTCGCCAAGGTGCCGTTGCTCCTAGATCGTCAACGAGTTGGCATGCGCGTAGCCCATCATCTCGACCCTGCGTGGGCTTGCCATCGAAGAGCAATCGTTCTGCAAGCGCCTCTGGTCCATGCAACTGGGCGTAGGTTTCCCAGAATTCGTGCCACGAATTATTGCCATCGTCAAAACACGTAGATAGCATTCGACGAAGCTCCGAGCAACGTACCAAGAAAGGCCAGTTCTGGATTCTGGCAGCGACTTCCGCTGCTAGCGCCAAATTCCGTTGGATGGCCTCTGCAGGATGAGCATGGGTCACACTTTTCGATACAAAGGAAGTTCCAACCCAGTCAAGTAACTCTGCATTTTGGCCTGCACGCCTTAAGAGAGGAAGAAGGAATCTGTAACTTTTGGCATCACTGAAAAATCCCCGTTGCGTTAGCCAAGAAATGACCGGGCCTAATATATCGTTCAGCTGCTGACCTTGGCGGGCGAATTCGTCAAGCATGAATCTACGAAAGCTTTCGTGAAAAACACGCATGCCACCTTGCGCTGTGGAACGATTGAGAATAGGACTTAACGCATTCAATGCTTGGGGTATCCACCTATGTGTTAATGGTGGCAGTATTTGTCGCAGATCGTCCTCGCTAATGGAGAAGTCGATCGTTCCGAATATATCTGCGATTTCCTTTGCCTCATTGCTTATATTTGCGTAAAGGTGCTGATAGTAGGTCGCAATATTTCCTTCGATCTCGGGATTAGATCGCAGCCAATCGTTCGGGCTATCAACGCGACCGACTTGCATACCCACAATCAGCCCGTCAGACAGGTATCGAGCGTACAGCGGGTTTCCATCGGCGCGCTCGGCCAGTGTTTCCAACGTTTCAGTTACTTCCGCATCATCAGTAAATCCAGCTGCTTCCATCGCCTGCGGTACTGTCAGAACCTTGGTTAAACCTATTGTGTCTTCTGACGACCAAGGCGGCAATTGGTGCTCCGTGACGATACTTTGACTGCCATGTAGTACCTCCAGATGAACGCCTGGCTGGCTTCCAAGCACGAGTGAGACGCCTTGCGGCAGACTCAGAGTAGCGAGTTGCTCAACGATGTCCGTTTCATCGTCACTGAGCGAACTTGATGACGCAAGGACTCGCGCGATGTGGTCTAAGCCGTCTACGATTAGGACAATAGGCTTATCCAGTAGGGTTACGTTCTGCAGGGTGTTTTCCAGAGTTGTTAGGTCGGCCGAATAGTAGTGCGGGAAATCGTTGAGCGCTGGGGCTGCTTCAAACAGCTCGGCGATAAGGTTTCCAAAGAAGACGTCTGATGTGATTCTCCGCTCAACTTGATCGTCACCTGGCTCTAGGTAGCAGTAATGTCGAGCAACGATCGCTTGCTCATCGTTTGCCAGTTCCTCTCCCAGTCGCGTCAATTCCCAGGACTTTCCGGAACCTGGGGGGGCTAATACCAAGTGGATACCACCGCCTTGGATGTTGGCACGCAACGAGACTCTAAATGAGGGCCTATCGTAAAAGCGAGCACGGTCCACCGGGAATGACTGCGCCACTCGGCCAAAGTCCAGCCGAAGTTCCAATGACTTTTCGATGTCACTGGTGCTGAGGTTTGGCCAATCTGTTCTGGCCAACGTAGCCAAGCTCACCGCTAGAGCAGCTACGTCACTTGGCAAGCGTGACTGATTAGGGTAGCGACCGACTCCAACCCGGTCCGCCAAAAGACCTATCACCGCATTCTCTATGATGCCTGGGGCTGTCAAATCAGTGGAAGCTGATGGCAGTTCCAGCTCAATCAGAAAGCGACTGCAATACCCGGCAAATTCTTCATGAGTGATCCCAGCACTTGGATTTGCCAACTGAGCCCAGACTTGGGAACCCCCTTCAGGCCAGATCAACTCCGGGATCAACTGAAAACATTGCGTTCGCGTTCCCCCAATGCTCGGCTCGCGTGCCACCGGGGTTATCAGGCCGCTAAGAGCGTCCGCCTGTTCGGGAGGATGCCAAGTCGCACAAAGCCGATATTCCGCCACATCGGGTTCTTGACGCGCAGTGAGTATGAGCCTGTCTATTCGCAGAGACGAGTTCGCACCGGTAAAGTCCCCAGTGTTGATGCACCGCGTAACGTCAGTGCTCGACTTGATTTGGCGGCGAATTCGATTTCCTGCAATCGAGACCTCAATGTCATCGAATCGGTCATCTTCGACTTGCTTCTCATCGATCGTGACGCTGTCGTATCTATCCACAAGCGCTAGAACGAGGAAATAGGCCGATACAATGTCCTGGTAGCGATAACCGCGATGGGCTGGCTTCAAATTTCCACCGGAACGGCTCATGAGCTTGATCCAGTTGGAATTGCGGGATGTTTGGCAAACACGAGGTATGACGCCTATTTTTAAGGTTATCAATTCGATAACTGATAGTTCATTGTACTTAATTTCAACAAAATCTGGCCTAGCTAGAATTTAATGAGCGGGCGCCCATCAATTCTTGACTAGTGGTAACGCTGATTATCACTAGCTGGCTTGCTGCACGCAGTTGCTAGGCAGTTAGTCTTGTTATTACGCTGAAGCAGACGATAAATTAGGTGTAAAGTACCAACGTTCAAACAATTTATTTGAACACTTCCGAGGGTGAAATGGAATTAGAAGAAAGGCTAAAAGAGCTAATCGAAGAACTTGACAGGATTCATCCTGAAGGATTTTTTGATGGTCAAGCGTGGCACATAGGAGATAATTTCCCAGATTTTGTCACTGCACAAAATGGGCACGAACGCCATTTCACAAAGAAAGCAAGAGCAGCACTCAGTGTCATTGCTGCGACAATCCACGAGAACGACAAAAGCATTTCTTTGTGCATAGCGCTAGGAAATTTCGAGAAAATCGTAAAGCAGTGTGTTGCAGACTTGCACGCCGGAGGCGAATTTGATGTGGAGGTAAGGGGGGCGCTCAAGCAGATCAAAGATCGTAGTGGAACCAGTCTGTCACAGTTGAAGATGGAATTTACACACTATTTTCCTGCGTGGACGCTTGGTATGGAAACGGAGCGGCCATTTATACTTGGTCCTGTGACCATCATGACTAGGGAGCAGTGGATTGAAGCAGTGGATTTCCATCAGAGTGCGATTGATCAGTATCTTAGTTTGCCGGAAGAAAATGCCCGATGGAAAGAATCTCTCAAGCAAGCCTTGGAAAATCCAAAGGACAATACAAATCTCACTGGCTTGGCGGAGCCAATTTATTCTGCCATTCAAGATTGCCCATCGGTTCTAAAGATTACAGTGAAAGGCTATGAAAAGGATTTATCGCGCAAAGTAGCTGAGATTGTTTGCAAATCAGCGTTGGACGGAATGTCGCTTTTATTCGGCGGGACAGAGTTCTTTCATCAACAAGCCCTTTGTAACGAGCGACTTCAACCTGTTGGAAGCGACACTATTGTAGAAACAAACGGCTATTTGTGGCTTCCCGGAAGTAGCATTGGCCCACGTTTTCGCCATTTGAGTTACCCTCGTGTCAGAGACCACTTGGCAGATAAAACTTTATTTCTTGAAATATTTGGACGCATTCTCAACGCACTTGTTGATCCTGCGTCCACTAAATATCCAAACTTATCCAAGCGTTGGGCAACTGCACTCGATTGGATGGCTGAAGGCAGCAGAGAGAAAAATGACGCAGTAGCTCTCGCCAAGATCGCATCCAGCCTTGATGTTCTTGCATGCGGCGGCAAGTTTTCCGGAATTCTCGATATGCTCACTCACCTCACTAAAATCAGTGATAGCACTGTTGTCGTAAATGGCAGGAAGCCCCGCACACTTCGTCAGGTTGTCAAAGACATTTACGACAATGGACGATCTCAGATACTCCACGGCACACACGTTGACAGACTTAAATCATTTGAAGAGTCGAAGGGTTATGCAGTTTTCTTTGCAAGGCTGGCACTCATAGAGTCCGCTCTTCGGCTGGACAAATTTACGGGCGTGGATGGCGACAAAGAATTCCGCACGATGCCGGACTGATGTATTTAAGGGGGTCGAAAAGCAACAGTTCAAAAAAGTTGTAAGCGGTCATTCCAGCAGGCTGCACCGACAGCCATTTCAGCAAACCGCCTCAGTCCGCAATGGCCGATTATGCAAAGTTTGCGATTATGTAAAGTTTTGGAGCTGATTACGCTGAGAGGCAGAAAATAAGCGGCATTGCAGGGTTTGATGCAAATGTGAGCTGAACATAATTTCTGCCCTAGCCCGATGTGGCAACCCCACTTTAGCAGACCATTATGGCCCACACTACTACGCAAAGTGCCGTATCAGATGCAAGTTAACCGGCTGAATGTCGCCTGACTCGCTGATCAACTCCTTCAAGACGCCTTGATTATGCAAAGCTCGAAATTAGCGCTGGGCGCTGTCAAGTAGCTCTTGGCGCGTGTTCCGGTTTGCTACTTTCCATAATCAATGACTTTGCATAATCGGCCTTATGCAAAGCTTTCCGTAAGGCCGAGGAACGGATATTCAAGGTGATTCACCTGATGGACGGCTGTGTGTCGAAAGGAACTGGTCAACATTGCAAAATCACTGCCCTAAAGTATCCGGTCATCAACGTAGGCATATGGGCGCTGGCTGCCTCGCTCGACTGGAGCCACTGTTTGTTCGCGCAGAAGACGAGTGATGAGATTGGCGAAGGGCTCCACATTGCCGTAGGTGCTCGCCTGCTCCAGCGCGGTCAGATATTCGTTCCTGCTCTGTACGGTGACGATAGTCCATGCATAGCCGCCCGCCGCCAACAGGTAGTTCATCAGGAATCTCCCCAGCCGACCAT
>Ga0209212_1009442_pt1 | contig 10181 bp, 6 predicted proteins | sample RifGroC2_FD_183996 | JGI IMG/M metagenome (GOLD analysis project Ga0209212, IMG submission 183996) | Groundwater microbial communities from Rifle, Colorado, USA - Groundwater C2 (SPAdes) (version 2) | ecosystem: Environmental > Aquatic > Deep subsurface > Groundwater | place: Rifle, Colorado... | reverse complement strand
ATATGATGAGGGATATATAATTCTACAACTCGGAAATAAAATTTTTTCTTTTTCAAGCAACTCCAACCATCGTTCATCCATATCAGAAGTAAAAGAGTTTATTTCTAGATCTTTGCAAAGTCTTAGAAATTCTTTATGTGGTAAATATCTATTACCGTATTCAGCTAAACTCACACTTCCTCCACAATTTTTATTTCCTCTTCGGTTAAACCATAAAGTTGATATACAAGTTCGTCTATCTGCTTATCGAGTGTGATGCATTTTCTTTCTAAGTAGGTTTTGTCACTTTCTGTTTTGGCTTCGTGGAGTTGCTTTTTGGTGGTGAGCATTTGATCGACAAGATCATTAACTTTTTTATATGAATCGCTTTGAACCTCATTACTAAAATCGATATTAGGAATTGGTAGTTGCTCATAATGAAATATTCGTGCTTTGATAAATGCCCCTGAAGAATTATCAAAACATAATTGTTGCATATAAAATTGTGAAGCATTTGAATTGATTACACCCAATAAAAACTTAATATCAAATGCCGAATTATCTTTTAGAAATAAACTGTAAACGGAACTCAAAAGATAGTACTGTTCATTATCATAAGTTGCAGTTATTCTTTATTAGTATTTTTTCTTTTACTTCATAAATATATGGGTCCCGTGGACAAGCAAGATGAGAACCATAATCAACATAGCGTCCAGAATATTTTAATAAATACCTTGCCATTTCACTTCCACCAATTACAGGTTTGTAATTTTTGTTCCTTTTTACATCTGAAATATATTTTTTATCATCGCCTGTTTTAATTGCTTGCCTTATATTGGCAATCTCTTTTAATACTATGCCTTTGGATTTTATTTTGTTTAATATCGATGAATATTTCCCAAAGAATCTAATTTCAAAAGAATAATTTTCAATTAAAGAAAATTCTTTTTGACCAACTTCAAATTGTTCTAAATCATCTTTACTTACTTGTTTGATAATAGTTATATCATTTTTTATGTCGTTATCCAGTATCAGAATCATTGAATGAACCACTGCTTGATCAAACATCCTGAACCGATAGTTTGAAATTTCTGCTAGATGAGTTTTATTTAATATTAATTTACGAAGTTTTCTATCCGTCAAGTTTGAGAGTAATGTATTAGGAACTATCAATCCAAGTTTCTTAAATCCTAAGTTTATACATCTCTCTATAAACAATGTATAAATATCAAGTTTAAATTCTGGGGTTGAATATTTTTTTCTTAAATATGAACTCTCTGGAGCTTCAGCTTCAACTCTAAAATAAGGTGGATTTCCCACAATCGCATCAAAACCACCATTGAGCATCACCTCAGGGAATTCATCTTCGAAGTTCATTGGCTTAAGTTTAAGCTCATCAACCCCGCCAACCCCTCCCTCTCCGCCAAAGGCGGACTCCCCTTTACTAAAGGGGAGGAACGGTCCGCCTGCGGCGGATAAAGTGGGGTTCAGAATATCTGTGCCGATAAGCGAGTTGCCGCAAATAATGTTTTTGTTAAGGTCAGGTAAAAGCTGTTCTTTAAACATTACCCACGTATCGTTTGCTGTAGCGGTTGTTTCATCTTCAAGCAGCTTTAAGTAAAGCGAAAGCTGTGTTACTTCAACTGCCTGCTGGTCAAGATCAACACCGTATATGTTGTTCAAAAGTATTTTTTGTTTTTGCTGCAATGAGAGTCGGTATGCACCTTCATAAAAAATGCAGCCGTCTTTCTTCGCCTGTTCAGGATTCTGCTGATACCATTTTTTGTGGTAATCAATAAGCCGTTCATAAACAGTGATAAGAAAAGAACCGCTTCCGCAGGCAATATCTGCAAAACGCATCTTTGCAATTTCTTTAGGAGCTTTGCCTTCAATCAGTTTACCAATGGTGTTATCTACAATGTAATTAACGATGTATTGCGGCGTGTAATAAACTCCGCCCGCTTTACGCACTTCAGGTTTATCATCAATAGTTACGCGCTTATCGGTTGCATTAACAACCTTGCCAAGAAATCTTTCGTAAATAGAACGGAGAATGTGAATTGGTATTGCATCAAAGTTATAAGGAGAATTATCGTGTGAAAGCTCTTCGCAAATAGATGAAAATGTTTTGTCATCAGGTTCAACAATATTAGGAGAGTCAATAGTGACTTTCTTAAATACAGCTCCATTATATTTTGCATCCAGCTTTCGGGAATCAATAAGGAAATCTTCCCAAGCACTTTTTCGTCCTCCGAATTCACTAACATAATGATCCGGTTCAATCAGTTTGTCCTCAAGGAACTTGATAAACACCAGTCTATCAATGGTTCTTTGAGTTGCTTCGGTTAATTCTTCACTGGATAGATGTTCATTATTCCTCTTAAAAGATTTTGCAAGCTTAGTTCTTATCTCATCAAGCTCTTCCAAAAATGCTTCATCAATTGATTGAAGAATAGTTTTTGTAAGCTTAGCTTTTTTGCCTCTCGGTTTGGCTAACGACTCATTGTACTTTTCTATTGATCCGCCGGCAACAGCTTCGCGGGAAAACAGCCAATATATTTCGGCAAACTTATCTTTGTCCGCATAATCGGAATAATGAAACTGCTTAATCTTATAAGTAACAGCATCATCAATATTTGGTTTGAATCTGCAATCTACGATGTGCAGTTCTTCAAAATCGGTTAGAACAGCAATAGGAGTATGAGCATTCCAGCCGTAGCGAGCCGTTTGAAAGTAATAATCTTTGCTGGATAAATCGTGTGCGGGTTTCTTTGCTTCAACAAAGAACTTAACTGTTCGGTAATTTGGTGCTAACGAAAAAGAATAATCTGCACGCTTTTGAGCTTTTGCAATTTGCAGAGGTTTTTCAACTCTTACTTCCTGCTCATAAGGATTTTTTTGAGTTTCGTGTCTAACATCCCAGCCAAGTACAATAAAAAACTTATTGATGAAATCATTTCTTACATCCGCTTCGGAATAATTGGGATTTAAATAATGTTTTTCGTTGGATTTAAAATCATCCAATAAAGTTTTAATGGAATGGAACGATTCTTGAAAAGCCATAATAATCAAGTACTCCGTAAGAAATAATGGTAAACTTAGAGAAAACGGAAGTGAAATTAAAGAAAGTAAGTTTTTAGCAGCAAAGGATGTTCTACAGTAATTCAACAGTAAATCAATTTCCTTGCTTAATTTCATCACGGTATCTGGAATCTATTTATATTATATTTGCGCTATTATGAAAGAGATTCAACGATATGATTAGCAAAGATCTTCTTAAAAAATATAACGACCCAAAAAACTTCATTAATAGGGATTTAAGCTGGGTTGAGTTTAATAGGCGTGTTCTTGAGGAGGCGCTCAATCCGGAATTACCTCTGCTTGAGAAAATAAAATTCTGCATAATTCAGTGAAGTAAAAATCACAAAAATTAACAAGTAGTAAAATCCTCTCTTCATCTCATCACTCCCTATTCTATAATTATTAATTGTTTTCAAAATTGAAAATTCATTTCAATCTTTCATTCCAATCTTGATGAATTTTATATGATAAGAATCGCCGGCTTAAAAGAACAAGTCGCTGCTAATGTGCTGGAACCAACCATTGACGGACTTACACCTATCGAGCAGTTAAGAAAGACTGAGCAAAAAATTATACCAATGCTCGATCAGGCGATGGATTTATGGAAAAATCAAATCGTTCCTAATCTTCATGAAAATGGTGTTGAAATTGCTGAATACTTCCAGGTTTCTGCGAATGAAAAGGAATTGCTCACAAATTATTTTAAGAAGGAAATATTTCCCATTCTAACTCCGCTTGCTTTCGATCCCGGAAGACCATTTCCGTACATTTCTAACCTTAGCCTTAACTTTGCAATATTTGTGAAAAGACCAAATGGTGAAAATCATTTTGCCAGGTTAAAAATTCCTAACACTTTGCCAAGACTCTTGCAAGTCGACAAAATTCTGAATCCAAATAAAAAAATTCAAACTAACGGACAGTTTTCAGCCAAGTATGTCTGGATTGGTGATTTGATTAAGGATAACCTTAATTTACTTTTCCCCGGAATGGAAGTGCTGGAAGCACATCGTTTCAGAATTACCCGCGATACCGATATTGAACTTCAGGAAGATGAGGCAGATGATTTACTTCGCGTGATTGAAGAAAATATTCGGCAAAGAAGATTTGGCACTGTTGTTCGATTGGAAGTCGCACATCAAATGCCGGAATTTATGCTTGAAACATTAATGGAAAACCTAGAAGTAACTAGAGACGATGTTCATGTTATTGATGGACCTTTGGCACTAAGCGATTTAATTCAACTTTATGATCTTCCTTTACATCAATTAAAATCAAAACCATTTTATCCGGTTGTTCCGAAATTATTTGAAGATGAATCAGATATTTTTTCATTAATCAAGCAAAAAGATGTTCTGCTTCATCATCCTTATCATTCATTTTCTCCCGTGATTGAGTTCATTAAACAAGCTTCTAATGATCCCGATGTGCTGGCAATTAAGCAAACTCTTTACCGCGTCGGATCAAATTCACCAATATTAAAATACTTAATTGAAGCTGCAGAACGCGGAAAGCAAGTTGCTGTGCTTGTGGAATTAAAAGCAAGATTTGACGAAGAGAATAATATTTTTTGGGCAAGAGAGCTTGAAAAAGTCGGTGTGCACGTTGTTTATGGATTGGTCGGCTTAAAGACACATGCAAAAATGACTCTTGTTGTCAGAAGAGAATCCGATGGGGTCCACAAATATGTTCACCTTGCAACAGGAAATTATAATCTTACTACCGCAAAAATTTATACGGATATAGGAATTTTCACTTCGGATGAGGAAATAAGTTCTGATGTGACAGAGATATTTAATTATCTAACGGGTTATTCAAAACAAACGGAATTTAGAAAGCTAATCGTTGCTCCGATCAACATGAGAGAAAAAACTCTCTCATTAATTTTAAGAGAAATTGAAAATGTAAAAACCGGTGGAACCGGTAAATTAATTTTCAAGATGAACGCTCTTGTTGATCCAGTACTAATTTGTGCGTTGTATGAAGCATCGCAAAGCGGAGTTGAGATTGATTTAATTGTCCGTGGTATTTGTTGTTTGGTTCCCGGCATTCCGGGCTTAAGTGAAAACATCAAAGTCAGAAGCATTGTCGGAAGATTTCTTGAACATAGCCGAGTATTTTATTTCTTTAACAACGGCGAAGAAGATATTTATCTAAGCAGCGCCGACCTAATGCAAAGAAATCTTGATAGACGTGTTGAGATATCTTTCCCGATAAAAGATTCCGCACTTAAAAGTGAGCTCTTCAAGTATGTATTACGTTCTGGATTAAAAGATAATTTGAAAGCGAGAATCTTAAAGCCGGACTTGACCTATGAATTGTTAAAACCAGCTAACGAGGAGAAAAAAATTGATTCGCAGGAATGGCTGATGAGTCATACGATTAAAGCCGTAAAGAATAAACTCTGATTTTTCGCTAAGACATAAGAATATTTCATTGAATTCTATTTTTCAGTAGCAAGCTAGGCCAAAAAAATATTTAAATTAGCTTAGAATAAATTTATTTAGGTATTGCGCTGAGTCCTCACAATTAATAAGGTGAGAAGGTTATTATTCGTTGGGTTAGTTATGTTACTAAGGTTAATAAAAATATCCACGCGTTTAGTTAATGTAAAAATACCAACCTTAGTAACAAAAGTGTGTGGGATTATCTCAACCTATCACTTTATTTCCAAACAAAGATTATTAGCGGAGAGTGTTTGAAGTGGCGGCTTGTTTTATTAACTCCGTTAGGAGTTAAATATTTGTAGGAATAATTCGTCGTCCCTCAAACAAGAACTCCGTAGGAGTTCAACATTTTTAAGCTAAGACAAGTAAGAATTAAAAAGAATGGCTCCATTCGGTTTTCAAAATTTTACCAAATAATTTTATTAAGTTTAATATGTTCAAAAAAGAAAATCTATGACCGACATTACCAAAAGCGAATTGCTAAATACTTTAAAAAAAATTGATGAACCGGGTTTCAATAAAGATGTTTTGATTCTTAACACCATAAAAAATCTTAGCATAAAGGATCATACTCTTTCCGTTCATTTGTCCTTGCCAATTCCGGAGAATACGATTACTCCTCAGCTAAAATCGAAGTTTGAAGCTATTCTCAAAAAAGAATATTCTGATATGAAGCATGTTGAACTGAAGATAGAGGGTCGTGCCGCAAGTACTAGCACAGCAAAGAAAGATTCGATATTACCCGGTGTTAAAAACACAATTGCAATTGCAAGCGGTAAGGGCGGCGTAGGCAAAAGCACAGTGGCAGTTAATTTGGCTGTTGCACTTGCAAAGGATGGCGCCGAAGTTGGACTTGTTGATGCTGATATTTACGGCCCAAGCATTCCCCTCATGTTAGGCATAAGCGGTAAACCAAGAATTTATCAAGACAAAGATTCCATGAAGATGGTTCCTCTGGAAAGTTATGGAATAAAAGTCATGTCTATCGGACTACTTGTGGATGATAACGCCCCAATAATTTGGCGCGGACCTATGGCGAGCGGAGCAGTTAAGCAATTTATGTCCGATGTTGAATGGGGAAATTTAGATTATTTAATTTTTGATCTTCCTCCCGGAACAGGTGATATTCAATTAACGCTTGTTCAGACAATTCCGCTTACTTCTGCTGTAATTGTTACAACACCGCAGGAAGTTTCCTTGGTCGATGCAAGAAAAGCATTAAAAATGTTTCATCGAGTGAATGTACCTATTGCGGGTATTGTGGAAAACATGAGCTACTTTATTGCACCTGATACTAAAAAACGTTATGATATTTTTGGTATCGGCGGCGGTTCTAGGCTTGCAGAGGAATTAGGAGTTCCATTTCTTGGAGGAATTCCGCTTTATCCTCAGATAAGAATTGGCGGTGATAATGGAGTACCAATTGTTTTTGATATACCCGATGATGAACATGCAAAAATCATTATGGATATAGCAAGAAATTTAGCTTCACAAATAAATCTGAATAAAAACAGTTCACCGGATATAGAAATTCTATTGGATTAAGAGTAAGTATATCATTTAAATAATTTTATTTTATTAGCATTCACCTGAATTTACCGGGCTTCAGCCCAATTTTTTCTGATAATGTGGCTAAAGCCAAATATTAATTGGTTATTTAAGAGGGTGACCAAAAAGTAATTATTCAATTAAAAAATCTGCGAAAATCATTTAAAATCAGTGTCATCAGTGCTTGCCACCATGTGGTTTCATTTACTGATAAATATTACTTTTTGGTCACCCTCGCTAATAATTTCATCTGTTTTGAGATAGTAGCATATTAGGAGAATAATTTTGGAAGACGAAATTCTTAAAGCACTAGATTCTATCAGACCATTCTTGCAAGCCGACAGCGGTGATGTGGAATTTGTTGAAGTCTCTGATGATGGAATTGTTAAAGTTAAGCTGACAGGCGCTTGCAAAATTTGCCCAATGTCGGTTATGACTCTTCGCGCAGGTATTGAGAGATCTCTGATGCGACAAGTTCCCGGAATTAGACGTGTAGAAGCAGTTAGTCAATGAAGAAGAAAGCAAATTAATGTCTGATCAAACACTTTCTAAAGTAAAAAAATATTTTCTATGGGGATCAGCTATATTGCTGCTCGGTTATTTGTCTTACCTTCTTTCTGATATTTTCATCATCCTCATTCTATCAATTCTTCTTTCAATAATTTTTGAACCATTCATAAAAATAATTGAACAGAAAGGAGCGACAAGGTTAACGGCTACAATTTTGATTTTTATTATCGTGGGTTTTCTAATCTATTTAATTTTTTCTTATATCATACCGCAACTTACCTACCAGATAGGGCAGCTAATTGAAATCTTGAAAAATTTCTCAATTCACAATCAGATAGTTGCTATAGAAAAAGAAATTCATAAGTATCTTCCCTTCTTTAATGTCGGCACTCTATCCAAAAATATTGAGGGAGCAATTTCCACCAATATAGTTAATTCATTTAATGAAATTTCCACATTGCTAAGCAGTTTAGTATCCGTAATTGCAATTCTTGTGATTGTTCCGTTCATAACATTTTTCCTTCTGAAAGACAGCCGTAAAATTTTCCGAGGAATGTTGAATGTAATGCCCAACAAGTATTTTGAAATGTCGTATTGGATAATTAAAAAAGTCAGCTTAAGCATGGGGAGATTTGTACGCGCATGGATTTTTGATGCAACGTTTGTTGGACTTTGCTGCGGCTTTGGTTTTTATTTTATTGGAATTGATAACGCTCTTATTTTAGGAGTGATCGCCGGACTTGGACATTTGGTACCTTACTTTGGACCAGTCATCGGCGGAATTCCCGCCGCAATCATTTCCATAATACAGTATGGGGATTTATCTCACATTCCTCCTTTATTAATTGTTATCGCAATTATTTATGCGATTGATAATGGATTTGTGCAACCCTATGTTTTTTCTAAAAGTGTTGAGATGCATCCCATAGTAATAATTCTTTTAATTATTGCAGGCGGTCAGTTGTTTGGAGTTTTAGGAATGTTATTAGCGGTTCCAACAGCAACAGTAATTAAAACTGCTGCAAAAGAAACCTACTACGCTTTCAAAAATTATAAGATTGTGAGATTGTAATTTCCGATTCCAAGAGAAAATTATTTGAGCAAAATCATTTTCTTTGTTATATTAGAATTACCTGAAGTTAACCGACTAAAATACACTCCACTTGATAATCCTCTTGCATTAAAATTTATTAAGTAGTTTCCAACTTTCTGATACTCATTAACAAGGGTAGTAACCTCCCTTCCAAGAATATTATAAACTTTTATTGAAACGAATCCGGGCTCTTTTAGATAATACTTTATCACTGTTGTGGGATTAAACGGGTTAGGATAATTTTGGTAAAGCGTAAAAACTTCTGGAACATCCCGTCCATTTTCCCATTCATTCTTTACCGATACTACACCACCATTAGTTGTTTTAAAAATACCATCGCCAACAATCCAGCCAGTGTTTTCATTTATAAAATAAATGTCTGTTGGTGAATAAATTGAAGGGCATTCCTGTTCTATCCAATTGTTACCGCCATCTGTGGTTTTTATAATTGTGGATGTTCGCCAACCGCTAATTATTTTTCCACCAGATGCCCATCCAATATTTTCATTTATAAAATAAACTGAAGAATAATTTGTAATAGGTGGATTTCCGCTAAGTGTCCAATCATCACCACCATTCGTGGTTTTATATATTTTTGCTCCCCAATTCTCTTCACCAACTGCCCATCCTTTATCAGCATCAACAAAATGAAATGAATACATACTCAAGCTTGAATCTATAAATTTAGCATTCCAATTCTGCCCGCCATCAACGGTTTTCAATATTTTATTCCCCATATAAAAAGAAATCCAGCCGGTATTATTATCTATAAATTGAATTTTATCTAATACCGTCCCTAAGCCCGAGGCAAATATTTCCCAAGTGTTCCCTTTATTTGTAGTTTTCAATAATGTGCCGCTTCGATCAGTAATCAATCCAATTGAATCGGTTATAAATGTTACGGAACGAAATCCAACTAATGTATCGAATATTTGTCTTGTCCAATCTTGTCCGCCAGTAGTTGAATGTAAAATAATTCCATCGCTGCTGTAAGCAGGCCAGGAGCCCTTTAATATTGCACCAACGACAAATACATTTTGTTCATCCAGAGCATAGACTGAATATAATATCAAGCTATCATTTTTATTTTGTCTATACCAGTTAATACCACCATTTTCAGAGTGCATAACCACACCGCTGTCGCCAACAGCCCAACCTGTGTTTTCATCAATAAAATAAACTGAGCTAAACACATATTTTTCATCTCTCTGTGCAGCCCAGTTTTCTCCAGTATTGCTTGTTTTGTAAATCATTCCATCACCACCAACACTCCATCCCGTTTGCTCGGAGTTCAAATCATTGTTTGTTAGGCGTACTTTATAAAAAACACTACCGAATTGTTGCTCTGTCCATATTTCATTCCAATTATCCCCGCCATCAGTTGTGTTCAATATAAATCCTGATCCAACAATCCAACCTTTAAGTGTGTCTGCAAAAAACACAGAGTAGAAATATTGATATTTTTCTTTCTGATATCTTTCGTATAGGTTTTGATATTGCCAGGTTATCCCTTCATCTGTGGTTTT
>Ga0209212_1009440_pt1 | contig 10183 bp, 9 predicted proteins | sample RifGroC2_FD_183996 | JGI IMG/M metagenome (GOLD analysis project Ga0209212, IMG submission 183996) | Groundwater microbial communities from Rifle, Colorado, USA - Groundwater C2 (SPAdes) (version 2) | ecosystem: Environmental > Aquatic > Deep subsurface > Groundwater | place: Rifle, Colorado... | reverse complement strand
TCGAAGCCGCATTTTTCCAGGCGGGCGAGGGTTACGGCCAGAGCGGAGGCCCCGGAATAATTCTGCACTCCCGCCTCAAAGCCCTGGTAGTTGCCCAGATACTTCACCTTGTATCGTCCGCCGGTAAAAGAGACATCCTCCACCGTGCCCCCGCCCACGCGCCAGGGGCGGAGCTTGGCCATAAGTTCGCGCTTCACATAAAGCGCGCCCGTGCAGTAGGGGGCTCCCATTTTGTGGCCAGAGAAAGCGCAGGCATCAGCGCCGTAAAGGGCGCCGCTGCCCCCGTGGGTAGGCGAGTACTGCGCGTCGTCCGTAAAAAGATAAGCGCCGGCCGAATGCGCCAGGTCCGCGGCGTAGGCTATATCCTCCCGGCCGCCAAAAATATTAGAGGCGTGCGTCAGGCAGACCAACGCGGTTCTGGGCCCGGTCATTTTCGCCAGCGCGGCCATGTCCACCCGCAGGTCTTTAAGCGGCGCCACGCGCAGTTTTATTTTACCGGCCGAGGCCAGTCGCTCGAAAGGCAGGAACACCGCATTATGCTCCAGCGGGGAAAGCAGAACCTCGTTCCTTCCGGGCGTGAACGGGAAAGAATTGGCCAGCAGGTTCACGGCGTCGGTGACCCCGGAGGCGAAGATTATTTCTTCGGGCGAGCCGGCGCCCATGAAAGAGGCCACGCGCGAGCGCGCGGCATAGGAGTTCTCCTCCATGGCCGAGGCCAGCGCGTGGAAGGAGCGCTTCCCACCGCAGCCGCCCAGCTCCAGGAGGTGGCGGCGCTGCTCGTCGGCGGCGCAGCGCAGCTTCAGCACGGTGCAGGCGCTGTCCAGGTAGGTCAGGCGTTTGCCGCCGAACCTGGCCTTCAGCGCCGGGAATTCTTTTTTAAGCGCGGAGATCTCTTTGTTCATAATGACTTATGCACCGCCATATAATCTTTCCTGGGCCCGGGGCAGAGCTTTATAAACCGGCAGCCCCTGCAGGCCGGCACCCGCTTTTTTTCTTCCAGGTGCGGGCCTTTAACTCCCTCCCTCATTTTTACCATATCCACGTTAAGCCGGTAAAACTCGCCGAGGAAGCAGGGTGGGATATGGTCCACCTCGCAATGAATTTTATTTTCCCGGCAGATAGACAGCGCCTTCTCAAGATAGGGCTGCACCGCCGCGTATTTCGGCAGATATTTAGAGGAAGCGGCACGGCCCACGCCTTTTATATAGCTGAACTGCAGCCAGGCGGTTCCTTTCAAATTCTTAGCGGCAAAAGCGGCAAAGGCGGGCAGGTCCCTGTAATTAAGCGAACTGATAACGTGGGTGAGTCGCACCGTGGCCCCGGCCTTTATAAGCCGTTTGACCCCTGCCAGCCTTTTTTTGAAGCCGCCGCGGGCGCGGGTTATTTTAAAATCAAGAGCCGGGTTCGAAGCCGGGAAATTCACGTTTAAATACCCGTCCGCGGCCTTAAGCGCGCGGACTACCCGGCCCAACTCTTCCTCCGGCATCTCCGCCGCCGCCAAGGCGTTGGTCTGCAGCTCCGCGTTCCGCCCAAGTTTTTTAACGACCGCCAGCAGCAGACATATATTGTCGGCCCCGGCCAGCAGCGGCTCCCCGCCGGAGAGCTGTACCAGCCCCGGCGGCATGGCGGCTATCTCCTTGATCCAATCCTTGACGGAAACCGGCTCATCAGCCCCCTGCTCCTCCGGGTAAGAGCAGAATACGCAGCGCTGGCTGCATTTGCGGAAAAGGTGTATTAAAGCCATTTTTTAGTAGTTCTATGCCAGCAGCCGCGCTAAGGCCCGTATTCCATCCGCTATTATTGAAACATATTTTGAAAACTAAATCTGTCGGCAACTTATCCCGCCCGCCGCGTCCCGCCCCCTATATTTCCAGCTTGCGGTTTTTATAAAAAATGATAAACTTGGGAACGGAATAAAACACCGACATTCAGACTTTTATCCCGGGAGGAAACTATGGAAAGGGCAATGTGGCAGAGTTTGTTCAAGAAGCGGTTCGTCCTGGACCCGGAAAACAGAGATGCGCTACCCGGCGAATCGACGTACTTTATCAAAGACAAACAATTCATGGTAGTGATCAACTCGCCCACCCAGGCCGGGGCGCTGCGGGCCGAGTCGGTGACCGACACCGACGAGTGCCTGGTCATCAACAGGGGCCAGGGCAGGCGCGCCTTCGTAGATTGGGCTATGATAGAAGCTATCTCGACAGTGGATGTCTAGCTCCATCCGCACCTTCCCCCCGGGGCGCCCCAGCAATGGCGGCGCTCCGGGCGGGAACGGGAGCTGGCCGCGCAGCGGCTAAAGCCATTTTTCAATTGCGGAGTACGGTTTGGCGAAAGACCAGTAATAGGTCCCGCCCAGGAACCTGCTCTTTACCAGGCCTTTCTGCTCAAGCCTGTTCGCGGAGTTCATAACGGCGTTGCCGTCCGAGCAGTCCCGGCAGAGCACTATTTTCTTCGACAGCCGCAGTGCCTCCTTGGTGGAAACCTCGGCTTTAAGCCGCAGTATCTCCACCAGGCATTTCTCGTTGTCTGAAAGGAAAAGCCTGCCTGAAGCCGGAACCTCGTCCGGTTTTCCCGGCTCTTTAACCGGCGAAAAGCCCGCCCAGCCGAAAAACTTAATGTAATGCCTGTCCGCCCCGCGGCATTTATCGGCCAGGGCGCAGCTCCGGCAGGGCGGCCCTTTGACCTTGGCCGCCTCGGCGTCCGCGTCCAGGTCGGTCAGATGGCCGTCGGGATCGGTCACCACCGTGTTGAACGAGTCGAGCCCGATAGCCAGGGTCTCGCGCCCTTTTATAAAGCAGGGCGGCGTGTTCAGGAAAAGTATCTCATCGGGCAGGCCCGCGGCCTCCATGGTCTTGACCGCCTTAAGGAAAGGCGCGGCGCATTCCGGCAGACTGACCCCGAGCTTTTCAACATTATCGGCCATGGCCCCGATATACACGGGGGAAATGATCACGAAATTCGTTATGCCGCGCCCCAGGTAGAATTTTATTATCTCGGGCAGGCGCTTATAGTTGCGCCGGTTGACGAGTATATTGGTGCCGACGCGTATCTTGAGGCCGCGCAGGTTCTTAAGCCCGGCCAGCGCTTTTTTAAAGGCCCCGGGCACGCCCACCAACTCGTCGTGCTCTTTTTCCCTGTCGGTGGTGAACGAGAATTTACAGAACGTCAGCCCGGCCTGGGCCAGTTTCCGGCAGAACGCGGGGTCGGCCAGCTTTATGCCGTTGGTCTGCACGCGGATGAAACCGAAGCCCACTGATTTGCCCAGCGCTATCACCTTTATGATGTCGGGCCGGATAAGCGGCTCCCCGCCGGTCAGGCCCAGGCGGCTGTAGCCGGCCTTGCGGGCGGCGTAGATATTGCGCGCGATGGCGTCGAACGGGGCGTTGCGCGACTTATCGAAGTCGCCCTGCGAGCAGAAAAGGCAGCGCGCGTTGCAGTTGTAGTTGAGTATCAGTTCGTAGCACTTACCGGTAGCGTTTTTCGCCATATAAATTTATATACCGTGGATCCGTCTGAATACCGGGCTTGAAAGCCCGGCCTCCGCGGCAGCCTTAAGCCAAAGAGCGGCGATCTTCCCGGCCGCGGCCTGCCCTGCCGGGACCGGCCCGCTTTTCCGGCTGAAACGCGCCGCCGCCCAGGGAGCGGCGGGGCACATAGACTGCGAGGAACTTATCCCGCTCTTCGCGGCCAGCCGGAAGAATTTATCACGACCCCTGCCGTCAGCCCCCGCGCGGAAAGGGCGCAGCATGGCCGCCGGGCCGGAGAGCATTTTATCGCAGGGATAGAAAAAACCGTCGGGCGCCAGGGTTATATTGCGGCAGGGCCCCGGCCTGATGCCGCCCGAGGCGGCCACTACAGCTTCGTAGCCGTTGGCAAGCTCCCACAGGCCGCGCCCGCTCCTGAGCCGGCCCAGGTACTCTAGCAGCAGGGCTTTTGACGAAGTCCTGAGGAGGGCCAGGGCGGCCCTGTCCCAGGCGGCGGTGATGTCCGGCGACCAGGCCAGCCGCCCGAACCCGGGTTCGAGCAGGGAAAGAACGTCGGAGACAAGCCTCCCGGCCCCGGCCGGGGTAACCACCACGCCGGCGCGGATCTTACCGCGCAAGGGGAGCGGGATATTTTTTACAGCCGCCTTCGCGCCCGAAGAAGTGCCGTTCAAACTTACTGTCAGGTCCACTCCGCGCTTTAAAAGCCGGGCGGCCTCACCTTTTTCAAGAAGAAACCCGTTGGTGAAGAGGTGCACAGGCGCGCCGGGCCCGAAAATTTTTTCTATCCGGTCCAGCGCCGCGTAGACCAGCCCCCTGCAAAGCAGCGGCTCTCCGCCGAGTATGGTGAACTTCGGAACGGCGGGGCCAGCTGCGGCGAAAGCGTCCAGGGCGGCGAACAGGGCGGCCCGGGAGATGGTCTTTTTTGATACGCCGGAGGCGTAGCAGTAAGGGCAGGCCAGGTTGCAGCGCCCGCTCAAATAAATTACAAGGTGGTCAGGTTTGGTCATAACCCGGTTTGTGCCGCAGGCCCCTGGCCATGGAGACAAGCTTTTTTACCGGCGTCAGCTCGCTGTCGCCGTAGTTCTTCAGATATTCCACCCAGATGCCTTCGCAGGCGGCGTAAAGCAGGCAGCCTTTGCAGCGGGCGGGTTTCTTCCGGCCCACTACGGCGCGCGACCCGATGGCGTCGGTATTGATGAAGTCGGGGGCCCAGTGCTCGGTCAGGAAAAGGGTTTTCTCGTTTATCTCGCTGATCTGGTCGAGGCAGGTGGTGAAATGGCAGAGCGGCACGTACCTGGCCTTCCACTGGTCCAGGCCGGCGCGCAGCCCGGTCTCCAGGGCGCGCCGCATGAACGGCGCGGCTTCCGAGATGCGCGGCACGAGGGCGAGGAAATCGTTCTTCGCGCCGCCGTAATTGGGGTCCACGAAGATATATTCCACGTTGCGTATCCCGTTGCGGACATAGAACTCCGCCAGGCGCGGCAGGGCGGCCATGTTCTGTTTTACCACGGTGGTATTACCGTTGAGCCGCCTGAAGCCCAGCGCTTTCAGGTTTTTCAGCCCTTTACTAAGCTGGGCGAAACTGCCGGCGGCGCGGGTAAGCGCGTCGTGCGTGCGCGCGTCCGGGCCGTGCACCGAGAAGATCAGGGAATCTATGCCGGAGGCGACTATCCTTTTCGCCGCGGCGGGGTCGGCGAAGACGCGCCCGTTGGTGGCGCAGGCCACCTCGGGTATGCCGAGCTTTTTGGCCGCCGCGACCACGCGGCTGAAATCCGGGCGGATGGTGGCTTCGCCGCCGATTATCTCCAGGATGTCGGCGCCCTTGTTCTTCGCGCGCACCACCTCGCTCAGCAGCTCCGCCGTGCTTTTCTGGGGCAGGCCGCGCTTGTCCGCGTCTATGCAGAAGGCGCAGTTATTGTTGCAGGCATAGCCGGTGAACAGGACTATCTTAAGTTTTTTATCCGTCTTTTTCATTTCAGCAGCCCGACCAGGTTGCGGTCCAGCACCAGCGAGATCACGGCCCCCGCGAAGATCCAGAGCGCGAAAGGCCTGCCGCGCACCACTTCCACCTTGGAGTCGCGCACGTCCAGCTTGTTCAGCCAGGCCTTCAGCTCCTCCACCTGCTCGGCGGTAAAGCCGTCCTTGAAACAATCGTCGAACGCGCCCTCGAAAGCCGTATTATCCTTCAGGATGCGCATGGTCTTCGCGGACGGCATCACGCCCGGCTCCAGCTCGCGGGCCGTGAGGTAATACATGTCTTTTTTCTCCATCAGGAACTCCAGCATGAAGCGCCCGAAGAAAAGCAGCAGGCTGAACCTGAAAACGTTCCGGACGGCCCCGCCGGCCATCAGCCAGAGGTGCTCCGGGAATAAAAAGTACCCGCCGATGAAATAAAGCAGGTAGGCGGCGCCGCTTATGTAGACCCAGCGCCGGCTGCTGAACACCCGCCCGATCTTGTCCCACAGCATGAACAGGAAGAAGAACAGTATATCGACCCGGCTGAAGATCCGGCCGAGGAAGCCGTGGACCTCCATGGCGAAGACCTGCTGCACCAGGAACAGGACGGTGATGTTGACCAGGTAGATCGCCGCGGCGAACTTGTTTTTCCCCGAGTTCAGGACGGCCATCCTCTTTTTGATGTCGCCCCAGACCTCGGCGAAATAATCCGCCGGAGAAGCGGCGTAGAACCCGGAGGCGATGAAGCTGCCGAGTATCCACAGCCCGGCCGCCACGAAGATATTTATGAGCAGGCTCAGAAAAAGGGCGTTCGGGAAGTTGCGCAGGAAAGGATTGGCCAGCGGCAGGGCGGCGGAAACCAGCATGAAGAACTTGGCGTCCCCGGCCGGCCAGACCTCGGCGTACCAGAGTATCAGCCCGGCCAGCACCGACCAGAAAATATGGCCGGCGAGCAGGAGGTAAAAATTGTAGTTCATGAAGCTCTGCGCGCGGCCGGCGTAGCCAAGGAAGGTGTAGACCAGGAAAATTGCCAGCCCGGCGGCGAACAGCTTGATCCCGGTCTTTATGGAGGCGTGTGAGATCTTCCTGGTGGCCATGTCGTGGCTTACCACGGAAGCGGCCCAGACCGTGAAGATCGCGAGGAATACCAGTGATACGTTCTTCATAGTTTTCGAAGTTCGGAATCGCCGAACATCTTGTGATACTCCAGCATCAGCCCGAGGCATTTCTTTCTAAGCCGGCAGCCGCGGCAGGCCGCCGGGTAGATCCTGTCTTCGGGCGGCAGCGTCACCCGGCAAAGCGGCCTGAGCTCCGCCCTGACCTGGCAGAGCGGGAAATGGTAAAGCCTGAACTCGTCGAAGCGCTTTATAAGAGGCAGGGCGGCGTCGACAACCTTGGAGGAAACCGAGAATTTAAGCCCGACGGAAGGGTGGTTTTCCAGCGACATGCCCTCTATCTCGTAATGGATGGCCGTCACCAGGTAGGCCCGGGTGTCCGGGAAAGTCTTCAGCAGGAACTCCAGCGTTTTCCGGAAATTGGGCAGGCTTTTTTTATGCAGAACCAGGCGTATTTCCACCCGGAGGCCTTTACCCAGCTCGAAAAGATTTTTAAGGCCGGCGACGGTCTGGCTGAAAGCGCCCTTTACCCCGGCCACGGCGTCGTGAGCGCGCGCCGAGGGGCCGTGCAGGGCTATGGCCACGGAAAAAGGCGGCTTAGCCTCGCGGCAGAACTTTTCGGCGAACTTCCTGCCGGAGAAGCTGCGGCCGTGCGAAAGCAGCGTGATGGGCACGCCCGGCAGGCGGCGGCGGAAATAAGCCAGCAGCTTGAAAAAATCCGGGTGGATGGTTGGCTCGCCGCCGGTAAGGTTGACGAAACCGGCGAGGTCGGAGTTCTTCAGGTAGATCCGCCCCTCTCCGCCGAGATAGCGCTCCAGCTTCTCTATCTGGGCTTTAAGGCGGTACTGCGAGGAGTCCTGCAGGGCGAAGGACTCCATGTTGGTGCACATGACGCACTTGTTGTTGCACTTGTTCCAGATGGCTATATCGGGCATATATTAATACAGCATTAAATTATTCACATCGATGAACAGGATAGACAGGATAAAAAACTGAATAAAAATCCTGTCCATCCTCTTTATCCATGTTCACTCTTTCAGGCGGCGTCTCCTTTTTCCAGCCAGGCTTCTATTATTCTCCTGGTCTTCTTCTTCTCCAGCAGGGCGAAAACGGTCTTAAACATCCCTTTCTGCAGCGCGCACCAGGAACCGTTCCTGATGTCCCCCCACGGCGTCCCTTGGGTGGCGTAGTTATGCACCGGGCAGACCCCGCAGAAAGGCTTGAAAGCGCAGCGCGCGCAGTACGGCTGGTTCTCCAGGCAGGAGGCCATAGCGCAGACCCTGGCGGCCGGGGCCGTCATCAGTTCCTCGAACCGGTCGGCGCGCACATTGCCCAGCCGGAAAAAGTCGTCGCCGCAGGCCGCCAGCATCCGGCCCTCGTCGCAGGTGTACACGTCGCCGTTGAAATTATAGGCCAGCTGGCCTATGGCCGCGCCGCAGGGCGAACGCAGGTCCAGGAAATTGGGGTCTTCCGCGCGCAGGATCTTGCGGGCCAGCAGTGCGGCGTTGCGCTCCACGAATTTTTCACCGGCGGCGTTCACGTCCATGATATAGGCGAGGGCGGAGCGATAAAAACCGAGGAACTCCTCCGGGCCGTACCCTATCTCCGGCCAGATGCCGGCGGCGTAGCCTATGGGCGAAAGCGGCCTCAGGAAGATCCCGCCCAGGCCCAGCCCGCGGTACTCGTCGACTATGCCGCGCGGGTTTTCAAGCGACAGCCGGGTGGTGGTCATCAGCGCGGAAGGCAGGGCGTCGGCGCGGCCGTCCTTGCCGGCCGCGGCCGCGAACTTTTTAAGCCAGCGCACCACTTTAGAATGAGAAGACCCGCCGGCCCAGCGCCGGTTGGCGTCGTGCAGCCCGGCAGGGCCGTCCAGGGAGGTGCAGACCGACACCCCTTCCCTGACCAGGAAATTGAATTTCTCCTCGTCCATCAGGCTCAGGTTCGTCACTACGGAGAGCTCCAGGTCCTTGCCTTTTTCCAGGTTCAGTTTTTTCGCGTAAAGGACGGTTTCTTTCAGCACCGGCCAGTTCAGCAGGGCTTCCCCGCCCTGGAACTCCAGCGAGATCTTCCTGTTGGGCGAGGAAAAAGCGGTATCCACCGACTTGAACGCGGTGGAGCGGCTCATGTCCGTGTTTTTGCCCGCCGCGCCGGCGGTAGCCCGGCAGTAGACGCAGGCGTGGTTGCACTTCAGCGTAAGCACCAGTATGTGCAGGCCCGGCCCCTCGTAAACGCCGGCCGAGAGGCCCCTGCCCCGCGCGGCCGCGCTCTCAAAATCAAGCCGTCCGCGCAGGAGGCCGGCCGCCTGGAGCCGGCGGAAAAGAACGGAGTTCTCCTTAGCCTTCCCCGACCTAAAAAGTCCGAACTCGGCCTTGGTCAGCCGCAGCGTCGCGCCGAAAGGGCTGCTCACTATATAGCCGGCGCCGTCCTGTTCGAAATTAAAGTCAAAAGGCTCGGAGGGATTTTGCATGGTCTTCATTTTTTGTTCGCCAGTGCGCGGCGCCGGCGGCCGCGGGTTACTTTGAATTTTTTTACCGCCAGCAGCTCCTGACCACCTATCCACCCCGGGGCCAGCTTCAGGGGGATCACCCGCCCGGCGAAGGCCGGGCTCTCCAGCACCAGCGTCTGCAGGTCGCTGCCGTCTATGGTGCGGCCGGCTTTCTTCTCCGCGGTGATATAGGCGAGGAATTCCCCGTCCATCCCGCGGCCGAGCCAGCGCCTGTCCACTTTCTTAAAATCGACGCCGGTGATCAATGCGCGCACGCCCAGCTTCAGGCAGAGCCGCACGGCGTAAACCAGATCGAAGCCTATCACCGGGGCGGCCAGGCCGAACCCGGCTTTGGCGGCGGCTTTCCGCCAGGAGTCTATCTTCCCCCCGCAGCGACAGCGCGCCACGCCCGAAACCAGGGTATCCGCCCCGCAGGCTTCGCGGGCGGCGCGCGCCAGAAGGGCCACGTTCCGGGACAGGGCTTTCACCCTGAAGCCCGGCCCCGTCTTTACGATGACCGCCGGGACGCCCAGCAGCCGGGCGTGGGCCTCCACTATACCCGGCTTCCTGAAGTCGTTGAAATATTCCTCGTGCCTGGCGCCCCCGTCGAAACTAACCAGGCAGGCTATCTCCGCCCCGGAGGAGGCGGCTTCGAGCAGGGCCAGGTGGGAATCCTTGCCGCCGCTGTAAATTACGGCGCACTTCTTCATTTGCCTCCCGCTTTCTTTTTTGCGCTGCAGGGTTTGAACTCGTCCCAGCCGAAGAGCTCGGGATACTCGCGCCAGGGCCCTTCGCAGACCTTGAACCATTTGCAGGGGCGGCATTCGGGGCGTTTGGCCTTGCCCTCGTCGCGGCGGTAATCCCCGTAGCTTTCGATATAGAGGTTCGCGTCGGAGACCGGGCCCTCGGGGATAACGCGCTCGGCCACGCAGGCCTCGTAGCCCTTCATCAGGCAGTACGGTATGGCCTCGGTGAAGCAGGGGACGCCTTTCCTGATGCCGACGTCCAGCGCCTTCTTCAGGTACGGCAGCACGTCGGTCTTTTTAGGCGTCAGCCATTTGCGGTTTTCCCAGGCCGCGCCCACCAGGTGGACGAAGGCGAACTGGAACTGGTCCACCTTCAGGTAAACCAGCAGTTTC
>Ga0209212_1009436_pt1 | contig 10186 bp, 8 predicted proteins | sample RifGroC2_FD_183996 | JGI IMG/M metagenome (GOLD analysis project Ga0209212, IMG submission 183996) | Groundwater microbial communities from Rifle, Colorado, USA - Groundwater C2 (SPAdes) (version 2) | ecosystem: Environmental > Aquatic > Deep subsurface > Groundwater | place: Rifle, Colorado... | reverse complement strand
AAACGGCGCAGACTTCGAACTGGTGCATACCGCCGAGCCTTCTGCCGCACTCAAGGAGCAAGGCGCCAGACAGCGCGCCGACGGCAAATGGGTGTACCGCAAAGCGCCGGCTGCCGATCTGTGGAAGCAGATCATCGAAAGCACCTACGACCATGCCGAGCCGGGCGTGTTGTTCATCGACCTGATGAACCGCGACAACAACCTCTCCTATTGCGAGGTGATCGAGGCGACCAATCCCTGCGCCGAGCAGCCGCTGCCTTCTTATGGCTGCTGTTGCCTGGGCTCGATCAACCTGGCCTGCATGGTGAAAAATCCATTCTCGGCGCATGCCGGTTTCGACTACGAACCATTCAAGCAACTGGTGCGCGTCGCGGTGCGCATGCTGGACAACGTGCTGGATGTCACCGCCTGGCCGCTGCCCGAGCAACAACGGGAGGCGCAGAACAAACGGCGCATCGGGCTGGGTTACACCGGACTGGGCGATGCGCTGGTGATGCTGGGTTTGCGTTACGATACCGACGAGGCGCGCGCGTTTGCCGCCGACATCACGCGCATCATGCGCGACGAGTCTTACCTTGCTTCGGTCGATCTGGCCATCGAACGCGGCGCCTTCCCGCTACTGGATACCGAGCAGTACCTTGCCGCGCCGCGCTTCGCCTCGCGGTTGCCGGAAGAGATCAAGGACAAGATCCGCAAGCATGGCATTCGCAACAGCCACCTGTTGTCGATTGCGCCTACCGGCACGATCTCGCTGGCCTTCGCCGACAATGCCTCCAACGGCATCGAGCCGCCGTTCTCCTGGTTCTACACGCGCAAGAAACGCATGATGGACGGCAGCACCAAGGATTACTCGGTAGAGGATCATGCCTGGCGCATGTACCGGCAAATGGGCGGCGATATGGACAAGCTGCCGCCCGCGTTCGTCACTGCACTGGAGATTTCGGCCACCGACCACATGAAGATGGTGGCCGCCGTCGCGCCGTTCATCGACACCTCGATCAGCAAGACGGTCAATGTGCCAGCCGACTATCCGTATGAAGATTTCAAGGATCTCTACACGAAAGCATGGAAGGCCGGATTGAAAGGTCTGGCAACCTATCGCCCCAACAGCGTTTTAGGCTCCGTGTTATCCGTCACACCGGCGAAAAAGGAAGAGCAACCGCAGGATCTGTTGTTCGATCAGGATCGCCGCATCGTGCTGGAAGCCGCGCCCAAGCCGGCACTCGCCTCATTGCGCTGGCCGGGACGCCCGCAATTGCCCGGCGGCAGCGAGGGTTGGGCATCGCAGGTGGTGAAGCACCCGCTCGGCAGTTTTGTGACGTTCGTTTCCCATACCAGGAATGGCAGAAATCACCCGTTCGAAGTCTGGGTGAACGGCTCGGAGCAGCCGCGTGGACTCGGTGCGCTGGCGAAGTCGCTGTCGATGGATATGCGCGCGCGCGACCCGGTGTGGGTGCGCATGAAGCTGGAAATGCTGATGAAGACAGCCGGTGACGATGCCTTCGAGATGCCGATGCCGCCCGACGGTGAAATGAAACTCATGCCGAGCCTGGTGGCGGCGTTCGCGTACTTGCTGAAATACCGCATGGAAGAATTGGGTGCACTGGAAGTGAATGCGGACGCCACCACCCCGATGATGGATGCGCTGTTCGCCAAGAAGGAACCAAAGACCGGCACCGACGGCACGATGAGCTGGACCGTGGATATCTCCAACGCCGGCACCGGCGATGACTTCGTGCTGGGCCTGAAGGAACTGGTGCTGCCGGACGGGCAGCGCCGCCCCTACTCGATGTGGCTGGCCGGGGTTTATCCGCGCGCCCTCGACGGCCTGTGCAAGGTGCTGAGCCTGGACATGCGCGTCATCGATCCGGCCTGGATCGGCATGAAACTGCGCAAGCTGCTTAACTTCGGCGAACCGCTGGGCGATTTCATGGCGCGTGTGCCGGGCGGCGAAAAAATGGAAAGCTATCCATCGACGGTTTCCTATGTCGCCAAGCTGATTATTCACCGCTATGCCATGCTCGGCATTCTCGACGAGCACGGCTACCCGGTTCAGCAGATGGGCGTGCTGGAAGTCCCCGAAGCGCAAAGCAAGGCCTCCGGGATCAAGCCGATGACCGGCAAGATCTGCAAGGAGTGCGGCAACGCCACGCTGATCAAGAAAGACGGTTGCGAATTCTGCACCAGTTGCGGGACGATCGGTGCCTGCGGCTGACCACCTATAGCAAACAAGCTGTTGAGCATAAAATTCTTTAAATATGGGAGCAATCAAATGGCCAAGCCATTAAAAAAACTTAAAGAAGCTTCAAGTGAAGAAATTGCTAAAGACCGTTGGCTGTCGCAGAATCCTTATGCACACCTAAATGAGTTTGGTAGTTTCAGTGCATTATCAAATTGTTCCAATAAGCAGGCAGGTACTTTTACCGCCACCCCACAAAAAATAACAAAAGAATCTCGTCACTCACACATCAAGATAGAGCGGCAGGCTAGAAATTTACATAGGAGGATATGGCAAAACAGAAACAAAATTTGGTCAAATGCCATACCATCCAACCCGATTGATATGCTTGACCCTGTTATCGCCCTCAAGTTTATTGGCTACGACTGCGATCTTGATGAGACGCTTGGCCAATTTTATAGCAGCGGAAAATTGATAGAGGTTGCTGGCACTATAGACAAATCCTCGTCCAAGGTGCATATCTCTCGACGCTTCGGAAATCATATTCGAAACTTTACTGCAGCCCATGAACTGGGGCATGCTTTATTGCATCAGACAAGTGGTCTGCATCGCGATAGGCCCTTAGATGGAACTATCATATCGCGCGACCCTGTTGAACGAGAGGCTGACAAGTTTGCCACATTCTTTCTGATGCCCACAAAGCTTGTCAAAACTACTTTCGAGAAATTTTTTCTCACTGACAAGTTTTTCCTGAACGAGGAAACAGCCTTTGCCCTTGGCCTTAGTGACTTTATGGAACTAAAGGAAAAAGTTAAGACCCTTCGTCAACTATCAAAAATGCTCGCCAGTGCAGAATATTACAATGGCCGCCATTTCGTTTCACTTGCAAATCAGTTCAGAGTATCAACTGAAGCTATGGCTATTCGCCTTGAAGAATTAGAATTACTAGCGCTATAGCGAACGCTGATCAAGAAAGACGGTTGCGAATTCTGCACCAGTTGCGGAACGATCGGTGCCTGCGGATAGGCGTTTTGTGCCGGATCAGATAAGCTGCGTATGCCTTTGCACTTTTTGAATGCACAAGGAGTATCATTTGCTTTCGTGAAGCTCTTTGCTGCATGGCCCGGATCGTTGGACGTTTTCCGATGAGCTTCTGAACGGTAGCTTGCAGGTTTTTCATCGCCTGCTTTACTTCAAAGGAGCAAACGATTATGCGCACCCTCAAATCACTGGCTGCATTGCTTGCTTTTGGCTGTTGTGTTCCGCTTGCGCTTGCCGACGATGCATCAGTCACCATCTCCTCACCGGCAGACGGCGCTAAACTGAGCTGGGCAGAGCCAACCAAAATCAACTATGAAGTAGTGCCCGGACCGAAAGGCGACCATACGCATATTTATGTGGATGACGAGGAAGTCGGAGTATTGCGCCAGTTAAAAGGCAGTTACACGCTGGAGTCGCCGGCACCGGGCAAGCATGAAATTTGCATCAAAATTGTAAACAAGGGACATACTCCGATTGGCGTGCAGCGATGCATCAAGGTCAGCGTGGAATAGCCGGGGGATCGACATGCAAGATCTGGGTTATGCCTTGGTGCAGGTGATGCATAATTTCGGCGCTGTTGCTGTGGTGGGCGGTGCCGTATTCATGTGGTACATGGCGCCGCAACCTGTCCTGATGCAGCGCAGGTTTGCCTGGCTAGTCGGGCTCGGGTGGGGCACGCAGGCGTTGAGCGGCATGGCGTTCGGGGCGATCAGCTACTATTATTACGGAAAGTTTCCGGATATACATGGTATCGCCGTTGCCGCGCTGGCCGTTAAAATGCTGTGCGCCGTGTCCGGATTGGCCATGGTTGCGTTATATCTGCGCTATGCCCATGGGTGGGCAGACAGGCAACGTTACATGGCATGGCAGATACTGTTTGCGCTGGGTGCCACGGCATTGGCTGCCGCCGCCTTCCTGCGCTGGTTTTCTTAAGGAACGTTTGATTAGTCCTCCATGAACCGCGTTGCCAGTGGGTTTGGCAATACAGCAAGTTAATCCAAAGGATATCTAAAAATGAAAAAATTGAGCATATTGATTTTTGCCTGGGTGATGGCAGCTTCCGGTAATGCATTTGCGGCCGAAGCGGCCGCGGGCGGATATGTGCATGATGCGGTCGGTGACGTGTCCGTTGCGGTCGGCAAGGCTGCGGCGCAGAGTGCGAAAGTAAATGATGCGATCGCTCCCGATACGGTGATCAATACCGGCGATAAGAGCCATGCCGTGCTGAAATTCGAAGATGGTCAGGTGGTAGTGATGCAGGCCAATTCGTCATTCCATGTGCGCGAATATCGCTATGAAGCCAAGCAGGTGGAGAAAAGCAATATCCTGTTTTCCATGCTCAGGGGCGGGATGCGTTTTGTCACCGGCCTGATCGGGCAACGCAACAGGGATGCCTTCAAGTTGACTACCCCGAACGCGACCATCGGCATCCGCGGCACGGAGTTCATGGTGGTCATGGGCAACAGCCCCATGTACAGCCAGGTAGTATCGGGCAGCATCGGCATAACCAATGCTGCCGGTACAGCGGTGTTTACTGCCGGACAGACTGCCATCGTGGCATCGGCCACTACATTGCCTGCCGCAATTTCAGCCGCAGCCTTACCCGCCGGTACGTTTACCGAGCTGGGTGCCATTTCTGTTCCTCCCGCAACACCCGCACCTGCTCCGGCCGGCGGTGCGGCAACAGGAGGCGCAACCACCACGACAACTGCAGCAACTGCGGGTGCCGCAACCGGGGTTTCGACCACCGCGATTGCGGTTGGTGTCGGTGTGGCAGCAGGTGTGGCAGCGATATCCAACAACACCACGACAACCACCCACCACTAAGCGGCATACCGGCCGGGGTACCCCCGCTGAGATATACCTGAAGCCCGCAAGAGTCCTTGCGGGTTTTTTCGTTGGAAGAATAAACCTAAAAAAACCGCAGTTGCCACGGAGGTAGGGGCGAATTTATTCGCCCGAACAACAGGTTACGTGCGAATGAATTCGCACCTACAAGAGCAGCCCAACGCTTTCAAGTAGAACGATATTCCCAGCCAACTGCGGTTTTTAGGATAAATGAGCCGGGCATGTGTTATGGCAAACTCGAGAATGCCCATTGATGTGCGCCCCGCCTCATTGGCCAGCTTTCCTGAACGACGGGAATCAGCTCGGGATAGAATCAGCGCGTCAAGGATGTCATCCAGCGCCCCATCTGGTCACGGCGTTCATTTGCCATTCAGCTCATCGTCCTGGTAATACTTGGTGCCCTGGATCGTGGCCTGTAACGCAAGCCCGGTTTCGGTGAGCTGATATAGATCCACGCCGGGTGCAACGGTAATTGCACCCGCTGCCGCCCCTCCCTTTTCGCCCGATTTGGCGGCGGCATCCGCTTGCGCATCAGCCGCCCATCCGCTCTCGACAAATTGCTTAAAGGCCTTGGCAGTCGAAAACACGAAGATGCCCCGGAAATCCTTTACCCCAAGCCCGAATCCAACACCGCCGGAAACCATCTTCATATAGATATCCTTGCCGGTCCGGTTATCATGGGCAACGCCCGAGCCGCCCGCCGCCGAAAGAAAAATCAGGTTTATGCCTATGTTGCTGAATACTGCATAACCGGCTGCTTTCCGGATATCGCCCTTGGCCAGTGGATGCACCTTGTACAATTTCGCCAGAGTCCCGCTACGCATCTTCCGTATTTCTTTTCTCTGCTCTTCCGGAGAAGCGGCGACCGCCAAACCGGTAAAACCCGAAAGAAAAATTCCGACAGCCACAGCCAGGATCTGCATGCGGTAAGTGCCCAGTTTCACGATTTCATTCCTTAGCGTACATTATTCAGGGATTGCAATACCATACCGGAGAGCCGGCTAAACATTGACTTCCCTGTCCAGGCGGCCATCCAAATCCAAGCCTAGAATTGTTGGCCAATATCTTCGATGGCATCCACTACCATGCTGGTGCCTACAGCAATCAGCAGAATGTCCGAGGCGACCCGCACGTAGCGATGCCCGCTGGGAGGGACAGGCAGGCGAACCAGTAAATCATTCGGCAGGTCGTAACGCTTCAGGTCTGCCGGAAGCGGTTGCCCGGCAGCCCATTTTTTGGCTTGGCCAGGCGGCAGGCAGCCGTTATTCTTCTTGGCCAAGCCGGGAGGGCACTTGCCGGCACGGAATTTTGCGCCGTAGTAATCATTGACGATGCGGCGGTTGGCATCGTCGAAATGGGCTTTCCCCGATTCACGGCGACTGTCGTTCTGTCGATCCTTGTGGCGCTCTTCGCTCTTTTTCTCATGCTTGTTCCCCTGGCCGCCCTCGACCCGGGATGGCCGGTCGGCGGCTGCCGGTGTGGCGGCAAACAAAGCACACAATGAAAATGCGCAAAAGCGGGCGGGCAGATTGAAATGACGGCTCATGATTTTGCCTCCTGTTTCCGGTTGAAGATAGCGTCTGGAATTCACTTACCTGAAGCTCGGCGACTACACGGGGCGACTCTACCGCATTTACATTAGGACAACAACAGGCCGGTTCGGGTCGCCCATCATCAGTGTCCGCTACCGGGTGATCTGAATAATTGACCTGGATGGCAAACTCCGATGACCGCTTATGAAATGGCTATTCCGATGACCGAAGAGCGGCTTGGTGAAGCTGACATTCAGTACGTCCTTTGGGATGGTTGATGCCTTTGTCGATCATGTTGGCAAAGAAAGGCTCTATGAGCAATCCATCCGGAAGCAATTTACCACGGTTGTGGCACCGGGAAGATCGTTCTGTCGCAAACTCGATCAGCGAAATCTGCAAACGGGAGCTGGGGCGAAAACGGTAGCAACACTCGCCATCGCCATCATTGCAATTGATCTCGCGCAAACAGCGCGGTGCGAACGCCTCGCTTGAAAAATACGGGCGCGTCAATCGCTTGAGTTCTTCAAGCAGGTAGGGCTGTGTGTCGATCCAGCGTCCAACCATCGCCGCCGACCGGTAATGAATGTAACGCACCATGTCGCTATAGCGGTTCGCGGCCTCGTACAGCTCCCCGATCACGCGCTCATTCTCATTTCGCACGATGATCGCCGACAAGCAGACCCGTTTGATACCGTAGCGATGAAGGTTTTCCAGCGCCTGCAGCTTGCTGCCCAAACAGTCGCGATTGTTGAGCAGCGTATAGAAGCGGTTGTCCAGTGTACCGCCATCCATGGAAAGACCTACGCTCACCTTGCCGGACCAGTGAGCCAGCTCCTCCATGAACGCAGGGTCATTGAACCTGATGCCGTTGGACGCGAAGTAGACCGTATGACCGTGGCGCAACGCAATTTCGATCAGGTCAAAAAAACGCTCATTGAGAGTAGGCTCTCCGCCCAGGAAGCGCCAGTTGACAGGCCCGGGAAGGCGGGCACACGCTTCGGCAAAATAGTCATAACCGAGATCGGCCTTGCTGCGCCCAGGGTTGTAGCAGAAATTGCAATCCATATTGCAACGCTCAGTCAGGTCGACGTAGAGGTTGGGAAAAGGATTATTATCGATATGCCAACGCGGGTACATTAGGGACCGCCAAATATAGAGAACATGTTTCCGCAGACCGCCCAATCAGCTGAGAATTCAGCAACCATACAGTACCACTTGCCGAGAGAGTTTTTGCATCATACGTCAGTGCATGGCTGGCTGTAAATTTTGAATCGGAGTTGTGAACCTGGCTTCTGGTGTGGGTGGTTTGTAAGCCGGCGGGCCATGTGGCCTGAATAAATTACCTGAATGAAAACTCCGGTGACTGCTTCTACAGCAGGCCATTACGACGAGCGAGGTTCAGCTTCGTGCCAGGACAGGGCGGCCGATGCCCCGCACAAGAGAGAAACCAGTCGTATCTTTAGAGGAGTAGGTACAATTACTCCCAGTCAGACAAAAACGACAACATCCATCAGCCGACCCGTTCCGATTTTCAGGGAAAAGTGAAACCATGATCAAGCTACAGAGAAAGACCCTCATGATCACCGCCATCCTGCTTGCCCTAACGGTTTTTCTCGGCTGGCGCTTCATGCGCCCCCTGCAGATATTCGTGGCATCACCGGTTTTCGAGCGTCCCATCGACACCCGCGCGATGCCGGCCATGCTTAAAACACTGGGCGCGCAAGAGTGTGCATCCTGTCACCGTGAATTCTATGACGAATGGCGCACTACGATTCACAGCCAGGCCTGGACTGATCCCTATTTCCAGGCAGACTGGCAATTCGAGGAGTCGCCGCAAATCTGCATGAACTGCCATATCCCACTGGATCGTCAGCAGGAACACAAGGTGCTCGGTTTCCATGATAGCGAAAAATGGGACCCGATACTGGCACCCAATCCTGATTTCGATGCGGAACTTCAGCACGAGGGTGTGACCTGCAATGTGTGTCACCTGCGCGACGGCAAGATTCTCGGCGTCTATGGTGATAGCAATGCGCCGCATCCGGTGGAAAAAATCGACAACGCCAACCGGGTATGCGTACGCTGCCATGTGGTCTCCGGCGAGCGCTGGGACACCTTCTTCAAATTTCCGCCCTGTGGCACGGTGGCGGAGATCCAGACAAGCCAGGGCAAGAAATCCGTTAAAGGCGTGAATAACCTGTCGACTGATACCATCGCCGCATTGGGCTGTGTGGACTGCCATATGCCTTTACTGGACCGCCCGCTTGTACCCGGCGGCAAGGTGCGCGCAACGCGGCGGCATTTATGGCGTGGCGGTCATGATCCGGCGATGGTGAAACAGGCCTTGACCATCTCCTTTGAGGGAACCGCCGACGAACACCGCTTTCAGCTGGCAATCACTAACAGCGGTGCCGCTCACCATGTGCCCACCGGCACGCCCGACCGCCATTTGACGGTACAGTTACGCGTGCTTGATATACAAGACAATGTGCTGAAAGAGGAAAGTCATCTGCTCAAGCGTACCGTCATGTGGCGGCCCTTTATCATCGATCTTTGGGATACTCGCCTGCCCCGCGGCGAGAGGCGAAACTATAACCTGGCGTTTTCGGATCCGGAACAGGCGTTTGCTGTCGAGGCGGTGGTGCGCTATCACCTGCTGGACGAGAAGCGCCGCCGGCGCATCGGTTACCAAAACAAGGAACCAATTGCCTATGAAGTCTTCAGGCAACGCCTGCCCGTGACACGGACGGGCCCATGATGATGAGAAGGTTGAAGGAAAACAACGTGAACACGGCACCGGTGCCGAAATTACTCACGAGCCAGCGTTCGTTAAAACACATGATCATTGTTTCATGCGGGTTTCAGCGCCATTTTTGTAGCCATAATTACTGACCGCTGTGCAAGACCTTGGGAATTAGAAGATGGCACACGTCCGGGAAGGTGAAACTACACTTATCGAATTTCTGTCGCCCCCCATTCTGCGACACCATCCCGCAAATGCGCAGACTTAAAACCCTCCTTGCGCAGCAGCTCTACTGCATCAATCGCCATCAGACAATAAGGACCGCGGCAGTAGGCGACAATCGGCCTGTCCTTTGGTAGCTCCGCAAGCCGCTGGCGCAGTTCGTCGAGTGGGATGGAGCGAGCAAATGGAAGGTGTGTCGCCAGGTACTCATCGGTTGGGCGCACGTCCAGCACGACCACTTCCCCCCGGCGTGCCATTTTCATCAGCATTTCACGATCATTGGGTACCAAATCGTTCGGTTGCGTAGCGATTTTCTGTAATTCCATTTGCAGTTCAATCAGACGATCTTCGGCCACAGCGTGGATATGCACCCATAAATCTGAGACCGCCTTATCGGCAAGGCGGTAGATAATGTTTTTACCTTGCCGCTCGGTTTTAACCAGATGGGCACCCCGCAACTCACGCAGATGTGCACTGGCCAGTTTCATGCTGATAGATGCCTCATCCGCAAGCGCTTCCACTGTCTTCTCACCCTGGCAAAGCAGCTCAATCAACTCCAGCCGCTTGGGGCTTGAGAATACCTTGCCTATTCGTGCCACCTGCTCATAAAGCAGGTCTTTG
>Ga0209212_1009434_pt1 | contig 10187 bp, 11 predicted proteins | sample RifGroC2_FD_183996 | JGI IMG/M metagenome (GOLD analysis project Ga0209212, IMG submission 183996) | Groundwater microbial communities from Rifle, Colorado, USA - Groundwater C2 (SPAdes) (version 2) | ecosystem: Environmental > Aquatic > Deep subsurface > Groundwater | place: Rifle, Colorado... | reverse complement strand
GCCGCCAGACCTGGGCTCGCACGAGGGGGCCGGGAGATGAGACCGGTGCGGCGGGAGGAGATCGTCGACTACGAGACCTACAGCGAGGGGCGCGAGGCCTTCCGCGCGCGCGTGCTCGCGGTCAAGCGGCCCCGCCGCGTCCACCTGGGCGAGCACCTCACGCTCCTGTTCGAGAACCCGCTCACCATCCGCTACCAGATCCAGGAGATGCTGCGCGCGGAGCGCATCGTCCGGGAGGCCGACATCCGCCACGAGATCGAGACCTACAACGAGATCCTCGGGGGCGACGGCGAGCTGGGGGTGACGCTCCTGATCGAGATCGACGACCCGGCGGCGCGCGCGGTGAAGCTCAGGGAGTGGTGGGCGCTCCCGGAGCGGCTCTCCCTCGAGCTCGAGGACGGCACCCGGGTGGCGGCCCGCTTCGATCCGCGGCAGCGAGGCGACGGGCGCGTCTCCTCGGTCCAGTACCTCCGGTTCGACGTCGGCGGCCGGGTGCCCGTGGCGGTGGGGGTGGATTTGCCCGGGCTCGACGGCGCGGTGCGGCTCACGGCCGAGCAGCGCCGCGCGCTCGGAGAGGACCTCGCAGGAGGCGAGCCGCCGCAGGCGGCTACGTCACGCGCTCCACGGACACCTTCATGAGGATCTTGCCCCAGCCGCCCTTGTCGAGTCCCACGTCGGAGCACTGCACCACCATGGTCCGCTCGTTGTTCGGGTCCGAGTGGGCGATGAAGCGCTCGTAGATCTGGTTCACCGGGCTCTCGAGGGCGGCCAGGGCGAAGAGGCACATCTTCTCCGGACACTCCCGGGTGATCAGCTGGCCATTGCCGTCCATGACGAACTTCTGCCCCACCGTGTGACGGGCGTGGCACCCCTGGGACTCGATGACCTCGGCGACGATGCGGGACTTCACGAACTCGGGGCTCTCGGTCACCATCTTCACCTTCACCGGATCCGACCGGAACACGGCCATCTCCGCGTCGGTGTAGCCCATGTGCTTCTGGAAGCGCTTCCAGAGATCTTCCTTGTCCATCGCCGCCTCCTCAGTCGCGCCGCGCGGCCTCCGCCGCCAGGCTGATGGTTGCCACGATCTCGTCCCTGGAGGCGCCGGGGCGGAGCACCGCCCGCACCCCCAGGGCCTCCAGCGCCGGGATGTCCTCGACCGGCACCGTGCCTCCCAGGACGACGGGAACGTCGTCCAGCCGCTCCTCACGCATCCGCTCGATGACCTCGTGGGCGTGCACGAGATGGGTGCCGCCGAGGCTCGAGAGCCCGATCACGTCCACCCCTTCCTGGACGGCGGCCCGGGCAATGGCCTCGCTGGTGCGGTGGATGCCCAGGTAGACGACGTGCATGCCGGCATCCCGCAACATCGCCGCCACCACCTTGACGCCGCGATCGTGGCCGTCCAGGCCCACCTTGGCGAGGAGGACGCGGCGGGGCCGGCTCACGCGGCGAGGTCCCTCGGCGCCTCGATCGTCCCGAGGGGGTCGTAGGGCAGGCCGTACGCCTGCCGGACTACGCCGAGCATCTCGCCCACCGTCGCGTACACGCCTGCCGCCTCGATCAGCGCCGGCAGCAGGTTCTCCTTCTCGCCCAGCCCGGCGCACTCCCTGAGCGCCCGCAGCGCGCGCCGCACGGCGCCGGCGTCCCGGGTGGCCCGGAGCCGCCGCACCGCCTCCGCCAGGCGCTCGCCCTGTCCCGAAGGCGGGCGGTGGACCCCGCCGGGGGTCTCGGTCTCGCGCGGCTGCCGGAAGGCGTTGACGCCGACGACGACCTTCTCGTTGCGCTCGATCTCCTGCTGGCGGCGCGCGATGGCCGCGTCGATCTCCCGCTGCACCCAGCCGGACCGGACGGCGGCGGCCATGCCGCCCTGGGCGCCGATCGCCGCGAGGATCCTGGTGGCCTCGGCCTCGATCCGCTCCGTCAGCGCCTCGAGGTAGTACGACCCCCCGAGCGGATCGGCGACCCGCGTGACGCCGGTCTCGTAGGCCAGCACCTGCTGCGTGCGGATGGCGAGCTGCTGCGAGGCCTCGGTGGGCAGGCCGATGGGCTCGTCATAGGAGCAGCAGTGGATGGACTGGGCCCCGCCCAGCACGGCCGCCAGCGCCTCGTAGGCCACGCGGATGGCGTTGTTCAGCGGCTGGGGCGCCGTGAGGGACACGCCCGCCGTGTGGACGCCGAAGCGGAACTGCCAGGAGCGCGGCTCGGCGGCCTGGAAGCGCTCGCGCATGATCCGCGCCCACATGCGGCGCGCGGCCCGCAGCTTGGCGATCTCCTCGAAGAAGTCGATGTGGCAGGAGCAGTAGAAGCCGCGCCGGGGCGCGAACTCGTCCACCCCGAGCCCCCGCGCGATCGCCCGCTCCGTGTACTCGATGGCGTTGCCGAACCCGAACGCGACCTCCTGCGGGGCGTCGAGCCCCTGCTCCCGCAGGTCGTACATGTTGACATTGCCGGTGTACCAGCGCGGCATCCGGCGGGTGCAGAACTCGATGATGTCCACCGAGGCCTTGAGCCCGAGGTCCACCGGGCACGAGTCGCCGTAGCCGCAGTACTGGAAATGGAGCGTGTCGTTCTGCACGGTGCCGCGCAGCGCCGCCACGTCGATCCCCCGCCGCTCGGCCAGCGCCACGTAGAGCGCCATCCACGCGATGGAGTCCAGCCCCGAGATGTCGAAGGCGACGCTGACGCGGTCGATGGGGATGCCCTCGAAGATCGCCTCGAAGTCGGCCAGCGAGCTGACGCTCACGCCCTGGATGCCCGCCTCGGGGATGCCCAGCGGATGGTCGGCGTCGATGCAGAGCGAGCCGTTGTTGTCATCGATCACGCTGAGCCCCGAGACTCCGTTCGCGACCTGGAAGCGCATGCGCTCGTTCGTGTCGCGCCCGGAGCCGAACCCGCACACCTCCCGCCGGGTCCACAGCCGGCCGCGATACATGTTCGCGTGGACCCCGCGGGTATAGGGGTAGGCCCCGGGGTCGGCGAGCGCGGTGCCGTAGTCCAGGCCCGCGACGTGCTCCGGTCCGTAGAACTCCCGGCACGGAAGCCCCGACCACGTCTCGTTCCGCTCGGCCGCCTCGAAGTACGCCTGCTCCAGAGCCCGGCTGAGATCGCTGTCACCCATGGACACGCCTCCGTGCGCGTGCGAGCGCCGTCCCTGGCGCCGGTCTCGTCAGGGCGCCTGCAGCAGCTCCAGCACGGTCTTGTAGGCCACGCCCACGGCGGGCATGCACACCGTGCGGGGCACCTCTGAGGCATAGAACTGCTTCGCGCCTTCCCGCGTGCTCAGGTCCATCCCGGTGAGCTGCCGGCAGTCCACGTGCCCCATCGTGGTCTCGAAGCGGCGGCGCAGCTCCTGCGTCAGGGCATAGGCCTTGACGTCGCGCTCCTTGGGGTCCCGGCGGCCCAGCCGGAGGCCCACCGCCATCACCGCCCCGGCCAGCGCGCCGCACACCGATCCGGTGCCGCCGATCCCTCCCCCGAAGGCGGTGGCGATGCCGGGGACGACGTCCTGCTCGATGCCCAGGTGCCGGCACACGGCCAGCAGCACCGCCTCGGATCAGTGATAGCCCTGCGCCATCAGCTGCTGCGCGGGATCGAGCTCCGCCGTCGTCATCGGCCGTCCTCCTGAAGGGGTTCCTGGTGGCTGGCACCGCCGCGCCCCACGGGCGCGCCGGGACCATGACCGCGACTATGACGACCGCGTCCGCTCCTGTCAACCGGCTCCTGTCGGCGCGCGGGGTTGACGTGGCCGCCGCGGGCGCGGTATCGGTGGGAGCAGGGACGTGGGGGGGTGACGAGGCGCGCCGATGTGCCGGCCCAGCGGGCCCGGGGACGGCGAGGTCAGGGAGGCAAGCGATGGCGCTCAACACACCGCAGGCGGAGATCCTGTCGAGGCTGTCCAGGGAGCAGCTGCTGGAGTTCATCGATGTGCTCCAGAAGAACTGGTGGAACCTCCAGAACAACTGGATGGCCTACATGAACGCCGAGTACGGGGAGGAGGCGGCCCTCAGGGGCGACAGCCACTGCTTCGGCGCCAACGCGAAGGTGCAGGTGCACCGCTTCAAGCGGATGTTCGCCTTGAAGGACGACCTGCCCTCCGTGATGGACGCGCTCGCGCTCTCCACGATCTTCGCCAATGGCGAGTACGAGATGTGGAAGGTGGACCAGACCCGCTTCAGGTTGAGAGTGACGAAGTGCCTCCAGCAGGTGCGACGGGTGGAGGACGGGCTGGGGGAGCTCGCCTGCAAGCCCGCCGGGATGGCGATCTGCGAGGCGGCGGCGAGCACGATCAACCCGGCCACCCGGGTGACCTGCCTCGTCTGCCCCCCGGACGCGCACCCGGCCGGCCTCTGGTGCGAGTGGGAGTTCGAGCTGGCGCGCTGAGCGGGGGCGGTCCGCGCCGGCGGAGATGCCGTGCTGGGGCTCTTGACCACGAAGCAGGGGGCGCTCGAGGATGCGGCGGCCGTGGAGGCGCGCATCCGCGAGGCGGCGCAGTTCCTGCCCCTCGAGCGGCTGGCGCTCTCCCCGCAATGCGGCTTCGCCTCCGGCGAGGCCGGGAACCCGCTCACGCCCGAGGAGCAGGAGGCCAAGCTGCGCCTCGCCGGCGGGCTCGCCCGCAAGGTCTGGCCAGCATAGCCGCGCGCCAACAGCCTGCCGCACTCAGGCGTCCAGAAGTCCACGATCTCCAGGAGTCACCGGCGCGCCGGGCTCGAGCGGAGCTGGAGGGCGAAGTCGGGGAAGATCAGCGCGACACGTTCCTCGACGCGGCTGTCGTATTGGCGCGGCGGGTTGGCAGGAGAGATGGGATCGCCCGTCCCGAGCGGCAGGGTGAGGGTGTGTCCATCGCGGGTGACCCCGCTCGGGTTCACCCTCGAGGAGGGGGCTGCAGTGGTTGACGCCGTCTCCCGGCTCGTCGCCCGTCAGCCCGTCCCCCCGCCTGGCGCCGGGGCGCTTTCCTCTTCTTCGCGGGGGCGGGCGTGACGCCCGCGGTCGTGGGCTCATCGATCTCGATGCCGAACACGTCCGCCAGGGCGGAGTCGGCGATCCGCTTGCGTTTCGCTCCCGCCCGCTCCGCCAGCGCCGCGCCGCTGCCGACCGCCGTCAGGAGATCGGTCTGATCGACGTGCCGGAGCCGGAAGAACAGCTCGGGCTGCTCGTCGAGGCGGGCCCCGACGCCGTAGAGGGTGGCGGCGACGTGCTTGCACATCCCCGCCCAGTCGGGGCAGGAGCACTCGAAGGAAATCTCCCCGGGGGACGGGAACAGGCCGGTGTGCGGCCGGATCAGCACCTCCATCACCCCCCGGGAGAACCTTCCCCGGAGCAGCTCCACCAGCGAGTCGATCCGTCCGGCGCACTCTCTGACCACCGCGCGCCAGCGGGTCCCGGGCAGTGGCTTGATCGCGACGGAGATCCGGTACAGCTCGCTGCCGCTCACGAGCGCCCTCACGGTGCCGGCGGCGAGCTGCAGGTCCATGACCGACCCGTTGCGCACGTAGGTCCGGCCGCGGGGGAGCCGGTTCGAGAAGTCACTGTACGATTCCAGGTTGTCGCACCAGGCCTTGCCCCAGAAGCTCCGGGCGATGATGCGCCCCTGGATCACCACGGGAGCGACGGGCTCGCCCTTCTTCGTCAGTCGGGCGATCTGCCGCGCCGCATTCGCGCGGCGCACCGCCACCGGCACATAGGGCCGCCACTCATACCAGCCGTACGCCATTGCCCCCTCCTCAGTCCTCGGAGAGCGCGCTTCCGATGTCGAGCGAGACCATCCGGAGGACCTCCTCGTTGGTCATCTCGGTCAGCAGGGTCTCGCCGCCCGCGTCCAGCAGCTCAGTCGCCAGCCCCTTCTTCTGCTCGATCAGCGCCTCGATCCGGTCCTCGACTGTGCCCCGGCACACGAACTTGTGGACGAGCACGTTTCTCTGCTGCCCGATGCGGAAGGCGCGATCCGTCGCTTGGCTCTCGACGGCGGGGTTCCACCAGCGATCGAAGTGGATCACCTGGGAGGCCGCGGTCAGGTTCAGTCCCGTGCCGCCGGCCTTGAGAGAGAGCACGAAGAAGGGGATCGTCTCGTCGCCCTGGAACCGCTCGACCAGGCCCATGCGCTGCGCCACCGGGGTCTGGCCATGGAGCACCAGTCCGGCCCGCCCGAAGATCCGGCCGAGGTGCTGCGCCAGCGGGGCTGTCATCTCCCGGAACTGGGTGAAGACCAGCGCCTTCTCCTGCCGCGCTGCGATCTCCTCGCACAGCTCCTCGAGCCGGGCGAACTTCCCGCTCTCCTCGGGGGCGTAGGCGCCATCGCCCAGCCACTGCGAGGGATGATTGCAGATCTGCTTGAAGCGCAGGAGGAAGGCGAGGATCGCCCCCCGCCGCGGCATCCCGTCCAGCGCCTCGAGGCGCCCCCGGAGCTCCTCCACCGCCTGCTGGTACAGCGCGGCCTGTTTCCTGGTGAGCGGGCAGTACGCTCGCACCTCGGTCTTCTCCGGCAGGTCGGAGATGACCCGGCGGTCGGTCTTCAGCCGGCGCAGGATGTACGGCCGCACCAGCGCTCGGAGGGGCCCATAGTGGCGGTCCCCGCCCGCAGCGAGCTGCTTGGTGACGCGGCTGAATGCCCGGGCGCTGCCGAGGAGCCCGGGGTTCAAGAAATCGAACAGCGACCAGAGATCCGAGAGCCGGTTCTCGATCGGCGTTCCCGTCAGCGCCACCCGGGCGCGGCAGCGGAGGTGCTTGACGGCCCGGGCCTGCTTGGCGCCGGGGTTCTTGATCGCCTGGGCCTCGTCGAGCACCACCAGGTTCCATTCCACCTTCCCCATCCAGGGGAGCCGCTGGACCTGGCCGTAGGTGGTGATCGCCAGATCGATTCCCTCAAGTTGCTCCGTCCCCAGGGCGGCCAGCTCCTGTCCCGGCAGCTCCGACGGGTGGGCCACGAGCGTCGTGATGTCGGGCGCGAACCGCCCGATCTCCTGCTGCCAGTTCGCGATCAGGGAGGCCGGAACCACGAGGAGGCTCGGCCGCCGGACACCCCCGCCGCGAGCCCCGGGCGCGCGCGGGGCATCCCCGTTCTTCAGGAGGAGGAGCAGGCCCAGCACCTGGATGGTTTTTCCCAGTCCCATGTCGTCGGCCAGGCAGGCGCCCAGCCCGAGGCGGCTGAGGAACCAGAGCCAGCGGACACCAACCTCCTGATAGGGACGGAGCGTTGTCTTCAATGCCGCTCCGGGACCGGCCGCGGCCAGCCCCTCGGGCCGGCGCAGGCCCTCGAGCGTCTCTTCCAGCCAGCCCCCCGCGACCACTCGGGACCAGTCGCCGGCGCGCTCCGGTGCCGCGGCCGCCTCGCCATCGGCAAGCGCCGCCCCCGAGAGCAGCCGCATCGCCTCCCTGAAGGAGAGGCCGTCTGCGGCCGCCCGCCGTGCCCTGTCCCAGTACGCGAGGACCTCGCGGAGCTTCTCCCGGTCCAGCTCCACCCACTTGCCTCGCACCAGGGCGAGCCCGTCCGTTCCCTCGAGCAGTGTCCGCCACTCCGCGTTGGAGATAGGCTCACCCTCCAGGGCGAGGGCGACGGAGAAATCGAGGAGCGCCTCCATGCCGAGCGTGGCCGGCGCCTTGTCGCCGACAGTGACACTGACCTCGAGCCGCCGCGGGCGATCGGCCTTCCACCAGTCGGGCACCCGCACCAGGATCCCGGCGGCCTCGCAGGCGGGAACGTCCGTGAGGAAGCGATGCGCCTCTCGCGGCGTCCAGGCCAGCGGCTGGAAGAGATCACCCGCGTCCACCAGCTCCTTGAGGAAGCCGCTGTTCGCGGCGGCCCGATCGACGGGCGCGAGCAGCGAGAGCAGGGCGGCGCGGTTCCCGGAGAAGGTGCGGAGCGCCTGTGCGAGCGGCTGATGCTGCGGCCGGGCCTGGCTGGAGAGACGAGTGGTGTAGGTGGCGAGGAACGCGAAGGGATGCTCGTCGTCCTGCTTGTTCTCCGCCAGATGGAAGTAGACTCGGCCAACGAGGTTCCAGATCGGGTTCTGGGCCTGGAGATAGGACTGCATGGTGCCTCGATGGGCCCGCGCTTCCCCGCGCAAGAACTCCTCAAGGTCCGCCCAGCAGGCCTGGAGCCGGGCTCCATCGACGTACTCTCCCCCGGCCAGCGGAGGCACCTCGCCGGCGAGCCGTTCGATCTCGTCCTGAGGGGCGGGGACCTCCACCTGTTCGCGCCGCTCCTCGATGTCCCCGATGGCGCACAACCGGCTGACGAAGAGCCTCGCGAAGTCGCGGAAGAATCCCAGGGCCGGCGGAAGCCGCGTGGAGACCTCGACGGCGCCGAGGTGAAAGAGCCCCGCGGCCGGGCCGCGGGCGAAGGCGGCGGTGATCGCCTCGGCGGGCTTCGAGTCCAGCGGGTCCTCGTCGGGACTCTCGACGAGACGAAGCCTTCCCGACGGGGAGACGGCGAGCGTCAGTCGTCGCTCGATCCCGGGCGCGCCCCCCTCGTTACCGGGCACGGCCGCTTCGGCACTCCATCGTCGCTCTGCAGCGATGAGGAGGCTGGCTTTCGCGAGACATGGGGAAGAGGTAGCCCGGCCGGGCAGGCGCGTCAAGACCAAAGTGGACGCAACTCCGAGGCTGACGGCGCGCGGGAGGCAGGGGAGCCGTGCCGGCGCCGGCTCAGGAGCGCTCCCGCGGCGCGTCCCGCCACCGGGCCAGGCATTCCTCGATCGCGGAGGCCACCAGGGGGCGAGCCTCGGCCGGCTCCATCCCCCGGGCGAGGAGATCGTCGTAGGTAGTGTGCCGGTGGCGGACATGCGCGCGGACAGCCAGCGTGAGCGCCTTCTCAGCCAGCGTCTTGGCGGCGCTCGAGCGCCCCACGCGCCCGCTGTACTTCTCGCAGGCCCGGCGGGCGATCTCCTCGCACTCCGGGGCTGGACAGCCGGGAAAGAGGTCGCGGACCCTCCGCATGAACGCGGCCAGGTACGCCTGCTCCTGGCGCTCGGCGCGGGCGCGCCGGGGACCTCGCTCCGCCTCGCGGCGCGCCGCGTCCCGCTCGCAGGCCTCACGGGCTGCCGCGAGCGCCGCCGGCTCGACGAGCGCGCCCTGACGCTCGCTTCGCCGGCGCGCCCGGGAGAACTTGACCACGACCGCCGCCCGAGGTGACAGGCCGAGCGCCCGCCGAGTGAGGGCCGGGTTCCCGGCCGGCAGGTACTCGAGGCCGGCCAGCCCGGCGCAGCCGAGACAGCGCCCGCCGCGCTCGCGATCCAGCGTGATGAAGGCTCCCCTCCCGATCTCGGTGGCGCAGGCGGTGCACCGATCGGCATCGTGATGGCTGATCCAGACAACGGGCCGCCGCTCTGGCATGGCTTGCTGGGATGATACGTCAACGTCGCGGTCCCGGCGCCCGCCCCGCATCCTGCTGATGCCGTGTATGTCCTGGCGGTCGATCTGGGTCTGCCGGCTGTCGCCCGTGACGACGCTGACGGGGATGCCTCGCGCCTCGAGCGCCGTGACGAGGGCGTCGAAGATGCGGAGGGCCCGGCCGAGGCTCTTCGGCGCGCCCCGGAGGTCCAGGCAGGGATCGATGCGTCAGGGTCGAGCGGGGTCGTGGCGTCTTGAGCCTGGGCGGAGGAAGTACGGTCACTCCTTGCGTCGGGTGCAGCCAACCAGTCGGAGTACGGCGGCTGGATCGACCCGGCGCCGGAACCTGACGAGCATCGCCCCGGGAGGCAGGTCCGCCTGGGCACAGTTCCTGTCGTCGTCGATACACAGGATCAGGTTGGGCAAGCGAGCCCGTCGATAGAGGGCGAGCTTGTTCGCCACGTAGTCCGGCGTCCAGAAGCCCACGATCTCCAGCAGCCACCGTCGCGCCGCGTCGGTGCGGTGCTGGAGGGCGAAGTCGGGGAAGATCAGCATGCTCCCGACAGGCACCGGTTCCGGCTCCCGCACGACATCCCACGCCGGCGCAAGACGGCGGAAGTCCCGAGCGAAGTGCTCCTCGAGCCGGCTGTCGTAGCGGCGCGGCTCCACGGCCGGGAAGATCGGATCCCCGGGCCGCAGCTCCAGCGCGAGTTGTCGCCCCTCGAGCACACAGTTCCCCACCAGGTGGAAGCGCCGGCACCATGGGAGCAGCGGCACGAGCTCGCCGAGCGCGCGACCGTAGAGCCGGGTGTGGCGGAACAGCGCGAACGGCCCCGAGAGATCCAGGACGGCGCCCCCCG
>Ga0209212_1009430_pt1 | contig 10189 bp, 9 predicted proteins | sample RifGroC2_FD_183996 | JGI IMG/M metagenome (GOLD analysis project Ga0209212, IMG submission 183996) | Groundwater microbial communities from Rifle, Colorado, USA - Groundwater C2 (SPAdes) (version 2) | ecosystem: Environmental > Aquatic > Deep subsurface > Groundwater | place: Rifle, Colorado... | reverse complement strand
TGCCCAGCTACCTCAACTGAACGCTTCTGGTGTCTATTCCGTAGACTTTTCTTATTACTCACCAACCCTTACACCGGGAAACGTCAGTATCACTACTCTGAATCTTGGCTCCGAGAACACTGCCCAACCACTTGAAACGACTGCCGAATCAAAACATACACGCATTTTCGCCCAAGCTAGCAGTCAGCCCCAAAAATTAAATCTCATACTGGAAGGCAATGAAGCAAAAAGCATCCAAGAGATTGACTATTCTAATATCAATCTGTATTTCCATCCCCTGCTATTTTCTGCCAATGCTTCCCTCAACCAGACTCCTTCCAAAACCATCACCTTTACCGAAAATACTAACCGATTATCTATTGCCACCCCCCTGCTGGACTCTGCTTTTGACATCGTTCAAACACCGAACAGCAACCAGCTACTACCTGAAGCCCGTAACTGCGATCAATTCAACGATGGACTGGTCAAGAAAACGATCACCCCTGACGGATTTATCTATGAAAGCAGCAACGGCATCGAGTGTGATTACCTAAACTTAAGACACCTCCCCCATGGCCTGAGTTATCTCATCTCCTTTGATTACCGTTATCAAACAGGACTTCCCATGACTCTCTGTCTGGAAAATCACACCACCCGCCGCTGTGATATCTACGAAAGACTGACTAGAACCGACAAGATCCAGTCATTGATTCAACCCATACGGAATACCTTCGAGGATCAGGGTTTTACCCTTCATCTTTTTAATCAATCGGTTGGAGGAGATCGCACTCTGAATACGATCAAAAACCTTTCGCTTCATCCTGTTCCTCTTGGATTCCTTCAAAATATTTCCATCAACTCACCGATAAAGCCTAAACAAACTACTGTCAGTACCACTCATCCCAATGAGTACATCTATACAGCGTCAAGTAACCTTCCCGAAGAAAAACTACTTAATCTCTACCAATCAAAGTCTCCCTTCTGGATTGCTCTTTCTGTTGACAAAGACACCCTCGCCTATTCACCTCTAAAACTGATCACCAGCATCCCCCATCTCTACTTCAACCATCAAAAACTGGTCAGGTACGATACTGGGGTTGACTGGTACAACTCCTGGACACTACCGGAAGGTGAACATCACATCTTGATCTTTTATGCTCCTCAATATCTTGAATTTGCCGGCTTCTTGTTGATAGCTCTTTCTCTCACCGGCTCAATCATCTACTTCCTATTTACACTCACTCGAACCATAAAAAACCGCCTGGCAAAAACCAAGCGGTTACACGCATCACACAACTAGCAGAGATCTATCCCTCTTTTTTCCACGAAGCGCTTGAAGTAGCACAAGTAGCCGGGATCACACTCGACCACACTCACAAGCTCCCACCCCAGCTTTCCCAGCTCATCTGCAACATCCGGAAAAGCAAAAACACGCAGTGTAGGACCCTCTAGTCCTGGGTTCTTAGCATGAATCGCCACTACTTGGCGGTTCGTATTCACTCTCAACTCCAAATACTCCCACATAGAGTCCTCCTTCAATAATATGAATGAACTTCTTGGACATTTTAACCTCAAAAAGCCTCAAAATGGGAGCGACTACCTGCCTGCCCAACTGGCAATCACTCCCACCCTGAGGCCTTTTGTTCTAGTTGACACCCCCATTATCAGGTTGTATTCTGATGATGGTTACTGTCATCTGTCCTGATAGTAACTATCAGATAAGAGCATTGCTATTCGAGTTAGGCTACGGTAGTAATGCTCTTTTTCTCCGTTAAAAAGATGCGAATTTAAAGATCGGGCCAAGAAATTATGCTTAGGTTAACGACTCATCACAACGAGCTGTTGACCGAATTTTCCCATTTTCTGGATTTGGAAAGAAGATACTGATCTCCTAGGATTTTTCGTCACCCGCATGGTGCGTTTCCTATTGGCAATCAGTCTATTTAGTAGGTTTATCATGGGCAGTTTGTTTTAAATTTCTTGATCCTAAGGGTAATATATCATGCCATGTCAAATTTTACAACCTATATACAAAAATCATTCTATCCCATATCAAAATTAGCTTCAAAAATAGTAAAATATACCCCCCTTGTGGTCAAGGAACAGCCATAAAAAAACTCCGGAATGTACGCTGGAGGACTTCAGAAATGTACCTTTAAATGATCACACCAATCCGCTACGAATATCACCCAACGGAATTTACGAAGCATATTTTGTTATTAAAATAATAACCTCATTAGCATTATGGGTTAAGATTCTAAATTTAAGATTGCTTAATTAGCGCGCTTGAATATAATCACACTCAGATGCCTAAAAAAACTTCAATTTTCTTCTGTAGCCAGTGCGGGAATGAGTTCGCCAAGTGGTCCGGTCAATGCCCTGCCTGCAAGGAATGGAACACTCTGACCGAGGCAGAACCTTTCTTAAGAAAAACCGGCAAATCTTCTAAGACTGTCAGGCCTGCCGAGACCATATCTGTACAAGAAGCTCTAAAAAAAGATAGTAAACTTACCTTTTCTACTTCCATCGGTGAACTGGATCGCGTATTAGGACCAGGGCTGACCAAAGGCGCTGTCTATCTTCTCGCAGGTCAACCTGGCATCGGCAAGTCCACACTACTCACTCAGGTCTGCCTCAAGACCCAGACATCCGTCTTCTATGTCTGCTCCGAGGAAAACCCCGCTCAAGTGGCAACCAGACTCCAACGCCTTTCCAAAACAATTCCCGAAGATATTCACCTTCTGGATTCATCTGCGGTTGAAGACATTGCTGCTACCCTGGCCAAACACCCCAACTCAGTCTTCATCGTCGACTCAATCCAATCGGTATATTCCCGAGAAAATCCCACTACACCCGGCTCCCCCAGCCAAGTCAGAGACTCCGCCAGCATTCTCATTCAAGCCGCCAAAGAGCACTCCACTCCACTCATCATCGTCGGCCATGTCACCAAAGAAGGATCGATTGCCGGACCAAAGATGCTCGAGCATATGGTAGATGTGGTTATGGAGCTCTCAGGTGATCGACAGTACCAGTTAAGGCTCCTCAGGACTATCAAGAACCGCTTCGGACCAACGGATGAGACGGGTATCTTCACTATGGGAAATGGCGGCCTTGAGGAGGTTACGGATCCGGGGAAGATCCTTCTTGAAGGCAGACTTGAAAACTCTCCCGGTTCTGCCCTCACTATGATAATGGAAGGCACCCGCCCCCTAACGGTTGAGATTCAAGCCCTCATCGTCCCCACCACCATTCCGATACCACGCAGGATCGCCAAAGGCATCTCCGGAAATAGGCTTCAGCTTATCTGCGCTATCCTCACCAAACCCCTCCACCTGCCACTTGGTGAAAAAGATGTTTTTGTCAACGTTACTGGTGGCATGGATATCAAGGATCCGGGAGCTGACCTAGGAGTCGCCCTGGCCATTCTTTCATCTGTAAAAAACAAGGCGCTTCCGGTCAAGTCAATTTGTTTCGGAGAGCTCGGCTTGCTAGGTGAGATCAGAAACGTCGCTTTTACCGAAAAGATGGCCAAAGAAGCCAAGAAGCTTGGCTATACCTCTCTTTATTCACCCTCAACCCACCACACTCTCAAATCGATCACCCTATAGGGTATAATACTTTTTAATCGATCTTTTACATACTCTATGGAGGTTCGCATGGGTAATTCTCCCGGTCATCCATTTCTTTATAGTCAGTCCCCCTTTTTACCAGTTGTTAATACTTCCCATGTTGATGAAGCGCGTCGCCTGATTAAGGTCAACCATTATCCCAAACCGGCTGCTGCCTGCATCTCTCTCTTCAGTGTTGGCATTGAACAACAAGTGGCGATCTCCGATCAACTGGATTTTCTCGCTCAATATTTCCAGTGTGACGATCTCGGAGTTAGCTATTGGCACATGGGCTACAACTCCGCACCCAATATTATCGTCGGTGCCTATATCTCTGAACTCTTTGGATCCGAAGAAGCGCAGGAGTTCCTCATGTACGAGGATGAAGGAAATCCTTTACTCTCCAGAATAAATCGCTATCGAGAAAATATGCTTCCTCAAGCGATCGAACTGATCAGAAATTCTTCATCTGGAGCAGAGATGTTCGACATTATGGCCTCACAACCCGCACTCGATAGCCGGTTTTACACCATCGGAGTCCTCGCCGCCAAAATCAATTACTCCGACATGATGTTCAAATTAAGAGAGCATACCGTCCACTAAACAACGTACCCCGCTTAACAAGCGGGGTTTAAATTGGACCTTGACTACATTTGTAATCTTTGTTACATTGTACTTAGCTCTACAATGCAGGTGAGCTAGAAAAACCAAATCGCAAAAAGGCTCTTAACGGAGTCTTTTTGTTTATGTTCTTGACAATAGTTGTTATATATATTACAAATAAATTAGCCTGATAACTTATCGTTGTCATGCTAGAGAAACCTACTCGGAATCTCGCTTGGAGGCCCCTTCCTTGGGGTCTCCATTGTTATTTCTATGAGGTATTGACAACTTTGTAACTTTTGCTACACTGAAATTAGCTTAGTAGCAATACTAAGTCAGAGACACGTTCACCGTGTTCTCGGGAAGAACTCCGGAAACGGGGTTCTTCTGCTTTTTACTTACCCTTCTTCAGAGTCACCACCCACACCGACCCCCACTCACTGGGAATAAACATCGTTTCTGACTCTGCAATCACCAAATCAGTTTCGGCCTCGGAAATTTTCTTCGGAGTCACATTCTGGACATGATATTCCCCTGCCATCTTCCATGCCTTGATCAGATTATCAAATCCGGGATAAAGTTTTAAAGTATCAAATAACGCACCCAGTTCTTTGATCCCAAATTGGGGTCGGGGAACGATGATTAATGCTTCTCCGTCCGGTACCAGTACTCTTTCCAGCTCGTTTAAAGCTGCTCGCAGATCTCTTGAGTGTTCAAATGTATGCAAAGAAACCACTCTGTCTATTGATCCGGATGCAACGGGTAATTGTTCTATCTTTCCCTCAATACCACCTTCTGATTCTTTAACCTTCCCACTATTTCGCAACAACCATCCATTGATATCCACTCCAAAGACATGTCCTTCTCCAAACTTTTCCATCAAAAACGGCATCAGAGAACCTGTTCCCACTCCCAACTCAAGGACTTTTTTACCCTTGACGTCAGTAAATTTTTTATTCAGGACCTCCAGATATTCTTTAGCCAGATCACGGCTTTGTATTTCTCCGTATTCTTTACCGTAAAGCTCTGAACCCATTTTATTTCTCGTCGGAACCTTCTACCTTCAACTGTTTCAAGTAAGCCTCAAATTCACTTCGGACTTTCTTCCAGTCTCCTCCGGCTTCCTCGATTTCTTTGAAAACCATTTCCACATCTACTAGAATCTGATCTTCCTTAACTATCATTTTTGTTTTCGACATATTTCAAATATAACTGATTTGTAATTCCCTGTATCACAAGCGGGCTCCTCGCCCGCTTGTTCACTAGAGCCTATTTATAAGCTACAGGTACTTCTGTAAGTACTACACCCAAAGACATTCTTCGGTTCTTCACATCCAGACTTTCAACAAATACCTCGATAGAATCACCAATGGCGAACTCTTTCTCGGCTGGTTTCTTGGAAACATGAATAAGACCATCAATACCTTTTTCAAAGTTGACGAACACTCCATAAGGAGCATTTCTGAAAACCTTGCCGGTGTGCTTGGTACCCACTGCATACTTTGTTTCGATGTCTGCCCATGGATCTTTGGTCATCTGCTTGATAGATAGGTTCAACTTGCCGTTGGCCTTGTCAATTCCGATTACCTGGACCTTAACTTCCTGACCTACCTTGAAAAGCACATTTGGATCCTCTACCTTCTCCCAAGAGATCTCCGAAATGTGGATCAGCCCTTCGACCTTGGCTCCACTCATTTCTTTTCCCTTCATAGGTACATTGACGGTTACGAAGACCCCGAAAGGCATAATACCTGACACGGTACCTTCATATTTATCACCCACAGTGACCATTTCGAGGGCTTCACCTTTCTTGGCCAAAGCCTCGGAATCGGAAACCAGTTTTTCGGAGAAGATTAGTCTATTTTGATCCCTGTCTACTTCAATTACCCTGACCTTGAAAGACTTGTTTAAGAGCTCTTCCATGTTGCCAAGGAACTTTTCGCCAAACTGGGATGTCGGTACAAATCCGCGAACATCGCCGATTTTTACCACCATACCTCCCTTGTTAACCTCAAGACCAACTACATCCAGCTCTTTTTCCTCATCCATTAGTTTCTTGAAGCGGCTCCATCTGTTCTCATCGGCTGCCTGCTTAAGAGATAGGATTATCTGACCTTGATCATTTTCGGGGAACTTGACGAAAGCGGAGATCTTATCACCTACCTTAAGACCCTCAAGCATATCACTGGCTTCAACAATGTCGTCACCCGTTACTACACCTTCGGTTTTAGCTCCAATATCAATAAGAAGCATCTTCTTTCCGAGAGCAGAAATCACACCTTCTACTTGCTGACCTTTCTTGAGAGCTCCGGGAAAGCTGGCGGCGCCTGCCATTAACTTGTCCATCATGGACTGGGCACCTCCTTGTTGATTAATAATGTTTTTTTGAACTGACTTGCTCATAATGCATAAATTTCCTTTCTTGTCTTTAAGACTCACATATTTTACCACAAGCAAGAGACTTTCAGGCACAAAACCACTTGAATAAACTATAAGATATGCTAGAATATCCTCAACTTGCACTTTAAACCATAAGGAGGCGTCGAGATGAGATACATCGTTTGCATTGTATTGATGATTATTGGCACCATTTTTATCGGTGTTTGTGCCTACAGCCTGACTGGCAAGGCCAATGCTGTCGCACAGAGGGAAGTTGGCCCTCATCAAACCATTTATTTGACCGATTCTTACATTTATACCCTCGACGGCACATATACCCTAAAAAGTGCCAACTATTTCGAGCTAATCCAAGGAGGAGATGTTCGTCAGTCTGTTTACCACGAACCGGAAGTCGGCCAAGAAAAAGGTGACTACCGCCTGACGGATGACTTGACAGGTGATTGGAGAATTGACGGTTTTGCCACCATGTATAGCCGTACTAATAACACCTTCACTGCCACCCACACGACCGGCGACAAGGTCATGAATGGCTTTCTCATTGGCTTAGTCGCACTATTAGTGTGGGCATTATTTATGAATGCCGTCTCCTATTTCATGGACTTATAAAGGACTTCGATTTACCCTCCGCTCAGTCGGAGGGTTTTTCTTGTCATAAGCCCCTACTCACTCAAGGTGTACACTTTTTTCGAAATCTCTGCGATCACTTTCTCCATTTCCTTAACCTTACTACCCCTAGTCATGACACAAATCAGATAAGGGGGTCTTTCCCTATAGACCATTCCACAATCATGGAGCTGACCAGAACCATCTATAAGCTTTTCACCAAATTTATGTGACAACACAGTTCCCTCCGGAAGCCATTTCTTCAGGCCAGAAGAATAACTTACCTTACTTAATATCCTCAAGATCTTCTCAGAATTTTCCCTGCTCAAATATGACGAGTTATAAAGAATACGAAAAAATGCCCCGTACTCCCTTACGCTGATATCATAGTTGTTATCAACAGAAGAATGGATACCCAGCTCTTCAAAGAAATTAGCCACTTCAGCTCCTGTAATAAATTTTTCCACCAACAATTTAGCCTCATTATCCGAATTAACTAACATTCTCTCAATTAACTCCTCCAAAGTGTATTTCTTACCCAACTTTAGCTTCATATCTAAATCGAAAGTCTGAGTGTTATTGGAATTTTTATCTTCTTTATAAGCCACCATCGTGCCCAACAGGCCAATATTGCTTTCGCTTTTTTTGTACACAGCCATAGCCAATGGAAGTTTTAATAAACTGGCACCCGCAAATTCATCATCCTCGTTTATCCCCATCCATGGACCGTTATTAAGATCCCTAAAATATACAGCCACCGTATCCACTTTCCCAGACCTCACCACTTGATCAATATATGTCTTTATCAAGTACTCCATGTTCCTAAGCTTAATGTTCTTCTCTCCCAAACTGGAGTCGCACTCCAACAACGGATTAATGAACTGATAGCTACCCTTCAATCTCCTTTCAGACAAAATATCGACCACATCCTCATCGAGCCAAAAACCAAACATCAAACCAATAATCATCCCAAATAAAATCATTGAACCTGATAGAAGCAACACTTTCCGCCTCAATGTGGGCGTCACTTTTTCGTTCTGGCCGATAATATTTATTTCCTTCACTAATCACAGATTTTACTCCTGATCAATAAAAAATAGTATCAGGTTTACATTTAAAAACCCCGAATAAATCTCGAAATAATTCGTCTTCCCGGAGATGATCTAGTTCCACTATCAATTGCCCAGTCAATATCTTCAACACCGGCCTCACAATCATATGAAGCTTACATGGTAGTATTGAATCATGAATGAAACGCATCTCGACTCATCTAATCCTCAAACACCAGGTTATCCCCTCCCGGTCACTACACCGGCAACAAACACTCACTATCTCCCTTCCATAGTTTTTCTCCTCATCGGTATTTTCCTTGGCGCAACCGGTCTCTGGGCATACCAAAACTACTCCCCCTTCCAAGCAAGACAGGCTGTCGTTTTACCAGAGCCGTTGGAACCATCTCCGACAACTTCACCCGTAACAACTCCAACCTCTACTCCTGACCCCACGGCAGATTGGATCACATTTACCAGCCCGACACAAAATATATCCTTTAGATACTCTCCATCATGGAAATTGGCTTCAACCCCCGGAAACAATGATCAGGGCAACATTATTAACGAGATCGTGAAGCTCACCAATGATCAAGCCGTCATCAACATGTACCTTAACGTGGATGGCATCGGTGGTCTTGGCCGAGACTATGAAGGCACCAGCATAAATGTTGACGGACAAACTCTTTATGAATACAAAATAATCCAAACTGATTTCAATAAAGTGATCCTCGGACTTACCGACGATCTCACTGAAAGCCTGGGAGTTTTTCAGCACAACGGAAAAACCTACTCTATCACTCTCACCTATCCTGATTCATACGAAGAGACTAACCGAGGTGCAGATCTTCAGACCGAATTCAACCAACTACTCTCCACCTTCAAATTCAGCCTGTAAATCACAAAAAAACCTTGATTACTCAAGGTTCCTTTGTTTGCCCGGCGATGATCTACTTTCACGATCAGTTGCCCAATCACTATCATCGACGCTGGCCCGTTTCACTTCTCTGTTCGAAATGGGAAGAGGTGGGTCCAAGCCGCTCAGATCACCGGACAGTTAAAAATACCAGCTTGATATCCTTAACTCTCCGGTAATAATTGTTCTATTTTAAAGAGTATTGACACTCCCTGAATAGTGAATAGATTTAGTAAGCAGACTGCATGAAAGATTTGTTCTTTGAACATTAGTACAGATAAGCTAAATACCTTGCGGCACTTACACTTTCTGCCTATCAACCTAGTAGTCTACTAGGGTTCTTTCATTAACTTGCGTTAATATGGATTTCTCATCTTGGGGATGGCTTCTCGCTTAGATGCATTCAGCGATTATCCAATACCAATGTGGCTACCCAGCAATGCGTCTGACGACAACAACTGGCACACCAGGGATTGGCTCATCTTGGTCCTCTCGTACTGAAGACAAACCCCCTCAAAAATCCCACGCTGACAGCGGATAGAGACCAACCTGTCTTACGACGGTTTGAACCCAGCTCACGTAGCGCTTTAATGGGCGAACAGACCAACCCTTGGAACCTTCTTCAGCTCCAGGATGCGCTGAGCCGACCAAAAATATACATAAAAACTATGTGTATTTGTGCTCTCCAACTATTACTAGTGGTTTGGACTATATCTTTCGTATTAGAACTTTTTTTATTTCACTCGTTCCTTTACTTATTGGCGTCTGATATGCACTTAAAAGTGTATATCTCATCTCTTTCGAGAATCAGTCTCTACGGGGTCAATCATATAAAAAATATGACGACTTCCCACGATGTTAACCTTGAGTGTTCAATTCCAAGGCCTTCTTCGTTATAAGCCAAATTTATTAACCTCGACATGTTTGGGTCATTGTCTATCGAGGTAGCGAACCGCACCGTCGCTGTGGACGCTCAGGTGCGACTACTCTGTTATCCCCGGGGTAGCTTTTATCCGTTAAGCCCGGCACCC
>Ga0209212_1009428_pt1 | contig 10189 bp, 6 predicted proteins | sample RifGroC2_FD_183996 | JGI IMG/M metagenome (GOLD analysis project Ga0209212, IMG submission 183996) | Groundwater microbial communities from Rifle, Colorado, USA - Groundwater C2 (SPAdes) (version 2) | ecosystem: Environmental > Aquatic > Deep subsurface > Groundwater | place: Rifle, Colorado... | reverse complement strand
TTATTTTCTTGCTCGGAGCAATTCCGTATTTCTGGTGCGGAGAATTTTTTCTCGGGTTGTGGTCATTAGTGGTGGTAGTTGTTTTAATCCCTCCGTTGTACAAATATGCTTCAGGTAAGCTGAATTCCCCGTTTTCCAAACCCAAAACCCTGATTTTTAGTCTTGTAGTTTTTGTGTTTCTGTTTGCGAATTTCATCAGACCGCTTTTTTCTGATTATATGACTAGGTCAGAAAAAGAATGGTTGTCAAAGACACTAAAAAGAGAAGAAAAAGTCAAAAGCTATTGTGATATATCTATAAAAATAAATAAAACTAAGCCAAAAGATTCTCAAGAAATTAAATGCAGTAAATTAATACGCATATATAAAGATTGCTCATTAACCGTAAATCAAGCTCAATCGAACCAGTTGGAATATGAAAAAAGTAAAGAAATTCCAAATTGTTGGAGATTATACGTTTTAATTAGCAATAGAACCTTTTTACCAGATTTATTAAAAACGTTCGCTAAACTACATGAAGATTTCAGAAAAAATCTTAAATTAAAGTGCGGGGATTTTTAACTTTCTTTTACCCTGTTAAATACACATATATTCCCTTTTAAAGACCAGCATTTGTTGCAGGCTATGCATTTTGGCTTGTAAGCTTGCTTTCAGTAATTTCTTCAAGCCAGTTCTTAAAATCTTTAATAGTTGAAAATATTTTGTAAGGATTTTCTTTTTCCAGAAGTTCTGTATTTGTGGTGGAAGCCCAAGTTACAGCTATCGGAAGAACGCCGGCTTTTCTTGAACAGGTTATGTCAGAAGGCTGGTCGCCTATATAAATAACTTGATTTGCAGGAATTTGCCAGTGATTGAGGATTTTTGCAATGCATTTGTCTTTAATAACCCCTTCTGCGGAGCCTGTTTCCACAAATTCAAAATAATTTTTAATTCCGAAATAATCAAGAGAAATATCAGCAGTGGGTTTGCCTTTGCCTGTAACCATCGCTATTTTATAATTATTTTCACGGAGAAAATCCAGTATCTCCCTCGTATCGTCAAAAATTGTAGGGCAAAGATGATGATTTTCCTTATAAATTCTGATATAGGCATTAAAACAATCTTCCCATTTGTCAGGAGCAATGCTTTTTGTGATTCCTTCTTCTGTTTGCCCGAAATACTTAACAATTGTGCTTTCAGGGTATTTAATTCCTGTAACCTCCTCAAATGCAAGCTGAAAAGATTTTATACAGAGTGGTAATGTGTCTGCCAGAGTTCCGTCAAGATCAAAAATAATGCCTTGTATTTTATCCATTAATCTTTTACTTCCATCCATGTCGATCCACACGCTATATCAACGACAAGAGGAACTATTAACGGCTGACTAAGCTCCATACATTCTTTAACAAGACTTGTTATTTCATCAAGTTCGTCTTTATGGACTTCAAGCACAAGTTCATCGTGAACTTGAAGAATGATTTTAGACTTATAGCTTGAATTTTTAAGTTTTTCATAAAGTTTTATCATAGCTATCTTGATTAAATCAGCGGCAGTTCCCTGCAAAGGCGCGTTAATTGCGGCGCGTTCCGCAAATTCGCGTATAGTTTTAATTCTGCTGTGTAAATCATCCCTAAGCCAGCGTTTTCTGCCATAAAGAGTTTCCACATAGCCTAAAGAGTGCGCATCATAAATTGTTTTGTCCATATATTGTTTGATTTTGGGATAAGTTTCAAAATATTTTGTAATTATATCTTTAGCTTCATGAGGCGCAATTCCAAGGGATTCGGAAAGTCCGTAGCTTGTTTGCCCATATATTATGCCAAAATTAACAGCTTTTGCCTTCCTTCTCATCTCCTTTGTTACTTCTTCAAGAGGCACTCCAAAGACTTTGCTCGCTGTTTGAGCGTGAATATCCTCATTATTTCTAAAAGCACTTACAAGTATTTCATCTTCTGTTACATGCGCAAGTAATCGCAGCTCTATTTGTGAATAATCAGCCGAAAATATAACGTAATTTTCTTTGTCTTGCGGAACAAAGGCTGCTCTTATCCTGTTTCCTATTTCAGAGCGAATGGGAATGTTTTGTAAATTCGGGTTACTGCTTGATAATCTTCCTGTTGTAGTGATTGTCTGGTTAAAACTCGTGTGTATTCTTCCTGTTTTGGGGTTTATAAGCAGCGGAAGCGTGTCCACATAAGTTGATTTTAGCTTTGCATAGTGTCTTTGTTCAAGAAATAAGTCAACTATAGGATGAACATGAGCCAGAGATTCAAGGATTTTGGCGTTAGTGCTGTAGCCTGTCTGGGTCTTTGCCACGCCTTTAATTGGAAGTTTTAATTTCTCAAAAAGTATTTCCCCGACCTGTTTTGGGGAGTTAATATTGAATTTTTCTCCAGCAAGCTCGTAAATTTTCTCTTCAAGTTGACAGATGTTTTTATTAAGCTCGTCCGAGAGAGTTTTTAAGTATGCTGTGTCAATGCTTATACCGTTTCTCTCGATTTCAGCAAGCGCAGGAACAAGAGGCTCTTCTATTTCGTAAAAAAGTTTTTCCTGATCAGGCTCAAAATGCTCTGCATAAAAGCCTCCGAGTTCAAGAGTGGACTTTGCATCCCCGCAAGCATAATCCGCAACTTTTTCAATAGAAACTTGATCCATTGTGATGGCTGTTTTGCCTTTTCCAATGAGTTCTTCAATTTCTGTCATCTCATATCCGAGATGTCCAAAAGCCTGTTGTTTAAGTCCATGCTTGAAAGTTGGATTTTTAACATAGCTGGCAATCATTGTATCCATAATTATGCCGTCTAAATTTATGTTATAGTTTTTCAGAACGTTTATTTCATACTTTGCATTCTGGATAATCTTATATTTTTCAGGACTTTCAAAGATTGGCTTAAGCTTTTCAATTACATAATCAAGGTTAAGCTGTTTTCCTTCATTATGACCGACAGGAATATAAACATTGTTTGTCCTGCCAGAGATTGATTTATCAACGGATACTTTATTGTCTTTCACCGTAATTTGAGGATTCCAACCAAACGACATCCCCACTAACCTTGCACTGAATACATCAAGAGAAGTTGTTTCTGTATCAAAGGAAAACACCGTCGTTTTTTCAAGTGTTTGAAGAAATTTTTCAAATTTTTCTTCTGTGTCAATTATTTCGGTATCAACTTGAAAAGTTTTTTGGGACTCTTCTTTTAAAAATTGTGTTAAGCCGAGATTAAGCTGCATTTGACTATGTGAAGCAGGAATTGAAGTCTGAGTTCCCAAATTATCACTCTGAGCTTCCCCCTTGTCACACTGAACTCGATTCAGGGTCTGCCCTTCTTGAAATTTTAAGCTATAATCTGCTTGTTGGGTAGATTCCGCATCAATTGCGGAATGACCGTTGGCGTTAAAATGCGATAAAATTTCAGGAAGCTGCTTGAGCAAGCTGTGAAACTGCATTTTTCTTAAGAATGCGCTGACTTTTTCAACATCGGGCAAAGTTACATGCGTGTGCTCAAAATCAAACTCAATAGGCACTTCCCTGCATATTGTAGCAAGATATTTGCTCTTAAATGCCATTTCCTTGTCTGTTTCAAGCTTTTGTTGAACGCTTTTTGATTGAATTTCCTCAAGATGCTCATAAACACCTTCTACGGAACCGAATTGCTGAAGGAGTTTTACGGCTGTCTTTTCTCCTACACCTTTAACACCAGGGATATTGTCGGACGAATCACCGCTTAAACCTTTATAATCAGCAATTTGTTCCGGCCAAACTCCTAATTTTTCGTGAACTTTATTTCTGTCAAATTCTATAAGTTCGCCTTTTGAAGGAATCAAGACAGAAACGGAATTTTCAGAGCTTATAAGTTGGAATGAATCTTGATCTCCGGTAAGTATTAATGTTTTATGTCCTAACTCGCTTGCTTTTTTGGTGATTGTTCCTATTACATCATCTGCTTCAAAGCCAGAAATTTGATAAATCGGTATATCAAGGGTATTAACGCCTTCTATAATCAAGCCAAGCTGCACTCCTAATGAATCAGGCATACTTTGCCTGTTAGCTTTATAAAGGGGATATTCTTTTAAACGGAAAGTATCCCTGCCTTTATCGAAGGATACGGCAATTGCATCTGGCTTAACATTTTTAAGCAGGTCAAAAAGGGACTTAAGAAAGCCATAAACAGCCCATGTGGGTGTATTGTCCGTTGTTTGCATTCTTGTGCGCTCAAGGGCAAAGAAACACCTGTAAGCCAGCGCATGCCCGTCTATTAAAATTAATGTTTTTGATTCCATTTTTTAAACTTTTTCCTGTATTTTTAAGTTTTCAAGCACTGTCTTTACTGCGAAAGCCTTGTTTAAAGGGTAAAAATGAATCCCCGAAACACCGCTTTTCAAAAGTTCATTAGCTTGTTTAACCGCAAATTCAACGCCGATTTGTTTTATAGCTTCATTATCATCTTTGTTTTCAGCGAGTTTCCGCGAAAGTTCAGCAGGAAGTTTACATCCGCTAAGTGTTGAGATCCTTTCGATTTGAGAATATGAAGTTATAGGAAGAATCCCAGGTATTATAGGAATATTTATTCCTTGCTTTTGGGCTTTTTCAATAAATTCAAAATAACAGCTATTATCATAAAACAGCTGTGTTATTGCAACATCAGCTCCGTAGTCAATTTTTCTTTTTAAATTTTCTATGTCTTTATCAAGAGAACAGCATTCGGGATGGCATTCAGGATATGCCGCAACCGCAATACCTAAATCAGTATTAGATTTTATGAATTCCACAAGTTCATTTGCATAACCAAAGCCGTCTTCAGGTTTTACAAACTTCGTTTCACCCTTTGGAGGATCGCCTCTTAAGGCAAGTATATTTTTGATTCCCGCTGACTCAATCTTCTTCAAATATTCCAGAATATCATCTTTTGAAGAACCGACGCATGTAAAATGCGGCATAGGCTGAATATTCATATTATTTTTAATCTTTGTAACAATATCAAGGGTTGTTTCCCTGGTACTGCCGCCAGCTCCATAAGTTACAGAGATAAAAGCAGGATTAAATTCCGATAAAATCCTTAATTCTTCAAAAAGATCATTGATTTTATGGTTTAATTCGTCTGTGTTTTGAGCTTTTGGAGGAAAAATTTCAAAAGATATAATTGGTTTATTAGAATTGTAAATTTCTTTAAGTTTCATTTTTTTCTCTTTTGTATTAATTAACACATCATAAATGAAATTCATACTTCTTGTAAATAATCACCGATTTTGATTTTTTTATTTATATAATGTTTTGACCATAACTTGCTTAAAAATCCGTAAGCTTCAATGTTTTTCGCTAAAATAGCTTTATTTGTGTCAGCTGTTGAAATTATTAAATTTCCTCCCTTTTTGGCGATAATCTTTCCGGGAGTGGCGACATCGGTATTTAATTCAACCACTTTTGTTGACTGAATATACAAAAAAGTATCTTCATGAAGTGTATAACTTTTTATCCAGGGAAGAAGCGCTCTAATATTGTTGTGAATTTCTGTTGCAGGCTTTTTCCAGCTAATATTTGCGTCATTAGGGTTTAATCTCGGAAAATAACTGGCTTTTGATTCATCCTGTTTCTTAGGAATCAGTTCGGCTTTTTCAAGCCTGTTTAAAAGTTCTGAAACAGCATTTTTAGCTGCAAAAGCGCATTTATTCCTTAAGCTTCCGCCTGTGTCTTCTTCTGAAATATTTACATCTTTTTGAAGAAGAATTTCGCCTGTGTCTATGCCTTCATTCATCAGATGAAAAGTAATTCCTGCTTTTGTTTCACTATTTTTTATCGCAGAAGCATAAGGATTGCTGCCGCGATGTGCGGGAAGCAGTGACGGATGACAATTGATAAAGGCGACTTTCGGAAGATTTATAATTTCTTTTTTTATTATTTCGCCCCATGAGCCAACCAAAATCACGTCAGGAGCAAGTTTTTTTATTATTTTAATGAATTTTTTGCTGTTTACTTTTTTTGCTTTGATTTCATGAATGTTTTCAGCTCTTATTATTGAAGTTAAGCCATCAGGGATGAAAGTATCCCTTAAGAACGCAATCGGCTTGTTAGGACGCTCCTGTTCCCACCTGAGAACCCCGACAACTTTGTGCCTTGATTCAAGCATTCCGATTAAAAGTGATTGCGCCAGCTCACCATAGCCTATTAGAACAACTTTAAGCATGTATTAATAAAAGACCTGTACTTTGTTTTTTCTTAGAAGCTATCTGGTTAAAGTTTCTTTCTTTCTGGAACTGTCATTGCGAGGGCTTTAGCCCGTGGCAATCCAAAAAATAATTATTGATTTTAGATTGCTTCGCTTCGCTCGCAATGACAATCCGAGGTTTTAACCAGATGGGTTCTTATATTTTACCATTAAAAAGCCAGTAATATATTCATAAATTCCATATCATCATAATCAACATAAGTTTTTGCCTGTTGATTTACACCGGTTTCTACACGAATAGTGTTAGTGGAATTCTGTCTTAATAAGCTTTTAGGTAAAGGAATTTCTTGATTATCTCCATTAATTTTGATTTCTCCGATTTTTTTTGAGTTAACATAAATTCTTATTGGCGAGCTATAAGTTTTTATTTTTTTGCCTTCTAATTTATGTGCTATTTTTGTGTCTATGCCGATTATTGCGCCTATTTTCAGAACAGGATTGCTGTTTGAATCAAATTTTTCAACAAAAAATTCTTTAGAGAAACCGGAACTTTCTGATTGCAGTTTAAAATCTTCAGCATTTGCAGATTTTTCCGAATAATTATCATCTCCTAGATGATGAATTTCGTTGTCTATAACGATTTCATTGCCAAAAAGTTTTGTTATTATTATAGTTAAAGGGTTGCCTGTTTCATTTATGGTTAAAGAAAAAGGCGCGTACCCGTTTGCTTGAACAGAAAGTATGGCGGGAGCTTTAAAAGAAGCATCCAGTTTAAATTGACCGGAATTATTGGTCTTTGTAAAAATTCCTTCTGACGGGACTGAAACTTCCGCTCCTGTAACAGGATTTCCTGTTGCTCCGTCAACGACTATATGTGATGTTCCTAAAAATTCCTCTTTATTTACATTACCGGAGAGGATTTCCGCCTTACAATCGCAAGAGAATGTTACACTCATTAAGCTTGCCAATAATAAAGACAAGATAAAAATATTAAATTTTTTCATTTTCCCAAATCCCACTCTTATATCTTTTTAAATAAGTTTTATTTTTCCGAGTCTTGCTTTTGAATCATTAAGATTTTAAACATATCCAGTATATTTTACATTCGAGAGTGGAATTAAATCGGTTAGCTCATTTTGAAAAATTTTATAAAAAATCTGGAATGTCTCTGCATAAATCTGGAGTATCTTTGCAAAAATCTGGAGTATCTCTGCATAAATTTATTTTTTTATACAGTTTTTAAAAGGCTTTTGACCATAAATAATTTGCTGACTAATAAAACTATATTAACTCTCTATTCAAGTAATAATGGGCTTTTTTTCATATGCTATTCTGTGGAATAAATAAAAAAGTAAATAATATCGGGAAAGGAGTCTTTATGACAAGTATTAACAGCTTAACACAGTTTATTCCAGGAACAAAAGCTTTAGCAAGTGAGATAAACGACAATTTTGAAACTCTAAGACAAGCTCATAATACGCAGGAAACAAGATTGGAAACACTTGAAACCGATTTTACAACTCTTGAGACTAATGGCGGTGAAGACCTTGTAAATATTGAAAAAGCAGGCGCAAAATGTGATGATTCAACAGATGATACAGCTATTATTCAAAGTATTCTTGATTCAGGAAAAAATCCATTTATTCCTGCCAATAAAAATGTAAAAATTACAAATACACTTGTGCTAAAAGCATCAGGACAAAGAATAGTTGGCGCGGATGGTTATACTTCTGTTCTTCGCTGGTATGGATTAACTAATGGTCTTATGATAAACGCTTCTTACAGCAACGCAAGGATTGAAAACATTAAGCTGGATGGTCTTAACGTTTCAGGAGTGACCGGAATCAATCTTGCTAAAGATAGAAGCGTTTATAACCAGATTTTAAGGAATGTAAGAGTTTCATCATGCGGCGGAGTCGGAATTCAGGGCTATGATACCGATGCGCCGTTATATTTTTCAAATGACGCTTACTTCGAAAAATGTCAGGTTTCATATTGTACAACCGGCATGGCGTTTAGAGTTCCGACACAACACTTAATCAGTTGTATGTTTGACAATTGTTCAACAGGTCTTGCCGCTTATACAAACTCAAAAATAAACATTTCCGGCGGTATTTTTTCTACAAACGCTTATGATATTAAATATAATTCCACCCAAATTACCTGTTTCGGTACATGGTTCGAGAACGGAACACAAAAAATCTTTTCAACTTTCTCGGGTACTGCTCCTGCTTTAAGTTTACTCGCAATGATAGGTTGTCATTTGCATACCAATACAGCTGAATTGTATGCTATTGACCTTTCAGAAACAACCACAAGCGGCTCATTTGTTTTTGTAGGCAACAATTTTGATGCTGCTTCGACAACAAGAGACGTTTATTTAAGTAATGATGTAAACAATTTTATTTGTCACAACAATAATATAGGTAGCGTAAAAGGACTTAATGACCTTGTTAAAAACGATTACGCGGCAAGGATTATGGCTGCCGATTATCTTCCTGCTGTTGGTCTTAACGGTGTTTACGGAGCGTACACCTATATTACAAAGCCGGACGGGTTTACGACTTTTATGCCGCAGCAGCTTAAAATAGTTACTTCTGCGAATTATGTGAGTGGCGAAACAATCACAGTTCAAGTAGAAGTCGGGTATTTTGATTACGGAACAACAAAAATTATTGAAAAAACATTCAGCGCTGCCGGAACTTATTGGTTTGACGCTTCTGAAATCGCGGGACTTCTTAAGGATGCTACTTATATAAGAAACATGAAAATGCGCGCCAAGTCAAATAAGTTAACTACAACAATAGTTACAACGGTAACGCCTTACATGACAGCGATTTAATTAAATTCCTCTTCTAAAATGATAAAATAAACTATATCCGGTGCATTTTTCTGACATTACACCGGTTTTTATTTGGTTTTTTATAATGTAAAATTAACTTGATATGAATAACAAAAATAAAATTCTCTTTATCTCAAGAACGATGCCTTTTCCTGTAATGGGAGGGGACTTAATCGTTCTCGAAAATATAATGAAAGCTCTGTCAGAATCTGAAATTGAAGCGGATTTGCTGTGTTTTGTCAGAAAAAATGATGATGTTTTCAAGATTAAAAATGTAAAAGAAAAATTGGGTTTTAAAAATGTTTTTTATTCGCAAATTGAGCCGAAAATCAATTTAAGATGCGTTTTTGAATGGATTTTTAAAGAAAAATCATATATTTTTAACCGTTTTTATTCAAAAAAGTTTTCTCAAAAGCTTTTGGAGCTTGTTAAAACAGGAGAATATTCAACACTTGTGTTTGAACATGCGTTTATGTACGTAAATTTGTTATTTAATCCTGTTTTAAAAGAAGAAATCAAAAAAAGAAACATAAAAACAGTTATTAATGTGCATGTTTTGGAAAGTTTTGTATTTGAACAGGCATATTCTTCCCTGTCATTGCGAACAAAGCGAAGCAATCCAATCATCAAAAACGAACTCAAACTTCTTAAAAAAACAGAACTCGCATGCATAAAAAATGCCGATAAAACTATATTTTTAGGACAAGAAGAACTCGAAAGAGTTAAAAATATTCTTCTTGATAAAAGTAAAAAGTTTTATCCGCTTGAAATAAGCCCTTTTATAAATAATTATCCTTATTCACAGCCGGAATTTGAAGAAAAAAACTCAGTTTATTTTCTCGGAACTTTCTCGTGGGTTCAAAATCATGATGCTGTAATGTATTTTGTCAGAGAGATTTTCCCTTTAATTTTGCAAAAAAATCTCGAAATAAAGTTTTATCTGGTGGGCATGAACGCAGGAAAAGATATAAAAAACCTTCATGACGGCAAAAACATATTTTTTGTAGGAGAAAAAGAGGATATATTTGAAGAAATAAAAAAATATTCCGTTTTAGTTGTTCCTTTGAGGCTAAAAGGGGGAACAAGAATAAAAATTATTGAATCCATAGCATGGGGAAAAGCAATTATAAGCACTTCTTCCGGCATGGAAGGAGTCAATACTTACGGAGAAAATCCTGTTTTAATTGCGGATAATCCTGAAAAAT
>Ga0209212_1009427_pt1 | contig 10190 bp, 7 predicted proteins | sample RifGroC2_FD_183996 | JGI IMG/M metagenome (GOLD analysis project Ga0209212, IMG submission 183996) | Groundwater microbial communities from Rifle, Colorado, USA - Groundwater C2 (SPAdes) (version 2) | ecosystem: Environmental > Aquatic > Deep subsurface > Groundwater | place: Rifle, Colorado... | reverse complement strand
GCCCGATCAGCAGATATCCGGAAACCATGACGGCGGCAAAAAGCGCATAGAGGTCACCGATGAAGGCGCGCTGTCCCAGCTGGAAATCGGTGGCGCCGATGACCATGCTCCCGCTGAAGGCCAGCAACCCGCCATAGAGAGCCTTCCTGGGCACCCGCTCCTTGAAAAAGATCAGGGAGCCGATGACGACAAAGAGCGGCTGGGTGGTGACCAGCACCACGGAACTGGCGATGGAGGTGTACTTGAGGGAGGTGAACCAGGTCACGAAGTGCAGCGCCAGAAAGATGCCGCTGGCACCAGACAAAAGCACCTGCCTTGCCGTCATCCCCCTGAGCGCGGAGGCGCCGCCCCAGAGAGAGAACGGAGCGAGGAAAACGAAGGTAAAGATGAGCCGGTAGGCGGCTATCACCAGCGGGGGTGCCGTGCTCAGTCTCACGAAGATCGAGGAGAATGAGACAGCAAAAACCCCTACCAGGATGGCCAGGTAGGGGTTGATCCAAGGCTTGGTTGTGGTTGAAACTGGCACGCTACTCTCCCAGGTACGCCTTTCTCACTTCGGGGTTGGAGGCGAGTTCCTTGGCATCTCCCTGCAGCACCACCTCGCCCGTCTCCAGCACGTAGGCGCGATGGGCGATGGAGAGCGCCATGTTAGCGTTCTGCTCGACCAGCAAGATGGTGGTGCCGCTCTTGTTGATCTCCTGGATGATCTGGAAGATCTGCTCGACGAGCATCGGGGCAAGACCCATGGAAGGCTCGTCCAGAAGAAGCAGCTTCGGGCGCGACATCAGGGCGCGTCCCATGGCGAGCATCTGCTGCTCGCCGCCGGAGAGGGTCTTGGCGGGCTGCTTCTTGCGCTCGTTCAGACGCGGGAAGCGCTGAAAGATCTTTTCGATGTCGGAGCCGATTTCCTTGTCATTCCTCGTGTAGGCGCCCATCTCCAGGTTTTCCAGCACGCTCATCTTGGCGAAGACGCGGCGCCCCTCGGGCACCTGCGAGACGCCGAGCTTGACGATGTCGTGCGGCTGAACCTTGGTGATCTCCTTGTCCTGGTACATGATGCGGCCGGACACGGACGGTACGATGTTGGAGATGGTGTTCAGGATGGTGGTCTTGCCTGCGCCGTTCGCGCCGATCAGCGCCACGATCTCACCCTGGTTGATCTGAAACGATACGTTTTGCAGCGCCTTGATGGCGCCGTAGTTCACGCTGATGTTCTCTACCTTAAGCATCCGCTGCTCCTTTGCCGAGATACGCCTCGATTACCTTCGGGTTGGCACGGATCTCCTCAGGAGTCCCTTCGGCTATCTTCACGCCGTAGTCGAGGACGGCGATCCGGTCCGATATCCCCATGACGAACTTCATGTCGTGCTCGACGAGGAATACGGTGACGCCGGTCTTGCTGATGGCCTGGACCATCTCCAGGAGGACCTGCTTCTCCTGCGGGTTCATGCCGGCGGCGGGCTCGTCCAGGAGGATGATCTCCGGCTTGATGGCGAGGGCGCGGGCGATCTCGAGCCGGCGCTGCTCGCCGTAGGGGAGGTTCCCGGCCAGTTCGTACGCCTTGTGGGAGAGGTCGACCTGCTTCAGACACGATATGGCGAGCTCTTCCAGTTCGGCTTCCTCGCGGCGCACCCAGGGGGTGAACTTGAGGACGGCGCCGGTCAGGTCGAATTTGCCCCTGGTGTGGGCGCCGATCAGGACGTTTTCCAGCACGGTGAGCTGCGTGAAGAGCCTGATGTTCTGGAAGGTCCGGCCGATCCCCGCCGCGGCGATATGGTAAGGGGTCTTGCCGGCGATGCTCTCGTTCATGAACGATATCTTCCCCTCGGTCGGGGTGTAGATGCCCGTTATCAGGTTGAACATGGTGCTCTTGCCCGCACCGTTCGGTCCGATCAGGGCCATGATGTTACCCTTCTCGACCGTAAGATTTACCTTGTCGACGGCGACCAGGCCGCCGAAGCGGATGGTGACGTCTTCGAGTTTAAGAATAGACATGCTTTGCTCTCGCTCTGGTGAGTTATTTGTCTTATTTCTGCTTCAGTCCCTTGCCGGCCGGTTTCTTGCCGATGGCGCGCAGGCAGAGTTCCGTGAAATTCACGCCGCCCAGGAGCCCGTTGGGGCGGAACACCATCAGGAAGACCAGGAGCGCGCCGTAGACGAGCATCCGGTACTGGGACATGAAGCGCAGGAATTCCGGTGCCGAGGCGAGGACCGAGGAACCGATCACGGTGCCGGGCACGCTCCCCAAACCGCCGAGGACGACCATGGAGAGGATGTCCACCGATTTAAGGAAGCCGAAGTCGGAGGGGTTGATGTAGCTCAGGAAGTGGGCATAGAGAGCGCCGCCCACCCCTGCCATGAAGGAGCCGAGGGCAAAGGCCTGGATCTTGTACCTGGTGGTGTTGATACCCATCGCTTCGGCAGCGATCTCGTCCTCGCGGATCGCCTTCAAGGCGCGGCCGAAACGGGACGACTGCACGAAGGTGACCAGCACGACGGAGAGGATGACCACGACCCAGACGTAGATCGGCATCGGGATGATGGTCTTGGCGCTCGGAACGGTGAGCCCGAGCGCCTTGTTGGTCGGCTCGAAGTTCAGGAAGAACACCTTGACGATCTCGGCGAAGCCCAAGGTGCAGATCGCCAGGTAGTCGCCGGTGAGTCTCAGGATCGGGAAGCCGATCATGGCCGCCACGATCGCGGTCACCACTCCGGTCGCCATCAGGTTGACGCTGAAAGGCAACCCGGTCTTGATGGTGATCATGGCGCTGGTGAAGGCGCCTATGCTCATGAATGCTGCGTGTCCCAGCGACAACTGCCCCGTGAGGCCGACGATCACGTTAAGTCCCAGCGCCAGCACGATGGCGATGCCGACGTTGACCAGGATCTGCATCGTGTAAGGGTCGATCAAGGCGACCATGCTCTGTAGGAAATCTCCCATCGAATCTACACCTTCTTTGTAATTTTTTGTCCGAGCAGCCCGGTGGGCTTAACAAGGAGAACAAGCACGAGAATGGCAAAGGCGATCGCGTCGCGGTAGGACGAGTAGCCGATGGCTACCCCGAATACCTCGGAGACCCCCAGCAGCAGGCCGCCCAGCATGGCGCCCGGTATGGAGCCGATGCCGCCGAGGACTGCGGCGGCGAAGGCCTTGAGACCGGCCATCAGCCCCATATTGAAGGAAACCGCGTTGAAGAGCACGCCGACCAGCACGCCGCCCGCCGCGGCCAGTGCGGAGCCGAGCGCGAAGGTGAAGGAGATGACCCGGTTCACGTTGATCCCCATGAGGGCCGAGGTGTTGTAGTCCTCGGAGGTGGCCCGCATCGCCTTGCCGATCTTGGTCTTCTGCACGATGAACTCGAGAGCGATCATGAGGCAGGCGGAAACGCCGATGATGAGGAGCTGCAGGGTGGAGATGTCAGCAGAGCCGATGCTGATCTGGTGCACCGGGAAAGCCGTGTCGGGAAAGCCCTTGGCGTCGGCGCCGAAAACCATCAGCGCCAGCGAGGAGAGGAAGATGGAAACCCCGATGGCGGAGATGAGCGCGGAAAGCCGGGATGACTTCCTGAGGGCCCGGTAGGCGACCAACTCGATCAGCACCCCCATGATCATGCAGAAGATCATGGCGCCCAGAATGGCGACGAAGACGTTGACCTTGAAATAGGAGACCAGAAGCAGTCCGATGAAGGCACCGACCATGAAAATCTCGCCGTGGGCGAAGTTGATCAGGGTGATGATGCCGTAGACCATGGTATAGCCCAGTGCGATGAGGGCATATACGCTGCCTAGTGCCACGCCGTTGATAAGCTGTTGCAGGAACATGTCGATTTCCTTCCGACTGGAGAGAGATTTATCTAGCTACGATGAGCGTCAAGATATCGCGGTAAGACCAAAAAAAACTGAATCAGATAACCGAAAAACTTTGCTGCATTACTGTTTTTTCACACAAAATAGAACGCCGAAATATCCCAGTCCTATACCATAAAGTCTTTAAAACTTGCAAGCTATTGGTAGATCAGCGCCCATTTTGGCCGAGAGAGAGTCGTGCGAAAATAAAACGGCTCTCCCCTTGCTGCATGGTCAGTCCACATACCCAAAACACGTTCACAGCCGCTGCCGCATATTAAATGAGTGCCCTACCCTCAACAGCGGCGACACTTTACAACAGCTTTACCTGTTTAGTAAAGTTAAACTTTTGATTGGCACAAAAAATAGAACCGCCTTTGTTTTCGTTCACGTAAGGGCGAGGGAAAGGTTTTATTCCTTCGCCCTCCGGGAGAAGGTGCCCCGAAGGGGCGGATGAGGGAGTTGCAACGGAGTGCTGGATCCGAATCGGGACAACGCTGGGGCAAGGGGGCGAAGCTGGTGAAACTACTTCAAAACAACGGATGCTCAAGGGAGAGGTAAAGAAGGCCCCCGTATTCACCTTCCGAAGGTCCAACTCCGATCGGGACGGAAAGCCCCGGCACGACCTGCAGTCCGGACTGGAAATTGATGGCAAAGCGCATACCGGGGTTGATAAAAAAGGTGCTTTCCGTGGTGCTCAAGCCATTGATGACAGACGTTTCGGTGCTGGTCCCAGCTGTCTCCAGCATCAGGTTGAAATTCTCACTCGCCAGGTAGATCAGGCTGGCTCCATAGTTGAATCCTGTTACATTTGCCCTTTCTTCCGCGGCATTTATCGCCCGCGGAGTGAAAGTCGCCCCCATGTTCCAGTGGGTGACAAATTTGTCCGACAATTCCACGCTGAGCGGGATGTTGACCTGATAGCCGACCCGGTCGGTACCCAGGTCCTTCCTGTAATCGCCGGTCGGGAGAATGAGCGAGAGCCTGGGCGCTAACGCTATCCCCTGCTTCATTATCGCCTGGTAGCGATAGTTCAGCAGGACGTCGCCGATCCCGGTCGCGTCATTGCCGTCCAGGTGCGTTACCGGGATGGTGTAGGAAAGCTGATGCGCCAGTTTTGGAGCGGGCCATTCCTGCGTGAAGGAATATTGCCAGTCCTTCGATTTTTTCAGGTACTGGAATACTTGGATGTGCTGTACAACGCCGTCCTCCTGATTGTATGCCTCTTCGATCAGGAACGAATTGTCCTGGATCTTCTTGATCTCTTCGGCGAACCCGGATCTGCTCAAAAGAACTAATGCAGTAAGTACTAAATAGGGCATAACTCTGACAAAGTGCATGCATTCCTCCTTGTAGATTATTGCGAGGTTAGATAGGCATAAATATTTTTATCGGCATTAAATGGTGATACTTAAGAGCAAAGAAAGACAATAAAACTTTGCAGACTACCGTGCAACAAACATTACCACTAACAAGATTAAAACTAAGCCACAACTCACTAAATCAAAACAAAAAAAGGGGGCTGACATCAGCCCCCCAAAGTCATTTCCCGTTAACAATCAGAAACTTACAAGCCCTGCCCGTTCAAGGTCGGCCGCAACCCCTTCAACCCTTCCTTAAAGCTGGTCACCCCGTAAAACCCGGGCCGTTGCTTGCCCGGGGATGACCCGTATACCGGCTGCACCACAAGACTGTTCTTACTCCGCTCCGGCAAGGTGATTTCCCTTTCGATGGCAATTTCATCATCGGGGAGCGCGATGGTGATCTTGTGGGTGCCGGCGTTCAATCGAAGGTTTTTGCTGAACCGATATCGAATGCCTTCGCCTGCCTCAGGATCTCGAAATGCATTCAAATCGGTGTCTTCCAGCTGCAGTTCTCCCTGTAACAGTATTGCCTGGCCATCGATGTTGACCAGCATCCTGTATTCGGGGGTACCGTGCGACTTTTTCTCAAAGGGATATATGCCCGGCTTGTGGGTCTTCAGTGTGGAAACGATACGCAGGTCGGCAAAACCTTGAGGGACAGCGCCCCCGTCAGACAATTCCTGAAATACGTCATGGCGCATCGTGTTGCTTCCAGCTTTTATCAGGGCTGAACTCTCAGCACAGCCGTTTTGCACAGGCAGTAACAACAGTAGAAATAAGCAGATCTTTTTCATGGTTTAAGCTCCTTAGTGGCTAGACTGCAGCTTCGCCTCGTTCGTTTGTCCGTATACGGACTGCCTCCACAACATCGATGATATATATCTGTTTCATTCCGTAATACCCTTTTGGTTGAGTTTCTGTTCCGCTCTTTGTTCCCACCAGCGGTACAGGGCCGGCAGCACAACCAGCGTGAGCAGTGTTGAGGTGATCAGCCCGCCGATGACCACCGTGGCCAGAGGGCGTTGTACCTCGGCACCGGTGCCATGAGAGAGCGCCATGGGGATGAAGCCTAGCGACGCAACCAGGGCGGTCATCAGCACCGGCCGCAGACGGATCGTTGCCCCATTGGTGATCGCCTCGTCCAGCGATTGCCCCTCCTCGCGAAGCTTGTTGAAGTAAGAGACCATGACGATGCCGTTTAACACCGCCACCCCGAACAGGGCGATGAAGCCGATGGCACCGGAGACCGATAGCGGCAACCCGCGCAGAAAGAGAGCGACGACGCCGCCGATCAGAGCGAACGGGATATTCAGGATGATCAGGAAGGCCTGCCTGACACTGTGGAAAGCCGAGAAAAGCAGGACGAAGATCAGCGCCAAGCAGAGGGGGAGGATCACGGCCAAACGTGCCATGGCCCGCTGCTGGTTTTCGAACTGCCCGCCCCAGTCCAGGTAATATCCAGCGGGGAGTTTGACTCCGGCATCGAGCGCCTTCTGAGCCGAGGCAACAAAGCTGCCAATGTCCCTGCCGGTAACGTTGCACTCCACCACGATCCGCCTGGAACCGTTCTCGCGAGAGATCTGGGCCGGCCCCTCCTCGGTCTTGACCTGCGCCAGCTGCTTTAGCGGAATGCGCGCCCCGCTCGGGGCGGAGATCAGCAGTTCACCGAATTTCTCGGGATTATCCGAGAGTTCAGCCGGGAAACGAAGCGCAACGGCAAACCGTTTCTGCCCTTCAAACAGCTCCGAAACCGCCTTGCCCCCGGAGGCCAGTTCCAGCACCTCGTTGATGTCCGCCACATTGATACCGTAGCGGGCGATAGCGGTCCGATCGATCTCAACCTGCAGGTAGGCCAGGCCCGTTACTTTTTCCACTTGTACGTCAGCAGCTCCTTCGATCTTTCTGATTACCTCGGCAATCTCGTTGCCCTTGGCCTTGAGAATGTCCATGTCTTCACCATTGAGTTTGATGGCGATCTGTGATTTCACACCCGAAACGAGTTCATCGACCCGTAAGGCAATCGGCTGACTGAAGGAGAAAGTCATGCCGGGGACGTTCTCCAGCCTCTCCCGCATCATGTCCACCAGTTCATCCTTGGTTTTTGCCGTTGTCCATTCCCCCCGGGGCTTGAGACTGACGAAGATGTCGGAGATATCGATTCCCATAGGGTCCGAGGCGATTTCGGCCCGCCCGGCCCGAGACACAACACTTTCCACCTCGGGGAACGACTTGATAACCTTCTCCACTGCGGCGGACGTCCTGACCGTGTCCGTCACCGAGACGGACGGCAGCCGGAAGGATTGCACCGTTATGCTCCCCTCGTCCAGAGTCGGGAGGAATTCGCTTCCAAGAAAGGGAATCAGTAGCAGGGAGCCGGCCAGGGCCGCGCCAGTGACGATCAATGTTTTTTTCGGATTGGCCAGACTCTGGCGAAGCAAGGGCAAATAATTTTCGCGAATCCTGACCAGCAGCCAGGGATCTTTTTCTACCACCTTCCCCTTGAACATAAACGAGCAGAGGGTCGGCACCAGGGTCATGGTCAGGATCAGCGATCCCAACAAGGCGAATCCGACCGTGAAAGCCATCGGGGAGAACATCTTCCCCTCCATATCGGTCAGGGTGACGATAGGCAGATAAACGATGGTTATGATCAGCACCCCGAACAGGATCGGTCGGGCCACCTCCAGGGCCGATGTGTAGATGACATGGCGGGTGCTTTCTCCTTCCTTTCGTTCCGACAGGTGACGCACCGTATTCTCCACCATGACCACGCTGCCATCTACGATCATGCCGAAATCGATGGCTCCCAGGGTCATCAGGTTGGCGGAAAGCCCCAGCCAGTGCATGCCTAGAAACGAGAAGAGCATGGAAAGCGGGATGGTCAGTGCGACGATCACCGCTCCGCGCACATTGCCCAGGAAGTAGAAGAGGACGGCGATCACCAGAAGTCCACCCTCGATGAGGTTGGTGGTGACGGTGCGGATGGTCTTCCAGACCAGATCGGTCCGATCGTAGTAAGGCGTCAGCTTGACCCCCTCGGGGAGGGCCTTTTCAATGGTTTTGATCTTGCTGGTAACCCCATCCACAACCTCCCGGCTGGAGGCGCCCTTCAGCATCATGACGATGCCGGCCACCGTCTCACCTTTGCCGTCGTAGGTGGTGACCCCCTGGCGCGGCTCGTTGCCGATCGCCACCTCGCCCACATCGTGCAGGTGAATCGGAGTGCCGCCGGTGCTCTTCACCACGATATCGTTCAGGTCCTCGACGCCGCGGGCAAGTCCGATGCCGCGCACCATGTACTGTTCCTCGCGGTGCTCGATATACCCGGCACCGACCGTGGCGTTGTTCCTCTCAACTGCCTCCATGACATCGTGAATGGTGAGGTTCAGGCTCTTCAGCTTGCCGGGATCGAGCAGCACCTGGTATTGCTTGACCTGTCCGCCGAAGGAGTTGACGTCGGTCACGCCGGGGACGGTGCGCAGGATCGGGCGCACCAGCCAGTCTTGGATCGTGCGCAGTTCACGGGGGTCATGGATGTCGGAGGTCAGTATGTACTGATAGATCTCGCCGAGACCAGTGGTGACGGGTCCCATCTGGGGTTCGATCCCCCGGGGAAGCCGGTCGCGGGCCTGCTGGAGCTTTTCAAAGACCTGTTGCCGGGCAAAGTAGATATCGACCCCGTCTTCGAAGACAATTGTCACCACCGACAGGCCGATCTTGGAGAGTGAGCGCATTTCGTGCAGCCGTGGCAGACCTCCCATCGAGGTCTCGATCGGGAAGGTGATCAGCTTCTCCACCTCGGTTGGGGCCATGCCGCCAGCCTGGGTCAGGATCTGCACCTGGACGTTGGTCACGTCAGGAAAGGCGTCCACCGGCAGTTTTTTCATCGCCCACAGGCCAGAGCCGATCAAGATGGCAGTGGCCATAAGGATCAGTAAGCGCTGCTGGAGCGCGAACCGCAGTATCTTATCAAGCATGGAAACACCTCGTAGTGTAGTAATGTGGGGGCGAAATCAATGGCCGTGCTCCCCCAGCTCGCCCTTTTGCATTTCCGACTTAAGCAGGAACGATCCCTTGGCGGCATACCGCTCGCCCTCCTTCAGACCGGCAACTACTTCCGCCATGCCCCCTGATGTCCGGCCCAGTTCAACTTTCCTCGGCTCGAATTCGGTGCCGTTTTCGGTGACGAAGAGCACCTTCTTCCCCTCCAGTTCCTGGAACGCGTCCTCCGGAACCGCAAGCACCGGTGGCGTATCGGCGGGTAGTGCCAGTTCGACGCTGGCGAACATCTCTGGCTTCAGCTTTCGACCGGGGTTGGCAACTTCGATCCGTGCCTTGACGGTGCGGGTCGCTTCGTCGACCAGGTCGGCGATGTAGGCGATGCGACCCTTGAGCTTCAGGTCGGGGAAGGCGCCGACGCTGACAATGGCCCCCTGCCCCCTGCGTACCTTGGCCAGGTCCTTTTCGTTTATGTCGACCAGCACCCAGACCGATGAGAGGTCGGCCACAGTGTAAAGGCTCTTGGCCGGGTCGGAGAGTTCACCGACGATGGCGTGTTTTTCGGTGATGACACCCCCTATGGGAGAACGGACCGGCAAGAGCGGCCTTTTATGCTTGGCCCCTGCAAGGTCGGAGGCTGAGACGCCGTACAGGGACAAGCGCTCTTCATCGGTATGCAGTTCTGTCTGCGCCATCTTGTAATCTGTCTCGGCCTGAAGGATGTCCTTGCGTGCCGCAATTTTCTTCTCTACCAAAACCTTGACCCGATCCATGTTGGACTGGGCGAGGGCAAGCCTTGTTCTTGACTGGTGGTAACGGTTAATGGCCTCGCCGAGTTCTACGCTGTCCAGGCTGGCCAGGATCTGCCCGGCAGAGACGCTGTCACCCAAGGAAGCCCTGACGGCGACGATCTTGCCGGAGATGCGCGGCGAGACGTGGGCGATGCGGTCTGCATTGACCTCCACCTTGCCTGTCGCGCTG
>Ga0209212_1009425_pt1 | contig 10190 bp, 6 predicted proteins | sample RifGroC2_FD_183996 | JGI IMG/M metagenome (GOLD analysis project Ga0209212, IMG submission 183996) | Groundwater microbial communities from Rifle, Colorado, USA - Groundwater C2 (SPAdes) (version 2) | ecosystem: Environmental > Aquatic > Deep subsurface > Groundwater | place: Rifle, Colorado... | reverse complement strand
TTGCGTTTTATCTCAAGCATAGGTATCCATCGTACCGCAATATCCCCCTTAAGTAAAGATTGGTAACCCTATTGCTGCATCCCTGGGACTTTGTAGGCCTCGGGCTTGATGGAGGCATCTTCCGGAAGCTGGGTCGTCTTCTCCTTGCCCTCCAAAAATATTTCATTGCCCGTAAAAGAATCTTTGGCGCTGAATTTCGAGACGTTCAATATCTTGAGTTCCTCCCCGGTTTGATTTTCCTGCGGAGTCACGCTTATCTGGAAGATCACTTCCTTTTTCGGACCAAGAACTCCTGTACCCGCCGGAACGTCCCCGGTTTCCCAAACCACCTCGTTCGTCCTCTCGTTATATGAGACCTTTTCCCCGGACGGATAAATCCTCCCCGTCCATCTGACTCCGGAAGGAAGAGAAGAAACGATTTTTGCTCCACTGATGTCGTTGGAAAGATTGGTCACAGCCCAATGCAAGGTGAAATTAGTCTCACTTCCCACTACCATCGGCAAGGGACCGGAATTTTTTATCTTGAAATCGTCATAATAACCCTTGGTATCGAAAGAAACTTTCGAGTTAAGCTTCACGTTGAGTTCACTGCTGGACACTAATTTGCTCGCTCCACTGGGATTGAGCAGATTGGCGCTATCCACTTTGGCTATGGAACTGATTATGAAATTCTTGTCGCTAGCGCTCCCTATCGGAATCGTTCCCAAAACCGGAACAGAGAAGCGTATCTCTCCTGCGACATCAGGAGAAAGGCTCGCCAACTGCGGAATATCGGAAGCCTTCCAGGTCGCAATTCCGGTTTTCACATCAAAATGGCCGTTCTCGAGCTTTATTTTTGTCATATCCAAGGCCACGCTCTTGATTTCCATGCTCACGATGACATCCTTGAGGACGTAATCGCCTTTATTTCTGTATTTTATGATATACCTCAATGTGTCTCCCGGGTTAGCAACCAAGCTCGGGTTGCCCTCGATTTCCTGGGAAATAGCCAAGGCGGACTCGATTATCTTAGTACTTTTTTCCCTTTCATTGTAAACGATGAAATCTCCATTGTTGCCGCTTTTTCCCAATTGGACTTTCACGGTCTTGCTCTGCGCCGCAGATCCTGTCAGTTTGCCCGAAATCCTGATCTTTCCTCCGCTGTCAGGATTGAGGACTCCGAAATACCAAACGTTATTGCCCTGCGAAGGGACTGGGTCAGAGAAGCCGAATTCGAAACCCTCCGGATAACTGACCCTGATCTGCGCGTCGCTCAAGGACTTCACGTCAAGATTCTTATAATCTATGACGTAATCCACGCTGTCCCCTTCAGTGGCGTCCGTCGGCGCGGCCACTTCCAAAAACATAGGAGAGGTCGTTATGTTGACGCCGATCTGGTTTTTGATTTCAAACTCGCTGCTCAGGTTCGAAGGGCTGTATTTCAAATTGGCATGGAGATAAACGGGCGCGTCCTTGGGAGCATAAAAAACTCCGGTAAGCTCGACCGACCCTTCCTCGTTCGCGCCTATGTCCCCGATATATATCTTGCTGTTGTTCGCGTTGAGCTGCTTGAGATTGACGTTGCCGCTACCACTTGGCTGGAAATTTTCCGAATAATTCAATGATATCTCGGCGTCCTTGAGTTTGACACGGTTGCCGTTCTTATATTTCAAAAAGTATCTCACGGGCTGGGTACTGTCAGCCTCCTTCGGTCCGTCTATGGAAAGCGTCACCCGGTCTTCCTGGAAAGCGGTCTTCCTGCTGTAGGAAATATAAACGATTGAGCCGACTATCACGATTATCGTCGCCAAGGCTCCCAAGAGGATCCCGACTATTTTCTTTTGCTTCGGCGTCAATCCCTTTTCCTCCTCAACCCAAGATTCCTCGCGAATAAATTGATTTTCGCCTTCGCGCCCGGAATAGGAAGGATCGAGCCGGCTCGCTTCATGTTTCCTCTTATCCAAATCCGAATTGGGATCATAAATATCCCTATTCAATTCTTCTAGCGGCATATTTTTTTATTTTTATATTACACTTACGCCCTTATCATACCATGATCAGGGACTTAAATCCATTCCAACGTCTCCTTGATCGCCATTTTGGCGAAATTGACATCTTTCCTCTGCACCTTGAGGCGCACGAAGGACTTGAGATTATTCTTAGTGGCCATGCGCATGAGCTTGACCGAGTTCACACTAAGAAACAGCTGGGAGCGCACGGCTCCGTTGCACTCCGAACAAACCATCCCGCCGCTCTTGGCGCTGAACGCGATTTTCTCTTCCGTGATTTTCTTTCCGCATTCGACGCAACCCTCCGTTTCCCCTCCATATCCCAAGCATTCCAGCAATTTCAAAAGGAAAACAGAGGTAAGCAATTCAACCTTATCCTCATATTCGGAATTATCCATCGTCGAAAAGACCAGACTCTGCGAATCGATCGCCTCCAAATATTCCTTGATAGTCTCGAAGACGACCGGATCCTTATGGTCGAGTTCGACTATCTTATTGAAGATATTGAAAGAGGAGACGATCTTGGAAAGGGCGTAGTAATCGCTGCGCAGCGAGGAGAAATTGTTTTCCACCACCGAGCTGGTGATTTTTCCCATTCCACGGCTCCTGGCGACGGTGATATCCGCATAGGTGAAATTTTCCAAAAGACCGGCCAGCTTCGCCCCGGTCTTTCGGACCCCTTTGGCCAAGGCCTGCACCTTTCCTCCCTCCAGGGTATATAAAGAATAGATGCGGTCGGTTTCCCCCACATCCCTTTTTCCCAAGACTATGCTGGTGTACTTGTATTCCATCCGGTAATAGAAATTCAAATGGCCTCTGGCCGAATAAATTTCAATTTCACATATTACTTCCTATTTAATCGCGGGATTATTTCAACAAAGACCGGTAACCTGTAAATATGAATTTTGAATTTTCACTACCGGATCCATGAAATCATTAAAGCATAAAAACAAATAACATAGAAATATATAAGTTACGCGTCTATCTCACTGTCATTCCGGACTTGATCCGGAATCCCGTACTTTATAGAGCGATACTTTCTACTACGAGATCCTGAAACAAGTTCAGGATGACAAACGCGTAAGTCCTAAAACAAAAGGTCTCTCTGTTTCCAGGAGACCTTTTGAACGGCTTTGCATTAAAACTATCGCTTAATTTGAATAACAATCTTCCCTCCGTCTATGTCGAATTCCTTCTCTAAGTCGAAATCTTCAGATTTTCCTTCATTCAAGCCGTCGGCAAGCGTTTCCTTGGAAATAAGCTCCCCGAATTTGGAAAACACTTCCGATGTTCCATTATACCATATTTTTATCCTGTTGTCTACCTCAAAGCCGGCTTCCTTGCGCATCTCCTGGATGAAGCGGACGACTTCCCTAGCCATGCCTTCCATTCTCAATTCTTCGGATATTTCCGTGTTAAGTTCCACTTCCTCGGCCAACCCCTTCTCGATGACGACCTCTTTGACATTCAACTCGTCCTTGATAATTTCCTGGAGCTCCTGGCTCTCGATAGGTATCTTTATTTTGACTGCGGAAAGAGGCTGACGCACTTTGATCTTGGCGGTCGCCCTCATCTGAAGTCCCAGACTGATAAGATTTCTGACCTCAGCCATCTCCCTGTTCAGATTATCATCGATCATCGCCGCCTCAAATTCAGGGAAATCCGAAAGATGCACGGATTCCTCTCCCGTAAGATTCTTGTAAATCTCATCCGAAATAAAAGGAGCGAAAGGCGCCATGAGCTGGGAGAGCTTCACCATAACCTCATGCAAAGTCGCATAGGCATTATCCTTGTCGGAATCGTTCTCGCTCTTCCAGAAGCGCTTGCGGGATCTTCGAATAAACCAATTGGAAAGATTGTCTACGAACTTCGGAAAAAGCCTGGCGGTCCTGGCCAAATCATATTGCTCCATGCCTTCATTGACTTCCTTGATGAGCGTATTGAGTTCCGAAAGCATCCACCTGTCCAAGATGTTTTCCGATTTTCCGAAATCCTTTTTCGGATCGAAGCCGTCGATGTTGGCATAAAGCACGAAGAAGGAATATGAGTTCCAAAGCATCCGGAGCGTCCCGCGCACGAACTCGGCCACGTCCTTTTCGGAAAAATTGATGTTCTGCGCGAACACGACCGGCGAGGACATAAGGTATAACCGCATCGCGTCGGCGCCGTATTTGTCAAACATGAGCTGCGGGTCCGGATAGTTCTGGAGGCGCTTGCTCATCTTCTTGCCGTCCTCCGCCTGCACGGTCCCGTTTACAATAACGTTCTCAAAGGCATGTGAATCACGGACAGTGGTGGAGATCATATGCAGATAATAGAACCACGCCCTGGTCTGATCCTGCCCTTCCGCGATGAATTGCGCCGGGAAACTTCCTTCGAATTTCTCCTTGTTCTCGAAAGGATAGTGCTGTTGGGCGTATGGCATCGAACCGCTGTCGAACCAGGTGTCGAGAACGTCCGGAACGCGCTTCATATCCTTGCCGCATTTTTCGCATTTGAAAACGATCTTGTCCACAATGTGCTTATGGATGTCAGTGATTTTTTCTCCGGAGATTTCTTCCAGCTCAGCCACGCTGCCGAAAACCTTCATCTCTCCGCACTCGCATCTCCAAATCGGAATGACCGAAGCCCAAAACCTCTGACGGCTGATCGACCAATCGCGCGCGCCTTCCAGCCATTTGCCGAACCTTCCCTCTTTCATATGCGCAGGAACCCAGGAGATCTGCTTGGCGGTTTCCAAAGCCCGCGCTTTCATCTTCAACACGTCCACGAACCATGACGAAGTCGCGTAATTAAGAAGCGGCGTGTCGCATCTCCAGCAATGCGGATAGCTGTGTTCGTATTTTTCCTTGGAAAAAAGCGCTCCGTGCTTGGCTAAATATCTGATGATTTCCACGTCCGTCGACTGGTGGTCGCCCAGCGGCTTCACATGGAGTCCCGCGAAATCTGTCGCCTCCTCCTTGATGATTCCGTCCATGCCGATATGCTGGACGAACGGCAACGCCATCCTTTTTCCCAGATTCATATCGTCCTCTCCGAAAGCCGGAGCGATATGCACAACCCCTGTTCCTTCCGCGGTCGTCACGAAATCGGCGGCATAAATTTTCCAGCCGTTTATCTTGTTCTCGATTTCTTTTTCCTGATAATAGGGAAACAGTGGCTTATACTTCTTGCCCACGAGCGAACTTCCTTTCACGTGTTTCAAGATCTCATACTCTTTCTCCTTCATCACTTCTTCCAATTTGTCTTTCGCCAAAATCAGTTTCTCGTCCACGAATCCTTTCTCCTTGTCCACTCTGGTTGTTTGCACCAGGACGTAGTCTATATATTCTCCCACGGCCAAAGCGACGTTCCCAATCAATGTCCAAGGGGTCGTCGTCCAAGCCAAGACGTAAGTTTTCACGTCTTTCTCTTTTTTATTCGTAATTCGTACATTCGTATCAGATTCGTAATTCGTAGAGAGTAGCTCGAATTTGGCCACAGCCGAAAGGTCCTTGACCATCAGATAACCTTCAGCGACTTCGGATTGCGAAAGGGTCGTCTCACAACGCGGGCAGATATGCATCGCACGATATCCTTCATAGATAAGCCCTTTATCCCAAAGCTGTTTAAAAACCCACCAAATAGATTCCATGTAAGAAAGGTCCATAGTCTTGTAGGAATTTTCCATGTCAGCCCAGCGCCCAAGTCGGCCGATGACTTTTTTCCATTCCTCCACATATCCCAAAACCTTGCTGCGGCAAAGCTCATTGAATTTCTCCACTCCCAATTTCTCGATATCCTTCTTGGTTTTGGATCCCAACTCCTTCTCCACGATGTTCTCGATCGGAAGACCATGGCAATCCCAGCCCCACTTCCTTTCCACGTAAAATCCCTTCATCGTCCAAAACCTCGGCACCACGTCCTTCATCGTGCTGGAAACCAAATGGCCGTAATGAGGGGTTCCCGTCGCGAAAGGCGGGCCGTCATAAAAACTATACCGCTTGGCATCTTTTCTTTTTTCCAAGGACTTCTCGAATATTTTTTCCTCGTTCCAGAATTTCAGGACTTCTTCCTCCATCTTCGGGAAAGTCTGTTTAGGGTCGATTTTTTTGAACATATTTTTATGATTATTATTTAATATTTTTCAATTTGAAAAAAAATTATCCAGCCCCCATTCGTATATTCGTAACAAATTCGTAATTCGTAGAGAGAAACAAAAAATCCCTATGCAAAAAAATGCATAAGGACGCGCGTCACGTCGTTCAGGAACGACCGTGATCAAAGCGTGGTACCACCTTAATTCAGTCCGTAGTTCGTAGTTCGTAGTTCGTAGAAAAAATTCTAAAAACTAAAAACTAAAAACTAAAAACTCTTCATTCCGGCTGTTACGGGCCTGCCCGACGGATTCTACTTCGCTTATTGTCATTCCGGACTTGATCCGGTCTTGATGCCCCTTGAGGGTAAATCTAGACCCTGAATCAAGTTCAGGGCGACAAGTCGTTTCTTCCCGCAGCTCCGAGGTGATTTCCTCATCAAAGCCTTTGATTATTTTGTATATATATTCTACTTCAAACTCTCATAAATTTCAAGCGTCTTTTTCGCCGTCTCATCCCAATCGAATTTCTGAGCGATGGCGAATCCCTTTTCCTTGTAAGTACTGCGTAGATTCCCGTCCTCAATGAATTTCTTCATCGCGTCTTTGATTTCGTCAACACTAAGCGGGTTCACATATAGCGCCCCGTCTTTGGCTATCTCCGGAAGAGAGGAAACGTTGGAAATGATCGCCGGGGTCTTGGTCGCGAAAGCTTCCAGGACAGTCATACCGAAACCTTCGTAGAGCGAAGGCATGATGAAGAATTCCGAGTTTTTGAAAAGCGGTACCAACTCGTCTCCGATTATATATCCAGTGAAAACGATATCCTTGGAAAGACCGAGGTCTTTGATGATCTGGATATATTCTTCCGAAAGCCAACCTTTTTTTCCAGCCAAAACCAACTGGTATTCAAATTTCTTATTGCCACTGTTTTTGTATTCCTCTTTCAATTTAGCGAAGGCTTGGAGCATCCTAGTAATGTTTTTCGAAGGCTCCAATGTTCCCAAAAAGAGGATGTATTTCCCGTTGATGCCGAATTTTTCCAACACTTTTTTCGCGTCCACATCCGGAGTTTCGAAAAATCTTTTGTCCAATCCACTGTAGATCACTTCCACTCTTTCTTCGGGAACCCCCAAATACCTATTAAGTTCGTCCTTGAGCGAGTTGGAAGAAGCGATTATCTTGTCGGCTTTTTTGGCCATCAACTTCGCCACAGTCTTTTCCCTAAGCCTTTTGACCTGAGGAAGGTACTGCGGGGCATGATACATGATCATATCCTGGAAGGTGACGATAGTTTTTCCTTGATATCCAGTCGGGATCCTGCTGGAATATGACGTGGAATGCAAAACATCCAAGTTCTCCCTTTGCAAAGTGGCCGTTCCCAAAATCTCATTGTACATTCCAGGGAGGTATTTCTTATAATCCGAAAATGGATAGAACTTTATCTTCACGTTCGGCTTGGTGAATTTCTTGATGTCCTTTTCGCGCACGCGGAAATCGAAGAACAAAACATATTCATTCTTCTGGTCGATCTTCAAAAGGTGTCTGATAAGCTGATAGGTGTAATGTCCAGCTCCGATCGCGTCTCCCTTTTCGGGACTCAGGATCGTTCTGGCGTCAATTCCGATTCTCATATGTTTTTTCACTAGCCCTTGGACCTACTTTGGCCCCGAAGGCAGCCTCTTATAAACTTATGGGTTCTTTGTATCCTACACCCAGGCGCTGTAAAAATCAAGCGAAAATTGGGCATCCCTACATCTTCTCCGGAGCCGACACCCCGATAAGACTAAGCGTCTCGGCGAGTATGATTTTCACCGCTCCGACGAACGCCAACCTGGCCTTGGTTATTTCCGGATTCTCCTGGTCGATCACCTTGCAGTCGTTATAGAAAGAATGGAACTTGTCAGCCAAGGAAAGCGCGTAGTGCGTGATCTTGTTTATATCGTTCGTCATCGCGACCTCTTCGATAAGTGCGGTGAATTTATTAAGCTCCCTCATCAAACTTATTTCTTTTTCATGCGTCAGCAAGCCCACGGAGTTCGACTCCGATTCGGAGTCGAACTCCGTTTTTGGCATGTGAAAACCCGCTTCTTGCGCTTTTTGCAGGATACCGCAAATACGCGCATGCGCATATTGGACGTATGGTCCGGTCGCGCCTTCCAGCCTAAGAGCCTCGTCCATGTCGAACTCTATCTTGCTTTGTCCGGAATATTTGAGCATATAAAACTTCACGGCACCTAATCCTATTTCTTTGGCGATCTTGGTCTGGGGAAATTTCTCCTGAACCTTTTCAACCATCCTGTCCATCAAAAATCTGGCTGGGATGATATTGCCCTTCCTTGAGGACATGGTCTCGCTTCCTTTGAGCGAAACGAATTCATACCCGACGTGCTCCATATCCTTTTCAAATCCCATGAGCTCCAAGATCTTGAAGATCTGCTTGAAATACAAACCTTGTCGGATGTCGACGACGACGATGCTCTTGTCGATCCCGTATTCCTTGAATTTCCTGATGGCCAACGGGATATCCTTCATTCCATACAGCGCGCTTCCGTCTTTTCTGACCAGCACCAAAATTCCCAGGCCATATTTTTCCAAATCGGCGATCGTCGCCCCTTGGCTTTCCTTGATAAAATCGGTTTCCAAAAGCTTCGGTAGCATTTCCATTCCCGCCTTTTCTTCCTCGCTTTCCCAAAAATAAACGTCAAATTTCACGCCGAGTTCATCATAAATCCCATAAAATTCATCCAGCGACCACTTCTTGGTTTTTTCCCAAAGAGCGACCAATTCCGCATCGCCTTGCTCGAATTTTTTCTGCAAAGCCTTGAATTCTTCCTCCAACTGGGGATTTTCACCGATGGCCTTCACCGCCTCAGAATAGACCTTCCCCAAGAACTGAGCCTTATCTTCCAGTTGATCCAAGTTCTTATCCGCATGGAATTTCGAAATTCCCCAAAGACATTTGGCGATATGCGTTCCGGTGTCCCCGATATAATTCGCGGCGATCGTCTCGTGTCCGGATTTCCGAAGGATGTTCACCAACGAGCTTCCGATAAAAACGTTCCGGAGGTGTCCGATATGGAATTCCTTGTGGGTGTTCGGCTGGGAATATTCCACCATTACCTTCTTATCTTTCTTTTCCGCTTCCCCGAAAGATGTTCCCTTTTTGGAAATATCTTTCACGACATTTTGCAGATATTTTTCCGAAAGAGAAAAGTTGATATATCCCGGCGCGACAACCTCTATCTTCCCGAATTCTTGTAACTTGTAACTTGTAACTTGTAACTTGATTGCCTCCGCAATCTCCATTGGATTTTTCTTCAACTCCTTGGAAAGCGTCATCGCCACGTTCGTCGTGTAATCCCCGAACGTCTCGTTTTTCGGATAATCCACGACAATCTCAGGCATGGCAAAATCCGAGCCGAAAGCCCCTGAAACCGCCTTTTCTATAATTTTTCTTAAATCATCTTTCATTTCGTATTTCCAACCCGTTAACCCGTGAACGCGTTAACGGACAAATAATCCTATATTTAGATTATACCTATATCAAGCCATTTTTGGCAAATAAAAAAGCCCCGCCGAAAGACGGAGCCTCACGCCAAGAAAAATTAATTCTTGATGCATGAAAAATAGGAAGTAAGAGGGCCAGATGAATACGCACCGGTCTGGGCCAAAGACCACCCACTTGGGCATCCGCACCTGAATCCAGCATCCAATGAAAACAATCTTAAGGACTACAGCTACCACTAATGTGCGTTGATACCCAACCTGCAGGGGTACACAAATCAATAGTTTCAGCACACGGAACAACATCCCAGGTAGTCCTTGTCGACCAGCATGTCCCACAAGGACAAGCTCCTCCTTTTGCCCAAGCTGGCACAGTAGGATCAGTTTCCGCTCCGCCGCCTGCGCTGCTTAAGCATTTCCCTCCCGTCGTACAAACATCCGTCGCCCTGATGTTTCCATTCACATCCAACTTCTGGGCTGGAGCGGTCGTCCCGATTCCCACATTACCACCGGAATTAAAAATAACATCGTTAGAGCTATATTTCCCTTCCATCATGACTTTCGGGGTGTTGCCGCTAAACTGCACTATACCCCAGCGAGGTTCATTGCCATCCCAAGCG
>Ga0209212_1009424_pt1 | contig 10191 bp, 8 predicted proteins | sample RifGroC2_FD_183996 | JGI IMG/M metagenome (GOLD analysis project Ga0209212, IMG submission 183996) | Groundwater microbial communities from Rifle, Colorado, USA - Groundwater C2 (SPAdes) (version 2) | ecosystem: Environmental > Aquatic > Deep subsurface > Groundwater | place: Rifle, Colorado... | reverse complement strand
TTCGGTCGACGTTTTTTTCAACTCCGTGGCAGAGGCCGAAGGCCCGCGAGTTGTGGGAATACTGCTGACGGGAATGGGAAAAGATGGCGCGGCCGGCTTGCTGAAAATCCGGGAAAAGGGGGGGCTTACCATAGCGCAAAACGAGGAAAGCTCCGTTGTGTTCGGCATGCCGAAGGTTGCCATAAGCCTTGGAGCTGCGGACCGCGTCCTTCCCCTTGCGGGGATCCCCGAGGTTGTCCTGACCGCTTTTGATCCATGAGTCGTGTCACAGACGCATGGCGCATGAAACCACAGGGAGAATAGACGTAATGACCAAGAAAAGAATACTGCTTGTCGATGATAGCGAACTTGTGCTGACCATGGCGAAGGATGCCCTGGAAGCAGCAGGGTTTGAAGTGTTCACTTCCACCAATGGAATCGAGGCCAACGCCCACATTTTTTCACGGAACAAGCCGGACCTGATTATTCTCGATGTCATGCTGCCAATGCTGGACGGCAATAAAAAGGCCAAGCTGCTGCGGGAAAAGGAATACAGCCGCCACATTCCGATTCTGCTCCTTTCCTCCAAGCCGGAGGACGAACTGCGGCGGCTGGCAGCCGAGGCAGGGGCGGACGGCTATCTGCGGAAGCCCTTCACCGCCGAGAGCCTTGTTTCATCCATACGTCAATTTTTGGCTAAATAGCATCAGGTGAATCTTCAGGCCGGCGAACAGGCTTTCTCCTGCTCCCGACACCTTTATATCCAGCGAGGGATCTATGAGTCTACGTGTCTATAACAGTCTTTCCGGCAGCAAGGAGGAATTCGTTCCCATTACTCCCGGAGTGGTGAAAATGTATGTATGCGGAGTTACCGTCTACGACCATTGCCATATCGGCCATGCCCGGGCGAACATTGTGTTCGACGTGATTTACCGGTTTCTACGCCACCTGGGTTATGAAGTGGTATACGTCAGGAATTACACCGATATCGATGACAAGATCATTAACCGGGCCAACAAGGAGGGCGTCCCCTACAACGTCATTTCGGAACGCTTCATCGAGGAGTTCGACCGGGATATGGCGCAATTGGGGCTGGACCTGCCCACGTGCCAGCCGAAAGCTACGGAACATATCGCTGAGATTACTGCCATCGTCGAACGGCTGATAGAAAAGGGATTTGCCTACCAGGCCGGGGGGGATGTCTACTTCTGCGTGGAAAAATTCGACAGCTACCTGAAGCTGTCGAAGCGCAACCTGGAAGAGATGCAGGCTGGAGCCAGGATCGAGGTTGATGAACGGAAACAGCACCCGATGGATTTTGCCCTCTGGAAAGAAGCGAAGCCGGGAGAACCGTTCTGGGAATCGCCGTGGGGGAAAGGCCGGCCCGGCTGGCACATCGAATGTTCCGCAATGAGCATGAAATACCTCGGGGAGACCTTCGATATTCACGGAGGGGGGAAGGATCTCATTTTCCCCCATCATGAAAACGAAATTGCCCAATCCGAGGCAGCGACCGGGCAGCGGTTCGTCAAGTACTGGCTGCATAACGGATTTGTCAATATCAATGCTGAAAAGATGAGCAAGTCGCTGGGCAACTTCTTTACCATCAAGGAGGTGCTGGACAAGTACGACAGCGAGGTGCTCAGGTTTTTCCTGCTGTCGGCCCATTACCGTTCTCCGCTTGATTTTTCCGATCAGAACCTGGCGGAAGCGGAAGTCGGACTTGCCAGAATTTACAAGGCGCTGTCCGCGGTCAAAGGTTTCCTGGCGGGGCAGTCGGGAGGGGAGCAGTCGACGGGAGCAGCCGCTGAGGCGGAGCAGGAGGTCCGGGAGAAAAGAAGCACACTTCTTGAAAGGTTCCGGGAGGCGATGGAGGATGACTTCAACACGGCGCAGGTATTCGGACATGTATTCGACCTGATCCGGAGTGTCAACAGGCTTCTTGTAGAGCAGACGGAGAAAAGCGGGACTGTTGCCGAGCTGCTCGCGGCGGTTCAGGCGGATGTGCTGCAGATAGGGGGGGTACTGGGGATTTTTACCTCCGAGCCCGATGCATACCTGGAGAGGATCCGGGAAAGGAAAGCTTCCGGGTTGGAAATTTCCCCTGAGGAGATAGACCGGCTGATCCAGGAGCGGGCCGAGGCTCGCAAGGCAAGGGATTTCAAGCGGAGCGACGAAATCCGGGACCAGTTGCTGGGACGCAACATTGTCTTGCTGGACGGTCCACAGGGCACGACCTGGAAGGTTAAATAAGACGGCAGGCCACGTCAAGCTGCTGCATTTGTTGCTGATCGCTGACTGCTGAGCAGGAAACCGTTGTTGCCGCTCGTGCTGCGCTGCACGAAAGGGCTTTCACCCTTTCGTGCAGTTCAGGCTGCCTTATCGAAACGTGAATCAACCCTGTTCTTCACCACTTCCATTGCCTCTCTCATAATATCCGATACCGTCATCCGTGTTTCCTGCATGATTCTCTCAAGAGTCTCCCGCTCTTCGTCGCTGATCCTCATCGAGATCACATTGTACCGGGGATTTTCTCTCATCCTGCCCATGGCGTTCCCTCCTCTGCTGTTTTTTTGTTTGTTTTTAGTGAATACGGTATTTATTGCTAGGAGTATGCCAAAATGAACTCAAAACGTTTGCCAGTGTAACATCCCGGTATTGCAGAGGAATAGCCTAATTATAAACACCTAATACACTGTTATGGCGGGGAATGTGTGCCATGTACGGCACAGTGTGTCACTATTTGCTACACGTGGCGCAATTGGAAGGAAGATTATTCTCGTTCCACCTGCTGTTGAGCGGTGAGAATGATTGGGGTTATCTGGCTGGACGAAGGAATTACCAGCAATCTTCAGGGGTTGCGCCTGCCGCGAATCGTTGGCCCTTCAGCCCGTGCTTGTCGAGAAGACGGTAAAATGTACGCCGGGGAATGTTCGCTAACTGTGCCGCCTTTGACACATTGCCGCCGGTCTGGCTCAGGTAACGCTGGATAAGCTTTTTTTCCACCCGCAGTACGTGCGGATCCCGTTCGCTCCTGAAGGAGGCGTTGTCGGACATCTCTGCCGGCTCCCTGCCGTAGCTCTCGGCAAAAACCAGAGGAAGATTGCCCAGTTTGATGATCTTATCCTGGGTCAGGACTGCTGCCCGCTCGATGACGTTCTGCATCTCCCGGATGTTTCCCGGCCAGGGATACTGCATCATTGCCCTGATCGCCTGCTCCTCGATGCCGACGATGTTTTTGTTCAGCTTGTTCCGTGCTTTCTCCAGGAAGTGGTGTGCCATGATAGGCACCGACTGGATCCTGCTGCGCAGGGGAGGCATGGTAATGGTAAAAACGTTGAGGCGATAGTAGAGGTCTTCCCGGAACCAGCCGTCCCGGATTCCTTCTTCGAGGTTCTTGTTGGTTGCGGCAATAAGGCGCACATCGACCAGGCGTGTCACGGTCCCGCCAACCGCCCGGACTTCTCCGGTGTCCAATACCCGCAATAGTTCCGCCTGGAGTTTCGGCGTGATGTCTCCGATTTCATCCAGGAAGATTGTCCCGCCGTCAGCGGCTTCGAACAGCCCCTTCTTGTCGGACACCGCTCCCGTAAAGGCACCGCGGCGGTGGCCGAAAAGCTCGCTTTCCAGCAGCGAATCGGTGATGGTGGTGCAGTTGACGGTAACCAGAGGCTTGTCGTTCCGTTTGCTGTACCGGTGAATTGCCCGCGCGGTCAATTCCTTCCCCGTCCCCGATTCCCCCCTGATGAGCACCGTTGTTGGGGTCGGGCCGACCTGCTTGATGAGGTCGAGGACTTCCAGTGTTTTCCTGTCATTTCCGACGATGAATTCGTCGCTGTATTCCCTTTCCAGTTCTCGCCGCGCCAGTTCGTATTTCTGGATCAGTCGGCCCCGGTCCTCTTCCAACTGCAGCATGTTGTTCGGCAGGCACATTTCGAGGTCGGCAAGACCCTGGAAAACGGCGACCGCGTATTCCCGGCAGGTACGGTAGCCGCATGCACGGCAATTGAGTTCGTCCCGTTGCGAGAACTTGTTGGTCTCCTGGAGGATTTTCTTGATGTCGCCCGTCCGTGGGGAGGCGAGCTTTACATGCTTGTTGGAGAAGTCGCGGGTAAGGGTACAGGAAATGTTCCGCTTGAGGTACCGTGGTGCCGTGTTGTACGGCACGTCGCGCTTGAAATGGCTGATGACCAGGTTCCTCTTGTAAAAGCGGGTGAGTTCCTTGTTCCTTCCCGGCCCGCCGATGCAGCCGTCGTAACAGAACCGGATGTCGGCGATACGCGGCGTCATGCGCCCGAGAGCGAGATCACGAATGATGCCCATGACGTTCACTTCACCTTCTGCCGTGACGATTTCGCAGTCGAGCGGATCCGTGGCGAGGGAGAAAGCCTTGAACGTTCCTTCGGATATGGGAAACAGCTTTCCGAGGTGGGGACGCACCCCGTCGAAGGGCTCTTCCTTCAGGACCGGGACGCTGATTCCGCGATTCTTGAACATCGACTCCAGTTCTTTATAGGTCAGGACGATATCGATGGCACCGGCTGTTTCTTCGGCCTGTGCTTCGAATTTGGCTGCTATGCAAGAACTGATATATACCACCTTCACCGCGGCACCGTTGACTGCCTTCAGCTGCCGTCCCATCGCAACCATCGGCGAAACGACCCCCGCAAGGTTCTTTATCAGTTTTGGGTAATGGCGCTCGATGAGATCGACGACCGCCGGGCAATGGGAGGAAATGAGCGGTGCGGAAGCATGTTCCATGGCGCTGGCATATGAAGCTGCAATAAGTTCGGCTCCGTAGGAACCTTCATGCACCTCGGAGAAGCCGAGCCGCTTGAGCCCGGCGACCAGTTGCCCGGGGGACATGTAATGGAAAAAGGCAGGAAAGGCGCAACCGAGGACGGCGATGACCGGATCCTTGGCAGACAGCAGCTTTTCGGTTACGACCGCTTTGTCTCCGACCGTTCTTGCCTTCTGGGGGCAGTTGCTGAGGCAATTGCCGCACCCGATGCAGCGCTCGAAGATAATGGTGGCGAAGCTCCTGTCGACCTTGATCGCCTTCACCGGGCAGCTTCGAACGCACGAGTAGCATTTGCGGCACTTCTCCGTAAGGGTTACAATAGGTTCCAAAGGTGCCTCCTCCACGATTGCTCCCTTTATAACCCATTATGGTTAACTGTGCAACTATTGGCACATGTGCCAACAGTGCCCGGGATTCTGGCAAAAAAACACCCTAGTGACTAGGAGGGCAGTCAGCTAGGGCATAATGAGGGTCGTTCGGACCCTCGCAACTTCTAATATCTTTTGATTTTATTATATACCTGTTCGTAGCTGGCGCAAGACAAAAAACAGAATAGTATCAAAAAAAATATAAGTTTGTTAATGAGTTAGGCGGGATAACATGGGTTTGCCAGGCTGAGATCAGTATGTTATACATTGTGCAACGACCAATCATGCCGGTGTTATAAGGCACAAGGGAAAAATCATGGCACATCCTCCTCATCTGATCCGACGGAAACGTTTTCTTTCATGCACCGGGATGGTTGCTGCTGCATTTTTTATTGCAGGGCACCTTTCGTTCCTGCCTTCGGCGATGGGGCAAGCCCCCCTGAAAACAGCTGTCGCCGCCGGGCTCCCTCCGCTGGCTTCTCCCCCTCTCGGCGAGAGGTGGTTCAGTATCGTGATGAACGACGAACGGACCGGATTCGGCTTTGTCAGGGTGGCGCCTCATTCCGGAGGCTATGAGATTTTCACCGAAGGGAGCGCGAAGATGAGTGGTTTCGGGTTTTCCCGGGAGGCTGCATCGACGGAACGCTACCAGGTAAACAGGGACCTTTCACTCCGGTCGTTCGCCGTGGAACAGATCCTGGATGGCAATCCAATGAAGGTATCAGGCGAGAAGACGACCCTCGGCATCAAGGTCGTCACCGAAAAAAAAGGGAGCAGCAATGAGCGTCTCCTCAAGGTGTCGGGTCCTGTGTATCCTGCGGCAGTTGTGAACCTGTACCCGTTGATGAGGGGAGTGACGCCCGGAAAGAAGTACAGCCTGCAGATCCTGGACGTGGAGGAGGTCAAGGTTAAAAAAGTGGGGGTTACGGCGGTTGGAATTGAGACGTTGCCGGGAGGGGTGCAGGCGGTTCACCTGCAGAACGACCTGTATCCTGTTGTCAGTAACGATGTATGGGTGGGGAGGGAAGGGAATACCCTGCGCGAATCCGTTCGCGACGGGATGATCGAAACGCGGGCGGAACCTGAGCAGGTGGCGCGGCGGTTCGTCGTGGACTCGGCACTGGCGAAAAAAGACCTGATTCTCGAGTTCAGCCGGGTCCGCCTGGAAGAAGAGATCGAGCGGCCGGGGAACCTGGCCATGATGCAGCTGGAAATCAGCGGCTTTAATAAGGATGTGCAGCTTCTGGAGGGGGCAGGGCAGCAGGCGCGACGGATTGCGGAGGATACGGTGCTTTTCACCATTGCCACCGATCCGGCTGCAACAGCGCCGGAGGCTCCTCCATCCTCCGAGTTTCTCGCTGCTTCGGAGCGGATCCTCACCGGCAATCCCGAGATAGCGGCACTCGCGGAAACGATTCTTGACGGGGAGCGGGAACCGGTCAACGTGGTGCGGAAACTTTCCGGGTGGGTGGCGGAGAACATCCAGGAGTCGGTGGTGGAGAGCTACTCCCCGCTGGAAACGCTTTCCACGCACACCGGCACCAGCCAGTCCCATGCCAGGCTCTATGCGTCCCTGGCACGCACCGCAGGGATTCCCACCAGATTCGTGTCGGGACTTGTCTACGTTCCCGGAAAAGGTTTCCTGTACCACAGCTGGGTGGAAAGTTACATAGGGAGGTGGGTGGCTGTCGATCCGACTTTCGGTGAAGTGCCGGCCAATGCCACCCATGTGAAGCTTGTTGAGGGGGAATCGCTGCAGGATATGGCACCGATAATCTGCCTTATTGGCAGGATTAAAGCGCGCGTTGTGGAAAAAGCATATGTCCGATAAAGAGTTTCCGTTGGTTTGTCATTCACTCGTCAGGGAACTTCGGACCGTTGTCCCGATATTTTTGTAAAAGGGCGGATAACTCCTCCTCCGACCCCGGCTCACTGGGACCAACGGCGACCAGGTTGAGATTGTGCGGCGCAAACAGCTCGGCAGCCGCCTTCCGCAGAAGACTCCCATCGACCAAAGCCGCTTCGGCGGCATCCTCCTCGATAGACCGCACCATTCCCATCAACTCTCCCCAACCATATCGAACCTGCATCTCATAGGTTGAATCTCTGCTGTACTCCAGGTCGAACAGATACCCCTGGCGTACCCGCTGGAGTTCATCGGCAGGCAGCTCTTCGCGGGCAAGCCGCGCCGTTTCCCGGAGAACCTCCCTGGCGGCCTGCACGAGGTTTTCCGGCGCCGTCGAAAGTTCTATGGCAAAGGAACCGGTTTCATCGTAGGCGGAAATGCTGGCATCGACGGAGTAGACGATTCCCAGCTTTTCCCGGAGCGACAGGTGAAGTCGTGAACTGCCGCCGCCGCAGAGAGTGCGCCGAATCAGGCGGACTGCCATGATCCGGGGGTCGAGACGAGCAAAGCTGCGAAATGCCACCTGAAGATGGACCTGGCTGTCGGAGTCGTTGACGAACAGGGACTGGGGAGCATCCTGCCGGCAAGCAGGTGGATTGGCCACAGGGGTGTAGGGTCCTGCCCATCTCCCGAAGGCCTCTTCGCAGGCGGCAAAGGCGTCTTCTCCCCTGATGCGGCCCGCGACAACGATGACGGAATTGGCCGGAAGATAGTGCCGGGCGAGATGGGCACGGAGGTCGTCGGGGGTGAAGGCATTGATCGTATCGAGATAGCCGATGGTAGGAGCTCCCAACGGGTGGCCGGGCCAGAGCAGTTTGCTTGCCAGGTTGTGGGTGTTGATCTCTTCCCCGTTTTCGTTGATGTCTTCGAGCGCTTCCTCGGTAATGATTTTCTTCTCGATCTCGATTCCCGTCAACGCGGGTCTCAGAAGCATGGAGGAGAACAGGTGGATTCCTGCCGCCACATGATCGGGATGAACGCGGGAGAAGTAGCAGGTGCTTTCCTCATCGGTGGAAGCGTTGACGCTGCCGCCGATGGCTTCGAAGGCGGTTTCCAGTTCCATGGCGGTGGGATGCTCGGCGGTGCCGCGGAAAAGCATATGCTCCAGGAAGTGCGCCAGTCCTTCTTTCCCCGGTGGGTCGTCGCGGCCGCCGACCTTCACGTAGATAGCAATTTCAGCCCCGTGGAGGTGGGGCATTTCTACTGCGATGACTCGCAGTCCGTTCGCGAGAAACCGCGTGCGGCATCCGGTCATTGGTTCTCCAATCGTTGGTTGATGCGTCTGCGACAGCTACTCATGGGAGCTGCCCGGTCGCTGGCAGGACGAGCCACGCGACCACTGCGTACCTGGCCAGTTTTCCGGTGAAGACGAGAAGGGAAAAACGGGCGAAGTTGACTTTTAGCACTCCGCCGATGAGACACAGCGGGTCCCCAACCAGCGGCAGCCAGGAAAGGAGCAGCGACCAGGCGCCATATCGGGCATACAGCTGTTCCGCTTTTTCCTGTTGCCGGGCGTCGATCCGAAGGACCTTCCTGATCAGGAACGTTCCTCCCCCGATGCCGATGCAATAGGTGGTGCAGGCGCCGAGATAATTACCGACGGATGCCACCGCAACGGTTGCAGCCGGATCATGGTTCTTCAGGATCATGGTTACCAGGAGCCATTCGGAGCCGAGCGGAACAAGCGTCGAGGCGAGGAAGCTGAGCAGGAAGAGTGCTGCATACCCTTGTGTAGCAAAGAGGTCGTACATTTACAAAAGGTAATGGAAAGGTGAGTGTTTGTCAAAGAGTTTGGCTGGAACGTCCGATGCGATTGAAATTATTAAAATTAAATAAAATGCGACGCTATAAATAAACATCGTTATATTCCGATAAGGTACTGACGGACCCCCCGTGGGTCCATCAGTAATCCGAAAAGAAATCGATGGAGGGTACGTGAGCCAAAGCATCAGGATTCTATGCGTTGATGACGAAGTCAATGTACTGAGAGCACTTCAGAGACTTTTTCTGGATGACGACTATGAAGTAATAGCGGCCTCTTCAGCAGGGGAAGGACTCGAGGTTCTGAGAAGTTCTCCCCCGATTCAGCTGATCATTTCGGATTACAGGATGCCGGGCTTGAACGGGGTCGATTTTCTCAAGGAGGTTTACCGTCATTGGCCTGAAACGGTACGCATCGTTCTTTCCGGATATGCCGATACTGCGGCGGTCGTATCCGCAATCAACGAAGGGCATATTTACAGGTTCGTTCCGAAGCCCTGGAACGACGATGAATTGAGAGTCACTATCGGCAATGCCTTGGAGCGATATTATCTGCACCAGAAGAATGCCCAACTTATGGAAAGCCTGGCAGCAACGAATGCCGAACTTCAGTCGCTGAACGAGAACCTGGAAAACCTCGTCAGAGATCGTACCGACCAGCTGATGCTCCACAATCGCGCGCTGCACCATTCGCAGAACATTCTGGACTCGCTGCCGATGGCTGTCATAGGTTTTGATCCGCACGGCATTCTCGTGCAGTGCAACAGGAAGGGGCGGTTGTTGCTGGGAGGTGAAACAGCCGGCCTGCTTGGCTGTCACCGTAGGGAAGCGATACCCGATGAGGTGAACGAGTTTGTCGAGAAGATGCTGTGCAGCTACGGGCAGGATACAGCTTCTTCCCGAATAGCCTCCGAGAAAGGGGTGTGGAACGTGCGGGGCATAGTGCTGAAGAGCGAAGAGCAGGAAGGACTTATTCTTATCATCGAAAGCGGGGCGTAAGATGCAGGAATCCATACTTTTCGTGGACGACGAGGAAAACATCCTCAAGTCACTGCAGCGATTGTTTCTGAACAGGGACCTGCAGATACTTGTTGCGCACAACGCCGACGAGGCTCTGGAACTGTTACGGCATAACGAGGTTGCGGTCGTGGTCACGGATAATCAAATGCCGGGGATGAATGGAATAGGGCTCCTGGAGGTGATTTCCCGTCGCTATCCTGATACGTTGCGGATGCTGATGACTGCTCATGTGGATCTTGCCACGGCTCTGGAAGCGATCAACAAGGGGGAGGCATTCCGTTTCATAGTCAAACCATGGAAGGATGACGAGCTCGTTGTTACCGTCGAACTTGGTCTGGAGCGCTACAGGCTCATCA
>Ga0209212_1009422_pt1 | contig 10193 bp, 8 predicted proteins | sample RifGroC2_FD_183996 | JGI IMG/M metagenome (GOLD analysis project Ga0209212, IMG submission 183996) | Groundwater microbial communities from Rifle, Colorado, USA - Groundwater C2 (SPAdes) (version 2) | ecosystem: Environmental > Aquatic > Deep subsurface > Groundwater | place: Rifle, Colorado... | reverse complement strand
TCGATGAGGAGAACAATCCTGTCCAGGTTGAAATCTGCGATGCGTGCGGTACCCCGGGTTGCCAAAGTGGAGGCTATGTTCATATAACCAGACTGGGAGAACACATTCTGTGGACAAAACCGCACATTGAAGAGTCTGACGAATGGGCGAGAACCCAATACGAAGCTGCATTCGCTCTGCGCAAGGCAGGGTCTGTAGTAATACCAGACTCAGTGCTAAGTCAGTGGCAGCGTGAAACAAATAATAATCGATCCATAAATTGGTATCCGAGAACGACAAGAGCAGATCTATCTGCTGCCTGGTTTATGGAGAAATATCCATATCTCAAGATGACTTCTATCAGAGATGTTATTCCGTATTTGCGAAAAGAACTGCTCGGTGCCGATACATTGGACGTAACGACTGCGATAGACCGAATGGAAGTGCTAGTTGAGTGGTTTGTTCAGCAGCCAGAACAGGAATTAAGAGGCGAATTAATGGCCCCATTGCCAGAACTTACGGTTGAGACATTATATTTTGACGGTCCTGCTGAGAAGGACTGGCCGGCTTTTGCAATCGATGGAGCTGAACTGTTTCCCGCCTTTGGAAAGAATTGGGTTTACCGGTTTCATCCGGACGAAAGGTGATGTTTCTCGATGTAAATAACAACCAGCGGGTCCACAGCGACGCGCCAGAAGGCGGCGCGTGACCCGCGTGTTAGAGTGAAAAAGGAGCTATCATGGCCGTACCAGATTACCAGAGTGTGATGTTGCCTTTACCCCGGTGTTGCAAAAACTCATGTACTCGGATGCAAATGCCTGAGTTGGAGCCATAACAGACCGATCACTTTCACAAAAATATGCACCAACGGGGTTGACTGTTCTCAAAACATATTTATGCAACTGCAAGGGGATCTCTCGCGGCAGGAGCGCTCCGCTGACCTATGCCGCTGTCGTGCCCTCAGTTCCTGAGTGCCGCTGGTCCCTGATCAAGGGGGTCAGCATGACGCTCGCAACCAGCAGCACGCCTGCCAGCAGCAGGGAGTCGGTGAACGCGCCGGTCCGGGCGAAGAGCCACTGAGAGAACTTGCTCATCACCAGTCCTCCCACTCCCCAGGCGGTAAAGAGCACACCGTAGTTCACGCCGAAGTTCTTCATGCCCCAGAGGTTCTTGGTGAACGAGGGGAAAAGAGCGAGGTTCGCGCCGTAGTTGAACCCGATGGACGTGGCTATCAGAACGAGCAGCGTGGCGCTCTGACCGCCATAGATGATGATGGGCGCAGCCATGAACATAAGCACTGCCTGGCCGACGAATATGGCAATGAGCGTTTGTTTCCTTCCGATCCTGTCGGACAGGATGCCCGCTGCGATCCGCCCCCCGGCGTTTCCGATCGCCAGGATCGCAACCGCCCAGAAGGCCTTGTCGCCCATGCTGTTCTTTGCCATGCCTGCCATGCTGCCGATGACCATAAGCCCTGCCCCTGCGCCGATAAAATAGAGCGTCCAAAGCACCCAGAAGTCGCGCGACCTGATCATCATGCCTGCGGAAATGTCTGTCTCCGCTTTCTCTGTCCTGTGCGCGCCTTCCGTACCGGGCGCGGGGCGTCCGCCGGGCACATATCCGCGGGGCGGGTTCTTGAGCAGGGTGGCCAGAGCGCTCACCACCAGGAAGAAGCCTATCCCGAAAAAGAGCATGGCCTTTTGCAGGCCCCACCCGTCAAGGAGATACTTGGCAAGCGGTGCTATATAGACCGACGCAAGGCCGAAACCGGACACCACAATACCGCTGATCATTCCCGTTCGTTTCGGCGGAAACCATTTCAGGGCGGCAGGGGTGGCTGCGGAATAACCAAATGCGATGCCTGCGCCGATGAGCACACCGAATCCCATCACCCAGCTCCAGTACGCGGTGGTCTGTGAGATCCAGATAAATCCGAGACCCACCAGGACGCCGCCGATGATGGCCGCTGTCCGCGGTCCGATCAGGTCCTGGACCCTGCCTGCCGCGATCATGACAAAGGAGAACACAAGACAGCAGATGGCGTAGGGGTCGTTCAGCGAGGCAAGGTCCCAGGTAAAGCCGGTGCCGTGTTCAATGGAATCCCTGATGGCGCCTTTGAATATGCTCCAAGCATACAGGACGCCGAGCGCGAGGTTGATGCCCGTGCCCGCAGCTGTGACGATCGGCCCGCGATTCATCATCTTTTTATCCATGGTGTAGATTCTCCCGAGGGGTTATTCATTTCCGATAAAGGGACATTATCCTGGAAACAGCAGTTGAACCACGGATGAACACGGTTAAAGACTGAAAAAACAAAGGCATCTTATCTTTCTGATGATTCACCAGTAGGTGCTCGTGCATTTGGTTCAAGTTTTTCAAATGTAGCGTCAATTAGCGTTTACCCCGTTAGAAGATTCTTATTTCTAACGGGGTGAATTCGCGGTTAAATGTTTTTCAGGATTATGAGAGCAGTATATCTCCATGACCGGACCGAAGCCGGGAACTGCAGATGCGATGCTGAAATCGTAACCGAAGTTGGTGCAGAGAGCAAGAGATTATTTTAAGCCACGCCTGCGCTCGCTGTAGCGGCAGCTGGACGCAGATTATCGCAGATACTAAGATGGTCATTAGTAGAGCCTCATAGAAAATAATCCGTCATTGTATCTGGATTCCCGCTTTCGCGGGAATGACGAACTATGTCGCATTACTAGCGCATGTCTTAGTATATGAGGCATCCCGCAGAGCGGGACAGGTACGACAGCTCGAAGGCTATTGAGAATTCATGAGACTTCCTCCGTGCCCTTCGCGGCTCCGGGGTTACATCCGTTTATTTCGAGTTCATCAGATGTTATCCGCGTCCAGATGATTTTTTCAGGATACTACAAATAAAAAAAGGCGCGGGATGCGTCCCGCGCCTGTGCGATGTTACTCTTGTCCTGCTCAAATCTCGTCAACGAAGACGGAGAGCTTGATCTTCTGGCCCGCCCGAAGCGTTTTCCCCATTCCGCGGTTCCATTCCTTGATGTCCGAAACGGTCACGTTGTTGTCCTTGGCGATGGTCCAGAGCGTCTCGCCGCGCTTTACCCGGTAGAGGATCTGCTGCTTCTTGTTGGAATTGTCGGGCCTGTTCATGTACGGCACATCATGATGCTTGCCGTCGACATCCACGGGAACGATGAGGTGTTTGCCCGTGGCCAGGCGCATCCCCTGCAGTGCGTTCACTTCGCGGATCGCTTCGGGAGTTGAGTTGTATTCCTTCGCTATGCCCGAGAGAGTGTCCCCTTTCCGGACAAGATGGCGCTCCCACCGGATCTTCTGGTCAGCCGGCACAGCGGCCATGTTGCTCAGGAAGGCCATCTTTGTGCCCTTCGGGAGTCGCAGCACATAGTTGGTCATTTGCGGCGGTGTGATCCAGCGCTTCAGCTCCGGATTGAGTTCCTTAACCTCTTCGTAGGTGCACTCGGCGCACCGCGCGATCAGCCGAAGGTCGGTGCTTTCGCTGATCTCAACCTCGTCGAATTCGTAGGGGGCCGCCTTTTCCGGGACCGTGAATCCGTAGGCCTCGGGATTCTTCGAGATCATGGTGGCGGCCATGTATTTGGGTACGTAGTTCTTCGTTTCCCGCCTGATATACCGGGACGCCTTGATGTCCCAGAAATCCTCGGAGCGGGTCCGCAGGACCGCGCGCTGCACCTTGCCGGCGCCTGCATTATACGAAGCGAGGGCGAGGGGCCAGGATCCGAAGAGATTATGCAGGTCCTTCAGATGTTCTGCTGCGGCATGAGTGGATTTAATGGGGTCCTTCCGTTCATCGATCCACCAGTCGATCTTCAGTCCGTACATTTTGCCCGTGGCGGGCATGAACTGCCAGGGACCGACGGCCTTGGCCCAGGAGATAGCGTAGGGATTGAATCCGCTCTCTATCATCGCCACATACACCAGGTCCTCGGGAAGGTTCTTTTCCCGCATGATCTGATGCATCATGGGGATGTATCGGGCCGAACGGTCGAGCCAGCGCTGGAAGTGTTCGCGTCCCCGGGTCTTGAAATATTCGAGATGGTTCTCGACGCTGTTGTTCAGGATCATGGGGATGTGATAGGGTTTCACATCAGCGTCATCAAGGGGTTCGGCCTCGTCGAGCTGTTCGAGATCGGTGGACGGCGGTTTGAGCTCAGAAGGGATGTTTTTCTTGATTTCGCCCTCCCGGGACTGCGCCTTCTGGGCGTAAACCGGGGAAATAACCATGGAAATCAATAGGATAGCCGTAAGAATGGCCAAGTTCCGTGCCTGTTTCATGGTCCCTCCTACTAGATAGTATATACATAACCGACCCATCTTTCTTTGTCAAGGGGAATGTTGCTAAAAATAATTGTTTTGGGCAGCAATTTTTTGTCTTCGTGGTGCGCCTCAATTCCAGGAAAAAAAACACCCCGAAAGCCACCGGGCCTTGTCATCGCAAGCCATGTCCTGTATTATGGCGCCTATGATCGCTGCAATCATAGACGAGATATTTTCCTCCATCCAGGGTGAGGGGATCTGGGCGGGCCAGCGCCAGATATTTGTCCGTTTTATCGGTTGCGATATTGCCTGCCGCTACTGCGATACGCCTGATGCGGCGCGCACCCTTTCATCGGGCGCTGCCACGCGGCCTTGCCGCGCCCAATCCGCGGCCTCAGTGCCTGATCATGAAGAGATTCCCAATCCCATCAGCGCGGAACTGCTGACAAGGCTCTGCAGCCGCCTGTTCATTCCCGGGCCTTCGCGGCCCGTGGTCAGTCTGACAGGAGGCGAGCCGCTGCTGCATGCCTCTTTTCTCGCAGACTGGATGCCTCCGCAGGGCGGCGCCTGGTCCTTCTATCTGGAGACGAGCGGCATTCATGCCGGGGAAATGCGGTCCCTTGCCCGCTTCGTCGATATGGTGAGCATGGACATGAAGCTGCCTTCAGCCACGGGACTGCGTCCCTTCTGGGATGAGCATCGCGAGTTCCTTTCCGCTGCAGCGGGAACGCGTCTCTTCGTGAAGGCCGTGGTGACCAGGGACACTCCGCAGGGGGAGATCATGACCGCCGCAGAGGTCATTGCCGGTCAGGACAGCTCCATTCCCCTTGTTCTTCAGCCTGCAAGCGGGCAGTATGCGCCGTCGGCGCAGCAGCTCCTGGTGTTGCAGGAAGCGGCCCTTGGGCGGCTGCCTGATGTACGTGTGGTTCCCCAACTCCACCGCATGCTGGGGGTTCTCTAGACCCGGAACGCCCGTGCTCCTTCTACCAGCCCACTGATTGCGAGAGGCCCGTGGAATATCATCTTCTGAAAGGCGTTGTTGAAGAGCTCGGCTCGATCCTCCCCGGCGCTAGGGTGGATCGCGTCTATGAAGGCGCGGACCGTGAGCTGCTTATCGCCTACCGCGACCGCCGGAAAAGCCGGGTGTTGCTGTTCGCGTCAGCCGGTCCTTTTTCCCGCATTCACCTCGTTACGCGCAAACCTCCTGCTGCGGCCTCTCTCTCGCCCTTTACCCAATATCTGCGCAGCAGGCTCCCAGGCGCCAAGATCCTGTACGCGGCACTGCTCGGCGACGACAGGATCGTTGAGATGGCCTTTGGCACAGCCGATGAGGAATACCGTCTCATCTTCGAGGTCTTCGGCAGCATGCCGACCCTGCTGCTTACTGACCGATCCGGCAGGATCCTCGCGCTTTCCCGTCAACGGCCTCCTGACGCCCGGTCAATGCGTATACTATTGCCCGGCCTTATATATGAAGCACCTGCTCCGGCAGGAAGCGGGAAAAAAGGCTCCGGCTTTGTCATTCCTGTTGCTGGAGCTGCATCTTCCGGGACCGGGCAGGCCTTGGTGAACAGAGATGCGGAAGTTTTCTATGAAAGAGCACTTCAGGACCGGAGCAGAGAAGTGCTCGGCAAGAAACTCGCCGGGACCATTGCCGCTGCATTGCGCAAGACGCAGCGCCGTGTCAGCGCGCTCACCGGTGACAGTGAACGGGCGGAACAGGCCGATGAATACCGCCTGGCCGGCGAGCTGATCCACGCAAACCTTAACGTGATCCGCAAGGGCGAGGAGCGAGTTGAACTGACGGGTTATGACGGATCCCGAAGGACCATCGTGCTGGACGGCAGGTTATCACCGGCGCGGAACGCCGAGCAGTACTTCAAGAAGTTCAAAAAAGCAAAGGCGGGGCTTGCCATCATCGCAGCGCGGCTTGAGCAGTCGCAGCAGGAGCTGTCCCAGCTCACAGCGTTGGACCAGCAGCTGCGGACTGCAGCCGGTGATGCGGCCCTTCGACAGGTAAACGACTGCCTTGCCTCATTGCGCATCGGGTCTGATCGGGCGCGGGGTGCCGGTAAAAAAGGCGCTGGGAAAGGCGGCGGAACTGAACCGTTCCGTCGGTACCTCCTTGCCGGATGGGAGATCCTGGTCGGCAGGAGCGCCGCAGGCAACGACTATATAACCACCAAGCTCGCCCGGCCCGCTGATCTCTGGATGCATGCCGAAGGCATGCCAGGGTCCCATGTGCTGGTGCGGAATCCTTCCGACAGGGACGTTCCTCCTGAGGTGTTTTCCCGGGCCGCGGGGCTGGCCGCCTATTACAGCAAAGGCAGAGGCGCCGGAAAAGTGCCGGTCACCTACACCTTCGCGAAGTACGTGCGGAAGCCGAAGGGCGCCAAGCCCGGGCTGGTGGTCCTTTCGCAGCGGGCAACGATCATGGCAGCGCCGGCGGGTGATGAGGAATGAGAAGACGTTCCTTTGTTATGGCGAAGAAGTAACCTGATGAATGCCCAATGCGTTTGAAAAAAGCGTTGTTGATTGGAGAGATTCGTCGGGCGTTCAGTTGCTGTTAGCCGGTCTTTCTTCTTGCTTTTTCTTATGAAGTGTAATATTTTTTGATCATCAGATAGTTAAACGCTTACAGTTGCCGGTGAAGATCTGCGAATTGACAATGTGACAATAGTAGCGCAGGGCAAGCTGAAAGGCATGGTTTCGACTGAGTGAGATGCGCAATTTCAACAAATGGTTGATGCGCGACAGGAAAATTGAGCCCTTGTTTTAAGCAGGAGTGACACCATGAGCAGCATAAGCCAGGTGATCTTCATGATCAGCCAATTAGAGCACGATGGCGTCATCGAGCGCTATGCTATCGGAGGGGCGGTAGGCGCCACGTTCTATCTCGAGCCGGTTGCGACGCTTGATGTTGATATATTCGTCGTTTTTCGACCAGAGGCTGGCAAGCTTATCTTGAATCTGCAACCAATCTTCAATTATCTTATTTCCCGAGGAGGCGTCATGGAGGGCGAATACGTCGTCATCGCAGGATGGCCGGTGCAATTTCTGCCGCCTACAAGCCCGCTTGTCGATGAGGCCCTCGCCGATGCCGTCACAGTGGAGGTGGACGAAAGGCCCGCACGAGTTTTTACAGCAGAACATCTTGCGGCCATTGCGCTTCAGACCGGCAGGCCCAAGGATAAGGCGCGTCTACTCCAATTTATCGAGTCCGGCGCACTTGATGCTCAGCGCTTCCAAACCATTCTTGCCCGGCACGGCCTCAGTGGCCGATGGCAGCAGTTTGAGCGAACATTCTTGACTGGTGAAAAATGACCTTTGATCTGAAAAGAATGCTTGAAAGCAAAGCCGCATTGCGCCGGAAACTCGCCGAGCGTCCCGTAGCTGAGAAACTGGTCATCCTTGAGGAGCTTCGGGAGCGTGTGCTCGCCATACGCACAGCAGTCGAAGCCATGTCTTATCCAGGCGTGCGCGAGTCTCCGGAGAAGTATGGGGCAGGGCGAGATAAGAAGAAACGATCAAAAGGCTGATCAAAGAGTTCCTTATTTCATTCTTCCCAGTTCACCTGCCATGTCGAAAAAAGCATCATTTCAGATGAGTTGCTAGATCATTTGCAATACTGTTGAAGCGAATTAGTCAGGGCATGAGGCCAAGCTTGTAGTAATGCCACTTTTACAGAGGGATGTTACCGTGAAAGCTCACAGCAGATTGAATAAAGAACAAAAGAAAGTCTTAAAGCAGTCGGGCATTCCTTTGCAATTGCTGACGGAGGAAAGGCTTTTTGATATTGCTCAGCACCCCTTGCATGTAAAAGAAATTACAGAGGATGAATTGGTAGAGTTCTTGCGTATTGCCAATGCACTATACCGCGGCGGATACCAGTTAATTAGTGATGCTGATTATGATTCAAGATATCTCAAGGAGTTAAGAGATAGAAATCCGAATCATCAATTTCTTCAAGTTGTCGAACCGGAAGCTGCTTTTGAAGGGCCAAAAGTTGATTTGCCTGTTCCGATGTTGTCGACAAAAAAAGGTAAGATTAAAGATATTGAGCGCTGGGTTGATACTATTAAGGATACTGCGGACAAAATCGGCTTGAGTGTTGACACACTGCAGGTACGTGTTACTCCTAAGCTGGACGGCTTTGCAGCTTATGATGATGGCAACATATTGTACACAAGGGGTGATGGGAGAAGAGGAACTGATATTAGTCGCGCATTCAAAAGGGGTCTTGATGTTATTGGTGGAATTCGTGGCAAGGGCGCCGGTGAAATTGTTGTCGATAGGGAATATTTTGAAAAGAATTTATCACAGTATTTCGAAAATACAAGAAATTTTCAGTCGACAATTATTAGGGAGGAGAAGCTTGAGCCTTATGTCGAAGAGGCAATTAAGGATAAGGCCGTTGTCTTCTATCCCTTTGTTGAAATGGATTCATGGGTTGGGCCACTTGATACTTTGATACAGGATTTCAGCAGTATAATTGATAAATTATGGAAGTCTGTCAAATATGACGTAGACGGCGTTGTGCTGGAAGTAACGGACCCACAATTGAAAAAGTATATGGATTTGGATTTATCATTAAATAAGCCATATCATTCATGGCAAATTGCATATAAAATTGATCCAGAGAAAGCCGAGGTCAAAGTTCTGTCAATCATTCCGCAAACATCGCGTAATGGACGTGTTACTCCAGTTGCATTACTTGAGCCGACTAAGTTAAGCGGTGTAACTATTAGTAGAGCTACAGCGCATCACTATGGTATGGTGAAGAAAAAGGGTATAGGAAATGGCGCAATTATCGAGTTGATAAGAAGTGGAATGGTAATCCCAAAGATCGAAAGAGTGCTAAAAGAAGCTGATCCTGAAATACCCAAGAACTGTCCGAGTTGCAATGCTAACCTGGTGTGGGACGCAGATAATCTAATCTGCCCCAATGTTGGCGATTGCCCAGCGCAGATTATTAATACAGTTGAGCATTTTTTCATTACGTTGCGCAATATTAATGGCTTCGGATCTGCAACGATTGAAAAGCTCTTTGAAAATGGGGTTAGAGATGTATGTAGAATTTATAAGCTCAGGATAGATGATTTTAAAAACTATGGCTTTGGCGACAAGCAATCACAAAACCTTGTGGCAGAATTAGAGAGAAGTCGTACGGAGCCTATAGAGGATTGGCGATTTTTGGCCGCGTTTGGAGTCCATCAGTTAGGGCGGGCAAATAGTGAGCAGCTCCTTAAGCGTGTAAAGTTAGACGATGTGTTTAAAGTTAAGGTTGACGATCTCGTATCAAGAAAAATATTTGCAACAAAAACTGCCACAATATTCGTGGAAGGGTTGAAGGCCATTCGGAAGGAATTTGACTGTTTAATTAATTGTGGTTTTATGATAGAGCATTCCAAGTTGTTGTCGGAGCTTAGGGCCGAAGGCACGCTCAGCCCTATAGCGGGGAAGCAGGTTGTATTTACTGGAACCATGAAACATGGTTCTAGAGAGCAAATGGCTCGAGAGGCGCGGCTGTTGGGCGCTAAAGTTGGCTCTGCGGTTACTGGACGTACTGACTATCTAGTTACAGGGGAAGATGTCGGTCAGAAGAAAATCGATACAGCTAAGCAGAAAAATGTTGATGTTATAACGGAAGCGGAATATCTAAAATTTATTAAGATGCATCAGTAGTGTCCGGTAAAAACTAAAAAGGCATGGCCTGAAGCCCGGCCTTGTATGATAATAGAGTTTTTCCAAACACTACGCCGAGGAGGGTCGCATGAAAAAGACCATTATCTTCATCGCAGTAATAATGTTGCCTGGCTGCGTAACGCCGCCGCAAACTTCCCAGGAACTCCGCGAGGGTGTCATGGCCGGCAAAATGATGACAAAGATGGACCATAAGGACGTGAACAGGCCGGTGAATGCGGTCTTCAATGATG
>Ga0209212_1009421_pt1 | contig 10193 bp, 11 predicted proteins | sample RifGroC2_FD_183996 | JGI IMG/M metagenome (GOLD analysis project Ga0209212, IMG submission 183996) | Groundwater microbial communities from Rifle, Colorado, USA - Groundwater C2 (SPAdes) (version 2) | ecosystem: Environmental > Aquatic > Deep subsurface > Groundwater | place: Rifle, Colorado... | reverse complement strand
TTCCGGAAAAAAGAGCAGGATATCGAGTTCCCCGACAACGGAGCCGCCTTCGCGCACGCCTGCTCGATCGGCTACGCCCCGCTGATAGGTGGCCTGATCCCCGCCCTGGTGGAAGAGGACGGGGGGTTAAAGCGCGACGGGGAGCGGGCCTTCCTGATCAGCCTGGCCGGGCGTCAAGGCCCCGCGAAACTCTGGAGTTGCACCCTCAAGGAGTCGCTCTCCTATCCAAAGGAAGGTGACTTCGTCGGATTCCGCATCGTCACCATCGCCTCCGATCTCCCGGAACCCGCCAATCTGATCGGCTACATCGCCTGCCGGCTCGAGCGCGTGCTCGTCGCGGGCAAGGGTTGGGCCGTCGCCCAGAGCTACACCCCCAAGAACCTCAAACCCGCCATCCGCCTGGGCTAGATCCGCCGACTGCACTGCGGGCCTGCCGCTCCCCTTTAAAAAGAAAAAGGGACCCGTCACGGCTGGCGCCTGTGACAAATCCCTCTAAATTCAAAACCCCCTCACCCGGCCTTCGGCCACCCTCTCCCGCTTGCGCGCCGAAGCGCTACAGCGCGCAGGCCCGGGGGGCGAGGGTATTTCTGATGCCTTCAGCCACCCCGAGGGTATTTCTTATCCTTCGGTCACCCTCTCTCCGGGGGCGAGGGTGTGCCTGCTCCCTTCGCCCTCCGGGAGAAGGTGCCCCGGAAGGGGCGGATGAGGGCTTGCCGCTAATCACCCTTTCCTGGTGCAGAAACGACCAGCTCCGCGGGAACAGGCTCGGACTCCCAGCTTATCTCGGGATAGAGGGACTTGTCGAGGCGCAGGTAGGTGCCGTCGACGCCGGATTCGGCCCACCAGCACTCGGAACCCTTGATGGGGAGCTTGTCGAACAGGTAGAGGTCGTTGTTTTTATCTCTGGCTAGGAACATGTTTACTCCTTCGGATCTAGTCGCCTTACTTCACCTTCAGCTTTTCTCGGGCAGTCTTCGCTTCTTCGGATTTGGGATACTCGTCCACCAGTTTCTTCAGGATATAGGCGGCACTCTTGCTGTCGCCCAGCTCTTTGAATGCCATCCCCTGTTTCAGCATGGCCGCCGGAGCCTTGTCCTTGTCCGGAAAATTCTTGATCACTTCCTGAAACTCCAGAACCGCCAGTTCGAAATTCTTTTCGGAGTAGTAGCTTTCGCCGATCCAGTAATGGGCGTTGGCGGCCAGATTGTGCTTGGGGTGCAGACTCAGGAAGTTGGTGAACAGTTCGCGCGCCTTGACCGTGTCCCCTCCCTTCATCGCCTCGTACCCCTGCTGGTACAGGTATTCCGGGGTCTTCTCGACCTGGGCGGCCTTTTTTTGCTGTTCATCGAGCCCCTTCTCCATCTTGGCAAGGCGCTCCTCGAGTGCGGTCAGGCGACGGGTGAGGTCCTCCTTGAGCAGGGCGACGTCATCGGCCGGCTTCTGCGCCAGGATCCTGACATCATCCACCTTGCCGGTCAAAAGCTGCATGTCGACTCTTGCGCTCTCCAGGGTTGCCTGCAGGTCGGCCCCCCCCTTCCTGATGGCGGCCATCTCCTTTTGATACCCCGCCATGTCCGATTGCAGCGCCTCCAGGCTCTGCCGGTAACCGGCCAGCGATTTTTCCACCCCGTCCTTCACCTCGCCGCGTACCTCGTTCAATCCCTTGTCGATGGTGAAGATGCGGTTCTTCATCTCGTCGGTGTCGCGGCGTACCGAGTCGAGCTCGGCCTGGCTGGCACAACCGAAAAAGGTGAGCATTACTAAAAAGCTCAGTGCCACCCTAGTGCGCTGCATGACAAACCTCCTGTTACTTTGCGTGCTCTACAAAAAAAGGAGCCCGAAGGCTCCCCTTTTCAGCGTGGGTCCAAGCTACTTCAGGATCACGAATTCGGCCCTTCTGTTTTTTGCCCAGGCAGCCTCGTCGTGCCCCGGATCGACAGGCTTCTCCTCGCCGTAGCTGATGGTGGTGAGACGATCGGACTGGATGCCCAGGTTCACCAGGTAGTCCTTGGCTGCTTTCGCCCTTCTCTCGCCAAGCGCCATGTTGTAATCGTCGGAGCCGCGCTCGTCGCAGTTACCCTCGATGCGCACCTTGACGGACGACTGCTTGCTGAGGTAATCCCCGTTCTTGGTCAGGATGCCGCGCGACTCTTCGGAGAGGTCCGCCGCGTCGAAGTTGAAGTAGATGTTCTGCAGCGCAGTCTGAAGCTCAACGCCCGGCGCCGCCTTCTCCTCCTTGGCCGGCTCCTGTGCCACGACCGACTCCTTGGTCGGGGTGGTCTCGGTCATCGGTTGCGCCTGGACTCCGCTCTGGACTCCGCCCTGGGCCTCGGGCCTTGCTTCCTGCATCTGCTGTGCGGGCTTGGCAACTTCAGCAGGTGCCGCCGTGGCGGTAGAGGGGGCCGTCACCGCAGAGACCGGCTCCTCGGTCCTTACCATGTCTTTCTTGGCGCAGCCACCCGACAAAAGCGCTCCGAAACTCAGAACAACAAGGCATCCGATTATCTTCTTGCGCATCCCCCACTCCTTTTTATGACTAGAAAATACGGGCATCGTCTGCAGCGTGATGCCTCGTTAAAACGAATGGAATTATACCCACGTTTTTTTAGTTAATCAATCATTCATCATGTGACGGTTGCGTTACCAGTTGCCGGACCAGGTGGGATGGGAATTCTGCACCTTGTTCGGCGAAATCCGCGTCTGGGTGCTCCCGTCCGCGCGCATCAGGTAGATCGCCTCGGCCCCGTCACGCGTGGAGCTGAAGACGATGAAGCGCCCGTCCGGAGAGAAGCGCGGGTGCTCGTTGCTCCCGGTGCTGGTCAGCTGGGTGTCCTGGGAGCCGTCCGGGTTGATGGCGTAGATCTGGAACCCGCCGCCTTCCTGCCTCGCGTAGACGATCCGGTCACCTTTGGGGGACCAGCGCGGCGTCACGTTGTAGGCCCCGTTGGTGGTAAGCCGCCGCAGGTTGCCGCCTTCGGCGTCCATCAGGAAGAGCTGGGGCTTGCCGAGCCGGTCCGAGACGAAGGCGATACGGGAACCGTCCGGTGACCAGGCCGGGGAGACGTCTATCGCGTGGCTGTTGGTGAGCCGCGCCAGCTCCTTTCCTTCCTTGTTGATCAGGTAGATCTCGGAGTTGCCGTCCTTGGTCATCACCAGGGCGATCTTGCCGCCGTCCGGTGCAAAGGCCCCCATGGCGTTCAGGCCGTTTCTCGACGAGATGCGCGCCTCCACCCCGGTGAAGAGTTCCCGCCGGTACAGGTCGGGGTTCCCCTTCTTGTACGAGGTGTAGATGATCTCCTTGCCGCTGGGGGCGAAGTCCGGCTTCAGGTTGATGGAGCCGTTGTTGGTGACCCGCTGCGGGTTGCGCCCGTCGTAGTCCATGATGAAGATCTCCTTGTTGCCGGAGATCCTGGTCACGTAGGCGATCTTGCCGGTAAACGGCCCCTTCTCGCCGGTCACCGCGCGCAGCACCTCGTCGGAGAAGGCGTGCCCCATCCGGCGCAACTCCTTCGGGCCGCCGGTGTAACGCTTGGCGGTCAGCTCGCGGTTCAGCACCTGGTCGACCAGGCGGCACTCCAGGGTGACCGAGTCGCCTTGCACTGCGTAGGCGCTCTTCAGCACCAGGTCGGCTCCCGCTCCCGGGGGGGCTGCGGTCGTCACCTCGAAGGGACCGGCGAGCCCGAGATCGAAGCCGAACAGCTCGGAGAGTTCCTGCGCCACCTCCGGCGCGCCCTGCCCGGAGAGGGGGGTGGTCGGCGCGATGAAGAGCTTGAGCTTGCGCGTGACCGGTGCCGTGACGTCTATATAACCCTCTGCAGCGAGGCCAAGTTGCGGCACCAGCAGCAGCATCAAAAACAGGATGATTCTCATTTTGGTACAACCCCTTCAGGTCTGAAGCGAAACATGCGCTTGAACTGCGCCCCGCCCGGCGGGGGGACCAACGATTTGCCTGCCAGTGTCACGGCCCTGTGGACCGCGTCGTCAAAGAGCGGGTCGCCTGATCCCTTTTCCACACGGTACTCCGCGATACGCCCGTCCGGGGCCACGGTGATCGTCGCGATCACCTGCGGAGACTTGATCTGCGAGACCATTACTTCCTTCAGGGCGTCCTTGAGCCGGGACTGCAGATAGGAGGGGTAGTCGCTCCCCGCCTCGTTCCCTTTGCCTCTGGGCGTCCCTGTCTGCGCCCCTTTCTTCCTGAGCTTCTCCAGCACCTCGGCCTGCCGCTTGTCCTCGGCGAGCCTCGCCAGCTTCGCCAGCCGCTCGTTGAATTCGCGGTCGTCCGTTGCCGGCTTCTCGACTTTCCCCTGCGCTGCTGCCGGCGTCTTCGGCGCCGGCGCGGGCTTCACCGGCTGGGACATCACCGGCGGCGGGGCGGGTGGCGCCACCGCCGGCGCCGCTACCGTCTTTTCCGCTTCCGGCGCCGGACTGCCGCTTTGCGGCTCTTCGACCGGGAGGGTCACCATGTCGACGTAGGTGACCGGCGTTTCGTCCTGGTGAAACTCCGGAAAGAACTGCCACTTGGCGATGACTATGAATATGACCAGATGGCAGACGAGGGAGAAAAAGAACATCCCCCCCGGCCCCGGGTATCGGCCTGTCAACTCCCTTTTCATCGACGCTGTGGGGACTCCGTCACCATGCCGAGCCGCTCGACTCCCGCACTCTTGATCTGGGCCATGACCTTCACGACCTCGCCATAGGGGACCGCGCTGTCAGCCTTCAGAAACACTTCCCGCTTCTCCCTGCCGGCCAGCAAGGTGCCGAGCCTCTCCTTCAACTGATCCGCCGGGATCTCGGCGCTGTTGATCGAGGTCCTGCCGGACTGTTCGATGGAGACCACCAGGGTGTCCTCCTTGGGCGCCAGCGCCTTGGTCTCCGCCTTGGGGAGGTTCACCTGGACCCCCTGCTGCATCATCGGTGCGGTCACCATGAAGATGACCAGCAGCACCAGCATGACGTCGACCAGCGGGGTCACGTTAATCTGCGACATGGTGCCGCGGTCGCCGTTTTCCCTGTTGCCGAGATCCATCGCCTATCTCCCCGCGAAGTTGCGCTGTACGATGTTGAGAAATTCCGTGGAGAAGCTGTCCATCTCCGAGATGAGCACCTTGATCTTGTGCTGGAAGTGGTTGTACCCCATGACCGCCGGTATTGCCGCGACGAGTCCGATGGCGGTCGCGATCAGCGCCTCGGCGATGCCGGGGGCGACGACGGCAAGCGAGGCGGAACCGGTCTGCCCGATCTTCTCGAAGGCGGTCATGATGCCCCAGACCGTGCCGAAGAGTCCGATGAACGGTGCCGTGGCGCCGGTGGTGGCCAGGAAGGTGAGGTACTTCTCGAGCCTGGTGATCTCGGAGGTGGTGGCGCGGCGCAGGGCGCGGGCGATGTTGTCGACCCCGCCGAGATCCGTGCTGATGATGTTGGGGTCCGCCTTCTCCACGACCTTTTCCTGCAGCTTTTTCAGCTCGCCGTACCCTTCCTGGAACAGGACGGTGAGGGGGGAGTTGTTGAAGCGGTCCAACTGGGAGCTGATCGAGTCGAAGCGCTTCGCCTTCCAGAAGAACTCCAGGAACCGCTCCGAGGCGCCGTTGGCGCGGTAGACCTGCAACAGTTTGTAAAAGATGATGCCCCAGGATACGACCGAGAAATAGAGCAGTACGATCAGTACCAGTTTTACGACCAGGCCGGTCGCAGCAAACATACCCACGGAAGATACCTCCGGTTAGATGGTGATTAAACAGAAAAAATATGCCTTACTCCTGACGAAGTCAACAGGAAAGAAAGACGGGGATGGGCTTTAGTAGCAGTCGGGCCTTCTGTCCCTGAAGCAGGCGATGCTCTCGCGCCACTGCGCCATCTCGGCCGGGTCGAGCACGGCCGTCGGCTCGCAGTTCTCGTACCCCCCTTCGGCAAGGACCTCCCCCTTCGGTCCGATGACCATGCTTGCACCGAAGAAGTCGAGCTTCCCTACCACCCCGCAGCAGTTGGCGGCCACCACGAAGAGCTGGTTCTCGATGGCGCGCGCCCTCAGGAGGGTGCGCCAGTGCTCCGCGCGGGGCTTAGGCCACTCCCCCGGCACCACGATGATTTCCGCCCCGTCAACGGCGAGTCGGCGCGCCAGTTCCGGGAAGCGGAGGTCGTAGCAGATCATGACGCCGATTTTCCCGACGCTGGTCTGCGCCAGGAGGATTGAGTCGCCGGCGTCCAGGGCGCGGTCCTCGCCCATGAGCGAGAACAGGTGCAGCTTCCGGTAGGTCCCGGCCAGGGTGCCTCGGTCCAGCAGGTAGGCGGTGTTGAACACCTTGTCGCCGTGCGGCTCCGGCAGGCTGCCGACGATGGTCATCGAGAGTTCCCGGGAAAGGCCGCTCAACTGGGCCACCAGCTCCGGCGTGCGCCGGGCCAGGGCGTTCAGGTCACGGTAGGCGAAGCCGCAGCTCCACATCTCCGGTAACACGGCGAGTTCCACCCCTTGCTGCGCCAGGCGGCGCAGGGCCTGCGTCACGTAGGCCACGTTGCTGTCGATGTCGCCGAGCGCGATGTTGAACTGCAGCGCCGCGGCCTTGATGCTTTTCTGCATGCTCCCCTCCTTTATAACACGGGAGTGATCCTGGATTAATTGCGCGATGGCCCGGGTAAGCGTGCCGGCAACACGGGCGCAGGGCGAGCGCCGGAGAAGTTGGGAGTGTAATCCGACTGGCAGAGGATTTCAAGAAGGTTCGTGCGGCTGCCGGCTCTTTTGCGTGACAAAAACAAGGGCAATCTGCTAGATACTAAGGTTGAGCCAAAAAGGAGCGTCCAGCGATGCGTGCCGGTCTTTACATACACTTCCCCTTCTGCCTGAAAAAATGCCTTTACTGCGATTTCAACTCGACCGCCTGGTCTGGGGACGAGCCGCGGGACTACCCGGAACTACTCTTGAGGGAGATGGAGCTGCGGCAGGCCGTACTCGCCGAGCCGGTCAGCGCCCCCACCCTCTATATCGGGGGGGGCACGCCGTCGCTTATGGGACCCGACCTGGTCGGGCGCCTGATCGAAGCGGCGGTCAAAGGGTTCGGCCTGGAGCCCGATGCGGAGGTGACCCTGGAGGCGAATCCCGGGACCCTCACCCCCGAGCGGCTTTCCGGCTACCGTGCCGCCGGGGTGAACCGGCTCTCCCTCGGCATTCAGTCCTTCGAGGACCGCCTGCTGCAAAGGCTCGGCCGGGTGCACACGGCCGGGGAGGCGGTCGCCGCCTTTGACGCGGCGCGCCGGGCGGGGTTTGCCAACATCTCCATCGACCTGATGCACTCGCTGCCGGAGCAGTCCCTCTCCGAGTGGCGCGAGGCGCTCGCCAAGGGGATCGCCCTCGGTCCCGAGCACGTCTCCGCCTATGCCCTGTCGGTGGAGGAGGGGACCCCTTTTGCACGGCTCTTCGCCCAGGGGAGCCTGCCGCTGCCGGGCGAGGAGGAGGCGGCGCTGATGTTCGAGGCGACGGCAGAACTCCTCTGCCGGGCCGGTTACCGGCACTACGAGATCTCCAACTTCGCCAGGCCCGGTTGCGCTTCCCGCCACAACAGCGCCTACTGGAGCCGCCGGAGCTACCTGGGCTTTGGCGCCGGCGCCCATTCCTTCTGGAACGGCGACGGGCTCGGGCGCCGCTGGAAAAACGCCTGCGACCTCCACGGCTACGGCGAGGAGATAAGTCGCGGCGTTATTCCCGAGCGGGAATCGGAATTCCTCACCCTGGATGAGGCGGTCTCGGAGAGCTTTTTCCTCGGTCTCAGGGTGCTGGACGGACTCGACCTGGCCCCCCTTCAGGCGCGCTACCAAGAGGAAGCGCTGGCGCGCCACCTCTGCGAGGTGTCCCGCCTTGAGGCGAGCGGCGCGCTGGTCCGGGAAGGGAGCTCCGTCCGCCTGGCGCCCGGCGCCGTCATCCTGGCCAACAGCATCTTTTCCCGTTTTCTCTGAATGCCCTGAGAAGTCGCAGAGAACCCCTTGACAAAGCCTAGTACCGTTGCTAACTTGAAGCTCGTTAGCACTCGAACTTTTTGAGTGCTAATCGCGTTTGGTAAGGACCACAATTTATGGAAGAGCAGCTTTCAGATAGAGGCAAGCGCATCCTCGAAGCGGTCATCGAGGACTATATCGCAACCGCCGAACCGGTTGGAAGCAGGACCATCACCCGCAGCCACGCGCTCGCCCTCTCCCCCGCGACGGTCAGAAACGTCATGTCCGACCTTGAGGAGATGGGACTGCTCACCTCACCGCACACCTCGAGCGGCCGCATCCCGACGGACAAGGCTTACCGCCTTTACGTGAACTCGATCCTGGAGGTGAAGCACATCGCGCGGGACAACAGGGAGGAGATCCAGAGGCGCTGCCGTCTGGCCGGAAAGGACATCGGCGAGGTGCTGAAGGAGACGAGCCGGCTCCTCTCCTCGACCTCCAGCTACATGGGGGTGGTGATGGGGCCGCGCCTGGCCGCGAACGTCTTCCACCAGATGGAGTTCGTCAAGCTCTCGAGCCGCAGGATCCTGGCGATCATGGTCTCACAAAACGGCACCGTGCAGAACCGGTTGCTGGAGGTCGAGGAGGATATCGCCCAGGAGGACCTGGTCCGGATGGCGAACTATCTGAACGGCCTTTTGCAGGGGCTCACCATCGCCCAGGTCAGGGAGCGCCTGCTGCAGGAGATGCAAAGCGAGAAGGTACGCTATGACGCCATGATGACGCGGGCGCTCAACCTCTCGGAGCAGACCATCAGGACCGATGGTGCCGAGATCTTCCTGGAGGGGCAGGCGAACATACTGGAGCAGCCGGAGTTCGCCGATGCCTCCAAGATGAAGGAGATCTTCCGCGCCTTCGAGAAGAAGAGCATGCTCCTCGACCTCTTAGACCGCTCCATGCAGGCGAACGGGGTGCAGATCTTCATCGGCTCGGAATCGCACCTGCTCAAGATGGAGGGGATGAGCCTGGTCACCTCCACCTACATGACCGGCAAGGACACCGTCGGGGTACTCGGGGTCATCGGGCCGACCCGGATGGGGTACGGCAGGGTGATTCCGATCGTCGACTATACGGCAAAATTGATCAGCCGCCTGCTCGAGACAGAGTAGTGCGAGAAAAGGAGAGAAAAAAGGGATGGACAAGAAAAAGCACGATTCGCACCAGCATGAGAAAAAGGTAGAGCCGGCACCCCAGGACGTCGTCGAGTTGGCGCCGCCCGTAGCCGATGCGGAGCGGATCAAGGAACTGGAGGAGGCGCTGGCCGCCAAGGGGCTGGAATCCGCCAACAACTGGGACAAGTACCTGCGCGAGCGGGCCGACCTGGAGAACTACCGCAAGCGGGTGCAAAAGGAGAAGGAGGAGATCCTCAAGTACGGCAACGAGTCGTTCATCCTGGAGATCCTGCCGGCGGTGGACAACCTGGAGCGCGCCGTCTCGCACGCCGAGGAGGATTCGCCGGTCATCGAAGGGGTGAAGCTCACCCTCTCCATGCTGATCTCCACGCTGAAGAAGTTCGGCGTCACCCCGGTCGAGACCCCCGCTGGCACCCCCTTCGACCCGGCCCTGCACCAGGCGATGGGACAGGTGGAGAGCGCCGACCAGGAGCCGAACACGGTGGTGTCCGAGTTCCAGAAGGGCTACCTGCTGAACGGCCGGCTGCTGCGTCCTGCCATGGTCACCGTCGCGGTCAAGCCTGCGGAATAGAAAAAAGCGGGACTGGGGGCTAGTAAAGGCATGGTTTTGCCAGCCCCTAGCCCCGATTTGCTTTTTTTTCGCAACGCCCCTTGTTTTTTGGAGAGGGGATGACTAGTTTGCACATACAGTTACCATATAGGAGGCATAAACATGAGTAGAGTGATAGGAATCGACCTCGGAACCACGAACTCCTGCGTTTCGGTCATGGAGGGCGGGGAGCCGGTTGTCATAGCGAACGCGGAAGGAAGCCGCACCACCCCTTCCATAATCGCGTTCACCGAGAGCGGCGAGCGACTGGTGGGCCAGCAGGCCAAGCGCCAGGCGGTCACCAATCCGGAGAACACGCTGTACGCCATCAAGCGCCTGATCGGGCGCAAGTACGATACCGATGCAGTAAAGAAGGACATCGCCATCTCCCCGTTCAAGATCGTCAAGGCGGACAACGCCGACGCCTGGGTTGAGGTGCGCGGCCAGAAGTACTCCCCCCCCGAAATCTCGGCCATGGTGCT
>Ga0209212_1009420_pt1 | contig 10193 bp, 12 predicted proteins | sample RifGroC2_FD_183996 | JGI IMG/M metagenome (GOLD analysis project Ga0209212, IMG submission 183996) | Groundwater microbial communities from Rifle, Colorado, USA - Groundwater C2 (SPAdes) (version 2) | ecosystem: Environmental > Aquatic > Deep subsurface > Groundwater | place: Rifle, Colorado... | reverse complement strand
GTTATTACATAACAGACAGCCGGGCTGCCGAAGAAACAGGTGAAAATACCAGGTAAAGCCGCTTCGCCGGAAGCGGCTTTTCTAGTACCGTTTTCACCCTGCCGGATTGACTTCATGGCCGTGCTGCTGTAGACGGCCCTTCGCGAGTGCAGCACAAATTCTATTGAGGTATGAAATGGATATCAAAGTCATCTATCCGGACGGCAGCACCGGCTGGATCGAATCTGCAGGACTTGACGATCTGATCGACAGGAGGGAGATAATCGCCTTTGAACGATCCAACGGACTCGCCTGGATAGCAAGGGATCCGATCCGCAAGAAGAGGAGAACCAAGGAACAGGACCGATTCAGTTCCACCTGACCTACAGATTGTTGAAAAACAGCCATATCGCCGCCGTCCTCGTCGCTTACTTGTGCGGCGTAGCGCTGCTACGCCTCCGCGTACACTCCTGCGGGTGCGACGATCTGACTATTTTTGAACAATCTGGTTTTTAGAAACTACCTGTCATCGCCGAACCCAAATTCCTGCCCCCATTTCGACCGGTATCTCCCGATGTCCCGTATACGCGCTCTGCAGGCGCAGGCACCCTTCGCTCAGGTACATGGCGACCTCCACTTCGTGAAAGTACCCGTACCGTTCCCGGTCCCCGACCACAAGCAGTACCGTCGATTTGAGCTGGCGTAGCTTCAGGTACAGTTCGGTCACATTCCCCAGGTTCGGCGGAAAAAAGTCTTCCACTGGATCGAGAACGATGAGCTTTGTCTTGAAGTACTCGCTGAACTGTTTCAGATGTGAGTAGGTGCGGGTCATCGCCCCGGAAACATCGACCAGGTGGGGGCTGATTCCGTAACAGTCGTCGTACATGGAGATGAACGTGAAGTTCTTGCTTTCCGCATCGATCCGGTCATTGATGTCGGGCACCCCATTGGACAACTCCCGCACGAGCCTTTTAAAACGCCGGTGATTGTCGCCGTCGGTTTCCCGCGCGTTGAGAAAAAGAACCTTTCCCGGTTGCCGGCAGGAAAAACTGTCCAGGAAAGGAGTGTCGAAGGCGATGCCGAGCGCCATCTGCATGGCAAGGGTGGTTTTGCCGTACACCCCGCTCGTTTGCAGCGACACCAGGGAATTGGCGGGAATGATGTCGGCAATGAGGTATTCTTCGGGCTTCGGGACGACCAGTTCCTTGCGCTGCCATTTCTCCACACCCATCTGCTGGGCAAAGGGGTTTTCTTCAATTTTCAGACCGGTCATGGGTTAGCTCCTGTACATGGATATTGACTACTTCCTTATCGGATAATAGCGGGAGAACCTTGATCATCCTGCTGGAGTGGAATATCCTTACTGCAGGGGTACGGAAAAACATTTCAGGCAAAAGGAGCCGGCATGGCGGAGCGAAAAGAGATGGCGACACTTGCAGGAGGCTGCTTCTGGTGCCTGGAGGCGGTCTTTCGAAGGGTAAAGGGGGTCGAACGGGTGACGTCGGGGTACACGGGCGGGAGTGTATCGAATCCTTCCTACCGGGAAGTATGCGCCGGCAATACTGGTCATGCGGAAGCGGTGCGGATCGAGTTCAATCCCGAGGTAATCTCCTTCCCGGAGATCCTCGACATCTTCTGGCACATTCACGACCCGACGACGCTCAACAGGCAGGGGGCCGATGCCGGCACCCAGTACCGGTCGGCAATCTACTATCATGACGAAAGCCAGCGGGCGGCGGCGGAGCAGTCACTACGCCAGGCGGAAACCGACAGGCTCTGGCCCGATCCGATCGTAACGGAGATTACGCCTGCCGGCACCTTCTACCCGGCAGAGGAGTATCACCAGGAGTACTACCTGCAGAATGCGGGACAGCCATACTGCCGAATCGTCATCGAACCGAAGATCCGGGCGCTGCTTGAGGAGTTTCCCGGGAAGGTGAAATAGCCGGACCGAAGCCGCCTTTCTTCCCGCATGCCTCGTCGGGACAGATCTTGTCACCGTAGCCGCTCCAGTTCCGATCACACTCCGCAGCGCTCATCCACACGGCGGCGTCAGGCACGACAGCCGTGTCGCAGGTCGCGCTCTTGATGTGGCAGCAGACTTCCTCGGCAGGAAGAGGCGGACCGCATTCGCACTCTTCGCACCAGAAACCGCAGCTTCTGCACCCGACGACCCGCAGTCCTGCGCACACCTCCTCGCACCTGTCCCGGTAGAAGACGCCGCATTCTAGGGCCGCCGAGGTATCCACCTCCGCGAATATCACTGCGGCAACAAACAGGCACATCTGTATCGCCAGTCGGAACGGCCTTCCCATAGCAGACCCTTTCAGTGACACATGAGAGTGTTTTCATGGTTCAGTGTAATGGTAAACAACGAGTTGTCAACGCTCCCCCTGAAGCACGAGCTGCTTAAGAACAGTTCCTCGACGCCAGTTACACCTCGGTTTCTTATTAGTTCAACTTCATCTTACTGCCTTTTCGCTTTAAACCCTTCAAATCCTTGAATCACAAAAGAAAAAATAAAGCTCTCGCACGTTAGGCCGATACTGTAGCCAAACGATGTTGAAACAAACTTCAAGTCGGAAAGACGGTCGGGCGACCAGGCGGGGGATACCATGGAAGTACGTGCGGAAGAAACATGCAGAGGGATTCTGGCGGAGATGATGTCCCTGCCACGGGGATCAGACCTTTCACCTCACATTCATCAGTTCCAGCAGTACCTGTGGAACGGGGATTTCGGCAAGGCGAAGGGGGACCGGATCGTGACAATATTCCTCGAACTGGCCGAAGACCTGGAACGGTACGATCATGACCCGATCGTCTGTCAAGAGAACCCATTCTATCTGCATGATGAGATCGCAATTGAAAAGGTACGATGCGTTGCGTAAGCAGTTGCCGGTCCCTCTTGTTCGCCAGCGTCACCGAGACGTATTGTCGCCCTTCACCTATTAAACCAAGTATTAAAAAACAACTGCGTGAGACAACCCGGTTGTACAACTGGGCGTTGACACCAGGAATTATTTCGCTATAATAATTAACTAACCGTTTAGTTAAAGAGGAGCACCCGTGACTTTTCCAGCTTCCACCCGGAACGAAGAAACCATCAGGACGATCGTAAATGCCGCCGCGGAGTCCTTCGCCGAAGACGGGTTCGTCGGTGCCAGGGTTGACGACATTGCCCGGCGGGCAGGAATCAACAAGGCCCTTTTATATTATTACGTGGGTGACAAGGCGGCACTGTACGCACATGTCCTTCTTGAGGCGTTTCAACAGGCATGCTCCCTCGTTGACTCCGCCGTTGACACCCATTCATCGGCCGAAGAACAGTTGCGCGGCGCCATTGCAGCAGTGGCACGGACAGCTGCCGCCAATCCTTCCTTCCCGCGGCTGATGCTGCGGGAAATCACCACCGGTGGAACGAGTCTTCCGGAACCGGTGCTGAAGACGATGGGCCACATCTTCGGCACAATCTGCCGGATACTCAGGAAAGGGATCGAAGACGGCACCTTCCGCAATGTTGACCCGCTCATGACCCACATCCAGATCATGGGAAGCATCCTGTTCCTTTCCACTGCCGAAAAAACAGCACGCCGGATCCTCCCTTTCGCCCCGGTGCCACAGGAAGAGTTGCAACCCATAACGGCGGACAACATTGCCCGGCAAGTAGCGGACACGATCCTGGGTGGCATCAGGCAGCAGTAAATTCCGGAGGGGAACTCCGGCACAGGAGATTGTTGCATGTCTCGAAAAAAAGTGATTGTTGCCGCATTGATTGTCATAGCAGCAGCGGTAGTGGTCTGGCGCCTCGCCAGCCGGCCGGCCGCGCGACCCGATGAACTCAAGGTTTCCGGAACAATCGAGGTCACCGACGTCGAGGTCAGTTTCAAGGTGTCCGGACGGGTGAAGGAACGCCTCGTTGATGAAGGGGATCGGGTTGCCGCAGGACAGGTAATTGCCCGGCTGGAGGATGAGGACCAGCTCCATGAGCTGGCCGAGCGGGAGGCGGAAGTTCGTGCCGCCGCTGCAGCCCTGGCCGAACTGCGAGCCGGCTCCCGCCCCGAGGAGATTGCCCAGGCGGAAGCCGCGCTGCAACGGGTCCGGGCTGAAGAAGAGCGGCTGCGGGTCGATTTTTCACGGCAGCAGGAACTGTTCCGCAAGGAAGTGATCGCTGCGCGCGAGATGGATACCGCCCGCAGCCGCTACGACACGGCCCGAGCCTCGGTACGGGAGACTGCCGAAAAGCTTGCCCTGGTGCGTCGCGGCCCGAGGCGGGAAACGATCGACCAGTCGCATGCCCGGCTGCAGGATGCGGAGGTTGCGGTGGCGCGCGCGAAGACCAAGCTGGGATACACGACTGTGGTGTCGCCGGTCGCCGGATTCGTCCTGTCGAAAAATGTGGAGGCGGGCGAACTGGTCGCCGCCGGCACCCCGGTCGTCACCGTCGGCGACCTGAGCAGCGTCTGGCTGCGCGCCTACGTAAGCGAGACCGACCTGGGCCGGGTGAAACTGGGGCAGCCGGCCAGGGTAACGAGCGACACGTGGCCGGGGAAGGCGTATGACGGCCGCGTCACCTTCATCTCTTCCTCGGCGGAATTCACGCCGAAGAGCGTACAGACCCAGAAAGAGCGAGTCAGGCTGGTATACCGCATCAAGATCACCATTCCGAACCCGGCTGCGGAATTGAAGCCGGGAATGCCGGCGGACGGAACGATCCTTCTGGCAGCCGGGGAACGCGGTCAGAAAGGAACCCGGTGACGGCTCCTCATGCCATACGGGTGGAAAACCTCGGTAAGCAGTTCGCCGGGGTCACTGCCGTGGATGATGTATCGTTCTCCGTGGCTCCCGGTGAGCTTTTCGGACTGATCGGCCCCGACGGTGCCGGCAAGACGACGACGGTCCGGATGCTCGCGTCGATCATGGACCCGACTGCCGGGGATGCGTGGGTGACCGGCCGCCACACGGTCCGCGAAGCGGAGAAGGTCAAGGAAGACATCAGCTACATGAGCCAGCGCTTCGGCCTCTATCCCGATCTTACGGTGCAGGAGAACATCGACTTCTACGCCGACATCTACGGCATCGGCAAGAAGGAGCGACGCGAACGCATCGACCGGCTACTGGCATTCAGCAACCTGACGCCGTTCAGACAACGGTTTGCAGGAAAGCTCTCGGGCGGTATGAAACAGAAGCTCGGCCTGGCGTGCGCCCTGATTCACACCCCTGCGGTGCTGTTCCTCGATGAACCGACCAACGGGGTGGACCCGGTATCGCGGCGGGATTTCTGGCGGATACTCCACCAGCTTCTGGAGGAAGGGGTTACCATATTCGTGACCACGGCATACCTGGATGAGGCGGATCGATGCCACCGGGTCGGGCTGATCGACAAAGGGAGGCTGCTCGCCTGCGACACTCCGGCCAACCTGCGAAAGCTCATGAAAAGCAATATCCTGGAGATCATTACGACAGACTCGCGGAAAGCGGTTGCGCTGTTGCGGGAAAAATTGACCGGCGAATCGATTTCCCTGTTTGGCGCCCGAATTCATGTCACGACGGCAACTCCGGAACCCACGGCATCACGCATCTCTTCGCTGTTGCGTGAAGAGGGAATCTCCTTGCAGTCGATGCGGGAAGTCGAGCCGAACCTGGAAGACGTATTCGTCTCGGTGCTTTCGGAGGAGCGCAGATGATGCCCGCGCCGGAGTCATACGTGACGGATGGACATTCGACACAGGAACCTCGCCAACCGGTCGTGGTGCTACGCGACCTGGAAAAGCGTTTCGGCGATTTTACCGCAGTGAATAAAGTCACGCTGGAGGTGCGGAAAGGAGAGATTTTCGGCTTCCTCGGACCCAACGGCGCGGGGAAATCGACAACGATCCGCATGTTGTGCGGCATCCTCCAGCCAACGGGAGGGATGGGCTCGGTAGCGGGATTCGACATCACCCGGCAGCCGGAGGAGATCAAAAAGAACATCGGCTACATGAGCCAGCGGTTCTCCCTCTACGAAGACCTGACGGTTGAGGAGAATATTGACTTCTACAGCGGCATCTACCAGATACCGGCCGATAAGAGAGCGGAACGGAAAGAATGGGTGCTGCGCATGGCAGGGCTTGAGAAACGCCGCCTCTCCCGCACCGCAACCCTCTCGGGGGGATGGAAGCAACGCCTGGCACTGGGATGCGCAGTCCTCCACGCCCCCCCGATCATATTCCTGGACGAGCCCACATCGGGAGTCGATCCGCTCAGCCGACGGAATTTCTGGGACCTTATCTACCACCTGGCGGAGGGAGGGGTAACTGTCTTCCTCACCACCCATTACATGGACGAAGCCGAATACTGCGACCGCCTCGGGCTCATCTACCGCGGCGAATTGATCGCCCAAGGCACGCCGGATGAGCTGAAAACACGGTACATGGCGGAAGACGTGATGGAAATCGCCTGCGCCAAGCCCCAGGAAGCGCTGCGGCTCATCACCGCACTGCCGGGGATCGGCTACGCCTCCCTTTTCGGCAGCAAGCTGCACGTGGTCGCAGAAAAAGGAGAGCGGACGCCGGAGGAGTTCCGGCAGGTCCTGGAGCGCGAGGGAATACCGACGGAAAGCGTCGAACGGGTGCTTCCATCCCTGGAGGACGTATTCGTATCGCTTATCGAGGCGCGCGACCGGCAGGAAGGGGCACAGCGGGAATTTGCCCGCTGACGGTGACGGCATGGACATCGAACCGGGACAACAGGTGACGGCACCATGAAAATCCACCGGATACGAGCAGTCGCCAGGAAAGAGTTTCTCCACGTCATCCGCGATCCCCGCAGCCTCGGAATGGGGATTGCTATCCCCCTGCTCCTGCTCTTTCTCTTCGGCTACGCCCTTACCCTGGACGTGGACCGGGTCTCGCTGATCGTCTGGGATCAGGACAATACCCCGACAAGCAGGGACTTCCTCAGCCGCTTCACCGGTTCCCGCTACTTCTCCCTCCATGCCCCCGCCACCAATTACCGGGACATCGAACATGCCATAGACACCCGAAACGCCCTCGTCGCCATCGTGATCCCCCACGATTTCACCGGCCGGTTGGACTCCGGGAGGGACGCACCCGTCCAGGTACTGGTGGACGGCACCGATTCCAATACCGCCACCATCGCTCTCGGTTACGCAGAAGCGGTGGCTGGCGAGTGGTCACGCTCCGTCGTGCTGAAACAGGCGCTCCGCGGGGGGGAGCGCCCCCTGCCGCAACTCGTGGATCTCAGGCCCCGCATTTGGTACAACTCCGACATGGCCTCAAAAAATTACATATTTCCGGGGCTCATCGCCGTCATCATGATGGTCATCACCGCGCTGCTCACCTCCCTGACCGTAGCGAGAGAATGGGAAACCGGTACCATGGAACAGCTGATTTCCACCCCGCTGCAGGGGCCGGAGATCATCATCGGCAAGCTCGTCCCCTATTTCGTCATCGGATTGCTCGACCTTCTCCTGTCGGTGCTCGTCGGGCGATTCCTGTTCGACGTTCCGCTCAGGGGGAGCCTGTGGCTCCTGACAGGGCTGTCCGTCATCTTTCTCATCAGCGCCCTTTCCATCGGCATGCTTATCAGCATCGTGACCAAGTCGCAGCTTCTGGCCAGCCAGCTCGCCCTGGTGGCTACGATGCTCCCCTCCTTCCTCCTGTCGGGATTCATGTTTCCCATCGAGAACATGCCGCCGCCGTTGCAGGTAATGACTCATATCATCAGCGCCCGGTACCTGGTGATCATTCTCCGGGGGATCTACCTGAAGGATGTGGGGCTCGATGTCCTCTACGGAGAGGCGGCGGTGCTTACCTTGTTCGGGGGGGTGGTCATCACGCTGGCGATCTTGAAATTCCGGAAGAAGATTACGTGACCGGAGGGGACCACCCATGATGGACAGGCTGAAAGCGATGCTCGTCAAGGAGTTCATCCAGGCGTTCCGGGACCCGCGAATGCGGTTCATCCTCCTCGTCATCCCGATCATGCAGACGATCATCTTCGGCTATGCGGTAAATACCGACGTAACCGATGTTGCAACGGCAGTGTACGATCTGGACAACAGCCGGGAGAGCCGCGACCTGATCGACCGGTTCGCCAGGTCGGAGTATTTTTCGGAGTATGAATACGTGCAGCGCGAGGAACGGGTGCGTGAACTGCTGGACAGGGGGGACGTCAGGGCGGTGATCCGCCTGGAAAGAGGCTTCGGCGCGGCCATCCGCTCGGGCCGGCCCGCTGCGGTGCAACTGCTCCTGGACGGCACCGACTCCAATACTGCCGGCATCGTTGCAGGCTACGCAGCCACGATCGTCTCGCGCTACAACATCGACGTCTCGACCCAGCGGCTGGCACACCGGGGAATCGTGCCCGGCCCCGCCGGGGTACGGCTGGAAACGAGGGCATGGTTCAACGAGAACCTGGAAAGCAGAAACTATTACGTTCCAGCCGTCATCGCCAACATCGTCATGGTCATCACCATGCTCCTGTCGAGCATGGCCGTGGTGCGGGAAAAGGAAATCGGGACCATGGAACAGATGATCGTCACGCCGATCGGCAAATGGGAGTTCATCCTCGGCAAAACGGTCCCCTTCGTCCTTATCGGCTTCATCAACGTCGCCCTCGTTACCGCAGCCGCCGTCTTCTGGTTCAAGGTCCCGCTCAGGGGCAGTCTCTTCCTGCTCTTCTTCGGCACCGCCCTCTTCCTGCTCAGCAGCCTCGGCTTCGGCCTGTTCATTTCAACCGTAAGCCATACCCAACAGCAGGCGATGATGAGTGCGTTTTTCTTCCTGTTCCCGGCCATGCTGCTGTCAGGCTTCGCCTTCCCCATCGCCAACATGCCGGAGCCGGTCCAGTGGCTCACCTACCTGAACCCCCTGCGCTACTACCTGGTCATCATCCGGGAGATTTTTCTGAAAGGGGTGGGTATCGAGATTCTGTGGCCCCAGATGGCGGGGTTGGCCATCCTTGGCGCCTGCATCTTTTTCTTTGCCGTCAGCAGGTTCCGGAAAACATTGTCGTAGGAGATCGCGGCTTCAACCGTCGGTACGCGGGGCCGGGAACTTGGCGGAATAATCGGTCTGTTCCCGCAGCGCCTGCTCTTCGAGGACGATTCGATGGCGCAGAATGAGAATGTTGACCGGAAAGTAGGCTGCGAAGGTAATCGGCGAGCGCAGGAGGAGCGGCAACAGCACGAACTCCAGCATGACGACCAGATAGTTCGGATGCCGCATGAAGCGGTACGGCCCCTTCCGGCTCACCTCCCCCCCGGGGAGCAGGACGATGCGGGCATTCCACCAGATGCCGAGGGACGCCATGCACCAGTAGCGGAGCCCCTGCAGGAGCACATACGCCCCGAGGCAACACCAGGTGAGCGCGTTTGCCGGAACGCGCCACGGTACCGATTCGATGAGAAGGGACACGATAAAGAGCGTATGGAGAAAGGCGATCGCCAGGAAGGTATTAGGGTAGAACTCCCTGCCGCCACGCGCTTCGATGAGTCGCTGGTTGCGGCGGGAGATGACCAGCTCCAGTAATCGCTGGCCCACCAGCAGCGGAAAAATCCAGAAGAGTGACACTCATACCTCCAGCAGCAGCATCTCCGCGGAAAATCCGGGCCCGAAGGCAACCAGGAGACCGTGCCCCCTGCGGGAGGATTGTTCCGAGGAGAGCCACTGTTCGAGCACCATCAGGACGGAGACCGACGACATGTTTCCGAACCGGCGGAGCACTTCCTCGGTGGCATCCAGTTGAGCGCCTTCCAGTTCCAGTGACTTCCTGAGTGCGTCAATCACCCGCGCCCCCCCCGGATGGGCAATAAAATGAACGAGATCCTGCCGGCGCACTCTCTGGGAACGGAGAAAGGGGTCCAGCAGCCCTGCCAGCTGCTGCCTCACGAGCGCCGGCAACAGCGGCGACAGCACCAGGTTCATCCCCTGATCGGTGAAATCCCATCCCATCAAACGATAGCTGTCGGGAAAGAGATGGGACGCGGTGGCAGTCACTGCCGGACCACGCGTCCCGGTATCATCGCCTGCCACCAGGACGGCCGCGCAGCCGTCGGAAAAAAGCGAGGCGGCAACCACGTTCTTTTTGCTGATCTCCTCCGGCATGAAACTGAGACTGCAGCATTCAAGCGCTATCACCAGAACCCGTCCCCGCGGATAGGCGCGGCAGTAGTCGACGGCACGGGCGAGTCCCGCCGCTCCCCCCGCGCAACC